>Ga0116184_10000205_pt1 | contig 76900 bp, 75 predicted proteins | sample AD_JPNNA5_MetaG_FD_89886 | JGI IMG/M metagenome (GOLD analysis project Ga0116184, IMG submission 89886) | Active sludge microbial communities of municipal wastewater-treating anaerobic digesters from Japan - AD_JPNNA5_MetaG | ecosystem: Engineered > Bioreactor > Anaerobic > Digestate | place... | reverse complement strand
GTTAATTCTCCAAGGTCTGGCGAGGATATATTCGGGTCCATATCGCCGCAACTGTTAGATTGGGAAATACCTGAGGAAACAGCATATCTGCTTTCGTCGGATTGCGGGGCGTCCAGGGCAGAACGCTGGTCCCTAAAAATGCCTGAAGGGATTCAAACAACTTTCTCAGAATGGCCGCACAAAAGGTGTTCAGCCACCTTAAGAAATACACACAATCAAGAATTACCTCTCAAATTAATGTGAGATCCGTTCACGCCGCAGTATGGCTTAATTCCATACTACAGGATGTGGAGCAGGTCAGGTTCGAAAACCGAATACCACGATCAGTTCCATGGATCTCCCCCACCCATCTGCCCGAGAATCTGGGACTTTGTGCCCCCAAAAAGGCCTTTTCAAAGACTTTTGGTTTAACGCACGCACACCCGATCGTTTACCAGACCCCTTTGAGAAGACCCGTACCGGGTCAGGGTCTATCCGGAAGAAGAAGTGGAGCGGTGGAGGGGTGTTTCAGGTCTCCTCCTCTCCTGTGCGGACCCTGATTGACCTCTCTACGGGGATTACGAATATCCTGCCGTCTCCCATCTTCCCCGTCCGCGCGGCATCGGAAATCGCGTGTATGATCCCATCAGCGTCATTGTCTTTGACCACTACCTCGATCTGGACCTTTGGGATGAGGTCAACCACCATGATCCCCCCACGATACTGGAGCCTGATTCCTTTCTGGTCTCCCCTCCCCGATACTTCGAGTACCGTCATGCCGTAAGTCCCCTTCTCTTCAAGGGCTTTTTTAACGAACTCGAGGCGTTCGGGACGGATGATGGCCTTGATCATCTTCATCGTGATCTCCCCCTATACCCGCTCCCCGTGCTGGGAGATATCAAGACCGACATACTCCTCCTCTTCACTCACGCGCAATCCGATTACCTTGTCCACCGCGAAAGCCAGTATGAAGGTGACAACGAAGGCATATACGAGTGCCGCAAGTGCCCCGGCAGCATTTGCAAGGAACTGGGTGACATTTCCCTCGATAAGACCCGAGTACCCGTTCACCGCGGCGACTGCAAATATCCCGGTCGCAAATGCACCCCAGAGACCACCCATCCCGTGGATGGACCATGCATCCAGGCTCTCGTCAAGACCCTTGTTGATTCGCCACAGCATACACGCGTAACAGAGGAGCCCTGCGACAATCCCGATGGCGATGGCTCCAGTCACCGTCACGTATCCCGCAGCGGGAGTGATCGCGACGAGTCCGGCAATCGCCCCACTCACCATGCCGAGTGAACTCGGTTTGCCCCTCACCCAGCTCGCAGCAAGCCAGGCAAGGCCTCCTGCCGCTGCAGATATGTTCGTGACCATGAACGCATTTGCAGCGATGCCGTCAGCAGCAAGTGCACTCCCTGCGTTGAACCCGAACCAGCCGAACCAGAGCAGTGCGGCGCCGAGCAGGGTCATCGGGATGTTGTGCGGCTCCATGGTATACTTCCCGAAACCCGCCCTCTTTCCGATGACCATCGCCACGGCAAGGGCCGCAAAACCCGAGCTGATGTGAACGACAGTCCCGCCAGCGAAATCGAGCGCCCCGAATGCCATGGCCCACCCACCTCCCCAGGCCCAGTGAGCAAGAGGGTCGTAGACAAGTGTTGTCCAGAGGAGGGCAAAGACCAGGAAGGCAGAGAGTTTTACCCTCTCAGCAAAGCCGGATGTCACGATAGCCATTGCAATCGCGGCGAACACGAGCTGGAACGCCACGAAGAGGAGGGGCGGATAGCCCTGGTCTCCGGCCTCGATTCCAATACCCTGCAGGCCCGCAAACTGGAGATTCCCGATGAACCCCCCAATATCCTGTCCAAACGCCAGCGAATAGCCCATCACCACCCACTGGATGCTGACGAGCGCAAAGACGATGAAGGAGAGCGCGACCATGGAGATGAAGTTCTTTCTCCGGACCAGTCCCCCGTAGAAGAATCCCACGCCAGGCGTCATCAGCATCACCAGGGCTGTGGCAGTCAGCAACCATGCGGTGGTCCCCGTGTCTAATGTCATTTGAATCTCCTGAACCCTTCTTTTCAATTCTCTAACTGATACTCAGCCTGCATTAAGGTGATTTCCAGCCGGCAGGGATCACAGCGGGATTGGGGATCGCTCCTTTTCAAGGGACATCCGAATATCTCTCCATTATGAAGATGAGGGATCACCCATTCTCCGCAGCATCCTTCCCTGGACCGGTATATCAAATGGTACCTGGTCTGGTGCCCGGTGGGCAGCAATTCATCCCTTCGGGCAGAATTCTTCCCTTTCCCGGAAGGGGACATGGGTAAGACCCTGTTTCCCGTTGAGTTGAACCAGACGTGTATCATTTGATTGGTAGAAGTATGGTTCTATGTTATATATATTTTTTGTTTTTTTCTAATGAAAATATCCCTGAATGGAAAAGATCAGGCAGGATCCATAGACTATCAAACGATAATTGAGAGAATTATTGCATGAAAGCGATTATGGTGCCGGGGAGTCCCCGGCACACCAGAGCACAATGACCGGGATTAACCGGTCAGGAGAAATTTTTCGGGAGGACCAACAGTATCACTACATATCAGGCCTCCACCTCCCCAGTCCGTATCCTGATCGATTGCAGCACGTCAACCACGAATATCATTCCGTCACCAGGTTTTCCGGTAAACGCATGGGCAGTGATGGCCCGGACTACCGCATCTTCAAGAGAATCGGGGACAACGATATCGACTCTTACTTTTGGGAGAAGGTCGACGTTGAAGATGCCTCCGCGAAACTGGAGCCCGATTCCCCCCTGCTTTCCCCTTCCCATCACTCCCTTCAGCGTCATTCCAAAAATCCCCTCTTTTTCAAGGGCTTTTTGTATGAAGGGTATCCTCTCTTCCCTGACAATTGCAGAGATGCTCTTCATGACTTTCCTCAGATCTCTCTACGGCTTAGACGTTCCACTTCACACTTGAAGGGTTGATCCAACCCGGTTCCTGGGAAGATTGGGAGCCAGTGGTTCTCTGTCATCTCCTTTCCGAGAGGGCTCACTAACCATCCCAGGCTTGCCCCTTCTTCCTCGTGATTGCGATCCATGGCAAGAGCTTTCCTTCAAATCGATGGAAGGAAATTATTTGTTGTAGGATAAATAATTATCTATTTTGTATTAAAGAAAAAAAATTAATAGGTTGCCAGGTAGCGGTCAAGTTCCCAGGGATGCACTGCAAGCCTGAACGAATCGGTCTCCAGCTGTGCAATGGAGTTAAGACCGTCCATGATGTGGGTACCCATCGCGCTCTTTATCACGTCATCGTTGTTGAGTTCCGCGTTTGCTTCGATAAGGCTCCCGGGGAGCATCTCAATCCCCCGTGTCTTCCTCTCCTTTTCAGAGAGATGGTAAATATTCACGTCGGTGCTTTCCGGAGGTTCGATCTTTTTCTTAATCCCATCAAGACCTGCTGCGAGCATCGCTGCAAAACAGAGGTATGGGTTGCACATTGGATCCGGACTGCGGAACTCGGCCCTCGTACTATTCCCGCGGGCAGCGGGAACCCTCACCAGCGCGGAACGGTTGGAGGCACTCCATGTGATGTACACAGGGGCTTCATAGCCAGGGACGAGACGTTTGTAAGAGTTTATCGTCGGATTCGCGACCCTGGTGATTGCCTTGGCATGCTCAAGTATACCGCCGATATAATGGTATGCAGTTGACGACAACTGGTTCTCCCCCTTTGGATCGTAAAATGCATTCTTGCCATTCTTTGAGAGAGATCCATGGGTGTGCATCCCGCTCCCGTTGATACCGGCAATAGGCTTGGCCATGAAGGTTGCATGGAGGTTGCGCTTTAGCGCGAGGGTCTTTGTCGCAAATTTGAAGGTGATTACCTTATCAGCGGTATCAAGCGCATTACTATACTTGAAATCAATTTCGTGCTGGCTCTCGGCCACCTCGTGGTGGGATGCCTCGATCTCAAAGCCCATCTGGGTGAGGGCAAATACAATATCCCTGCGCACGTCTTCTGCCCAGTCTGTAGGGGCAAGGTCAAAGTATCCACCGAAGTCCTGGTATACCGTGGAAGGCCGGCCGTCTACCATCTTGAAGAGGAAAAATTCAAGCTCGGGGCCGGTGTTGAATGAAAAGCCCATAGATTTTGCTTTTTCAATCTGCTTTTTCAGGATATATCTCGGGTCACCTTCGAAAGGTTTGTTCCCGTAGGTATAGACGTCGCAGATGAAACGGGCAACTCTGGCATCTGCAGGCCTCCAGGGGAGGATTGCATAGGTATTTATATCCGGCTTCAGGAGCATGTCGGACTCTTCGATCCGTGCGAACCCCTCGATGGATGATCCATCAAACCAGATCCCTTCAGTGAGCGCTTTTTCTGCCTGCTGGACCGGGATAGCCACGTTTTTGGGCATTCCCTGGATATCCGTGAACTGCAGGCGAAGGAACTTGACCAAGTCTGCATCAATCCGTTCCAGCATCTCAGACACAATGTCTCTGCTCATATGGAAATTAACTTCTACCTAATCAGATATATATTTAATGTAACAGGCCAGATAGTGATGGAGACTATGCATCAGGCCAGGTATCATTATCTTTATGCCGGACTGAATTACGGGCAACGCAGGCCGTGGTTGATATGTGTGGAATAATTGGAGTTATAGACAGGTCAAAGGAACGCATGGACGGCCGGGCGATTCGATCGGCGCTCTCCATGATGGATGAACGGGGAAGCGGGGAAGGCGCCGGTTATGTTGCCTATGGGGCATTCCCGGAATTTGCTGATTACTATGCCATCCACGTCTTCTTTGATGCGATCCACGAGACAAAAGCGGCGGTTGACCAGGAGTTATCCAAGTGGGGCACCATCGTGCACGAAGAAGAGATCCCTACCTACGAGCAGCAGAATATCAGGAAGATCCACACCCCCTGGAGATACTTCTTTCAGCCGGATGCACGTCTCATGCCGAGGAGCACCACACCAGAAGACGACATCATCATGCACCTTGTGATGAAGGTAAACACAAGCATCCCTGGAGCACTCGTCTATGCCTCCGGAAAGAACATCGCCATCTTCAAGGCTTCGGGGTGGCCCGAGGAGGTTGCTGATTTTTACCGCATCCAGGACTACAAGGGATACATTTGGCTGGGCCACAACCGGTACCCCACCAACACCCCAGGGTGGTGGGGCGGCGCACACCCCTTCAACCTCCTCCACTGGAGCGTGGTCCATAACGGTGAGATCACTTCCTACGGGACCAACCGCCGCTACATAGAGAGCTATGGATACCGCTGTACAATGTTCACCGATACAGAGGTGGTGGCATACCTCTTTGATCTCCTGGTCCGACGCCACCACCTTGCCCCTGAACTCGCAGTAAGGGCGCTTGCACCACCCTTCTGGGACGAGATAGACCGCATGCCAGGAGGCGAAGCATACCTCAACCGGGCAATCAGGCTGACATATGGGCCGGCACTGATGAACGGCCCGTTTGCCATCGTGGTGGCCAAGCCCGACGCAATCGTTGGATTCACCGACCGCATCAAGCTCAGGCCCCTTGTTACCGGCACCATGGGACCCCGCCTGTACATATCGAGCGAGGAAGCGGCGATCAGGGTGATGGAGCCGGAGGTCGGCGACATTACCATGCCACGCGCAGGGGAGCCTGTCATAGGCAGGGTGTATTCATGACCATCGGAAGCGTCCCCGTCAAATTCAGGATATCCGTTGATCACGACCAGTGCATGCTCTGCGGCCGCTGTGTGGAGAACTGCCCGTACGACGTCTTCCGCCTGGAGAATGGGAAGATCCACGTGAATTCAAGGAAATGCGTGGCATGCCACCGTTGCATCGCAATGTGCCCCCGCGATGCCATCAATATCAGGGAACGGCCTGTGGATTACCGCAGCCATCCCGTCTGGACCACGGAGACCAGGGAAGCAATCTACAATCAGGCACGGACGGGAAAGATCATCCTGGCCGGAATGGGGAATGCAAAACCCTACCCCATCATTTTCGACAGCCTCGTACTTGATGCCTGCCAGGTGACGAACCCAAGCATCGACCCGCTGCGCGAGCCGATGGAACTTCGCACCTACCTTGGGAAGAAACCATCGCGTCTCGAGACCAGGCAGCGAGACGGTGATGTGGAAGTGCTCACCTCGCTTTCCCCGAACCTGCAGCTCGAGACCCCCATCATGATAGGCCATATGAGCTACGGTGCCATCAGCCTGAACGCTCAGGCGAGCATCGCAAGAGCGGTTTCCGACGCAGGAACCTTCATGGGAACCGGAGAAGGAGGACTCCACCAGTCACTCTATCCCTACCAGGACCACATGATTGTCCAGGTGGCCTCTGGACGGTTTGGTGTTGATATTAATTACCTTGAGAGAGGTGCCGCAATCGAGATCAAGATAGGTCAGGGCGCAAAACCCGGTATCGGCGGCCATCTGCCAGGGGAGAAGGTATGTGAGGATGTCTCCTGCACGCGGATGATACCTGTCGGAAGCGATGCCATAAGTCCCGCCCCCCACCATGACATCTACAGCATCGAGGACCTCAAGCAGCTCGTGCGGAGCCTGAAAGAGGCCACGGAATGGAAGAAACCAGTATTCGTGAAGATAGCGGCGGTCCATAATTCTGCGGCGATTGCAGCTGGTATCGCCAGGTCCGCCGCTGATGCAGTCGTGATAGACGGATTCCGCGGTGGAACAGGAGCTGCGCCAAGGGTATTTCGTGACCATGTAGGGATCCCGGTTGAAGCGGCGATTGCCAGCGTGGATGCAAAACTGCGTTCACAGGGAATCAGGAACGAAGTCTCACTGATCGCAAGCGGAGGTATCCGCGAGAGTGCAGACGTGGCAAAGGTGATCGCCCTCGGGGCCGACGCGGTATATATCGGGACAGCGGCGCTTGTTGCAATGGGCTGCCGTGTCTGCGGCACCTGTTACCGGGGCCTGTGCCCATGGGGAATCGCGACGCAAAGACCCGACCTCGTTGCCCGCCTTGACCCCGAGATCGCTTCCCGGAATGTTGGAAACCTGATCCATGCATGGACCCTTGAACTGTCGGAACTGATGGGTGCGGCGGGAATCAACAGTATCGAGTCCCTCCGGGGCAACCGGGACCGGCTGAGGGGATACCTCCTTGACGAGTCTATCATGAAGGTGCTCGATGTCAGACCAGTGGGGGCCTGATGCCGTTATGGACCGCGTGAGAATTGATGCCACGGGAATGCACTATACTCCCCTCAACATGGCAATACGGGCAGCAGTCGCTGAGGGCGCCCGCGAGATAGAGATCGACCACGTAATGGGCCAGAGGTTCATTGCCGATGGGCTCAAAGGGGATGTCAGGCTCATCATCCACGGTGTGCCAGGGGGAGATCTGGGCATGTTCATGAGCGGGCCCACCTGCATCGTTCACGGGAACTGCGACCATGCCCCTGGAAACACGATGGACTCGGGCCTGATCGTCATACATGGGAGTGCGGGTGATGCAGTGGCACATTCCATGAGGGGTGGAAAGGTCTTTGTGAGAGACTCCATCGGTTACCGCGGGGGGATCCACATGAAGCAGTACCGTGACAAGCGTCCCATCCTCGTGCTGGGCGGAAACTTCCGTGCATTCCTCGGTGAATACATGGCGGGGGGGCTCATCCTCGCCTTGGGGCCTCCACCGGACAGCCCGATCAGGGAACGAGGCATCGGGTCAGGCATCCATGGGGGCAGGATCATTGTCCGCGGGGACGTGGACGATGAGTATCTCGGTGTCGGAGCTCAAAAATCTCCGCTTACCCGCGAGGAGAGAGACGAGATCTCCCCCCTTATCAGGGAGTTCGCCACCTATTTCCGGAGGGATCCTGACGTGCTGCTGGAAGATTCCTACGTGCAGATACGGCCCTCGAGCAGCAGGCCGTTTGCGAGCAAGTATACCTGGGAGTGAGAAGTGCCATGGCAACCAAGAGTTATGCAGACCTGAAAGCCGACGTATGGGACAGGGGCGCCTGTGCGGGATGCGGTGCATGCGTCGCAGTATGCCCTGCAGATGCCATCTGCTTTGACGAACAGGGGGGCGCACTGTCGCCGAGAAACATCGGCTACTGCAAGCAGCAGAACGACGAGGTGAACTGCGGGGCATGCTATGATGCCTGCCCCCGCGTCCACGCAATCACGGGAGACGTCCTCGGGAACTACCTGGAGATCGTCTCTGCCAGGGCAACCCTCGACATACCGCGAAAGCAGACTGGGGGTGCGGTCACCGCGATCGTCCTTACCGCTCTCGAGCAGGGCCTGATCGATGCGGTCGTCACTGTGACAGAGGATCCATGGACCAAGAAACCGGCATCAGTGGTCATCACGCAGGCCGGCGATATCGTCCATCACGCCGGCAGCCGTTACAACTGGTGGGTGCCGCTCGTTGCCGCGCTCAAGACTGCTGTTATCGACAGGAAATTTCAAAAAATTGCCGTGATCGGCGTGCCATGCGTGGTGCAGGCGGTCCATCGCATCCGGGAGAGTGAAAATGATCTCCTGAAACCGTTCGGAAAGCGGATTCGCCTTGTCATCGGGCTCTTCTGCACGGAGACCTTCGATTATTGCATCCTCATGGAAGGGATACTCCAGAGAGAACATCAAATCGAGACCTGGAACATCGATCGCCTCGATGTCCGCGGAAAACTGGAAGTGACCATGCGGGACGGGTCAACGCACACACTCCCGCTTGAGAGACTGCAGGAAGCGATCCGTCCGGGGTGCCGCCACTGTACAGATTTCACCGCTGTCTGCTCGGATATCTCGGCCGGCGGAGTGGGGAGCAGGAGAGGGCATACAACACTCATCGTGAGGAATGATACCGGGAAAACTTTCCTCAAAGAAGCGATTGCACAAAATAACCTTGTTGAGGAGGGTTCGGTTGACACGGACGCAATCATGCGACTTGGTCTGGTCAAAGCGAGAAGGCCTCTCAAAAGCTGAATTGAAAGGTGGGGGTTTTAAAAAAATGAGATCCTCCAGGATTTTTCCATTCTTTTAAGAGAATCGTTCTTCATTCATTCCCTTGTTCGGTCAGGAAAAGTTAAGGTGGATATCGGAGGAGATTATGTAACAAGGAATGGATCTGAAATCATGAGAATGACAATACTTCTGATTGGCTGCCTTCTCCTCGCATTCACAGCGGTGGGCGTTCCAGGTATGGCCGATGATGCAGCGGTGGGACCAGCATTCCCAGGACAGCCTCAAATCCCGCATTCATTTTATGGGACCATTGAGGCGGCAGGCAACCCGGTTCCTGCAGGTGTCCCGGTTGAAGTGAGAGCTGAGGGGGTGTCTTCCGGCATACCCGGAAATCCGATATACTCGCATGCAGGGGGTTACGGATCTCAGGATCCGTTCAAGCCTCGGTTGGAAGTCCAGGGCACTCTCCCCGGGGGGACCAGCCTCACCTTCTACGTGGGAGGAGTCGAAGCAGAGGTACAGGAAGGGGGTTCACCTGATCCCTGGAGCACGACGTATCGCTTCTCTCCCGGTTCGGTAACTGAACTCAACTTAAGGGTTGCGGCCGTGGTAACCCCTGATCCGGCGTACCAGGAAACACTCGAACCTGCTGCCCACTCAACATCCGCAACGGTACCCCGCGCAGGACCAGTGAATCCCTCCACAGAGATGATGTTCGGGCTCATCGCGATTCTGGTTATCCTCGGGATCCTCGCGTTCTATCTTGGAAAGAGGGCAAAAAGATCCCAAAAAGAATCGGCACAGGAGAGTGCCGACGAAAAAGACCGGCCTGGCAGCGAATAGAACACCCGGGATGGATGAACCTTCCCCATCCTATTATTTTATCCCCATGACAAGGGAATGACATTACCAGGATATCCCAAATATTCCGGGGATTGATGCAGCAGGTCATCCCTCACCCACAACCCTAATGACCTTCTGCACCTGAAAAGGGAGAACACTGATAAGGAGATTGGAATGAATCACAGGCAGAGAGAAATTATCATTTTTCTTGCAATATGTTCGCTGCTGCTCTTCCCGCTCTCAGCGGAGGAAAGGATAATCCTTGAAAAGCCAAGTATCAATCAGGAATTTTTAAAATTTTTCAAATATAATACGAGCAGTGAAGGCTCGGCTTTCGACAGGGAAGGACACAGCATGGGGCTGATACCTTCGCCGATAGTCCTGAAATATGATACGAGCAACCTGAAATCTCCCGTATATTCAGACTCAAGACAGAGCGCTTCGTCGTTGAACGAGACTTCTCAGGCGATATTGAGATCGATCGAGCAATACAAGATATCTCCCATGAACCCCGAGTTCCGGAGGTTCATCGAGGAATACAACTCGAGAAATTCCCAGGAATCAGACGCTGAAGGTCGCTCCCTTGGCCTAATCCCTTCCCCCATCGACATCGGAACCCTCATGTCTGGTGGAGTCCTTGATGCAAACCAACCATTCGATACTATCCTTGGCTCCCAGAGTTCCGCCAGTTATTCCCCCCCTGTAACGGCTGCATCTCCCACGAGCTGGTTTGACCTTCGAATGACAGGGAAACTCACCCCTGTCCGTGACCAGGAGCAGTGCGGGGCATGCTGGGCATTTTCCACCTACGGGTCCCTTGAATCCACGAACCTTCCCGGGGAGAGGTGGGATTTTTCTGAGAACAACATGAAAAACACTCACGGTTTCGACCTTGACCCGTGCAAGGGCGGCAATTACCAGATGTCCACCGCATACCTCGCCCGCTGGTCAGGGGCGGTGAGCGAGGCAGCCGATCCTTATCTGTCAACAAGCAGCACATCGGGAGGAAACGTACCTGTCGTGCAGCACGTTCAGGATGTCATATTCCTGCCTTCCCGGACAGGGCCTCTCGACAACGCCCAGATCAAGCAGCTGCTGCAGCAGAACGGAGCGGTATATTCGCAGATCCGATGGGAGAGCGGGTATTACAATAAAAAACTGGCATCCTATTATTATCCCGGCTCGTCTCCCGCAAACCATGCGGTAGTCATCGTCGGGTGGGATGACAGTTACAGCAGGACAAGGTTCTCCACTGCGCCTCCGGGTGATGGAGCGTTCATCGTACGGAACAGCTGGGGCGAGGACTGGGGAGAATACGGGTATTGTTACGTCTCATATTACGATACCTGCATTGGGAGGCCCTCTGCCCAGTTCCTCTCTGAAGACGCCTCGAATTACGATAGGGTCTACCAGTATGACCCCTTCGGATGGGTGACCAGTGTCGGCGTGGGCGGAGACAGCGCATGGTTTGCAAATGTCTTTACATCGACCCAGAAAGAGGAACTTAAAGCCGTCAGCTTCTACACCCCTGTCCCAAATGCCCAGTACCAGGTTGAGATATTCAACGATGTGGGAACCACTCCGAGAGGAAGGTCCCCAAGTCTTGTCCAGCAGGGGAGCATCTCCTATGCCGGGTATCATACTATTCCTTTACTTTCGTCAGTCCCGCTCCAGAAAGGGCAAAAATTCTCGGTGATTGTGAAACTGACGACACCAGGGTTCCAATATCCAATCGCCGTCGAATACCCATACCCGGGGTATTCATCCCGTGCATCGGCGCGTGCCGGGGAGAGCTGGGTGAGCAGTGACGGTACCAGTTGGACTGATCTCACGACAGTCTATGCCAACTCGAATGTGTGCGTAAAAGCGTTCACGGATGCGGCCCCTTCGACGCCAACCTATACTCCCACCACGCTGCCGACAGGAATCCCCACTATGCCGCCCACTTCGACAGACCGGAGGACTCCGACGGTAAGTATTTCCTCACCAAAATTCATGGGAAGCTATGCCCCTGGAGACGAAGTCAGGATCGAATGGTCAGCTCAGGACAATGTCGCAGTGGTCAATGTGGTAATTGAGTACTCCGCTGACAAAGGCAATTCGTGGAACACGATCCTGCAACATGCGCCTGCTGCAGGGAAACATTCCTGGATTATCCCGGAGAACCTCTCGGGAAGCATCACAATCCGCGTGAGGGCGTTCGATGCGGCAGGGAATACCGGTTCATCCACGAGATCCATTACCATAAAGACTGCGGGTATATCAAGCAGACTATCTTCCCCGCAGCACACAACTCCTTCCGGAAACGGCCTTGTTTTTTCACCGGCAGGGACCCTGCAGAGCAGTCCTTCAGAGACCAGGGAATTTTTACGGAGCAGCTATCGGGAGGAGAATTTCATTCCCGCGGTCACACGCCCTCCTGCCACAGGTGGATTCGTCTGATACCCGCATTGAAGGTGCAGGGAGCATAGTTTCAATTTTCCACACACAGAAACTTATATGAAAGGCGAATAGTCAGATGCAGAAAGAAAGGTCACTCTCCACAGGCTGCGTGCTCTGCCATCAGGGCGCAAAGATGGTGCTCTTTCTCTCTGGCCTGTGCCCCCGTTCGTGCTGGTACTGTCCACTCTCGAAGGAACGAAAAGAGAGGGATGTGATCTACGCGAATGAACGTCGCATCCACACCCCTGAAGAGGCTGCATCGGTTGCGCGCCTGATGAGCGCACTCGGCACAGGCATCACTGGGGGCGAACCGCTGAATGTGCCAGAGAGGTTACAGGAATACGCGAGGTTCCTGAAAAGGGAATTCGGGGACTCCCACCATATCCACCTTTATACAGGAATGGCCCCGGGGAGAGAAGACCTCTCGGGGCTTGTCGGACTTGTCGACGAGATACGGATGCATCCCCCCGCAGAGATATGGGACCGGATCGTGAACACCCCCTATATGGAGGCGGCCCGTAACGCCAGGTCTATGGGTTTTTCCATCGGTTTCGAGGTCCCTTCCCTTCCCGGCATCGACAGCCTCGCACCCATGCTCCCCTTTTTGGATTTTATGAACATCAACGAACTTGAATGGGGAGAGACAAATGCTGCGGCCATGCGTGAACGCTGCATGATCCTCGAGGACGGGGTTCACAACGCGGTCAGCGGAGCACGCGGGTGGGCGAAACACCTCACCAGTCATCCAAAAGTGCACTGGTGCTCTTCCAGGTTCAAGGACTCGGTCCAGCTCAGGAAGAGGTTGCTGCGGGTTGCGAAGAATACTGCAAGGCCTTTTGACCAGATTACCCGTGACGGAACCATACTCTATGGGCTTCTCGAGAACAAGGGTGTCTTTCCCGCGATCTTCCACCAGCTCGAACCCGACATGTACGAGCAGAAAGATGGTGCATTCGAGACCGCGTGGTGGGTACTCACAGAATTCGGCGAACAGATCGAGGGGAAAAAGACCATCATTGAGCGGTACCCTGACAGGGGTCTTGTAGTGGAGGTGACACCGATCGAATGATCCGCGAGATCCTCTCCCCCCTCTACGAACGTATCATCCGCCTCCAGTGCCGGCATATCCCACATCACATCGCAATCATCCAGGACGGAAACCGCCGCTACGCGAAACTCCAGCACCTCCCACGGTCAGTGGGGCACCGGGTGGGCGCTGCGAGGACTGAGGAGATGCTCGATTGGGCGCGCGAACTTGGAATCCGGCATATCACCCTTTACTCATTCTCGACAGAGAACTTCCAGAGAGATGCAGAGGAGGTCAGGGACCTGTTCTGCCTCTTCAAGGAGAAATTCCAGAAAGTCACAGATGACCCAAGGGTGCACCGCGAAGGGATCAGGGTGCAGATCGTGGGTGACCGCAGCCTGCTCCCTCGCGATCTCCGGGAGGTAATCGAGAAGGCCGAGGAATCAACTCGTGCCTATTCGGAGTACCACCTCAATATTGCGCTGGCCTATGGCGGGCGAAACGAGATCGTTCAGGCAGCAGGACGGATCCTCGAAAGGGTGGCATCCGGTGAATATACTCCCGACGAGATCACCCCCGAGCTCGTCGAGGCCCAGCTCCATGCAGGGAAAGAGATCCCGCCAGTTGACCTGATCATCCGCACCGGGAACGAGTACAGGACCTCGAATTTTCTCCCATGGCTTGCAAGCGGGCACGAGTGTGCCGTCTATTTTTGCGCCCCGTTCTGGCCCCTGTTCAGAAAGATCGATTTGCTGAGGGCGATAAGGGTCTATTCTCAAAGGGTTGACTCGCAGGGAGGAGCTCGCCCCGTTCCCTGAACATCAGGGAATGCCCCTTTCATCTGCCGAACCGGCGCACACGTGACTGGTAATCCCGGAGCGCTCTGAGAAAGTCGGTCTTCCGGAAGAGTGCCCAGTTCACGTCAGAGAAGAAGAGCTCGGAATACACTGACTGCCAGATGAGGAAGTCTGTCAGGTGGCTCCCTCCTGTCTTGATCACGAGATCAGGGGTGTACCGGAACGTGAGCCGCTCCTCGATGGCGTGTTCAGTCACTTCCCCAGGCGAGAGCCCGTCCCTTGCCATTTTCCTGATGCATTCGGTGATCTCCTCCCTCCCGCTCTTACCTATCGCGACATGGACGTCCATGCCTTCCCCTTCGGTTTCCACGGTCGAACCATGGTGCAGGGTGAGCCTTGCAAAGTGTGCAACCTCCCGGAAACTCCCTGTACATGATAATTCGTCTTCCCTTCCCCGCGTGCTGATGTGAAACGTAACCCCTTTGATCCCGTCCTGGGTATCCTTTCCGCCCCCTGTCTTGCGCGCATTGACTACCGCATCTGAGACCTCGACGCACCAGCGGCTTACCTCGACCAGCTTCCCCGGCGCCTCTTCCACATCCTCTCCCGTGATCATGAAGCAGATCTGGGCTGGGAGTATGGAGAGCCCTGATAACAGGCGCCGTTCATACAGCCACCGCATCATGATGCCCACTCCCGAAGGCCATCCACGCTCATAGTGTTGAGAATGTTGCCCGGCTCCGCCCATCCCCTTCGGCAGAGCTTCACCCCATAGTCCATCCAGGCGAGGTCTCCCGGACCATGGGAATCCGTCCCGATGGAGATGGGAACGCCCTTTGTGACGGCCTCCCTGATGTGGAGATCGTCAATGTCCATCCTGAAAGGAGAGGCATTGCATTCGAGCGCCTTTCCTGCCTCTGCAGCGGCTGCAATCACCCGCGGCATGTCGATGGCATATGCTTCGCGCTGCCCGAGCAGCCGCCCTGTGGGGTGACCGATGATATCGATATGTTCATTCCCGATTGCAGAGAGGACTCTCCGGGTCATCACGTCGATTTCCTGTGAAAATGCCGAATGAACAGAACCGATGACCACGTCAAGGTCTTTGAGGATGCGTGAAGGAAGGCCCGTCGTCCCATCGGCAAGGATGTCCACTTCAACTCCATGGAGGATCTGGCAGGACGAATCGCGGTTGGAAATCTCGATCTCGTGTGCCTGGCGTCTGAGTGCAGGCTCATCCAGTCCACGGGCAATTCCAAGTGACGAAGAGTGGTCGGTGCAGAGGAGATGGGTGTATCCATGCGCCTCTCCAGCCTTGGCGAGAGCCGGAATGTCAAGGTTTCCATCGCTCCAGGAACTGTGCACATGGAGATCTGACCTGATCTGTGATCGCTCAACAAGGTTTGGGAGATTGTGTGAGAGCGCGGCATCGATCTCCCCCCAGTCTTCCCGGAGTTCCGGGACGATGGGGTCCATCCCGAGGAATGAAAAGATCTCCGCCTCTCGCGAGAACTCATGGACCGTGCCGAGGGTGAGGTCACGGATCCCGTACTCGTTCAGCCGCCACCCCTTCTGGAGGGCTATCTCGCGGAGACGGATGTTGAATGCTTTTGAGCCAGTCAGGTAGAGGAGCATGGTACCCAAGGTCGATCGAGTTGTGTACCTGATATCCACCCTTGAGCCCCTGCACCTGAACGAGGTCTTCCTTTCGCCCTCATCGAGCACCTCATCGGCGATTTGCGTAAGCCTTCTGTTGAGGGTGGAGGGTGTATCGACTGAGACGATATCGATGTCCCCGATGGTACTCTTTCCCCGTCGGTAACTACCTGCAACGTCGTATGTCCCTTCACGCATCACTCTCTTCACCTCTTCGATGACCAGGTCTGCCTCAAGCCGGGTCATTCTCCTCTCTTCCTTGCGTTGCCGGGCAATCGCGATTGCTTTCAGAAAACCCCTCTCTTTCTTCTCTCCAAAGCCTTTCAATGTACGGATACGGTGTCCCCGGGCAGCCTTTTCAAGGTCATCAAGTGTCTCTATGTGTAACTTCTTCCAGAGCACCCTGGCAGTCTTTGGTCCAACCCCTTCGAGGGTAAGCATCTCTATTAATCCTGGAGGGACCCGGCCACGCGCCTCTTCAAGTTCAGGGAAAGTCCCATTCGCGGCAATCTCGTGAACTTTCTCTGCGATCGCGGGGCCAATGCCCGCAATAGTCTCGAGATCTTTGGGAGAGAGTGCTGCTACGGGGGTCGCGAGCCTCCCGATGACCTCTGCGGCACGAATGTAAGCACGGATCTTGAAGGGATTCTCTTCGAGTATCTCAAGAAGCTGTGCCATCAGGTGCAGCTGGTCTGCGATCTTCCCGTTGGAGACCTCCATCCCCTCCATATACTCCCCCCTCTCCTGTCGTACCTTCTTTTTGGTCCGGGTCTCTACATATGCATTCTCATTTATCCGGTGCATTCAGCGTGAAAATTGCATCATGCGTTTGGAATTGAGAGAATCATCCACTGTTCATGACAAATTGGGATGCTGCTCTCCCGGAATGGGTGAGGAAAAAAAGAGAACGGGGTGGTGATGGCATCACATGTGTTGGTCGATATCCTTCAGCAGTTGCTTAATATCGATCCAGATTATCAATTCGTTTGTTTCCTTGTCCTTCTCCTTGTCCCGGACGCTCTTTTTTATGATGCCAAGAATCGACATCTCGTCTCCAATCTCTGATGCAGACTTGGTATCCACGTTCTTCATCTCAAACGTTGAGACAGAGAGGACGTCATCCACCATTATCCCGATCTTTGACTTGGTGTTCTTCTCGTCAAGGACTATGATCCTGCAGTTCTCCTCGGGCTGGTCAGAGGCTTCAGTGATACGCATCCGCTGCTTGAGGTCGACGATCGTGGTGATCTCACCGCGGAGGTCGATGATCCCTTTGATGAAGGCAGGGGTGTTCGGGAGTTTCGTGATGGTGGTGTATTCCACCACCTCCTTGACATCGAAGAGATCGATGGCGAAATACTCCTTGCCGAGGAGGAATTCCACGACCTGGAGCGTCCCGCTGCTCCCTCCGGCTGCGGTATCCTGTGGGTTTTTCCGCATGGATACACCCGCTCCCTCGCCCGCCACTTGTTCGCTTCCGCTCTTTGTCATGGTCATGACCTCGCTGATCAGATCTTGAACTTCGAGACTTCGTTCGAGACCTTGACCACGATATTGTTGACGTTCGCAATAACCTTGGTGATCTGGTCGATGGCAGCTGCAGTCTCCTCGCTGACGGCAGCAGCGTCGGTAGCCTCCTTCGCGGTGTTGCTTACGAGGTCGTTCACCTCGTTGATGCTGGCCGTGACTTCTTCGACAGATGCGGCCTGTTCCTCTGATGCAGCAGCGACCTCGGTGACGTTCCTGCTGATCTTGTCGATCGAATCGACGATCTTGTTGAAGTTCTCGAGCGTCTCCTTCAGTGCGTCGCTGCCTTCCTTGACCTCGGCATTTGAGACCGCAACGGTCTCGGCCGCAGTCTGAGTCTGTTTCTGCAGGTTCCCGATCATCTCCGCGATCTTCTCGGCAGATGTCCTCGACTCCTCGGCAAGGGACTTGACTTCGGTCGCCACCACCGCGAAGCCACGGCCTGCGTCCCCTGCCCTGGCTGCTTCTATTGCTGCATTCAGGGCGAGGAGGTTGGTCTGGTTCGCAAGGTCAGTGATCAGGTTCACGATCTCTCCAATCCTGTCCATCTGGGCCTTGATCTCGAGGATGATGGTATTGACCTCGTTCGAGGACTTGGTGATGCCGTTCATGCCAGTCTCGGTCTTTTTGGCAAGGTCGATCCCCTTCCTCGAATAATCATTGGACTCCTGCACCAGGGTGGAGACCGCCTCGGCCTTGGTGGCCACCTGCTGGATCGTCTTCGAGAGGTCCTCCATTGCCTTGAGCACCTCGTTGATGCCGTGGCTGCTCTGCTCCGCATTACCGCTGACTGCGGCCGAGTTCTTTGCGACCTGCGCTGATCCCGCAGAGACCTCTTCGATGCTTGCATTCGCCTCCTCCGCACTCGCGCCGAGTTCGGCAATCTGCTGGTTCACGAGTTCAAGGGCCTTGGATACCTGGATGCCGATATTGTCCAGGGCTTCCTTGAATTTCTGGAAGTCTCCCGGGGTAGTCAGCTTGGTATTCCATCGGGCAGTGAAATCTCCTCCAGCATATCGATTACAGATACGCATGGCTTCATTCAGTGGTGCTATCACATAATCCAGCGTCAGATTGACTCCTTCAACGATTTTCCTGTAGTCGCCCTGGTGTTTGGTTGCATCTGCCCTGGTTGCAAGCTTGCCTTCAGTCGCGGCTTTTGAGAGCAAATTTGAATCAAAGATTAATGCATTGATGTTGTCGATACACTGGTTCAGGTTCCCCTTGATAATATTGAAATCACCACGATACGCATCGGTAATTTTCGGTGGCATGTCCCCTTTGCTGATGCGTTCAACATACGTGGCAGCCACGTTCAACGGACCAATCACTGCATCGAGAGTCTCGTTCAATCCTTTGATTAAACTTGCATAATCACCCTTGAACTTGGAGGGGTCTCCCCTCTTTGCGAGCTGTCCTTCAGAGGCAGCCACGCTCACTGTCGCGACTTCGTCCGAGAACTGCTGGATGGTATTAACCACTCCGCCGAATGCCTTTGTCACTTCGCTGATCTCATCCCCGCCTGCCTGCGCACCTGATTCGTTCTCAAGTGCCCTTGATGCGGCGTTGATCTCGCCTTCCATCACCTGATTGCCGAGGTTCACGAGATTACCCATCCTCCGGGCGATGGACCTTCCGAACAGAATAGAGACAAGGGCACCGATTGCAATACTCGCAATTAATATAATTATGATGGCATTCCGGATGTCATCGATGGGGCCGGTGAAGTCGGCGGGGTTCACCCGCGATGCGATGATCCAGTCAAGCGGCGGGAAGTACATATAATAGGCGACCGCTTCTTTCCCATCCCATATGTACGTCATCTTCGCAGGTTTATCAGTCACCCTCTCCTTGTTGGCGATCATCGCCTTGACAAAGTCCTCGCCTCCGAGGTTCTGGCCCTGGAGGGTCGGATGGGAGATGAGAAGCCCCTTGCTGTCCATGATATAGACATACCCAGATGCACCGAGCTTGATGCTGTTTATCTCTTTCTTCAGGGTGCCATAGGTCACATCCTCAGGCACTCCTACGAAGAGGATCCCGATAATCTCCCCGTTTGCACTCTTGATCGGCTCGTAGGCGGTGATATATGTCTTGCCCACAACATCGGCCGTTCCATAGTAGGTCTCGCCCCTGCGGACCACCGCATCGTATACCGCATCGGAAACCGGCGTCCCCAGAGCTCTCCTTCCATCCGCCCCGACCACGTTGGTAGAGACACGGATCGCCTGCCCGTCCATCTTCTGGAAGATGGTTGCCTTGGATCCCGTCATCCTCTCGATCTGGTCGACAATCTCGTTGTTGTCGTTAATGACATACGTGCCACGAGTCCCGCCTGACAGCACCAGTTTCCCATCGCTTATGCCGGGGGAGCCATATCCGTAGAACGTCTGGCGCAGCACGCTCAGGTCGCCGTTGAGCTTCTGCTGGGCGAGTTCGTAGGTATTGGCGGTCATCTTGTCCACGTCGCTGATCTGCGTGGTCAGGAGGACATCGATCTGTTCGCTAATCGCTGCACTGGAGTTATTGTATGCGACCAGACCGAGCAGGAGCGTCGGGACGGTCACCAGCACCAGGCATATGATCAGGATCTTCGTCCCGATCTTCATCCGGGAAAACCCGCCGGAAAATTTTGACATGCGTGTGATACCTCCATGTAATTCGAAATTCTTCTCCGTTCAGTGATGCATCACTCTCATTCGGACACTCGGACATGAAGTGCCAACCCTCATGGAAAGAATTCGATGAGGAGATTTCGAGAGATAATTGAAATTCATTTTTTATATATATAAACATTTGTCCCTTTCATCAGCAAAACCAATAGTTAAAATAGTTAGACATTAATGTGTGTAGTTAATAATACCGAGTATTGAGATACTCACCTGCACAATGGGTTACGAATGGCAGAAAGGGGGGAGATTGACCGGATCAGGGAGCTGTTACAGCAGCACCCAAAGGGGCTCACCATTGAAGAAGTTGCCCAGGAGCTCGGGATAAACCGGAGCACCGCCTCGAAATACCTCAATTCCCTTGTCATTTCAGGTGCAGCGACCATAAGAAAGCTTGGGCCCGCTAAACTTTTTTACCTCCGCGAACTCATCCCGCTGCACCAACTCTTCAACTGCACCCGTGACTGCCTCGTAGTGATTGATTCGGACCTTGTCATCCATGAGATCAATGAAAATGCCCTGAAGTTCTTTAAGACTCGCACCGACCAGGTGAAGGGATTCAATGCCCTTCACACCCCCGTTGCACCTCTCTTTGACCAGGAGACCTGCCAGGTAATTGAGAAATTCCCGGAAACTGGGGGAAGCGAGCTCGAGAGTGAGATCATGACTGAACAGGGCATATGCACTATCAGAAAGAAGGTCGTTCCCCTGCTCTTTCAGTCCGGAAACCAGGGAGCAGGCATCATATTCGAGGCCATACCCGCGGGCGAGAGCAGCAGCGATACCCTCGTCTCCTCTGAACAGGGGCAGGAGACATCGTATGTGAAGGCCTGCCGGCAGTCATCCCAGCTGAACACACTCTTCCGGCGTTTCTCTCAAAACCAGCTCTCCCTCGCAATCGACACCCTGAAAAGAATGAGGGGGACAGATGACAGGGAAAGAGTCCGCGAACTCCTGCAGGAAGAGACGATGATCCTCGAAAACCTCCGTTTCCACCTCAGCCTCCTTGAGGAGTATCTCGGGGATGAAGTGAAGGTGCCCGGGTGGTATCCACTCGAAGACTTCCTTAACCAGGCGCTCTCCTCGCAAAAAATGGCGCATATACGGTTTTATTCAGATGTGAGGGGGATCGAGATCTACACGGACCAGGATTGTGGCCGTATCTTCTTCACGCTGATCGAGAACTCAATAGTGCATGGAAAGAAAGTCACGTCCATACGCGTCACCTCAAGGGAAGAGGGAGGAGACCTCGAAATAATATACGAAGATGATGGCATTGGAATCCCTGACAGGGAGAAGGGAACGCTATTTGAGTGGGGGCATGGCATCCACAGGGCACATTCGCTCTTCCTCTCCCGCCAGATGCTGGCAATCACAGACATTTCCATAAGGGAGACTGGCACTTACGGAAGGGGAGCAAGGTTCGAAATTGTCGTCCCTTCTGGCAGATGGAGAGTCAGGAGGTCCCGGTAAGGAGTGCCGCTGTCAGGCAGTGTCCTTTCGGACAAAAATCTTCTGAAGCGGCCGGTAGGGAGAAAAAAGGTGTTCTACCTCCCTGCTTAAAAATTCGGACATTCCCATCACGTAGAACCCGCCAGGGTTGAGGCCCTGGTGGATCATCCGCACCAGGTCATTCTTCTGCTTGTCGGAGAAATAGATTGTCACGTTCCGACATGAGATAATATCAAGGTAGCGGCTTACAGGGACACCGGACATCAGGTCATGGTGCTGGAACTTGACCTTCTCCCTGATGTGTGGTTTGATCTCGTATCGCCCGTCATCCCTGTGCCTGAAATGGCGGCGGAGCTGGCTCTCCGTCACAAATTCGAGAGCAGATTTCTCATAGATTCCCTCCTTTGCCTTCTTGAGGATGGTCTCGTCGATATCCGTCGCGATGATCATCCAGTCCACATCTTTTATGATCGTGGTCATGTCATGCAGCATGATGGCATACGAATAGGGCTCCTCCCCCGACGAACAGCCGGCACTCCACAATCGCAGTTTCTTTTTTTCTCTGAGGATAGGGGGAATGATCTCCGATCTCAGGCAGTCGTATACGGGCGGGTCCCGGAAGAACTTCGTCACGTTGATGGTCAGCGCGTTCTTCAACGCTTCGTGCTCATCCTTATTCTGGAGGAGGAACTCCCGGTACTCTTTGTAGGTGGCAATATGCCTCGAGTTCATTCTCGATGCAAGCCTCCGCTTGATATAATCCTCCTTGTAATTGTTGCACTGAATATTGAAGAGGCGCTGTATTGCCTGGAGTAATGCCTGGAATTCGTCCATGTTCCCTCATGACATCAACGGGATGCCAGTTCGAAGAGATATGAGATCAGTTTCTCAATATCAAGATATAAAACGAGCCTTTGGGATACACTCGCCCCCTCCCCCCCATCCGGGGCGTTGCTAATCCGGATAATTCCTTTGATAAATGACTTTCTCCCGGTCGTTCCTCCGTTTTCTGAACGCTCGATTTGCTTTTCGTGTACGTCGAGCACGTTGAAAACCTCATCCACCATCATGCCGATATTCTCCCCCCGCGCTGCATCCGGCACGAATATGATGAACTTCTCTGAGTCGGCCTTCTTGTCACTCCCTCCGGCACCTATCAGCTCATCGATTTCGACAATGGTGGTGATCTCCCCCCGTATATTTGTCATTCCCGCGATATATCCAGGAGTCCTTGGGATGGGCGTTAAGGGGAGGGCCTCTACAATCTCACGGGTGAGGTTGATGTCCATCGCATAATAATTGCCTTTAAGGCCGAACTCAAGGATAATTGCCATATATCTTGCTCATCTGGTATTCAGCCGGAACGATCCCATGATATCCCTGCAATGCCCCATCTTTATCTTGATCTCGTTAGTGGCGCTTGCGATCTCCTCGATAGATGCACTGCTCTCTTCTGAGAGAGCCGCAAGATGCTCCGTATTCCTCTCGTTCCTGACAATAAGGTCGTGAATCATGTCCACGTTTGCCATCACGTTGCCTGTCGCAACGGCCTGGTTCTCGGTGGCCTTCGATATCTCTGTAATGCTGTCTGCAGTGGCCCTGATTCCTGCAGCCATCTGGTTCAAAGCCTCGATGGTGATCTCGACACTCCGTATGCCGGTGATGATCTCCTCGTAGGCCTTCTTCATGGAATTCACGGTGTGCCCGCTGGAGTTTGAGATGTCCCGAATCACACTGTCGATATTCTTCGTCGCATTCTTGGAGCCCCCCGCAAGGTTTCGCACCTCTCCAGCGACGACGGCAAAGCCCCTCCCATGCTCTCCTGCCCTTGCCGCCTCGATTGCAGCATTAAGGGCCAGCAGATTCGTCTGGTTGGCGATATCGGTGATAATCTTGACGATATTGCTGATCTCCTGTGTCTTGCCGTCAAGAGTAACCATCTCGTCCATTGCCCTCCGGGAGAGATCCTGGACGATGTTCATCTTTCCTGTTGCATCTTTTCCGAGTTTGCGGGCACTCTCCTCTGCAGCGAGAACCTTGCGAGAGGTCTCTGACATGGCTTGTGAACTCTTCGCAATACTCTCGACTGAACCGCTCAGCTCGGTAATCTCCCTGCTCACCTGCTCGAGCTGCTGGAGCTGGCTCTTTGCATCATCTGAGGCTTTCTGGGCAGTAGTGGCCACAGTCTGGGAAGCCCTCGCGATCTCATCCGTTCCTGAAAGGATATCAGTCATTGCCTGATCAAGGTCCCCGATCATCTCCATCACTTCAGAGATAAGGCCGGTAAGGTTGTCGATACTCTTGTTGAGATCGCGCTTGACCTTCTCGAGGGGATCATCCTTGAAAATCTCCGCCTTTCGTGTGAGATCGCCTGATGAGATGTTCGAGAGCACCTCCCCAATCTCCGATATGCTCCTCTGCAATCTCTCTTCAAGGGTCCTTCTCTCGGTGATATTGTTGTAAATTACAAAGAGGGACTGGACTTCACCAGAATCATCGAGTATGGGGATGCCGTACTGTTCCAATATTTTCGTTCCTGCCGGCATCTCGACAGTCACTTCTCCAAAACTGCGCTTCTTGTTCATGAATGCTGCTTTGAGCCCCTCCCCTTTCTGGTCCAGAATCTTGAAGCTCTTCGCATTCATCTTTCTGAGCTGGGACCGGTCGATCCCTGAAAGATTGCTGTAGGCCTGATTTGCCGTAAGGATGTTCCAGCTCTTGTCGAAGATGAGGATAGGGAGCGGGTTGTCAGCAAAGACGAGTTGAGTGCGTATGCGGAGATCCTCCGCGACTTTCAGGAGAGAGTTGATGGTTTCTGCATATGCACGGCACGCAGGGTCCACTGTATTGGGATCCAGCTGGAGATGGTAGGACGCTTTCTTTTTAACCGCTTCCTGTACGTCAGCAAGACTGTTCTTCTTCACCATGCCACCTTTATTAAGAGATACTGTCTCTGAAGTCCTATATTAAATCATTGTTAATATTTACTACATTTGAGTATCAATAGTGTTGAATAAAAACCTGGGCCATCACAGGACTGTTCGTTGAAAGCGTGGCAGGGGATATGAATCCAGGTCGTTCTGAAGAGATCGGGAGGCGACCTGGCATCAACGTACTGGTTCCATACAAATTCTCAAATAATGCCTTCCCCAACATCATGAGCATGAGTAGCTCAACCCGGGAGGATTATCTTGAAGCACTCTGCGTTCTATCCCGGAAGTCGCCCCAGCTCCCCACGGTGTCAGACCTTGCTGCATATCTCTCGGTCAATGCATCGGAACTACAAGAGCACCTGGTTCACATGGAGCATGACGGCGATATTCAATTGCTACCAGACGAAGGGATCCGGTTGACCGGAAAGGGACTGGATGCGGGGACCCGCGTGATGAAGAAACACCAGGTCCTCGCTCGTTTCCTCTCTGAAGTCCTTGGGATGGACCCCGGCACCGCATCCGATGAGGCGTGCGTCCTCGAACACGACATATCCGATGAGACGTACGAGAGGCTGGACAGGTATGTCAGGGGACCGCGGCGAAAGGGGCATAAAATGCACAGGGGGAGGCTCAACCTGCCCACCCTCATCCAATTTCCGGAAGGCACCGATCTGAAAGTGCTTTATGTCAGGTGCCCCGGCGGTTGTGAAAGGCTCTCTGACATGGGGATATTTCCTGGCGAGAGGATAAAGATCATCCATACCCTCAATAACAAGGCGGTGGTGGTCCAGGTGAAAGGGTGCGATATTGCCCTCTCTCCTGAAATCGCCTCGTGCATCTTCGTGGAGAAGTCCGAATGAGGCTTGGGCTCATCGGAAACCCCAACGTCGGAAAGTCGCTCATCTTCCACCAGCTCACGGGCCTCGGTGTCGAGGTGAGTAATTATCCCGGGACGACCGTGGATCTGATGAGGGGCAACCTCTGTTTCAAGAATGAACGGCTGGAACTTATTGACCTCCCCGGGGTCTATTCACTTGACGGGACCTCACCTGAGGAGGAGATGGTCAGGTCGTTCATCCTCGGTAAGGATATCGACGTGCTGATCCAGGTCCTCGATGCAACTCACCTCGAGCGGAACCTCTATCTCCTTCTCCAGGTGGCCGAGTACGGCAAGCCCATGGTTGCAGTCCTGAACCTGATGGACGAGGCGGCAAAGAAGGGCAAGAAGATCGATGTCGCCCACCTTGCCTCGGCGCTCGGAATCGAGGTGATTCCTGCTGCGGCAATCCATGGAAAAAATATCTCGGAGATAATCCCTGCCGCACTCTCACGCGCACGCCCAGCTGTTGTGAGTGTCAAGTACGATCACCACATCGAGGCTGCCATCCGAAGCATCCAGTCAGTCCATCCCGTCACGAGACTCGAGGCGCTCCAAGCACTCCAGGGCCTGGGAACCGATACCGAGGCGCTCGAACTGGCAGAGGCCCTCACCCCCGAGATCGAGGAGATGCATCGCATGTCGGTATCACAGATCATTGCCGGGAACAGACACCACTGTGCACACACCATCGCATGCGAAGTGATCAATGAGCAGGAGGAGCAAAAACCCGATCCCCTCGACTCCCTGGTTACTTCACGCCGTTGGGGGCCCCCGATCCTTGCCGTAACACTCCTCTCGATTCTCCTGGCGGTCTTCTTCATCGGTTCGTTCCTCGAGGAGATCCTTGTAGAAATTTTCGAGACGACTGTAATTTCCCCCTTCCTCTCGATCCCACTGGACCCGCTCTTCAGGCAACTTGGGCTGGCACTCCTCCTTGCACTCCAGGCAGGGCTCGGCATTGCGTTTCCATTCATTTTCGTATTCTACCTCTTTATCTCACTCCTTGAGGACTCAGGGTATCTCACGAGGGCTGCATTTCTTGCTGACAGGGGCATGCACCGCCTGGGAATGCACGGGCAGGGCCTGATCCCGCTCATCCTTGGGTTCGGGTGCAACGTACCTGCCATCATGGGCATACGCATGCTGAGAACGCGGAGGGAGCGGGTGATTGCATCATTTCTGGTCAGCATGGTCCCCTGCTCCGCGCGAACCGTGATCATCGCGGGAATTGTTGCTGCGTTTGTAGGCATTCCCGCAGCGTTGAGCATCTACGTCATCACTCTCGGCCTCGTCGTCCTCACCGGCCTCGTCCTCTCCCGTATCACTCCCGGTGAACAGTACGGCATGATCCTCGAACTCGCCCCCCTGCGGGTTCCCCGTTTCAAGAACGTGATTGCAAAGTCATGGTTCCGGATACGAGAGTTCCTCTTTATCGCAATGCCCCTCCTCATTCTCGCAAGCCTCATCCTCGGATTCCTTCAGTACGCAGGGTTTTTTGAAATGTTTCAGCAAATTATATCTCCGCTTTCAGAGGGGGTCCTTGGTCTTCCCGGCTACGCCACCACCGCACTGCTCTTTGGTATTCTCCGGAAGGAGATGGCCCTTGAGACTCTGATCATTCTCGCTGGGACCGCTGATCTCACCTCGGTCCTCTCCACCGGGCAGATCTATGTATTTGCAGTTGTGAGCGTGCTCTTCATCCCGTGCATCTCTACCATCGGGGTTCTGGCACGTATTGTCGGAGCACGTATCACTCTCCTTGTCTCCGTCTATACGCTGCTTCTCGGTATCCTTATCGGAGCGCTTATAAACATCCTCATAAAATGATGATCGAGAGATGTATATCTATCAAACCGGGATCAGTCTTATAGATGACATAAAAGGGGGCATTTCTCCCGGCAGCAATGTCCTGATCCTGGCCCCATCGATGAGCAGCGGAGAAAAGCTTGGATACGCAATTATGCGACCACATGAGGGAGAATTTGCACTTGTCCTTACAACCGTCATGCGTTCAGTTGACCTGATGGATTTTTTCTCATCTGAGGAATTTAACAGGGATGCCATTGGAGTGATCGACTCGGTGACCAAACTCTCAACCCCTGATGTCAGTGACACCACGCAGATAAAATATGTATCCAGCCCAAGCGATCTCACGGGGATCGGGATCAAGTTTTCTTCCCTTGTGGAGAGCATCTTCAACGGAGAGTTCCCGCCTTCTGACCACGCTCTTTTTCCTCCCCCGATCAGATTCTACATCGACTCACTCACCACACTCCTCATGTACCGGAAACTGGAGGTATTGTACCAGTTTCTTCACGTTATGACCTCCAAATTGAAAAAAATGGAGGCAATCGGGATTTACATCCTCAATAACGAGTCCTTTGACGAGAGGACACTTTCATTAATGAAACAGCTGATGAATGTAGTGATCGAGGTAAAGAGCGAACAACACGGTGATTTCCTCCGCATCCGTGGCGTGCCTGGAGCACCACAGGAATGGGTGCAGTTTAAAATCCACAAGGGAACCCTGGAGATGGTAGCATGATTCGGACCGGGATAACGGGAATGGACGAGATGCTTGGTTCGGGAATACCGAAGGGAACCAGGGTTGTCTTCTCGCTTGAACCCGGGGTTGAAGGGCGCATGTTCATGATGAGGACCATCGCGTCGGCGCTCAATGAGAAGAAAAACGTGTGTATCCTCTCGCCCCACTGCACCGAACGTGTGTTCTTCTCCGAATCCTTTGAAATACTTGAAATCGACATTACAAATCTCGGCGGAAAGGCGGTCATCCTTGACAGCACGGTGCGCGAATCGATCAATTCTTGCGAAAAGAAGGGAACGTCACGAAAACTTGCCTGGAAAAAACTCATCGAAGAGACCCTGGAACAACACTCTATCGATGTGTTTTTCGTATATTTCGATCTCCTCTATGAAGACCTTGGCCTTCAAAAAGCACTCGATCTCCTCCCCTCAGGAAGGGAGAAGCACCGGGTCACTACCGTGGTCGAACACCTGAACCTCGAAGGAGACAGTCTCATCTCCAGGTTTGCATCTGAAAATATATTCGACTTGATCATATCCATCCACTCTGCCTTCACCCTTGTACCGTTCTTCAATTTCTTTACCCTGGAGTATGTCTCGTGGGCAAGGATACCTCGCAGGTCAATACCCTATAGGGTTGCCGGCAGGAGCATCCGCCTTTACATTCCTAAGATCATAATCACCGGACCACCCGCTTCGGGAAAATCAACCTTCGTCTCACATGCTTCCGATTCCGGAATCTCCGTCGACAGGGGGGATCTCGACGGCTGCCGGACGACGGTTGCGATGGATCTCGGCTGGCTCCATTTCAGGGGGTTCGATATCACGATATTCGGCACCCCCGGACAGCCCAGGTTCGATCCCATCATTCCGCAGCTGGTGAAAAATGCGATGGGCATCATCCTGATCCTCGACGCGACAAGACCTGACATGCTCGTTCGTGCAAAAGAACTTCTGCATCTGGCACATGCCGAGAAGCTTCCTCTCGTGATCGCCGTGAATAAATCTGACCTTCCCCACCAGATGGACGATGTGACAATAAGGGAGATGCTGAATTTGAGGGATGAAATTCCCGTGTTCTTCATCAGCGCCCTCAAGCGCTCTGATGTGCATTATGTGGTGGAGTCGATGGTGGACAGGATTACACGCCACCCTTACTGAATGCGAAATGGTATTGTGCACCTGAACGCAGTGTCTCGAATACAGGAACCATGCTCACCTTCATCGGTCTTGGTCTCCACGACCACAAGGATGTCTCAGTGCGGGGACTGGAATGCATCCGTTCAGCTGATGCAGTATTCCTCGAAGGATACACCTCCAGGCTCGCCGGTACTTCGATCGCCGAGATGGAGGCCTGGTACGGCCGGGCAATCAGGGTAGTCGGCCGCGACGAGGTCGAACAGCATCCTGAGATTGTCCTTGATCCTGCCGTGACCGGCGATGTCGTGTTTCTGACGGGAGGTGATCCCATGGTGTCTACCACTCATTCGGATCTCCGGATCAGGGCGAAACTTCGCGGGATAAAAACCGCACTCATCCACGGCGCATCGATATCAAGCGCAGTCTGCGGACTGACGGGTCTCCAGAACTACCGGTTCGGCAAGTCCTGTTCACTTCCCTTTCCACAGAAGAACTGGACTCCGAAGACTCCAATTGATGTGATCAGGATGAACCTTTCGCAGGGCCTCCATACCCTGGTATATCTGGATATCCAGGACGATCGGTGCATGACAATCCCCGATGCAGTCTCACTCCTTGAGGAGATGGCACAGAAGGCCGGGATCTCCATCCCCCTCTACGTGGGAGTGGCCAGGGCAGGATCCCCGGATCCTGTGGTACTTGCCGGACCTGGCGAAAGACTCAGAAACGCGGATTTCGGGGCTCCCCTGCACATCCTGGTCATACCGGGACCTCTCCACGTTATGGAAGAGGAATACCTGTCGCTGTTCGGTGGACTATGAACGGAGACGTATGGAGGGAAGAACTTGCGTCCCGGCTTGGAGACCTGGTCATTCCGGTTCTCCCCGGGACAATCTTCTCTTCACTTGCAGGTGAATTACAGGTGATGGCCGATTCGTACCTCCACGACGGAGATCACTTCGCATCCCGGGGAGACATCGTGAATGCTCTTGCGTCCTTCGCGTACGCGCTTGGCTGGCTTGATGCAGGAGAAGGTCTCGGCCTGATTCATGCCCCGGGCCGGGATCACCAGTGGATCTTCCGGGAAGTGGTCGTGCCCGCCGATACAGGTCTCCGTCTCGTCGAGAAGACACAGCGTTACCACGTGCTTCTCTCGACTGCAATTGGGGCCGCAGTGGCTGCGCCAGAACCCTGCACCGCGATCTCCGGTGCGGCGGATCGCTTTATCCTCGCAGCAGGGGTATTCAGGGATTACGGCAGATACTTCCTTTCTTCCGGAAAGTTACCGAATGCTCTCGGGTCTTTCAGTTACGGTCATGCCTGGCTCGATGCAGGCGTGCGTGCAGGCCTTCTCAGGATCGAGGGGCCACGAGATCTCTTCGCGGTGTAAGAGAGGTGGTTGAGGGTATGTCCTCCCAATTCAAAACCTATATCCACCGATACCACCCAATATACTGCGTTTATTTCCCTTTTTCCCCGGGACGTTCACCATGAAGAAGAATGAGAGACGATGGCTCTGGTTGTCACTTGGGTTCTCGCTGCTTGTCCTTGTCATAATCCTCTTCTTCACGGTTGATGCGAACACCTTCGCCCTTTTGCAAAAAGGAGACCCGCTCTTCTTTCTCCTGGCCATGCTGATACACATTGTCGCCCTGTGTGTCTGGGCACTGAGGATAAAATGGATGAGCTGGGGGCTTGGGTACAAGGTACCTCTCCTCCATTGTATCAACCTGGTCTTTGCCAACCTCCTGATAGCAGCAATAACGCCCTCTCAGGCGGGCGGGGAGCCGGTCAGGGTCCACGAACTCTACAGGGCAGGGGTCAAGGTCGGAGACGCCACAGCCATCGTCATCACCGAGCGTATCCTCGACGGGTTTGTGCTGGGCCTCGGGGGTGCGTTCTTCATGCTGGTACTTGGAAGCATGTGGCAGCAGATCGGATCCGTGTACAGTTACTTTTTATATGCGTCGTGGATCATGATGACTGCAATAGCCCTCCTTTTCCTCTATTCTGTAAAAAATCCCCTTGTTTTAAAGAGATTTCTCTTGCGGGCCACAAGGTACATCGCAAGGGTCCGGGGAAAGACAAAAATGGAGAAGTACGAGCAGATGATCGACAGGGAGGTGGATAATTTTCACAGCACCCTCTCGATGTTCCTGTCACAGGGTAAGACCGGGCTTTTCCTCGGGCTGTTGTGCACTGCCTGTTTCTGGTTTCTTGAGGCGGTCATCGTTTCGGTCATACTTGTAGGTCTTGGTCAGCCCCCAATCTTTATTGAGTCGCTGATCATCCAGCTTATCATCGCCATCATCATGATGATCCCCCTGACTCCGGGCGGGTCCGGTATCGCGGAGATCCTCTTTACCTCCATGTACAGCATCTTTGTCCCTACGTCTCTCGTCGGCATTCTGGTCGTCCTCTGGAGGACTATCCTCTATTACTTGAATATTCTCCTCGGACTGCTTGGAAGCCTCATGATCGTACGCAGGGAAGCTGCCGGCAAGGATTCTGAATAAACCTTAAGTGCACCCCGGGTAATCCATTGTAGCAACCTATGGATCCTGTCCGGTGCTCGGTGAAAGGGGTATATATGGCCACAGGACCCCTTGGGGCATCCCCTACTGTCGTCCTGAAACTGGGAGACGAGGAAAGATGCCTTCCTATCTACATAGGGCTCTGGGAGGCCATATCGATCCGCAATGCTCTCAAGCAGGAGGTCCCGCCCAGACCGCTGACCCATGATCTCTTCGTCGAGTTCATGAGGTCCTTTGACATCGTGCTCAGGGAGCTGGTGATTGATTCACTTGAAGACGGGGTTTTTTATGCAAGGCTCATTTTGGAGAGAGATCACCACACGATGAGCATGGATTGCCGCCCCAGTGACGGCATTGCACTCTCCCTCAGGTGCGGCGCGGAGATGCTGGTCGATCCGGGAGTGGTAGCAGGCTCATCGGTCCCGTTCAGAGAGATCTCGGGGTTGGAGGACCTGGATACATACCTGACCGGGTAATTATCTCCTGCGTGACTCCAGCTCACCAAGGACTGACGAGAACTCAACGCCCGCAGCCTTCAGGCTGACAAGGAGGTGGAACAGAAGATCGGCGGATTCCATCACAATCTCTTTTTTTCGGCCATTTTTTACTGCAAGGATATATTCGGTGGTCTCTTCGCCAACCTTCTCAAGAACCCGGTCGATGCCTTTGGGATCGCGCAAGAGCGAGCCTATATAGGAGCCCTCCCGGGGATCTCTCACACGGTCGCCGATTACCTCCCAGAGTTCCGCAAGAGTCTCATTGCTGGCCAACGGGCTTCTCCTCCTGCCTGACATCCCCGATCTCGAGACCATGATACCTCCGGAGGAGGAGCCTCGCTTTCTCGATTGTTGCACCACCTTTTCCAATGGCGACGCCCAGGTCACCCTTCTGCCTGACCACTATGTTCACGGTCCCGGCCTTCTCCGCGTCCTCAATTCCCGTCACTTCCGCAGGCTTGAACATATTGGTGATAAACTGCCTGATATCATCCGCGTGTTCCACCATCTCCACCTTCTTTCCAAGCACATTCTGAAGCCTCCGGATATTCTCACCCTTCTTACCTATTGCAAGCCCCATATCTCCCTGCCTGATGACGTAGACCACCCTCTCGAACCTTTCATCTATAATGCAGTCAAGCGCCGTGGCCCTTGTAAGGATACGCAGTTCCTCAATATATCGTCGTTCTTTAAACCCAATTGTGCGTTCCATTTACCTGTCCTTCATGTATATGTGGGAGAGCGCAGGGATTAAAAGATTGGCAAAGGCCCATGCAGCCACGAATCTTATTCCGTGTCAAATAAAAGGTTATCAACGAATCAAGGGCATCTCCAGTTCCCAGTCCATCCCCGGCCAACTCTCCGGGTGGATCGAATGACGATATCATGGAGCTATAGAAATTGTAGAGAATCCGGCAACCCTGATTTCTTTCGTTGTATTATATGGACTCCTGCCAGAAGATGAAAAGTGGGAGGATATCTGCTGAAATCTGTGTAAATACCTATAATCCGAAGAAAAAGGCTTTTCGCTATCTGGGGTGGGCAGGCTTGGTGAACCGGACACATTTTGCGGGGGCTATCCGACCCCACACCCTCACATAAGATGCACGCCGCCGCCCCCGAAGGACACCCCGGCGGCGGTTCAGTGACTGGATTGATATGCTAATAACAATCTCGGTTCGGTCTCCCCACACAAAACAGCGAGGAGACACAAAAAAAAATCTGTCTCTCAACCGATAAGGTACGTTGCCGTAACCTGAGCTGTGATCTTCACCTGCCCGGGCTCGATTGGAGTAGGAATTGCAGCCTGTGTCTTCATGTCCGCGGCGCCGACCCTGGTATTTTCGTATAGCACAGGGGAATAGTAGCCACCCACCGATATCTCCTTTATGCCCGTGATGGTCACACCAGAAGCCCCGGCAACCACATCTGCATCGCTACGGGCTTTCCTGACTGCTTTCGTCAATACGTCCGCCCTGGTTGCCACTTCCAGGTCCTCGCTCACCATGAAGATGATACTGTCGACCTGGTTGGCTCCCGCCCCAACTGCAATATCGATAGCCTCCCCGGTCCGCGAGACGTCCCGCACGGTGACCTGGAGGCTGTTGGTAACCCGGTAATACCTGACCTTCTGGCGGAAGAGCGATCCCGAATCATCATACACAGGGTAAATTGAGTACCCGGTGGTTTTCATGTCTATCCGGGCGATCCCGGAAGATTCAAGTGCCCTTGTGATCTCGTCCATCTTCCGCGCGTTCTCTGCCTGCGCAACTTTCACATCGGCATTCTCTGTCTGGACCGAGACTGTTACTTGGGCCCGGTCGGGAGTCACCATTGTTTCAGCCATCGCAGTAGTGGTAATCACCCTGTCACTGTTCTCTGAAGCGTACACACCTGGCGTGAGAAGTGCAACTCCCACCAGCAGGAGAACCGCAATGAAGGGGTATTGTGATCGAGACATTGGTATCACCTCCACTATCCCGCTGGAAATTCAAATAGTTTTCTTATACTGCGAAAAAAATCGCACCATCCGCTTTTTGCTCGCGATTCCGGGGTCGATGCCGCTCCTTTCCCCTATTGACTCCCCAAAATAAAAGAACAGGGAAGGGCCATACATGTATGAACTTTACATGGCAGCAACGCTTGTCGAGAAGATATTCTCCAGGAGATGCGGACACCCGGTCAGGGCAGGTGACGTGATCATGGCACCCGTCGATTGCGCCATGATCCACGACATCACCGGACCGCTGGCAGTCCAGAAATTTCGAGAAATGGGCGGAAAAAGAGTATTTGATCCGGAAAAAATAGTGCTCCTCTTTGATCACCAGATCCCTGCAGATTCTCTTCCCGCAGCCGAGAACCATGTATTCATGCGCAGGTTTGCCGTCGAACAGGATATCCACAACCTCGATATCAAGGAGGGGATCTGCCACCAGGTCGTGATGGAGAGGGGGAGGGCCGCGCCCGGGGAGATCGTGGTTGGTGCGGACTCCCATACCTGCATGTATGGCGCGGCAGGCGCGTTCTCGACAGGTATCGGTTCGACCGACATGGGTTTCGTCCTCAAATTCGGGGCGCTGTACTTCAGGGTCCCGACAACCATACGCCTGGAGATTGACGGTACGTTCGGTCCAAGGGTCGGCCCCAAGGATCTGATACTTGCAATTGCCGGAAAGATTGGGGCTGATGGCGCGAATTACCAGGCGCTTGAATTTACGGGTGGGACGATTGAAACAATGGAGATGGCCGGGAGAATGACATGCTGCAACATGGCCGTGGAAATGGGTGCAAAGGTCGGGATCGTCCCCCCCGATGGCATTACATGGGAATACCTGCGGGCCAGGCGGCCAGTGAATCCCTTCTCTCTGTCCAGCGACCGCGATGCCGCGTTCACGTCTGTGCACCGGTTCGATGCGGAACGGCTCTCCCCTAAAGTGGCGGTCCCCCACAACGTCGACCAGGTGGTTGACGTGGAGAAGGTCGAAGGAACGCCGATTGACCAGGTTTTTATTGGTTCATGCACAAATGGCAGGTTCGAAGACCTCCGCGAGGCTGCCGAAGTCCTTGGCAACCGGTCTTTCCACGACTCTGTCAGGGTGCTCGTGATCCCTGCATCAAGGCTTGAGTACCTGAAGGCCCTGCGGGCAGGCCTCATTGAGCAGTTCGTGGCCGCCGGGGCGCTCGTGGAGGCTCCCTGCTGCGGGCCCTGCATGGGCGGGGCTTTTGGGCTGCTGGCGCCCGGAGAAGTCTCGCTCTCTACCTCAAACCGCAACTTCCGGGGCCGGCAGGGGAGTGCCGAATCACAGGTCTACCTCTGCTCGCCCGCCACTGCGGCGGCGAGCGCGATCAGGGGAGAGATAACCGACCCAAGAGAGGTGTGAAGATGAGGACGTGGAAATTCGGGGACAACATAGATACTGACGCCATCATTCCCGGCAGATATCTTGTCATCTACGACCCGCAGACGCTTGCATCACATGCATTCGAGGGAACGCGAAACGAGTTCGCCTCAGAAGTCAGGAAGGGGGATATCATCGTCGCTGGCCGGAACTTCGGATGCGGCTCGTCACGCGAGCATGCACCTCTCGCGCTCTCGGGTGCAGGAGTCAGGTTCATCGTGGCCAGGTCATTTGCCCGGATCTTTTACCGGAATGCAATAAACGTCGGTCTCCTCCCCGTCGTTTGCAACGATGCGGACCGGATTCCAGACGGGTCGCCACTCTCCGTCAATCCAAAGGAGGGGTACATTGAATCCGGTGGCATTCGATACCCCATCGAGCCGGTACCGGCATTCCTGCAGGAGATCGTTGATGCCGGCGGTCTCGTGGAGTATGCCCGCAGCCTCCCGGAGGTGAAGACATGTACAGGGTCGCAGTAATTGGCGGGGATGGGATCGGCCCCGAGATCATCAAAGAAGGGACAAAAGTCCTCGAAGCTGCAGGGGATCGGTTCGGTTTCTCCCTCGATTTCGAGGATTTTGAACTTGGAGCGGACCGCTATCTCGCGACGGGAGAACTGCTGACAGATGATGACCTTGAGGCGCTCTCAGGGTTTCGGACCATTTACTTTGGGGCGATCGGTGATGACAGGGTCCCTCCGGGTATCCTTGAGAAGGGAATCCTGCTCGCCCTGAGGTTTCATTTCGACCAGTATATCAACCTCCGACCGATCCGCCTCCTCGAAGGGGTTGCAACACCCCTTGCAGGGAAAAAACCTTCGGACATCGATTTTGTCGTCGTGAGGGAGAATACAGAGGACTTTTACGTCGGGATAGGCGGACGATTCAAAGGGTCGCAGAAGAGAGTCCTCGAGATCCAGCGCGAACTTTATCATGCAAAGTTTGGGCTCGATATCGAGAGCGATGCGGAGGAGATAGCCTACCAGATAGGGGTTGTGACGCGCGAAGGAGCCCGAAGGGTGATCAGGTACGCCTGCGATACCGCCCAAAAAAGGCGAAAGAAGCTCACATCGGTTGACAAGGCAAACGTCCTCTCCGATGTTTACGGCCTCTGGCGTGAGGTCTTTTCAGAGGTCACGGCAGGGTACCCGGACATCGCCACCGAATTCAATTTCGTCGATGCCGTGACCATGTGGTTTGTGAAGAATCCCGAGTGGTACGACGTGGTGGTCACCCCCAACATGTTCGGCGACATCATCACTGACCTCGGTGCGATGATCCAGGGAGGTATGGGGCTTGCACCCGGGGGAAATATCAATCCTGAAGGTACCTCGATGTTCGAACCGATCCATGGATCCGCGCCCAAGTACAAAGGATTGGGCGTGGCAAACCCGATGGCCACCATCTGGGCCGGCTCGATGATGCTGGACCACCTCGGGGAACATGAAGCAGCAGAAAAGGTTCTGGAAGCGCTCGGTCAGTCTATCCTCGACGGCGTCGTGACCCGGGACATGGGAGGGACTTCCCGGACTTCCGATGTCGGGGACTATGTTGCCGCAATGGTAAAGCGGCATTAGGGGATCAGAGAATACACTCCCACCCCTCCCGAACCAAAAAGAGAAGGAATTCGGTGATACAGTTTCTCACGCCGTCATCCTGTCTGCCGTTTCAGGCGCAGTGAAGTGGGAGAGTGGCCTGCAGTAATCAGTGATCAGGTGGTCACGTGTGGCTTCCGGGGAAGGCAGCGTTGGCAGTTCCACTATCTGTGCAACACGCTCCCGATACCCGAGCACCTCCCGAAGAGAATCGAGGGAGAGTGTATAACGGTCTCCATTGACCAGGTCGATATTGAGTGCTCTCCCTGAACGGGAGACCTGGGCCCTTCCCGCCTGGCCTCCCAGGTATTCCATCCAGTTCTGCTTGATCCTCCAGGTAGACACTGAATTCCCATTTTTCAAGGCAGAATAAAGGTCATCGACAAGTATGCAGAGCCTCGCTCCGTGGATGTTGAGTTCCAGGATCTCGCGAGGGACTCCCTCTGCATCAAGGACCTTCTTGCCGTCGCGGCTGAGATATCCTGCCCTTTGCATTTCATCCACCTCTGTATATTCATTGGTCTGGAGTAAAGAGTATATATAGGCTCGATGTGCGCAGGGTGAAAGTGAATTTTTTACGGAGGTCAGGGAACAGCATCGTGGGACTTACTTTGCACCTTTCTGGTGATCCATGCACGCATTCAGGACAGATTCCATGAGTGCAAGAGTCCCTTCGATTCCCGCCAGAGGACGGGCGTGAAGCCTCACCGTTCCCCTCAATGGCGCTGTCACCCCCACAAATGCGGCCGAGGGGTAGGCTGCCTGTTCGAACGACGACCCGAGGACGAGATCAGGGCGCTCTCGATCGAGCATTTTGCTGACACTCTCAAAATCCCTTGCCATCTCCACCGGGAACGGCCCTCCAGAAGGTGAATTCCTGGAACCTATGCACGCAATCTCCGCGCCAAGGTACTCGGTGAGCATGGCAGCGATAGCCTGCATCGAGAGGTTCTGGCCAAAGAGCCCCACGGTAGGGGGATCAAACCTCCTCTGGTACTTATCGCACGCGGAGATCACCCGCTCCTCTGCATCGGGAATGAGCTGATCGGAAATAACTCCGCCATTGCTGCAGAACCTGTCTTCCAGTGCTGCAACGGTTTTTTTCACTGATGATAACCCAATCATCGTCCCCACCGGTGTTCCGAAGCCGGATCGAAGGTCGGGATTCGCATGGATTGTCGATGACGAGAGTCCCGAATCAAAGGAGAACGCCCCGGCGCACAACGTGGCCCCGGATTCGCCTCCCGCAAGAAGGAGCAGGCGCTGTATCTCCTGCAGGTTTCCCCTCCAGAATGGGTCCATCAGCGAAAGCCCGTCAATATTCACCGAATTTTGCTGGTCAACGTCAATGGAGAGCGGAAGTGACGAGAGCGCTGACAAAAAGCCCGCTTCGTATTCCCCGGCAAATCCAGGTGCGTCCAGCACAATGATCCTGACCGATGCCCCATAATGCTCTTCGATCACCTGGCGTATGTCCTCGCCGATGATCGCAGGAGTGCAGGTGCACAGGACTGCAAGCATGGAATACCTTCCCAGAATCCCATCGATGGTCCGGACCAGTGCGTCACCAGTCCCGAGGACGATGTCATGGTCCGAGAGGGACGTGCAGTATATCGGGCTGTGCAGCGTGGTGGCCGGATAAAAATAACAGCCTGCCGATCCATGGATGATCACCCCGACCCCCTGCACCCCAGAAAGGCATGCTGCAGCCCCGGTCAGCCCGCATGGCCAAAGCGGCCCTGCACACTCAGGCATGGCATTTCCTCCTCCACCTGTGCAGCAATCTCCGGATGCCACTGGTGCCGACCGGGAATGGGTCAGGAAGGGGGACAGGTTTACCCCCTTCACGGACTTCGAGTTCGAGCATCTCTGCAAGTTCGTATCCAAACCGCGACGCGTATTCTGTGGTCGGGGCCTTCGGGGCGGTCGAGAACGTAACTCTCTTCCTTCTCAAAGGGGCAAATGTGCCAATCATCTCTTTCTGGAGAGCCTCCTCCGCCGCGACAGCTGCGGAGGGATCAATCGAGAGGTGCCTGCCCGCACGCTCAAGGAACCTGAGTGTCCCTTCCAGTCCCAGAGGAAACGAATCGATGTAAGGAATGCCAAGCTCCCGATAAAGGTGGTCACCTACCGGTCGCATCGAGGGGTCCCGGAGGATGTTGAGCGAAGCCCGTCCAAGGCGCCTGATCCCATCCAGCGTCGCACCGCACACGAACCTGACGTTCACGGGGGCTCCGAGGAGAGTGAGAAGACGCACCACCTCCCGGTAATGCTCTTCCACCTCGTATTCGAGTGTCTTCTCGCCGATGAGATTGACCGAGGGAACCTGCTCGCATCGTCCTGCAAAACGTGAGAGGGAGATGAGGGCCTGGATGTGCCCCGCGAGAAACCCGCCCCCAAGAAACCCTGCGGTGGGGACGTGCACCACGGGAACCAAGGAAGGAACCCGGCACACCGCCCCTACATCATCTCCGATCACTGCGGCAACACAGGTAGAGAGGACACAGACCAGATCAGGTCCCTTCTCCACCGCACGAAAAATGGCTTCCTCGAGCATCTGCTCCCCGCCGAAGATGACCTCCTTTTCTGTCATATCGGTTGAGAGGACGGGTGGAGGGACCGCGAAGTCCCGTGATGCATGGAGCGCATGGAGAAGGGAAAAATTGTGGTGTGCACATCCTGCGGGCCCGTGAATGATCGTGACACACCGTGCGACCTCCGTGGTCACCGAGAGCGCCCCCGTCAGGGTGCAGCCATCGTCATTCGGAGTAGCCATACGCAAGTGCTTCCAGTTCCTCTATTTCAAGCGGGACTGGGACATCCAGCCGACGGTTCTCCATGATCTTTCGTGCAAGTTGCCGGTATACCGCCGCCTGGTCCGAAGATGGTGCAAATTCCACGACCGTCTTCTTGTTCAATTCCGCACTCTGGACCACCTGGTCCCTCGGGATGAACTGGATCATGGAACTCCCGATCCTCCCTGCAAACTCCGCGACAAGGTCCTCTTCCCTGGGGAGGTTCTTGGCATTGCAGATCACGCCCCCAAGGCGGCAGCGGCTTCTTGCACGGGAAGAGAGCCGCGATATTGCCTTGCAGATGTTGTTTGCCGCATACAGCGACATCAGCTCCCCTGATGTCACCAGGTAGACCTCCTCGGCATATCCCTCGCGCATGGGCATCGCAAATCCGCCGCAGACCACGTCACCAAGGACGTCGTATACCACCACGTCTGCACGAAGCGCGCCGAGTCTCTCCAGGATCTGGAAGGTGGCAATGATCCCTCTGCCTGCACAGCCCACGCCTGGCTCAGGGCCCCCCGCCTCTACGCACCTTACCCCGTGGTACCCCCGGAATACTACATCCTCAAGGGTGAGTGATCGATCATCGCCCCGTTCACGCACAAGGTCCATGACAGTAGGGATCAGCCTGCCCTTCATCAGCATCCTTGTACTGTCCCTCTTGGGATCGCACCCGATCTGCAGCACATCGAGGCCCTGCTCGGAGAGTGCAGCTGAGAGGTTGGCAGAAGTGGTTGATTTTCCGATGCCGCCTTTCCCATACAGGGCGATCTGTTTCATCACACATTATTGGACGGGGTTGGTTATTAGGTATTCTGAAGTTAACAAAAGTCTGGTTGAATTCCCGGAGGATACACGGGGTCAGTCCCTGCCCTGGACCAGTCCCATGCCCAGGACGATAACCGGGAGAATCTCCAGGCGCCCGATCCACATGACTACGATGAACACCCACTTGGAGAGCAATGGCATGGAGGAATTGACGTACCCCGTTGTCATTCCGCATGAACTCATGGCCGAGACGATCTCAAAGACGAGGTCAGTCAACCCAAACGCAGTGATGTGAACCTGCAGGACGATCATCGTAGCAATGAAGACCGTGATGACCGAGAGGATGATCACAAGCATGCTCTTCGATAGTTCAGGCTCTGCAACCTCGATCGGGATGTTCCTCCCCTCGTACTTGAACGGAACCAGCACCCTGCTCCGGACAAATGCCCGCCTGAACCACCAGATGATCCCGCGATACCCAAGGGCTATCCTCGAGAGCCTGACACCCCCCGCAGCGCTTCCGCTCGATCCCCCGATAAAGATGAGCATCGTGAGAAAGACTAGCGTGACGGCAGGATACAGGTGGGGATTAGCATTCTGGAACCCCGTTGTGCTCACGGCTGAAGTGGTCATGAAGATCCCCTGGCGAATCGATTCTTCAGCCGGGAGTCCTGCGAGGAAAAACAGATCCGCGATGACTATCAAAGCACCGAACGTGAGGAAAATGAGGAGGAGCCTGACCTGCTCTTCGGAGAAGAAGGAGATCTTCCTGCTCCTGTATGTCATGTAGTAGAGCGTAAAGGGGGTCGAGCCGAATATCATCACAGGGATAAGGACTGCCTCGAGGAAGGGGTTCTGGTACGAGAGTATCCCGCCCGCCCTCGGTATAAACCCTCCAGTCGAGATGCCTGAAAGCGCCAGGTTCAGCGCATCCCAGAGCGGGATTCTTGCAACCATTATCAGGCCTGCAGACACGACAGTGAGGAGTATGTAGACAGCCCATATCTCCTTCCCGTTTGCGATGACACTGGGAAGGATCCGCTCGGCCCTCCTCTCTGCCCTGAAGAGTGGGGATGTATCAAGACTGGACCGGAACGCCAGTGTAAGTGAGAGCGAGATCACTGCAAGGCCCCCGACCCACTGCATGTAGGTCCTCCAGAAGAGGAGGCTCTCAGGGAGCGAATCAATCCCCCTGAGGAGAGAGAAGGCAGTCCCGGTCCACCCTGCCATGGATTCAAAGAGTGCATCGGTAAATGAGATATCAAGCACCAGCATAAAAGGAATGCAGGAGATAAGGGCAAATGCGAGCCACACAAGTGCCACTGAGCAGAGTGCGGCAGAAAAACGGACATCTTCTCTTCTCCTCGGGAGGTAATTCAGGAGAATGCCGCTGCAGAAGAACAATGCAGGCACCAGGGCCAGCGGCAGGAGCATGTCCCATTCCCTGAAGATCACTGCAACCGGGAGGGGAAGAAGAGTGAGTGGGCTGATGAAGACCAGCATCTCACCAAGCTCGCCGAGAACGGCGGAGAAATACCGTATCCTGCCCATACCTACCTGAATGGTTGGCACTTCCCGCCTGATGTATATTTGCCTCTGGCCGGATGGGAGGTATCGCCTCACCCCTTCTGTATGGAGAGGCGATGCGAGATTATCCTCCAGCAGACGATCAATTGCATCAGGTCAGTCGGGGTGAGGAGCGGGCAATGCAAAAAAAGACCGCGGGGGTCGACACCTGTCTGCCCTTCCAGAAGGGAAGAGATGGAGTCAGCCGATTCGCAGGGGAACCCTCCGTCAAGCTCGACCCTCCCCATGGAACGACTCCCTTCAACCACAGGCATGTATTCGACGCTGCATGGTCTCGTTCGCCCTGAGAGGACTCCACCGAGGTCAAACTGCATCCATATCCTCTCATGTATCCCCTGCAGGGGCTCGAGAGCAAGGGATACCCGGTAAATATTCTCTTCCCATCCAAGGCTCCTTCCAAACCGTGAAAAGGATATCCCGATTATCCCGCGGGCATATCCACGCTGAGGGGCGACGAACGAGAAGTAATCCGATTCGCGAAGGGCCATTTCCCTTCGGACCGCCTGCTCGGTATATCCCCTTGTCCCGATATCCCTCTTGAGTTTCCATTCCCTCTTTACGTCCGGCGCAGGGTCCACGAAGAACGAGAAGTCGAGGTGTGTGCGGACTCCCGGGGCAAAGAGGGCATGCAGGCCTTCGAGGATGATGATCTTTGTGGGCTTGAAGGAGACAGGTCCTTCTATCGTGCCTGTCTTGTGGTTGTACCAGTTCTTCTCAATCTCCAGCCCCTGTTTGAGCCTCCCGACATCGCGTTCGAGTGACGCAAAATCGTTTGCCTGGGGAGAGAGAGGGGTAATTTTCCTGGCATCTCTCTCTTTCCTGTCGTAGAGGTGGTAATCATCGAGTGAGATGGTAGAGACAAGGTCTTCTCCTATCAGGTTTTTTATCGCTGCGGTGAAGGTGGTCTTTCCGGAACCGCTGTCTCCTGCAACTCCTATGAGGTATACATAGCCGGACGATGAGAGGATATCCCTGAAAATGGGAGATGCATTCATACAGGAACCCGTATCAGGTCAACCCACTGGGAGAGGGTCCATCGGAAGAATACCGCCAGATATCTCCCCTCCCGGTGAAAAAGATCCCTGTCCTCCCTAGGTGAGAACTCCGATCTCCCTGTGCTTGCGTGCGATGGCATCTGCCAAAAGGTCGAGCTGCTTGAGGTCTTTTACTCCCGGAGCTCCCTTGATATAGACGGGATCCAGGAGTTCTGGTTCCATGCGGGTGAGCATTCCTTTCAGAATCTCGACGGTCCTCCCACCCCATCCGTAACTTCCGATCACTGAGACGAACCGGGTCTTGGGACGGAGCAGGTTAGCAAGGTAAGTGGCATAGACTGCCTGGGGGTGAGGGCCAAAGATGACCGTGGGAGTCCCAATCACGACGGTTGCTGCATCTACAAGGGCCATTGCAAGTTCACCTATATCGGTGACCACGAGGTTGAACGGGAGTACCCGTATTCCCCGTTCGATCAGCGCCCCTGTCAGGTAGTCCACCATCTTCTCCGTGCTCCCGTGCATGCTCACGTACGGAATGACCACCTCGTTTTTCACCTGGCCGCTCGTCCAGTCGCGGTATGCGTCGAGAATGAGGCGCGGCTCCCGGTATACCGGTCCATGGCTCGGTGCTATCATAGCGATCTGAAGCGTGTCAATCTTCTGCATGTGCTCTCTGATACTCGATGCAAAAGGCATCATGATCTCTGCATAATACCGTTTTGCCGAATGATAGACCATCTTCCAGTCATTGACCGAAAGAGTACTCTCGGCCATGTGCGAACCGAACAGGTCGCAGGAGAAGAGCACACGGTCTTCCCGGGCATAGGTAAGCATCGTCTCCGGCCAGTGGACCCATGGCGTGATGAGAAACTCGAGCGTCTTTCCCCCGAGATCGAGCGTTTCGCGGTCCTTGATGACCATGCAGCGCTCGCTGCCGATATCGAGGAGATTCGTGACCATCTCAACACACTTCTCGTTTGTGACCACCTTTGCCTGGGGGAAGAGCTCGGCTATCATCGGCAATGACCCGGAATGGTCCTGCTCGGCATGGTTGATGACCAGGTAATCGATGGTATCCACCCTGGCCTTCACGAGGTTTGTGACAAGGTCCATCTCTGTGGTCGGGTCAACTGTGTCGATGAGAGCCGTCTTTTTGGTCCCCTTCACGAGGTAGGAGTTGTAACTGGTCCCCTGCGGGAGGGGGATGAGGCTGTCGAAGAGGCGCCTGTCGAAATCGAGCGCCCCGACAGAGTATATTTCAGGTGCGATCTCCCGGAAAACCATAACTACCGCTCACACAATCCTGAACTTGTCGGGGGTCGCCTGGCAGACCGGGCATCTCCAGCCCGCCGGGAGGTCTGAAAAGTCTGTTCCGGCCAAAATATTCATTGACGGTTCTCCCTTTCCGGGATCGTAGATATGCCCGCAAATCATGCATTGATATGAATCCATTCGATGCTTCTCTCCTCTACAGTTGAGTATGGGAAATAATTGACGCACTCTATCCTGGAGAATCCACCAGCATAATGATTTCCATGCGGGACCCCACAATCTTGAGAGATTTCCCAGAACTCATATCAGTTGAGGTAAAATCACCTTCCATGCACGCTGAAGATGATGCAGTGATGACGGTTGCCCGGCTGATGGTACTCTCTGCACGGACTGCACCGAAAGGCAAAGGAAAGGACTCCCTGGTGTGCGTTATCGCGGGGCCCGGAGATCTCGCGGCTCTTGGAGAAGAGATGGAGCGGCTCTCAAAAAGCCTGGGGCTCTCCATTTTCTCCAGGGATGCGGGGAATGTCTCTGCATCCTGCGCCTGCCTCCTGATTGGGGTGAGAGGCCAGGAACCGGTGGGCATCAACTGCCAGGGATGCGGGTTTCCGTCGTGCGATGAGATGGTGGAAGCAACCGGCAGAGGAGGCGGAACTGCGCCTTTCCGGGGACCGAACTGCGTGATCAAGGTTACAGACCTTGGGATTGCGGTTGGATCCGCGGTCAAGACCGCCTCCATCCACAATGTTGACAACCGCGTGATGTACACGGCAGGCGCCGCAGCCCTGTCCCTGGGATGGCTTCCCGCGTGCACGATTGCATACGGGATTCCATTGGCGGCATCCGGCAAGAATATCTACTTTGACAGACAGAAGTAACGGTTTCATCAGTGTTATTGGGTAAAATCAAGAATCAGGGTGTCTGGTATCGTTATCTCGCACTCCCTGCACTACCACGCCGACACACAGGAACCACTCTCAGGAATGCACAGAAAAAGGGTGAGGGCTTATTGAAAAGCCCCCGTGTTCATCTTTCAATACTAGGTATTTACAGTCGGCGAACACCGTCCTGGATTGCCATCGACTTGCTGAACGCTTCGATCACTCCGGATGCGGTGGTTTTCTCCTTGTACACAAGGTCGACGCCTTGCATCCAGCCGGAACCCCCACCTAATCCGAGGTACGGTGAACCGGTATACATGTCGTAGTTCCAGAATGTGTATATATTACCAATATTACAACGATAAAAATAGTCTCCTCGCTGTTTCATGTGGGGAGATTGAATCGAGGTTGTTATCGGCATATCAATTCAGTCACTGAATCGCCGCCGGGGCATCTTTCAAGGGCGGCGGCGTGTATCACATATGGGGGTGTGGGGGCGAATAGCCCCCACAAAATGCGTCCGGTTCACCAATCCTACCCACACCAAATAGAGAAGAGCCATTAAAGAAGATCTGAAAGAGCGTGTTTCGCGTTCAATTTGGTGTTGACAATTGGTATAAACACTGGATATGAAAATGGGAATATTTACGTTGATTGACAGTAATCTGGTGTCAGGTATATCCATATGGCAACCATGAAGATCCGGGGCGGAGACCTTGACCTGGTCGAGTACGAGTTCAATTCCTTCCCCCCGTGCACGCAGATCAGGACCCTCGGCATAGAACGCCCGGCTTCACTCACCCCTGTCAAAGGGACTGTGGAGGTCAGGGCCCCTGCCAGGATCCACCTTACAGTGCTGGACATGAACAGGTTCTCACCTGCACGCCCTGGCGGCGGAGGGGTGGGGTTTGCGATCCAGCTCTACTGCAGTGTTGAGGCCAGGTGCATTGAGAAGGGTGTTGAGATCGATTACAACCGACCGGCGATCATCAGGCATTTTGTCGAGGTCTTCAGAGAGATCTCGGGGTACGAGGGGGGATTTGCCATAAGGGCCAAAGACCACCAGCACCAGCATGTCGGTCTCGGCTCAACGAGCACGATCATGATCTCCCTTGCCCATGCCCTCAATTATGCCGTGGGATCTCCGTTTGATAGCGACCAGCTCCGGCGGATGATCGGATATAATTACGTCGAGGAGACTGTCGATGGGAACGTTGCCTTTGGCTTCGAGACGGGAGTGGGGCCGGCTGTGAGCATCCACGGCGGGATGGCCGTCACGGGCGACGAGCTCGCCCTCGTCTACCACCACCCGTTTGCGGTAGGAAAGAACGTATTCATCGTGATCCCCCCCACGGACATCTCGTCCGCAGGCACGCAGGAGTTCGACCTGCTGATGAACAAGGCCAGGGTCCTCGATTACCGTGACCGCGAGATCAAGGCTTACATGATATTGATGGACTTAATCCCTGCCCTTGAGAGAGACGATCTTGAAAAGATTGGGAACATCATCTGGGAGATCGAGTTCCGAGGCTCGAAGAGGGCCGAGGTGGAGCACCACAGTTATGCCATTTACCGGTATATGAGCCTCCTGCGGGAAGCCGGCCTCGAGTTTGTCGGGATGAGTTCTGTCGGGCCGTCCATTGCTCTCATCACGTCAAAAGGGAGGGACGAGATCGAGGAGATCGTGCACAATCTCGGCCTCCAGGTGGCAGTCGTGACCATGGTGGACAACAGAGGACTGCAGATCACCCACCATGAAGGAAAATCGCCTTCCGGGAGAAAGAAGGCCCGTTGACCCGCGATATGGGGTGGACGGGAGTGGTTCGGAGCGGGAGGTTTCAGACCTCCTGCTCCCGTGTGGCCGTAACTCACGGTTTAATAAGATATTCTGGATCTGGAGAGCAACAGGGAATGATTTATGCCCGGCCCTCCCATATATATTGACTCATCATCTCCCACGGGCACACCTCCTGGATATAAGGGGAAAAATATAGAGTGCGGGGGATTTCTGAGAGGCATTCCTTCATGCACGAATTCAGTATCGCATATGATATCTATGCCACTGCCCGGAAAGCCGCGACCGAGCATGGTGCACGGGAGGTCAGGAAGGTAAGTGTTGAGTTCGGAGAGATGGCAATGGTCAGCCCCGAGCAGGTCAGTTTTCTCTTCGGTACCCTCATCGAGGACGACCCTCTGATGAAGGGGGCAAGCCTCGCGGTGTCGGTCACCCCTCCACTCTCCCGCTGCACCTGCGGATACGAGGGAAAGGAGCGATTTGCATGCCCCCGGTGCGGGGGACTCCCGGAACTGGTGAAAGGGAGAGAGATACTGGTGACCAATATCGAGATCGAGGTGAGTGACGAATGAAGGTCAGCCTTATGCATGGCGCAGGGGGAGAGGTGATGGGAGAACTCCTCCAGATACTCACGCGGTTCGAGCACCGCAATGCAGGGGGAGTGGGGCTTGAATCGCTCGATGACGGTGCAGTGATCCCCATCGGGGGCGTAAACCTCGTCTTCACGACCGACTCCCACGTGGTCCGGCCAATCTTCTTCCCCGGCGGCGACATCGGGAGGATTGCCGTATGCGGGACCGTCAATGACCTTGCCATGATGGGCGGGAGGCCCATCGCTCTCTCCTGCGGGATGATCATCGAGGAGGGCTTTGAGAGCGCGGATCTGGAACGCATTGTGCGCTCCATGGACATGGCACTTGGCGAATGCGGGGCGAGTCTCGTCACCGGCGACACAAAAGTCCTCGAGAAGGGTGCACTGGACGGGATTGCGGTGAATACTGCAGGTATAGGCATTGCAGACAGGATCGTCAGGGATAACGGCCTGCGGCCTGGAGACTGTATCCTCGTGAACGGGACGCTCGGCGACCACGGGATGACGATAATGGCCGAGCGGGCCGAGCTTGCTCTTGGCGGCCAGCTTGCATCAGATGTCGCACCCCTTTGGGGGCTCGTCGAGAAGGCCATGGCTGCGGGAGAGATCCATGCCATGAAAGACCCGACCAGGGGGGGATTTGCCAGCGCCATCAACGAAATGGCCAGGAAGAGCCATGTCTCGGTCCGGATATCAGAACCTGATCTCCCGATAAGGAGGAGCGTGAGAAGCGTTGCCGATATGCTCGGGATCGACCCGCTCCAGGTCGCAAACGAAGGGAAAGTAGTGATGGGGGTTCCTGCCTGTGATGCCGAAGCGGTACTTGAAGCGATGCGTTCGCACCATTACGGGAAAGATGCTGCCATTATCGGGGAGGTGGTTGCCGGGTCTCACGTGATCATGGAGACCTCTGTCGGCGGCGAGCGTTTTATCGAACCCCCCATCGGAGACCCGGTCCCGAGGGTCTGCTGACTCAAGGAAGGATTGTCTCTTTCGGGAGGTGTGTCTGCAGGAGGGCCAGGGCTTCCATCTCCCTCCTTCCCCCGCATCTGCGGATTATGGATGCATGGTGCCTGATAAGTTCCCGCAGCGCGGGATCTCTTCCCATCACATACCGCGTTGCATGGACCGTGGCCTCGATCACACTGGAAAAGCCCCTGTTAACCGGGTGAACGGCACAGGTGAGCATCTGTTCGTAGAGGGGCGTGAGGTCCACCATCATCGCCTCGTTTGTCTCCCTGCTTACGTGCGTTTCGAATGCCGCCCAGGCTTCCGCCCCGGCGAGGCGCTGCACCCAGCGGTCCCCCACCTTTTCGGGGACGAACCTCTCTCTGCCCAAATCCCCAAAGGCCGTTTCAACATACACGACGGGATCGAAGGTGATGTTTGCGACCACCCACCCATGGCTCCTGATATTTTCAGCGGTGTGGCTGCCGCGAAAGACCACCATCCTCTGGCTCCCGCCACGGGATATGATTCCCATCGGGGCGGCGTTCCAGTGCGTGGTGGCAATGACCTCGTTTATTCCCTCTCTTAACAATCCCATTCCCATCCTTCCCCCAGGGCTATGTAGAGGGCGGCGATGATAATGTCTGCGATGGATCCAGGGTTGATCCCCTTGTTGATGCATTCCTGGTCAAATACCTGGAGATCGCGCAATCCCTCCCTCACCTCTCTTGCCTTCTCCATGGTCTTCCATGCAACATCGGGGCCGTGTTTCTTGACAATGAACGTATCCGGCTCGAGTGCGAGAAGCCCAAGGAACGCCTCAACCACCGCCTGCCGACCGCATCCGGCCGCATGTATCAGGTCTGCGCCCCGCCGGGTAATCTCAAAGCCGTTGATCCATTCCCGAGCCACCATGTCACGGGGTGCAGAGTAGAGCATGAGGTCGTAGAGTGTCATCCCCCGGGACCGGATCTCCACGATGGATGATGGGTCATGGACATCCAGTTCATGCCCCTGGATGACCCTCACCGCTGTCTTTCCAAACGCCCGGTAAAATTCCACGGCATCCTCAACCGAAGTATGTGCCACCACCTTCGCTGCACCGGGGATATCCCCTCCCATGACGAGAGGGATCAAAAGGATAAATGCACCAAAATGGGTGTTTCCACCCCTGTGGCCAGAGGTGCATTCCACCGCCTGGTGGATGAGGGCCCCGGGACCGTACCCGCCCCTTTCCGCTGCCTCCAGTGCCGGGCGGGCCAAAATCGCGGATGCAAGAAAATGTTCGAGCCTGGTCGTATCGTAATCATGGCAGCGATCGACGTTTCCTGGCTTTGGGTATGCAGAGACCTCAAGTACCATCGCCAGCTGTGCACGTTCAGCACGGGTGAGTGTCCGCATGCTCATAAAAGAGATGCTGCAGGATCTTATCAGCAAGCTGTTTCTTCTGCCGCATGTATTCCCTGCTGGAGAGTCCCGCCTCCCGGAGCGTCATCTCCCTGAACATGCAGGGGGAGGAGTCCTTGCAGCACCAGGCGAGACTGCCAAAACATGTCTGGCTGCCGAAATCAAGTGGCGTCTCTGCAACTGCCTTCTGCTTGAACGCGAGGTAATCCTCCCTGGAGAGCCCAATCTTTTCGAGCATCGGGATCAGGGGGCAGTTTTTCACAGGCATACAGCAGAAGGCAAGTGACCTGATATCTCCCCCCCTGCAGAGCTGCTTCGGCGCGTTATACCATCCATGCTCTCCTGTGAACCTCGAGATCGCGGCATCGAGGCCTGCGAGTGTCCGATCGTCTGACTGGCGGGCAAGCGAGACCATGTCGGCCCCGTGAGAGAGCATATCCTTCATCTTTTCGAAGGAGTTGATAGAATTGTTGGCAATGATGAATAGTGGACTGCTGTTGCGTATCTGGCGGACTTTCTGGTATCCATAATCCATCAGGTCAACATGGATGATATCCCCTCCTGCTTTCCATATCTTTTTTGCCAGGAGGCGGTCATCTGCACTGACCCCTGCTCTTATTTTGACCGAAACCGTTACCTCCTCGCGTTTCAGTGCCCGGACAGATTCTGCAAGGAGGTCGGTGTGGTGAAGGAGGTATTCTCCGCATCGTGCCCTTACAAGTGGCTCCTGTCGGCAGTGTGCGTCAATCTCGTAGATAACACTGTCACCTATCTGCGACGCGATACCCGCAAGTGACTCCGCGCTGCCTGCCCTCAGGTTCAGTCCGCATATGATATCTGATGGCGCCATCCGCGAGACCTGCGCTGCGAGCGCTTCCACGGGGTCATCATACAGAAATTCCGGACGTCCTGCGGCCGCGAGGTCCCGGCTTGCCTCCATGGTAGGTGCATCGATCGAGTAGCCGCCAAGGAACGCGGCCCCGATATGTGCACTGCGGGCCAGCGCGTACTCCGCGTCAACAATTCCCGCCATCGCTGAGACCGCAATCGGTGTTTTTACCACCCGTTCATTCAGCAGCAGGCCATACCTCTCGTAACTGCGCATCGCTTCCATGGGACGACTCTGTACTCCGGACAGATCGCGGTCTCCGAAGTTCTTATAAATTTAATTTTTCATGAATATAAAAAGTTGGATGTACAGCCGAGGTTTCCCCTGCAAAGGAAAAATATGGAAAAACCTTCTGAATATTCATCGTTTGGGAAAAAGAGGTTCTTTTAGTCTCAAGCAGACTCATGGAAATCCGGCAGTCTACCCATGTGAAATGCCTTTTGTCCCACAAGCGGTCGCCTTGCGCCCTAACCCCGGAAAAGCTTAATAATTTGACTAAATCAGGTGATTCCGTTATTACCAGGGATTTTTCTTTCACTGGATCGTGGGGACCCTTCTCCTGGAAAACGCGCGTGACAAAGAAAGCAATAACAATTTTACCCGTGTCAGTATTACAAATATACATATGAGTAAGAAAGGCCTTTTGCTGGTCGGACATGGAAGCAAACTCCCGTACAACAAGGAACTGGTAGAGAGCACCGCCAGTCTCATCGCCGGAAAATACCCGGAATTCATCGTGAAGTGCGGGTTCATGAACATGAATTCGCCCAGTATCGAGGAGGCGATGGCAGAATTCCAGAAAGAGTCCATTGATGTCCTCGTCGTTGCGCCCCTGTTCCTTGCAAAGGGTGTTCATATTCTCAAGGATATCCCTTCAGTGATCGGCATCGAGGAGGGAAAGAACAGGGGCGTCTTCTCGCTGGACGGCCGGACCATTCCCCTCCTCTATGCAGACCCGATTGGGAGCGACCCGCTCCTTGCAGAACTGATGGTCAAGAATGCCAGGCAGGTCCTCTCGGCGCTCTGAGGGTATGAATATACTTGTACTGGATACAATCCACGGAGGAAAGAGGATCGCGGAAGCACTGGCAAGGCGCGGTCACTCCATCGACATGGTGGATGTATATCGGGGGGCAGAAGGGATCGGTCAGAATGAGGCCGAAATGAGGGATTATGACCTTGTCATCGCACCGGTTCACCTCTCTCCCCGGCATACCCTCCTGAAGGCGGTACCCGCACCTGTGATAACCCACCACCAGGCGACAAGATGGATCCTCGGAAGACAGGCCCCCTCTCTCCTGGTGGAGATCACCGGTGCCCGGGGAAAGACGACTACCGCGCATGCCCTCGCGTACATCCTGGAGGGGCCAGGCGTCCTCCATACCTCGAGCGGGACAATTGAATGCCCCTCGCGAAAGGTGTTCGGCCGGCTGGGCATCACTCCCGCATCGCTCATCGAGGCAGCGTCTCTTGCCCATTCGCGTGGGGGGTGGTTGATCGCAGAAGTCTCCCTTGGGTTCACCGGGGCAGGGAACCTTGGCATCCTGACATCAATGGAGACATATCGCTGTGCAGGAGGAGAGAAGGACGCACTGGAGGAGAAACTCCGCTCTGGAACCACTCTCCCCCTCGTGCTTACTCCCCCGGGAACGGGCGCGACCGGGAACCGGCTTCCTGCGGACAGGATTGCCGTGGTCGATGACGATGTATGCAGGTATGCCTGGGAAGGGATATCCGGGGAGTTCAAAAACCCCCTCCTTGGGACTACGGCATACCGTGACCCCCTTACCCTGGCTGCTGCAGCCGCGTGTATCCTCGGCACTGACCCCGCCCGCCTCTCAACGTTCTCTCCTGTGACAGGGAGGTTGGTTCTTTCCTGGAGAGGGAAGACCGCAGTGGTGGATGACTCAAACTCTGGCACATGCGCTTCGACTGCATTGCAGGCCATCCGCTACGGCAGGCAGTTTGCGGGAAAAAAGGGTCCCCTCACGCTGGTGATAGGGAAAGAAAAGGGTGCAATATGCGAAGGATTTCCCAGTGAGGCTATTGTCGATGTGGTCATGTCAGAATGCCCGGATCGCGTGATCCTTGTCGGGACGGAGTATGGCCCCCAGGTGTCGGAGTCATTTTCATGGAAGATACCCCTCACGAGGTGTGATACCCTTGAAGAAGGAGAATCACTTGCGCTTGAGGATGGAGATGGGGGGGCAGGCATCGTTGTGCTGGCGGTGAAGACATGGCGGTAAATTCCATGAAATACATGCAGCCGCGCCCCAGTTCCATCGTCGCTGCCCTCTACACCGCACGTGACCTGGGAGTCGATGTGGCCATCCTCCACGGGCCTTCCGGGTGTTCCTTCAAGCATGCCAGGCTCCTCGAGGAAGATGGCCTTCGGGTACTGACCACCTCCCTTGCAGACCATGAGTTCATCTTCGGGGGCCAGCAGCCCCTTGAAGCGGTTCTCCGGTACGCTGAAGAGACCTTCTCGCCGAGGAGAATAGCGGTGGTCGGGACCTGCGTCTCGATGATTATCGGTGAGGACCTCCAGTCCGCAATACGGAACGCGGGTATCTCAACCCCTGCCATCTCTGTCGAGATCCATGCCGGGTTCCCGGAAAATATCGATGGTGTCATCGCAACCCTGGAACCGGCGGCCGCGGCTGGCTGGATAAGCGCAGAAGAGCTCATGCGGCAGAAGTGTCTCCTGGCAAGTGCAAACGAGGTCGAGCGGCTGCGTGGAGCAGCATCGAAGCCCTATATCGAGCCTTCCCGGGGGGATCTGAAACACCTCGCGGCACAACGCCTCATTGCTCTCGCACGAAGCGGAATGTGCGGAGTGGCGATCATGAACGCAAAAAAAGAGACCGCCTACATGTTCGCTGACGAACTGCTCGCACTCCACCAGGCATGCCCCGCCGCACCCATCACCTATATCGCAAATCTCGAGGACAGGGGCCTGCCCAAGGTCAGAGAGGATGCGCGCCGGATCCGGGAAGAGCTCCGCGAGAAGGGCCTCGTGCCTGCCCTGTGTGGCGCACTCGACGAGTACGGAGCAAACGGGGAAACGCTCGGACGGCATATACAGGCACTCTCTCCGGAATTTGCGTTCATCGTCGGCGTTCCCCATGCGATCCCCCCACAATTTCTCAGTGGTATCGAGTGCATCTCAGTAACAAACGGCCCCCGCCAGGTGGAGCCCCTCCGGGAACAGGGGCACCGGCATGTCGTGGTTGAGATCGACCTCCATCCGCGGACACTGGGTGTCTCGCATATTGTGGAAAGCGAGCTTGGTGCTGTGATCCGGAGCATGGTATGAAGGCGCTGATGATCGCCGGCGATCGTTCAGGGAGCGGGAAGACGAGTATTACGCTCGCCATCGCCGCACTCTTCTCAAGGAAGATGGCAGTCCAGACCTTCAAGGTCGGCATGGACTATATCGACCCCTCCTATCTTACCGGTGTTACCGGTCGCCCCTGCCGAAACCTCGACACGTACGTGATGGACGAGCACCAGGTCAGGGCTATCTACAGTCATGGATGCAGGGGGGCTGACCTCGCAATTGTTGAAGGGGTCCGGGGCCTCTACGAGGGGGCTGAAGCCCTCGGGGATTCAGGGAGCAGTGCATCGGTCGCAAGGTGTCTTGGGTTACCTGTGATACTGGTAGTGAACGCACGCAGCATCACCCGGAGTGCCGCTGCCCTTGTAAGGGGGTTCCAGTCATTTGATCCGGACATCCGCATCGAAGGGGTCATCCTGAACAATGTGGCAGGAGAGAAGCATATCCACAAGGCAGCCACTGCGATTGAGCATTATTGCCGCATCCCGGTGATCGGTGCAATTCCCAGGATGCAGGAGATGGAACTCGCGATGCGCCACCTCGGCCTGACGCCTTACCGCGAAGGCCGTGAGAGCGGGGAGTTCCAGGAAAGGATTCGGGTTGTGACGGAAAGGATTGGTGAACACGTGAACCTCGACTCTCTCCACTTGGTCGCCAGCCACTCACCCCCGCATCAGGACTCGCCGGACATCTTCAGGCCTGCGGATGTCCGGGACCTTACCATAGGGATCGCCTACGATGAGGCCTTCAACTTCTACTATGCCGACCTCTTCGATGTCCTGCACGCGGGGGGTGCCCGCACAGTCTGCTTCAGCCTGCTCCGTGACACGCTGCCCGACGCAGACGGGTACATCATCGGAGGGGGATACCCCGAGCTCTTCCTCCCTGAACTCGCGGAACAGGAAGAGTTGATGCGCGACATCCGTGATGCCTCCTGCAGGGGAGTCCCCATCTATGCCGAGTGCGGGGGGTTGATGTACCTGACAGAAGAAGTCATCCTGAAAGACGGGTGGCAGGGCATATCGGGTGAGAGGCGTTTTCCCATGTGCGGAGTGTTCAAAGGGACCACCACCATGCCAGGAAGAAGGGTTGTGGCCTACGTGAAGGGGAAGAGCGTTCCCGGATCTCCGATGGGGGAATGCAATTTCAGGGGCCACGAATTCCACTATTCTGATGTTTCGCTCGACCCTGGCACACGATTTGCCTACTCCCTCACAAGGGGACATGGAATATCGGATGGCTTGGACGGTGCTCTCATGAACAGGACAATTGGGAGCTATACCCATCTTCATCCCGTGGCAAGCCTGCCCATGTTCTCCCATTTCCTCTCGACCTGCCGGATGCACGTGAGCGGCTAATTCGATCAGCAGGTAAAAAATACCAGGAAATGAAACATTTATTCCATGCAGATCTACATCGATGGCAAGTTTTATCCAAAGGAGGAGGCGAAGATATCGGTCTTTGACCACGGACTCCTTTACGGGGACGGGGTTTTCGAAGGTATCAGGGCCTATAATGGCCGGGTCTTCCGCCTGCAGGAGCACCTGGACCGTCTCTTTGACTCGGCAAAGACGATAGACCTTGCCGTCCCCCTCTCCAAGGAAGAGATGTCACGCGCCATCATAGAGACCATCAGGAAAAACAACTTAAAAGAAGCGTATATCCGTCCCATCGTGACTCGAGGAGTGGGAGATCTCGGTCTCTGCCCCACCAAGTGCCCAAAACCGACCGTCATCATCATCGCCGTGGAGTGGGGAGCCATGTACGGCGATCTCTATGAGAAGGGACTTCGCGCCGTGACTGTCTCAGTGCGGAGAAACCCCTGCTGCTCACTTCCCCCGAACGTGAAATCGCTGAACTACCTGAACAATATCCTTGCCAAGATAGAAGCCAATTGCAAGGGCGGAGACGAGGCCATCATGTTCGATATGCAGGGGCACATCTCCGAAGGATCAGGCGATAATATTTATATCATCAAGAATGGCGTTATCCTGACACCTCCCACCCTGAACAATCTGAGAGGTATCACCCGGATGGTCGTGCTGGAGCTCGCAGAGCAGCTGGGGATCCCTGTCAAGGAGGCCAATCTTGGATATTTCGACCTCTATACCGCCGACGAGGTCTTTGTCACCGGCACCGCGGCCGAGGTGGCTCCCATCGTACTGATCGACGGGAGAACAATCGGGTCAGGGCGCCCTGGCCCCATAACCCGGCAGCTGATGGCGGCATTCAAGACTGCGACCGAGAGAGAGGGCACACCAGTCTACTGATCGGGATTTTTCACGGGCTCCCGCTTCCACAACTCTTTTTACCGTGAATAACCAATAAAAGAGAGCACTTGCTGCTATAGTGTAGTCCGGCCAATCATGCCGGCCTTTCACGCCGGCGACTGGGGTTCGAATCCCCATAGCAGCACTCTTACTCCCTTCCACACCAGTCATGGGATGCCACAATTGCCTCCTTTTTATAGGCAGAAGCGAATATACTATTATATAACCATTCCAACAGCAGTTTATTATCCTTCGTTATGACGCTATGTGAGAATCCCCGATTCGTATCATCCCGAATTCCTCTCCTGGCTATCGCACTCACAACATGTGTGATCCTTGTTGTCACCGTGCTTGCACTTCAATCGGGTCTCACGATCATCTTCCAGAATGCCTATTATATCCCAATCATCCTCTCCTGCTACTATTTCCAAAGAAAGGGCCTGTTTTTTTCTATCGGAATAATATTCGTCTATTTTACCCTGCTTGCATGGACTTTTCCTTTCCCTGATGTCATTCTCCAGGGTGTGATCCGGGTACTCTTCTTCCTCTTCATCGCACTCCTTGTGACCTATCTGTCAGAGACTATCCAGAAGGAAAAGTCCCGGTATAAGGGCATCTTCTCCGCGTCTGAATCCGCGATCATGCTCTACAGGAAAGACAACCTGGCAGTAATCGAGGCAAATCCCAGATGTCAAGAAATTACCGGGTATACTCCCGATGAACTCTGTTCACTGACTATCACTGCCATTTTTCGCGACGGAGAGGATATGATGCCGTTCTTCAAGGGAAGCGAACGATATTTCGTGCACCAGGAAGCAGCACTCCGGCATAAGGATGGGACCACCCGGATCGTTCTCTTCACGACAGGCTCTGCGGAACCAGGAATCGGCACGGTCACCATCCAGGATATCACCGACCGGAAGCGGGCTGAGGAGGCCATAAAAGCAAGCGAAGAAAAATTCCGCATGCTCTTTGAACATAGTGGAGACCCCATCATGATCCTCGGGATTGACGGTGCGATCATTGATGTAAACTCGACTGCAGAGACGCATCTTGGATATTCCCGCGAGGATCTTTATCGCATGAATATCAGGGATATTGAAATCCCTGAACATTCAGCCCTGATGGAAGGACAGATCCAGGAGATGAAAATGTCGGGCAGCACGCTCTTTGAGACGGCACATAGGACAAGGTCGGGGGATGTGGTCCCAATCGAGGTGCATGCCACGCTCATCTCCTACCATGGGAACCCCGCAGTTCTCAGCATCCGCCGGGACATATCGGAGCGAAAAAGGACTGAAGTCGCACTCCAGCAGGCGAACAGGAAACTGAACCTTTTAAACAGCATCACACGCCATGATATCCTCAATTCCCTGACTGCGCTGATGGGCTATCTCGAACTCTCGAAGGAAGAGGTACAGGATCCACGGATGAGGGAGTATATCGAGATCGAGATGCGAGCGGCAGAATCGATCAAACGGCAGATCGATTTCACGCGGGACTACCAGAACGTGGGGGTGAAATCCCCTGCCTGGTTCTCCGTGCCGTTGATGATCAGGCAGATGCGCGACCGGATTCAAAACGCTCGAATTCAGATAGAGATTGATCTTCCTGATGTGGAGATATTTGCCGACCCCCTCATTGAAAAGGTCTTTTACAACCTCATGGAGAATGCAGTCAGGCATGGCGGCAAGATAACGCGGATATGGTTCACCTGCGAAGGCCGTGACGGCAATCTGGTGATATCCTGCTGTGATGATGGTGCGGGAGTCCCAGTTGATAAAAAAGAGGCGATTTTCAACCGTGAATACTTCCAGCACTCAGGATTCGGACTCTTCCTGTCCAGAGAGATCCTTGGGATCACCGATATCCATATCCAGGAGACGGGAACTCCCGGGGAAGGAGCACGGTTCGAACTGGTAATCCCTCCAGGGGCATTCAGGTACCCGGGAAGACCGGGAACTACCCGCCGGGAAACTGACCGTACCTGAACATCAGCGACGTCTCCATCAATGTGGAGATCCCCAAAAAAAACCTGAACCACCTATAATTTCCCCATGAACCCGTCATCATAAACGCGATAAATCATTCCGGAGATGCCTCCTTTCTCTCTCAACGCGTTGCCTGCCCGGGGAGAACAATTCTTCTCAAAAGCCTGCGTACCATCTATCATACCTGCCTGGAACATCCGACGGGGGCATGGCAGTCACCCCTGGATTATACGGCCTGGTGAATGGGGACCAATCATCGAATCCTCTATAACCCAAAAAAGGATGATACATGACGATGTGACAGACAGGGCCATTCAGGTGAGAATATCCCATGGAAGAGAAACACGGAAGATTTGTACAGGGAGCCTGGGTCGAGGAAGAAGCCAGGCAGGCGGAGCAGCGCGAAGAGATCAAGACTGAACCAATCGATCAGCGGATTGACCATGTTTCTGCGATGGTCACGAAGTCGCTTTCCGAGGTCATTGGCCTTGTGCGGGACCTCGTCACGACACCCGCAGGGCATGCTCATATCGAAAAGCAGGTCAACGAGGCCGTCTCACAGATAGAGCGGGCCATATCAGACGTGCTGAAACCGGAACCTGGCGAGGACTCCGGTGAAGCAGGTGAAGAGAAGAAGAAGAAGATCCCAGTCGAGTAGATCTCCTCCCGCCTGAAAAGCGTACCAGTATTCAATGGAAAAGACCTGGAAAGAAAGGCTCACGGCCTTCCTGAAGCAGCCATTAATCGGATGCACTAATCCATCCGAATCCGCCCTTGCAAGGTATACCGCCGCGTTTACTCACCAGTCTTTCCTGAAGGGGACCGGGCAACAACAAGGAACTCCTCTCCCTTGCGAGGACTATGAGAGACTCGAGTTCCTCGGTGACAGGGTCCTTAACCTCGTTGTCGCTGAACACCTCTTCTTTATGGGGCACGAAAACGAAGGAAGCATGACCTCCCGTATGGAGGTGGTGAAGAATCAGAACCTTGGGGCAATCGTGCCATCCCTGGGAATCGGGTTCCCGGAGATGATACGGGTTGGGCAGCACCAGCAGAGGACCACGAGGATCATCGCAGGCTCTTTTGAAGCGTTCATCGGTGCTCATTACCTCGAGAATGGCCTTGATTCGACAAGGAGGATGATCATTCGCCTCATCGGGGATGATATTGCGTCATTCTCCCCTCATCACAATTACAAGAAGATCCTGCAGGAAGAGATCCAGGGGAGCCTTGGAATACTCCCCGTCTATGTCCTGCACGATAAGAAGGGGCCCGATCACAAGCCGGAATTTGTGTATCAGGTTTTTATTAGCGGGACCCTGTGTGGAGAGGGCCGGGGCGCCAATAAAGCTGAGGCTACCCAGAATGCCGCATGGAATGCCCTGCAAGCCCGTGAAAGACGGCCTCACACTTAAAAGCGAGTGAAGAAAAAGGATCTTTATCCTGCGTTCCTCACCACATCGTCATGGGATGCCGGAGCACTTAAGTGGTCCTGTGCTCCTACAGAACGTATATGCGGCTGTGTCCTCATGACCTGTTCCAGGGTACAGTCTTCACTCGTGAAGGGGGTTGAAAAGAGGAATGGCAAAAAAGATACTCGCGGCAGTGGATGGATCACCGCTTACGCGCAACGTGATCAGCGCGGCTGTCGAGGAGGCCAGGTGTCATGGGGCAGAACTCCATATCGTACACGTACTGGAGAACGCGTGGGCAGAAGGAGACGTGGCACGGGAGCTGGCCATACGGGACCTTGAGGAGGAGGCAGCATCGCTCCTCTCATCAATGAAGGCGGAAGCCGAAGCACAGGGAGGAGAGGCAACCTTGCACCTCCTTCGGGGCCACCCTGGGGACCGTATTGTGGACTGCGCGATTGACATTGATGCAGACATGGTCATACTCGGGTCATTGGGGATGAGCAAGGTCAAGAGGATGATTACCGGGAGTGTATCCTTATTTGTCGTCACCCATTGCCCGGTAACCACCATGGTGGTAAAACCGAGCCCCTGATAGGAATTCATGGGCTCCAGATTCGGGCGCGGGAATACTCTCCCCTTCTGCATGAGAATGGCCGCAGTCCCCACAGTGGGGTATAGAGGGCAGGCACCCGGTGGGACACTTCCCCGGCCATACCGCGCGGGAGGCCTTCTTATCCTCCTCCATTCCTGAGAGGAAGGATTTCATCATAATGAGTGCTAACCTCTTGGACGATTATTCTCCGATGGACGTTGCGGAATCCCGGCATGATAGATCCTCTCTGGGGCAGGGGATGGTCCAGGCAGTTGTGCTTGCAGCGATTGCAATGGCTGTCATCGATGGAATCGTCGTGAGCATCGCCCTCCCCTCGATCACACGCGATTTTTTTGCGGATGTTGCCCAGTCGCAGTGGATCATCACTGCATACCTTGTCACCGAGACTAGCCTGCTCCTCATATTCGGGAGGCTGTCTGAATACACGGGAAAGAAAACACTCTTTTCCGCGGGGCTTATCCTCTTTACCACCAGTTCTCTTGCGTGCGGCCTCTCCGCAAGCCTTATTGAACTGATCGCGTTTCGGATCATCCAGGCAGGGGGCTCTGCCATGATATTCTCCATCAGCGGGGCCATCCTCTTCGAGACGTCTAGCCCGGGCGGGCAGGCCAGGGTCATGGGATACATCGGGGCTGTCACTGCAGCAGCAGGAATGTCCGCGCCAATACTGGGAGGGCTTATCACTGATGCCCTCGGATGGGAGTATATCTTCCTGATCAATGTCCCTATCGGTATCGTGGGCCTGGTGCTGTTTTCGCGTCATTTTCCGAAAAAAGAACCGCGAGAGTCTTATGTGAGGATGGACTGGGCCGGGTCTGCAACCCTCGTTGTCGCACTCATTTTCCTGGTGCTCTTCCTTGTGCAACTCTCATCGACCCTCTCGTGGTCCGCTGATGCCGGGCTCTACCTCATTATTTCCACCATTTCCTTGGCCCTTTTTCTCGTTACAGAATCAAGGCAGACACATCCCCTCCTCTATCTCGCCATATTCAGGAAGCTTGACTTTACCCTTCCCAATCTCTCGATGATCTGCATATATATGGGGTTTTTCATGCTGAACCTCATCGGGCCTTTTTATTTTGAAGGGGTGATGAACATGAAACCTTCCCAGGTCGGGCTCGTGTTCCTGATCGCGCCGGTGATCATGGTCATCGCCTCACCCCTTTCAGGGTGGCTGTACGATCGATACGCACTGCGTGCACTCCCCTCGGCAGGGATTCTGCTCACCGGCATCTCCCTTCTCCTGCTTGGGTACGTAGTGATGCTCCAGGATCTGCTGCTCATCATCCTTCTCTTTGTTCCCCTTTCCGTGGGCAGCTCGTTCTTTCACAGCCCTAGCAGTACTGATATCATGAGGGCTCTGCCCCTCACGAAGTCCGGCCTTGCCTCCAGTGTAAGCGCAACCCTCAGGAACCTCGGCATGACACTTGGTGTCTGCATGTCGGGAATACTCCTCACGGTCGAACTCCACCATGCGGGTTACAGCGGCCCTATCCAGGAAGCTGCCCCGGAGGTGCTCGCAGGGGTGATTGGCAACATCCTCTTCATCGCCGCAGCATTGTGTGGAGTGGGAGCTGTTCTTTATCTTGCAAAGAACGTGCTCCTTGACCGCCCCTAATGGCGAGGTTTTGGACCTCCCCCTGTGCACCCAATTACTGTATAAGGAATGAGGGGATGCTATTAAGAACGAATCCCGCCATCTCAATTTGAGGAATCCTGGATGAAGATACACTATGTCTATGCCCATCCGGAACCGCGGTCTTTCAATGGTGCGCTCAAGGATGTCGCGATGATCACTCTCGCTGCGCGAGGACATGAGGTGAGAGTCTCAAATCTCTATGCAACGAAGTTCAAGGCGGTCCTCGATCCGCAGGACTTCAGGATAAGGGTGCGGCATGACCTATTCAACCCGGCTCAAGAGCAGATACACGGAGTTGCCACAGGGAGTCTGGCTCCCGATATCCAGGAAGAGATAGAACGCATCTCATGGGCAGATCTTCTCATATTCCAGTTCCCTCTCTGGTGGACATCCATGCCAGCAATACTCAAGGGATGGTTCGACCGAGTATTTGCCCAGGGATTCGTGGTCGACATTGCGCAGGGGAAGGTATACGAAAATGGCCTCCTGAAAGGCAAGAAGGGGATGCTGGTGGTTACCTGCGGTTCTCCCAGTGAGATGTACTCTCCGTCAGGGATTCATGGAGACATACGAAGACACCTCTCGGTGATCGAACATAACATCCTCGAGTTTGCGGGCCTTTCCGTCCTGCCATCGTTTCTTGTGTTCGGCGTCCCCTCGATTACCCCTGAAAGGGCTGCACAGGTCCTAAAAGAGTATGAACAGGTTCTTGCCAGTCTTCCCGTTTGAACTGGGGGAACCGGGTTCTCTCTCAATCAGGCTTTTTTTACCTCTTCTTTCTCGCTCTTTCCCTCGTTCGCTTCCCTCGAGATGAGGCAGAATATCCCGCCAATCAGCATCACAATATCCAGTGGGGGCAGTACACAGGAGATGATGGCGAATACCCCGGCACGGGAAAAATCCCGGTTCTCGGTGGCATTGAGGGCAAGAAAACCGATAACAAGACCGATCACCTTGACCAAAAAGAGCGGGACAAGGATAAGGAGCGGGATTGTCAGGCTTATTTCCAGCGCAAAAAAGGTCCCTGCGCCATACATGATCGCAGCAAGCACTCCTATGAAGAGGAGCACGAGTATCCCGAGAATAAGCGAGACCAGGACAAGGATCTTCCCTATCTTGGCCTCGGCACTAATCCCTTCCACGTTCAGCATTGGATATCCACCATACTAGGTGTCGGATACCAGTCACCTTGAAACTATTGCCGTGGGGACGGCAATTTTTACCCACTTATGGGATGATAGCCACATTCAGTTGCGATGGTGATCCTGGTGCATGTGTGAAAAGCGCATTCACCGTATTACTTCTCGTCTGCCTGCCTTGCAGGGCAGAAATTGCAGATTGCAAACGGGACATCCTTGTGCTTATCCCTCACGGGGCAGAAGAAGGCACCGTCCCGTTCCTCAACCTTCCCGCCACCTGGAAATGGTGTTCCCACGGGGTGCCCTGGCCGTTCCTGGACGAACATGACGTACCCTGCCAGGAGATAATAGAACATCCTGTGAAGGGGCGAATGAAACTGCGGGAGGTATTCGGCCTTTGGGTCACCTGCGTAGCACCCGTCAGGGATCATCCCCAGATAGGAAAGATACAGCTCCCTCTCTCTCAACGGTTCGTTCATGTCTCTGAACTCCCCACGAGTGCAGGTGGTGATAAGCGAGTGGTGTGCATCGACCACCTGGGAGAGGAGGTAGGGGCCCGCGACATTCCTGTAAGGGGGTGGGAGGCGGTGCACCTCGTGCCTCACCCTCCCCATGATCACCTGGAGATCGAAGAGAGAGTAGGCAGATACCTCTCTTGCAATGAGTATCCCTGCCTCTCCCCGCGTACGTGCTTCGGCAAGCCTCGCGCAACCCCTTTGTATACGGGCAAATTCCGGACCCCTGGCTTGAGTCGTCATCAAATCCCTCGCTGGGAAGAGAGAGAGATTGTGATGGCCGCCCAGGATGGATGCCGGGGGGAGAGACTGGAAAGTGAATTCATCCTCTTTCCAGATGACTGCCTGGTCAGGAGTACCTCCCTCTGAGACTGAGTGCCACGAGGCAGAGGGCAGCGAGGGGTATCATGTATCCGAACGGTGCCTGAGTTGGAGCTGGAGTTGACTGTGGAGTGACTTTCTGGTCAATCCCTATTGCGGTCGGATGCGTGACCACTGCGGTGGTCGCGGCCTGTCCAATCGGCGGGACGACCTGGAGTATGAAATTGGAGATCGGCTGCATCCCGGTGAGAGATCCTGCCTGTGAGCAGGGGCCGGCCCCGGCCTCCCCCGTGAGGTACAGGATGCTCACGCTTGAGCCATCGTTTCTCCCTGAATATCTTGCTGACTGGCCGGCGGTCATCGAACGCTCAAGCACAGGGATTCCTCCACTCTTCAGGACAACATGCGCATTCTGCGCCTTGCAGACGGATCCGGTGCAATGGTTGCAGTCAGGGGTTGTGGAATACTCAATCTCGTAATCTCCCGCAAGGGGAACTGGGATCGTATCCGGATCGCCGAAAAGGTCGGTGACCATCCATTCCTCCCTGCTAGCTGAAGGAATGACACGCGAAAATCCTGCCCATGCACCGCCACTCGCACCGAGGATTGTGGCAACTACCTGGTCGCCATTCCTGAAAGTGTTGAAGATCCCCTCTTCGGGAACAGTCCCCACTACCTGGAGTGGGGTAATGGGAGTGAACCTGCAGGCGGCGTCACCCCTCGAATAATCGCAGAGGTACTGGGACTCCGCCCGTATCGTGATGGTCCCGGACAGGGGATCAAGCGCAGTGATCCGGCCAAGATACGCAATTTCCTGCACTGCTGCAGCCGCCGGCATAGCCACGAGGGCGAGGAGGATGAGCACAATGAGAACACAGGCCCTGCCGTGCGAAGATGAGAGACCATGCGTGCCTATCATAATTATGAGAGGATATGTCGCGATACGGATAAAAAACCACATGATAGCCTGAAAGTGCCATGTCCAGGGCAACGCCTCCACTCTTTTCGATGGGACGCGATTCAGCGTCAACCGCTTCCGATTCATATGGTTTTTTGAACCGGTGGAAAAGAGGGAGAGAAATTCCCCACCCGAAGAGCACTATACTTTACTTAAATGAGAGTAATTCGAGGAAGGAAATAGAGAGAATGGAAAAATAATATCCATTCCGCGGGGTTATGGGAAGGTCAGGTTGAGATTCCCGCTTTCTTGATGAGATAATATGCCCCTGCGAGGCAGAGTACAATGAACCCGAGGCCCCACAATGTCATGTCTGAGAGGGGCATGTCAGCGTAAGGGTCAAGAAGGATAATTTTCCTTGCGACGGCGATGACTGCGAGGAGAACGATTATCTCCACGTGTATCTCCTGCTTCTTGATGTACGCCTTGATAGTGTCAAGAAGTTCTATACCAATCAGCACAAGGAGAAAGAAACCGAACACGTTCAGGATCTCATGATGATCCAGTCGGAACGATTGATCATACAGGACACCTGCGGCGATGAGGAGGACGAGTTCGACGACCGATACAAGGATAATGAATGCGAGGAGGATGATAAGGACGTAATAGATATACTTCTCAAATTTATTCAGGCGTTCAAGCATACCAGTCCATGCCTCCCATCATACCCCGGAATCCGGTCATCCGAAGACAAAACCCGCATTCCCATCAACCTTAAAGCGTATTCCCGAGACCACCTGGTTTTGTGACCCGGCAGCGCCTTTGCGAGGTAGACATTCGTATATAAACCCCGAGAGCCCTTAAAGCCTCTCTCTGCATACCCATTGGTTTCCAGACCCACAGAAAGGACGAGTGAGACATGCCCCTCCCTTTCAACTTGAAAGGGATGACGAGTGTGGATGCGGCAGTTTGGACTTGTAAAGACTGCATCCAGGGGACTATCGAGCGAGTACATTTACTCCCTGAATACACACAATGGATATTTGTAGAAGAAGAGAAAGAGGTGTGCGTATATGAAAATGAACGTTCGAGTGCTCATATTCTTCTTTTTCATGTTCATCCTGGCAGGGACTCTTTCCGCCCAGGGGTCTGAGGCCGTTGCCACCGGGACAGGGTTTTTTCTTGTGGAATCGGATCCGTCAGGAGCCCAAGTGATCTTCAACGGGCGCTTCATTGGTGTGAGTCCCGTTACTTATCCTGTTTTGGCAACCTCAAGTCCTCCTCACACCATCACAATCGCCGCGAGCGGGTATTATCCCCATACCACCCGGTACGAGACCAACCCTCAGCCAGGTGAGACCATCAGGGTATATGCAGACCTTGAACCAAGCCAGTCATTCGGAACCCTTGTGATCACCTCCGTGCCTACAGGCGCACTGATCACCATTGACGGCGGGAAAGGGCAGCAGGCACCCTGGACATACCAGGATATTCGATCCGGCAGCCACCTGGTGCAGGCTTTTCTCTCCGGATACGAACCATATGTCACGATCACCGATGTGCCTTCAGGCGGAACCACCACAGTTGAAGCGGTGCTCAAGCCACTTTCTGACGTGGGAACCATTCAGGTCAAGAGCGCTCCCGGAGGAGCCGATGTCTACGTCGACGGCATTTACCGGGGATCGACGGCAACTACCGTGGGAAACCTTGCGGCAGGCTCCCATTTTGCGCTCCTTAAACTCGTGGGATACCAGGACTGGTCTGGCCTTGTGACAGTACGCACAGGCCAGGTGACGATCCTTGATATTCCCCTGCAGGTCCAGACAGAGATGAACACGGGATTCATCCATATCGAATCTATGCCCTCCGGCGCATCGGTGTATGTCGACGGGGTGTATCAGGGAGTCACCCAGGGGGGAAACCCTCTTGACCTGACGGGAATCCCCCCGGGGGAGCATGTCCTGACCCTCAGGCTGGAGAACTACCAGGATTATACTACCCGCGTACTGGTGCAGGCCGGAAAGACGGCAAGTGTACGGGCGAGCCTCGTCCCGCTCCAGGCCCCTGCAGGGTCGGGTGTGGTCCAGATCTCCTCAGAACCTTCGGGAGCAAATATCTTTCTCGATAACCTGTGCATTGGTATCACCCCCCTGACCGTCCCCTCAATACCTGCGGGAAGCCACGAGATAGTGATACGGCTTTCTGGATACCAGGACTACCGGAATACCTTTAACCTCAGTCCCGGGCAGACTGCGCAGATCCAGGTGGCGCTGAACCACGATATCCCCGGGATCCCATTCCCCCCTTTTTCGACGATCCTTGCGCTCATCGGTGCGGGAATCATTTTTCCTCTCAGAAGATGGCAGAAGAGGTAAACCATTTTTTCCCGGAACAGATCTCTCCGTTCCCGCTCATTCGTGAATCGGATACCAGGCGTGGGGGAAAAGGAACGGTTTTTTAAAAAAAAAGACGCGTCAAGTGACAGTATACCTTTTCCTGCCCGTATTCACTCGTGTTCGCCGGCAACCCATCGCGAACCATCGGCGGTGTATTCCTTCTTCCAGATTGGGACGGATTCTTTTATCTGGTCGATGATGAATTCACATCCCTCGAACGCCGCCTTCCGGTGAGATGCACCCACGACGATCATCACGATATGGTCGCCGACCGAGAGCATTCCTACCCTGTGGACGATATCAACATGGGAGACACCGAACCGGGCAATGGCCTGCTCACGGATTCGGGCAAGTTCTTCCTCTGCGACTTCTTCGTATGCCTCGAGATCCATCCGTTCGATCCCGTCATCCCTCACCACCCCAAGAAAGCTCACAAGGGCCCCGATTGTGCTTGCCTCTGCCTCTTCCAGGATCTTCCCTGGATTGATATCATCCCTTGTGATCCTGATCATCCCTGGAACCATTCTGTCACCCGCCAGCTACGGGGGGGTAGATTGCCACTTCATCACCGCCGGCGACAGGGTGATCATCCCTGTGCGACCCGGTCACCCTCTCCCTGTTCACAAGGACGATGACCGAGGGTTTCACCCTGCCACCGCTGTCCAAAAGTTCGCCCATGCCCCGGGGATTTGACTCCTCCACAGCCATCACCACATCCCTGACTGTCGCCGGGGCAGGTACTGTAACCTCGAACCGCTCACCGAACAACTCCCTATACCGTGCAAATGCCCTTACTCTGACACTTATCATCATTGCCAATCACCCTTCCCGCAGACCTGGCACGCTGGGTCCCTCACGAGCGGTATCTGATCGAGCCTCCCGCACCTGCCATCCCAGACCACCAGGACGTTTTTTGCCACCTCCCCATCGCGAATGAGTATCTTGATCGCTTCCAGGGCCTGAAAGAGGCCGATTATTCCTGCAGTGACTCCAATAACCGAAGTAGCCACACTTTCAGGGGGGTGGGGAAACGCACACTGGAGACATGCCGTCTCCCCAGGAACGATAGTAGTCATCTGGCCGAAAAACCCGTTCACTGCGGCATGTACGAGGGGAATTCCCTGGTCGAGTGCTGCACGATTCAGGTGATATCTTGCTTCGTAATTGTCAAGCGCATCAAGAAGCAGGTCCATACCGCCTGCCAGGGTTTGCGCATTCCCTGCATTCAACGCCACGGGCAGTGCCTCGATCCTGATATCCGGGTTGAGTGCACGGACCTTCTCTGCAGCAGATTCCACTTTGAACCTGGAAATATCCGGTTCTGCATGGAGGATCTGGCGATTCAGGTTACTCCTCTCCACGCGGTCCGGATCGACAAGTCGCAGGTGTCCCACCCCTGCTGCTGCAAGGTACAGCAAAACAGGTGAGCCAAGTCCGCCTGCACCGGCCACACATACCGATGCACTGTGGAGGCGTTCCTGCCCTTCCTCCCCGATCAGGGGCAACTGGCGAGAATACCTTTCGCGCTCCCTTTCAGAAAGCATCACGCCCTTCTCCCATATCATGCCCTGCATTTCAGCGTATACGGGCAGTGTAAAGAATATATCATCATCCTGGAACATAATGGTGCGTGACCGCCATCATGAGGGTAACATTCCTGGTTGGTTTTTCGAGGCGGTGAAGAGCGAATTGGGCGGGGAGTGGACCAATCGATCCACTCGTCCAATACCTGAAAAAAGCCTCCCCGCTATCAGGTATTGGAGGGATGCGAGAACCGGGTATATTTTGTGGGATCTACACTCCCCCTGTACAACCACCTGCGATGCTGCGCCGGTGCCTTCGAGGAGATCGTTGAGCTTCTATTCCCGGCCCCTCTCCCTTCCCGGGTCAGATTGTCTGAAGCATGCAAGATATCTGACCATCCCAATGGGCAGGGGGGTGAAAGCTTTGGCGTGCAATAGTATCACTGCCGATCACAAATGCCCGAAATAAAGAGATGAATCACTCCCTCGTAACATGCAGATCACGGGGGTTTTGACAGAAAAACTGATGAGCGTAATGCATAATTTCATCATCATCATGGGTGTGCAAGGTATGTCCAGTGAAACCATGTTGCCTGTTTGCGTACGGGCTGCAATGCTCTCCAGCGTGGGAAGATACCACGAGGCGCTCCTCCTCTTTTCTCAACATGATATGCAGGACTCCCATGGTCCTGATGAACTCGCCGCATGGGCCTTCACACTGAACAGGACCGGCCGGTTCAGGGAAGCCCTTTCCAAGTGCGACGAGGCCATCTCCCTTGACCTCCACTGTTCCAATGCATGGTTTGTCCGGGGTCTCACTCTCTATTATCTGGGACGATATGGAGATGCCATCGCCTGCCTCGACAAGGTGCTTCTCCAGGAACCCAGCCATGCCGAAGCCTGGTACATCAAAGGCAACTGTCTCTATTTGAGAGGAGAGGTAGAGCACTCGGTTCATTCATACGAAAAGGTCCTCGACGTGGATCCTCGTTCTCCAAAGGCATGGTACAACAGAGGAGTAGCGCTGGCTGACTGTGGGGAGTACGAAAAAGCCCTCGAGTCTTATGATGAGTGCCTGAAGGAGAACCCCAACCTTGGAGTCATCTGGACCAACAAGGGAGTCGCACTCGCAGGCCTTTTACGGTATGCCGAGGCTATTGACGCGTTCGACATGGCGCTTTCCCTCGATCCGGACGATGCCGCAGCACTTCACAACAAGGGGATATCGCTCTCGCGGATTGGTAGGGACAGTGAGGCTATGGAGGTAATGGAAAGAGCAAGAAAGGTATCAACTACCAGGTCGCCGGGAAAAAAGATCTGGTAACCTGGTTCCAGTCGGGGGGTGAGCGTCGGCATTGGAACCTGGAGGGTCCAGCGTCCCTTCCTATCAAGGGTAATATCCGGTCCTTTTACTCGAACAAGTAACTATAACATCCATTCCCTTCCCATACCCTTCTGTGGTATCGAATTCACGGTTCACCATGGAGATACCCCGCCTCACCTGCAGCCTTTTTGGTGCAATCAAGGCTGCGGCAACCTTGAGAGACACGGTCATCCTCGTGCATGGGCCAAAAGGGTGCGTATACCATGTCAATTATATCCTGGGGCTTCGCGGCGACTGCCACTGCCCGGTCTATTGCACCTGCATGGATGAACACGACGTAGTCTTTGGCGCGGAGGACCGGCTGAAGGAAGCGATTGAGGATCTTGATTCACAAAAGAGCCCTGATATGATCGTGGTCCTCTCCTGCTGCGCGTCAGGGATCATCGGCGAGGATGTCCAGAATGCCTGCAGGGTCGCAAGGACGGGTGCAAAGGTGATCTGCATCGACGCGGGGGGGTTTTCCAGCGATTATACGGCCGGGTACGCAAAGACCCTGGAAGCCATTATATCGGGAGTCGCGGATCCTGCAGTACCCACGGAAACGGGGACCGTCAACATCCTTGGGATGCTCAGGGCCGGGCCTGACCTTCTGGAGATCCGCCGCCTTCTCTCAATGCTTGGTCTTTCTGTGAGAGTAGTGATGCCTGCGGGAGCGACATACGAGCAGATCCGCCGTATTGGTGCTGCATCACTCAATATCGTTATCTGCGAGACTGCAGGGATGCAGGCTGCCCTGCTCCTTGCGCAGATGTTCGGGACACCATTCATCAGGACCGTCTATCCTGTAGGTGCCGGATTGAGCAGGGAATTCCTTGAAGATGTCGCTTCCGCACTCGGGGTTTCAACGAGCCCTGATATCGATGAACCGGCTGGAAGAGACCCCCAAATACATCACAGGGCAAGGATCGCGCTCTTCTCCGGGCCCACGAGAGCGACAGCCCTTGCACGGTTCCTCTCATCCCACGGGATTTCCCCCGCGGTAATCGTACTTGACTTCGGAGAACCTTTCGCACACGAGGTGAAGGAAGCGGCAGGTAATGGATGTGCAGTCTTCATCTCTCCGCGGTGGGACGAGATAGAGGATGCCCTGAAATCACACCAGATAGATCTTGTACTGGGAGGATTGATGGAGCGTCCGATTGCTGCGAAACTCGGGATCCCCCTCATCGACGTCATGCACGGCAGCATGTTGACTGCCGGCCCGGAGGGCGGGGCTTCCATGCTTCGGCATATCATGAAATATTCCCAACCCCGAATCAGCAGCGCTTCATCTGATCCATCGCATGATGGAGAGTAAAAAGAGAGAGAAATAAACAGAACGAATTGCCCGATACCACAGGTTTCATTAAAAAATGAATAATGCTTCCCTAATGAAAAAGGGAGGGATTTCAGGATGATTCCTGCACCGTGATTTGTTCCATCTCGCCGGTGATCTGATGGTACGTGGTCATCTGTCCTAACACTTCCATTGCCTCGGGCCCGAGGAATTCGGCCGTGGCAACGTTCCCCGTCGTAGCATTTACCCTGAATAGAATACCGGGACCGCCCAGCTCATAGTAGCCGCCACGGGATATGAAACGGGTGAAAGGATAATCAAAACCCTGATCCTGCAGGAATACGCGGATGCCCTCCCTTGCCCTCGCATATGCAAGAGTCCCGCGTATCTCTTTCATCGCATCTTCCCCCTCAAATTCCGCCTCGATAACCCTGTTATTGGAGAGATCCACAAGGAAACTGCGGTTCTCTGTCCTGAGGCGGAGATACTCCCCCTCTTTGGTGGCGGCCAATTCCGGGGGCAGGTAACTCGCATTGTTCATGAAGGTCTTTACTACCAGCAGTGCCTGGGAATACCCTGGAATCCGCTCTTCTTTTTCGTTTAGCATTCGGTCTCCTGCCCCACTTTCCTCGAGGCATCCGCAGGCTGCAATACAAAAGGCTCCCACGAAGAATATTACGAAAATACGGATCATGCGTGTTCAGTATATCTTACTACGCTTCACTTTTCACGATTTCTGTGCCGGTGGGATTATCCCCGGACATATCGTCTCTCCCCTCTCGTCTTTACGACAATGGTGCATGTGAAGTCTTTCCTGGCCAGGGAAAGTTTATCCTTTTAAGGCACTCGTCCGCCTCTCGCACCCTGCCCATCTCCCGGAGAGTGAGTGATTTCTGGTAATAGACAAACGCGTTTACTGCGTTCAGTTCAAGCGCACGATTGAAGCACTCAAGCGACTCTTCCAGTCTGTGAAGCTCTCGCAGTGCAATTCCCTTGCTCGCGATGACCCTGATATTCCTGGGAGAGAGGGAGAGAGAGCGGTCAAAGCAATTCAGTGCCTCTGCATAACGCCCCAGTTCATTCAGGCAGTAACCCCTGTCATTGAGTGCATAAAGAAACCCAGGGTTTACCGAGAGCGCAATATCGAAGCATTTTATCGCATCTTCACAGCGATGGATCTTCCGAAGGGTATAGCCCTTCTTGAAGAGGACCATCAGGTTGTGCGGTTCCTTTTTCAGGGCCTCTCCATAGACATGGAGTGCTTCCTCGTGCCTTCCCATCTCGTAATAAATATCTCCCATCGCCTCGAGGATTGATGTATCATGAGGCGTCACTTCCAGGGCTTTTGAATACGCAATTATCGCATCTTCATGCTTTCCCAGGTTTTTTGCCCGCCTGGCACTCTCCAGCAGATCCATCTCCACCATCAAAGTCAAGGTTTATCTTTCGATATTTAAGTTATTCCCTCTGATCAGTCAGGTGAAAAAACCCGGATTAATTGGCTTCACTCTTATTTCCGATTTTGTACCAGAGATATCAGGACCGGAACTCGCAGGAATATTTAAATAGTGAAACCTTGTATTCTCACATTACAAGGTGGCATTCAGAGGCAGTGCGTAGAAGGAGCCTCGGGCTCGAATACATGCCTGATAGTTTCGACTCTCACATCCTCAGAGTGTACACTCCGGGATGATCTCGTATGAAACATTCTCCTCTCGTAAGGGTGAAAATCCCCCTTCTGGCTGCGCTGTTCATCATAATCACAGTGCTTGCCCCTGTGAGCGCGGAAGACCTCGTTGCGGACTTTACTGCATCACCCCTCTCTGGCCCGCATCCGCTCAGTGTACAGTTCAACGACACTTCCACGGGCCTCGTCACTTCATGGCTCTGGTATTTCGGTGACGGAAATTCCACCAATCTCCGGGACCCGCTTTACCAGTACACAGCCCCCGGAAATTATACTGTCAGCCTCACCGTCGCAAACAGCACGGGGAGCAATATGATGGTAAAGCCAGGATATATCCTCGTTACCAACACCCCTCCTGTGGCCGGATTCAGCGCGAGTCCCCTCTCCGGGCATATTCCCCTGCCTGTTCAGTTCACTGATGCGTCCACCGGTGTAGTGACCAGTTACCTGTGGGACTTTGGCGATGGAAACACTTCCAGCGATTCGAATCCCCTTCACACCTATCAGGCTCCCGGTTCGTACAATGTGAGCCTTATGGTTGCAAACGACGGGGGAAGTAACACTACAACCGCCCTCCATTATATCACGGTCACCAATACTCCTCCCGTCGCTTCGTTCTCTGCAAATATCACCACAGGGATTGCACCCCTCCCAGTCCTCTTTACGGATGAATCCTCTGGTGAAGGTATCACGAGCTGGTCATGGACATTCGGTGACGGCGGGGACTCCACCCTCTCAAGCCCTGTGCATGTATATTCGACTCCGGGAACATATTCAGTCGCACTGACCGTCCAGAATGACGGCGGGGACAATACCAGCACCAGGACGAGCTACATCCGGGTCTTCAACGAAGCCCCCATCGCGGATTTCGTGGCTGTTCCTACATCTGGCGGAGAGCCGCTCATTGTCCAGTTCCATGACACCTCGCTGGGAAATCCTACAACATGGCAATGGCAATTTGGTGATGGTGACATCTCATCATTGCAGAGCCCTTCCCATACGTACTTTAGCCCCGGGAACTACACGGTGAGCCTCACTGCCAGCACCTCAGGGGGGACAAATACCACGACCAGGGTGAACTACATCCAGGTCCAGCAGCGTTATCCCGTTGCTGATTTCTCAGCATATCCGACACTTGGGGTGATACCGCTTGCCGTTCAATTCACCGATCTCTCCACAGGTACACCAACAGCCTGGACCTGGGACTTCGGAGATGGGAACATATCGAATGACCCGAGCCCGACGCATACCTATGAGTCTGCAGGAATCTATACCGTGAACCTCACGGTCTCAAACAGTTTCGGGACCGGTTCAATCGAGATCCCCGGATGTATCACGACCGGAGAACTCCCGCAAGCCGATTTCAATGCCAGCAGTACTGAAATTTTTACGAACCAATACGTTGACTTCAATGATCTCTCAACCGGCAATCCCACATCATACCTCTGGGATTTCGGTGATGGAACGAACAGCACGTATCCCTGGGCATGGCACTGGTATTCAGAGCCGGGCAACTACACTATCTCGTTGACAGTCTCAAACGAGTTCGGCAATGATACCGAAGTAAAGACCGATTACCTCTCTGTGTCCCCCCACCCTCCCGAGGCTGATTTTGAAGGATGGCCAAGGGATGGATCGTTTCCGCTGACAGTGACATTCTACCAGTGGTCATACGGAGGATATTTCGAGAATCTCTCGTACCTGTGGGATTTTGGGGATGGCACTACCTCAACCAGCAGCGACCGTGAAGTCGTACATACCTACATGGAGGCCGGGGTCTACAATGTCACGCTCACTGTATCGGCAGATGGCCTGTCTGATACACTAGAGAGGATCAATTACGTCGGCAACTGGTCACCACCCGCTCCCGTTGCAGGTTTCACTGCGACACCAAGGAGCGGGGATGCCCCCCTGACTGTCAGCTTCATCGACCAGTCTACAGGATCTCCTCCCCTTTCGTATGCCTGGGATTTCGGGGATGGAGAAACCTCGAATGAGAAAAACCCTGTCCATACCTATGCCGCTGCCGGAGCCTACAACGTGAGTCTGGCCACCACAAACGCGGGCGGGAGCGACATCGAAGTGAGAGAGACATATATCCTTGTCAGCCAGAAAATTCCCCTGAAAGCTGATTTCACATCGAACGTGACCTCGGGTGTTCTTCCACTCAGCGTTCAGTTCTTCGATGCCTCCGAGGGAGATCCGGTTTCATGGTTCTGGAACTTTGGGAGAGACTATTATTACTTGCAAGAGAACCCACTCGGGGCAAGCGCCCTTCCCTATTCAGACGGCCGGATATCATCAGAAAAGAATCCCGTGGTGGTCTATAATTCACCGGGGAACTACTCTGTCATGCTGACAGTGAGCAGGACGGGAGAGACCGATACGGTCGAGAAGGTTGACTATATCCATGTCTCCCCGCCACCCCCAGTCGCATCATTCTATTCATATCCATCGGAGGGAGATGCACCACTCGAGGTAGAATTCGATGCGTACGTCCCCTACTGGTATTACTACGACGAATGGGTATGGGACTTTGGTGATGGGACAAACACCACAGAAGGGTATCCCTGGACCATCCACACCTATCAGAATCCGGGCCTCTATAACGTCACACTGACCATCAACAGCCAGTACGGGAGCAACACGACCACGGTAGTCGACTGCATCAATGTCACGCAGCCGCCCCTTCCCCCAGTCCCCTCATTTATGGCTGCCCCCCTGTCAGGAAATGCACCTCTCAGCGTGGCCTTCACTGATACCTCAACGGGCGTGGTGACTTCACGCTGGTGGAACTTCGGCGATGGAACGACTGTGTGGAGCAATCAGAGCCCGTACATCGAACATACGTATTCGTTCCCCGGCACCTACACCGTCTCTATGACTGTGGGAAATGCTGCCGGCCAGGAGACATCCACAAAGCCAGGTTATATCCAGGTGTCCCCATCAGGATCACTCCCCATCGCATTCTTCACGATGAGACCGATGTCCGGTGTCGCGCCCCTGACCGTCTCATTCACTGACCGCTCGATGGGGGCGCCGCTTGCATGGGAGTGGGACTTTGGAGATGGGAACACCTCCACAGAGCAGAGTCCTTCGCATACCTATACCGGAACAGGGACGTACACGGTCACGTTGAAAGTATTTAACTCTGGAGGGAGCAGTTCCCGCTTGGCATATGTCTGGGTGAGGGCGCCCACCGTTGTCGCTCCGTCCGCCACCCCCACACCATCGGGGACCATTTCGCCGACAGTCACCCAAACGCCCGTGGCCCCCCTGGTGCCAGGTCGTGCTCCAGTCACCTTTTTCATGATGAGTAAAAGCATCGGCTTTGCCCCGATGACCGTCCAGTTTACCGACATGTCCTTCAATTCTCCGGTCTCCTGGAACTGGGACTTCGGTGACGGGGGGACCTCGACTATCAGGAACCCCACTTACACCTATACCACTGCAGGAACCTATACTGTCAGCCTTACCGTGCAGAACGCGGCAGTAAGCAGCACATCCTCAAGAAAGGTATACGTGCGATAGCAAGGGAGATAACATAATTTTTTAAAAAGAATCGTCCATAACCCCTCACACATTTACAACAAGTGTGAAGAGAGGGGTCTTTTCTTACAGGGTGAAAAGAATATTTCCCAAGGTGGGATTCTGTTATTCTCGGTCAGGGTTCCT
>Ga0116184_10000204_pt1 | contig 77077 bp, 64 predicted proteins | sample AD_JPNNA5_MetaG_FD_89886 | JGI IMG/M metagenome (GOLD analysis project Ga0116184, IMG submission 89886) | Active sludge microbial communities of municipal wastewater-treating anaerobic digesters from Japan - AD_JPNNA5_MetaG | ecosystem: Engineered > Bioreactor > Anaerobic > Digestate | place... | reverse complement strand
ATCTGCCAGAACTAACCATTATTCTCCATATGGTTGGTAATCAATGGCTATCGGTTCCGATACTTTTCCGGCTTTTGCCGTTATTCACCGGAAATGTTTATCCTTTTGTTTATCATCTGAAAAAATATTTTCGGAAAACGACAACCACGGCCCTGGTGCTTCATACAATAATAAAATTTTGGGAGGGGTATATTGTATGATCAACAGGTATAAGGCAACGGCAAAGATCGTTCTTGCTCATAGCAGCAGGAAGAGCAAAATTGATGGCAGGAGGCCAATCCAACTAAGAATTATTTATAACAGAAGACCAAAATATTACACACTTCCGTACGCTGCACACGAAGAAGAATTCGTAAGGATTTTCAACGGTCAGGCACGAGGCGATCTTCATGACCTGAGAATTAAGCTTCTCGATATCGAAGGCAAAGCCAGTGATATAATTAACAACCTTGATCCCTTCTCATTTACTCATTTTGAAGCCCGGCTTTTCAGACCGAGATCAGATCAGAATAATGTATACAGATACCTTCAGGCTGAGATAGACAGGGCAAAGGATACTGCGAGGATCAGTTCAAAAGGTATGACAGAGTGCAGTCTGAATTCCTTTAAAGCATTTAACAGGAGACAGAATTTCACATTTAATGATATAACGGTTGAGTGGCTTCAATCATATGAAAGACATATGTCACGGAATAACAGCCCATCAACTATCGGCATGTATCTGAGATGTCTCCGTGCAGTGTTTAATAAGGCCATAAAAGACGGAGTAGTAACAAGTGAGCAATATCCCTTCGGGAAGGGGAAATATGAAATACCTACTGGCAGGAATGTTAAAAAGGCACTGGACAAGGAAGAAATCAGACTAATCAGGGAATACAGACCTGAGCCAGGGACCAGGGAAGAATGGGCCAGGGATATGTGGTTGTTCAGTTATCTGTGCAACGGAATAAACACAAAGGACATTGCCAATCTGAAATTTAAGGATATAGATACAGAGACAATTACTTTCATCCGTTCCAAAACAAGCTCTACCAGGAAACAGCAGAGGCCTGTTGTGGTTCCATTGACTGAGCATGTAAAGAAGATCATTAAGAGATGGGGAAATGATCCTACGAGGCCTTACAATTATGTATTTAACATTCTAAAGTCAGGTTTGAGTCCCGAACAGATGCATGGCCGGATTCACGACTTTTATTCGGACATAAATGCGGGGATGAAAACAATAGCAGAAAAAGCAGGAATAAACAAACCTGTTACAACCTATACAGCGAGGCACAGTTTTGCAACTGTCATGAAAAGGAACGGGGCATCACTCGAATTCATATCCGAGAGTCTTGGTCATTCAGATATACGTACCACTGAAAGCTATCTGGCCTCATTTGACTTCAGCACAAAGAAGGAATGGGCTGAAAAATTATACGATCTGTAACCTGGCTGAAATTTGGCAGCAGGTTTATGTTAAACTAAATATACACATTATGAAAGCAAAAATGTTTAAAACAATTGAGGAATGGACATCATCCAAACCGGACACCGAAACCATTCAGAAAGTATTAACGATTGTAAACCGGGGGGTAGTGTCTCAGATGAGACGTGAACTTAATGGCAAGAAGGCCGAATTGCGTAAGGTCGAAAGAACTGTCGAATCGATGAAGGCAATTGGGCTTCCGGTCGGAGATGCCGTTGAGAAGAAGATCACCGAGCTTAAGAAGGAACTGGCTGAGCTGCAAAAAGAGCTTCCTGCTCCGGTCAGAAAAAAATCCACTGAGTAGATTACTTGTATTATACCTGAAAGTCCGTCATGTCCCGGCGGACTTTTTTTATGCCTCAGACCAGCATTCTGAGGCTCTTGGAAACACTTTCGGACAGAAGTCATATAAATTATCATCATGACAGATATCCTTACCCCGATCGCCTCCTATTAGCTCTGCATGATTTTCTGATGCACCAAAAAGAAAGCCTGCCAAAATCTGATTTTGGCAGGCTTTCAACCACATGTACAAAGAAACAAACACTAAAAAAGTAAACACACGAAACCTAAATCCCCTACATCCTTACATCCTCTTACAATTATCAATAAACATCGCAAAACCTTATATTATATACTCTCTAACAATATTACAACGCTATAATTAAACCACACTTTTTTTATGCCTTCAAGGATATAATCTTATTAAAATACATTTCTCGACAAATAATGTAATGTCGTTATGCCTAATAAAGCTCAGCAGATTTTTGATCTTCTACCTTTTCCAGCTCTTCCAGTTCCTTTTTCCGAAGCTTCTTGACCGTAATACGGGTTTTCTCCTTCAGCTCCTCAAATTCCTTTTTTGTCGATTTCGACAACAGTAGGATGTTTGAATAGAGACGGGCAGCTTTATTTTCTCTCCATTTTAATTCGGACTCATACCCGGCTTTTTTCAAATAAACCCCCAGCTGTCTTGCATTAACAGCATTGTTATTATCCAGCTCAGAATTTATGAATTCACATATTTCGGTAGCTGTATAAGAATCTTTTCCTCTGGTTATGAACCGGTTAATATACTCTTCGTACGGATGTATTTTGGTAAACCGTACGTTATACAGGCTTAGCTCTGCCTGCTCTTCAGCCGATAACCAGTGTTTTTCTCCATCCTTCCAGAGTTTGTAGGTCTGTGCCCAGAGCTGTTCCATATCGATCGAATGACAATAATTTGCAGCAATAATCTCAATAGGCCAGAACCGCCTGGAGCCAGTGGGATCAGTTATAATTTCACTTTGATTAGAGGTACCGATAAAGGAAGCAATTTTATAAAATACAGAGTTGAATCTGCCATAAGCGACTCTGGTATTAAATGTTTTCTGGCTCAGAAATCCCTTAAGTTGCTCATTAGTAGCCTTATCATGAAGAATAGGAGATAGTTCATCCATAGCAATAATTGCCTTTTCACAGGTGAGCAATTCGTCATCTTTGTTTGAGAAATCGAAACTTAACTTTTCTGCAAACAAAGTATTGTACCACTTTTCAGGAACAAGCTTTCTCATCCACCTGGTTTTACCAATTCCCTGCATGCCAATTATTATTAGCAGGTTCTCATTTGGTGATATTGCCTGATTCTCGTAGTTCTCAGGACGGTTATGTAAGCCATTTATTACTCCTATGAGCCACTTTCTTAACAGAGTTTTTACCATATCAGCATCATTTCTGGTCTTAAGGATGAGCGTATTGACCAGATCTGGGAAACGATCCTGTCCGTCCCAGATTGGTAATGAACTTAAGAAATCTTTAACCGGATTGTATTTGGGAGGGATATAGTTAATGAAATAAAAAAGGTCATCTTTCTTTAATGCACCTCCTAGCACGGCCAGACTTATCTTGCCTGCCATGTAATCATCACCAAGGGCCCAAGCTTCCGAGTCCGCGGACTCGGAATAATACAATTGATGTGTGAGCTCATTGTACTTAAGCCTGATATTACTTTCCTCCATTGCTGTAATAAGGGAATTGAGTTTTGAGTTGGGGCCAACATAAAGATTTTTTGGAGGCCGCCAGCCATTTTGCTTGGCCATATAAATCAAAGTTCCCAGAGTTGCTTTATTACTACTGGCCAGAACCGTGGTTCCCTGCCATTTCTTTATGCATTCTTCCTGCCTGAATTTTGAAGACGTTGAACTTAGTTGCAGGAATAATTCCAAACCAGTATTCGAGTCGCTGAAGGAGTTTTTCAGGACAAACATCGCCTTTATCCAGTCGTTATAGTGTTCCAGGAGAGATATATTCTCAGAGACACACCACTGTATAATATTCTGGACCACCCTATAACTTGAACGCTCATCGTCATTATTAAACCTGAGATAATAACCCTCAATTCTGGAATTCAGGTTTGGCTCCGTAGAAATACTTTTCCGGTTATAGGCAAAAGACCAGCCTTTTGCATCAGGATTATAGTACGCTTTATCGTCATAGGAGTAGTAGCACAGACGGCATAAATCTGACCCTGAAAGGTCTATTTCTGTGACCTTGTACTTGCTCTTATACAGGTTGATTAATGAAACGAATGCCTGTTTATGAAAATCTACGATTTCCTCTATGGATTTTAACTCAGGGTACTCAAGCTGGTGAATCACTTTGAGTCCTGTTCCTGATGGGGACAAAAATGCCATAATCACAGATGGCTCATGGTTTGACTTAATCATAGCCCTGAGACGTTCAGGTTCTTTAATATGATCAATATCCAACACTATTCTGCCCCAGTATTTCGTGAGTGAATGTGTTTTGCGATGAGAAAATTCCCCGGCCGGTACAAATGCTGGTAATCTTGTCTTTAATGCTTCTTTCTTATTTCGATCTGCAAGGTCGTTTGATTGTTCGTACCTTTTAGTAAGGCGCCGGATTTCGGCAACTTCTGCTTTTAGTTCCACATCTCCGGTAATTCTTCTGATGATCTCATCCTGTGAAATTATGCTGACCTGGTCGGGTTTATTTTTATCTGCTAAATATGTATACATAATTTTAATTTTTACGGATTTGAATAAAATCCTGTCCGAGAAAACCACAAGCAGTTTGCCTGTTTACTACGGTTCAGGCATTAATTATTCTCATTCTTGGTTTTCAAAATCTTTCATAAATGCTTCACCAACGTGTTTCGCATCGTCTAATGATGGATGTATACAAGTAATACCCCAATACGCAGATTTATTTGACTTATAAATAACAGGTTCATAGGATCTTAAATTATGTTTCCTATGCACCATTATTGTATGACGTAATATATCATCTAATAATGGTTTCGTTTCCTCGACGGTTCTTTCCTTCTTATTGACCATCGTTACAGAAAACCATAATCCTAAAAAAGAAATAGCAAATACCATGGGACTATAATTATCACATTGATTGAATAGCTCGTCCATAGTTTCAGAGAATTGAGCCCCGGATATTAAATCAGAAGTATTGTCAACAAAAGTTATCTGTTTCATTTTTGTATTGTTTTTATTGTTTATAATTTGTGTTGTTTAAATCAGAATTTACATATATGACATGCATTTTAACTTTCGTGCCATAATCAGCAAGAAAAATTCCGATTTTCAAGAACTTTACCATTGATTCTTTTTCTTAAGGTCCGCATATCGCCTAGAAAGAAGAGGACAACATAATCTTGGTTCCAGTAGAACAGTGTTTTATTTAATTCATCGTCTATTACAATCGAGGGATGAAATGAACATCTGGTTTTCCTCAGGATAGCTTCAAAATCATTTGCCTTGAGGCCATTACTACTCTTTAAAATACCTACTCTTGGCACTGTATTATTCGGGAAAAATATTGCGTTCTCCTCGTCAATAATAATGGCAGGAAATTCTACCAATTCTGGATTGTTTGTTTTTTTCTTCATTTCGTAAATTTTTAAAGTTTATTTTTATTTGTTTTTAATATATTTCTGTTTTAAGTACTATTTATGGTTTAGAATTTACGGCATAGCTTAATCTGCTAAGAGTGCCTTTATAACTTCAGCTTTCTACGTATGAGGGGCAAAACCTCCCAATTAAGATTGGCTTTATTTATGATTTCCAGGGTATCATGAAACAGGACCTGGCAAATTAAATAATCATCTCCCTCATAATAAGACCAGAAATCCGAAAGACATACAGAATTCTCATACCCATCAAGGAATATTGGTGTAAATCTGATCATCCCTTGGACGTGTATAATATCTATGGATGGTATTAATTCACATTCAATTCGATTTTCAGATTTGATATTAATTACCTGGCTTATTGAGGATTTCTTGAAGTCTACAAGCAAGCAAAACTGATCTTCGCTTTTTAACAGTTCATCCCAGAACTTCGTGAAGCCTTTTGTTTCAGGTTTGCAAATGAGATTTTGTATTTTATATTGATGGTTCATTGTAACGAATTTTAATTGCCTAAAAGTTGTCTGTAAATATTTATGATTAATACCAACGATTTATTTTTCTTTTCAGGGTTCGGAGATCACCAAGGAAGTATACTATGGTAGCTGTATCGAAAAATATATCGGTAGTCCCAAACTTAGTTCCTGTTCTGGATAAGATATCTTCTATTTCAGCTTCGGATGGTTTTTTCTTACTACTCAAAAAACCCATTCGAGGATTTGTTTTTATAGTAGGGAATAAAATTAGATGTTCCTCATTAATCACAATTGCCGGCATTCCAAGTGTGGTTTCATTTTCAGCTTCTTTTGTCTTTTTCATCTTATACGTTTTTATTTGGTTTTAATATATTTAATATTTGAGCATAATAATTCAAGTAGATCATATAGCGGAAGGTATAATTAAGTTGAAAACGCGTTTAGAAGCTTAGGCACCTCCTCCTTAATCTCCTTCTCAGAGAGACCTAGCTTTTGAAGCCTGAGTGTGATGCTTATAATAGCATCAATTCGTGTTTTTTCACTTATAAGGTTTATTTTATTGCCTTTTTCAGGCATTTCAGATTTTTGAAGTTTATGGTCAATTACATTTATGGCAAGTTCCTCATAATCCGGATTTTCACCGCCCGTCCATTGATATCGGGACGTCTTTTTGCTATTCCCAATATTGGTAAGGACCCCCATTTCAATCAGCTTGCGCAGGTATCCATATGTAAGTATATTCTGTCCATCATAGAACTTTAAGCTTTCTATAACGCCAGTCTTTTTATAATCAGAATGAATTCTTTGAAGTGCATTCGTGATGTGTTTGATTAATGCGAGATATGTTTTCTGCTCCATGATGATTAAAATTTACGGAGTAAAGATAGAGATATTTTTAAATTAACCTATTAAAAACAATATAATAAATTAAAATATTTGACTGAATGTCTATTTTTGGAGATTAAATAAGCTATTTGTATTACAAATTCACTAAAGGAAATGAATTACTTCCTTTACTGGAATCTAGATGGCAATTCGTATACCATAATCTGGCCAAAGCGCATTTATTTAATTTCTGCTAAAACAATCTTTCTGTCACGCAGATATATACTAAAAGGTGAAAGTTTAATAACGATTTTTTAAGACCCATTGGATTGCTTTCCCTTTTCCGGTGGGTCTGTTTTTTTAAGACCAGGACTTCAGGTTAGGAAAAACCTGAATTAAGATGCCTGGAGGTTCTTTGATTATGATAAACCCTAAAGGGATTAAGTAGTAGGTAGAGTGGAAACTGTCGAAAATATAATATAGTATTGCTACAGTGCAGGACCCGTTACATTATTTTAATAATGCAGAGAAACCGGGGGTTGGCTGGTTGCTATATAGAAATGCTAAGAAATGCCCTCATTGAAAATTAGTCATTCATAACAAAGAATCCGGTAGGGACCATCCGTCTTTCAAAAAACCCTGCACTGAGTGTAGCTCTTCTCAACAGGTGACCGGAATCCTCGAAAGAGTAACCGAGAGACGATAAAGAATGGAGAAAAGAAACGGGACTCCTGATGGTGAAATGCCCGGCTTATCCTCCTTAAAAATAGATAAGCATCCTGAAATCAAGATGATAGGCAAAAGAATAGCAATTATTAAGCTTATCAGCCAGATTCCGGGATAAAAAGAGCCATATGTATAATGAAAAAGTAACTGAAATAACAACTATGCTCTCTTCCTGTTCTTAACCAGTTCGTGTAGATCCTGATCAATTTCAGCTCTGATGTCGGAGAGTGTACCTCTGGCACCGGAATTAAGCCAGGTAAAAATCTCCTTCTTATTAAACAGAACCCTCTTACCATTCTTGATATGGGGGATCTGCTTATTCGAGACATATTTATAAACTGTGGATGTGGATTTTTTAATCCACCTGGCACAATCATCGAGATCACCGATTACTTCCTCATCAGGTCGTTCCAGACCATCAAGTCTGGCAAGTACAGTATTTAGTAACTCCTCAATTCCAGCCAGCCTTTCTTCCATGATAGCAAATACATTTTCCATATAATTTTTATTATTATATGAGGGAACAAGCTTCAGGATCTGGGTTTTTATAAATATTTTTCATAATGCTTCGGTAACTGGGAGGGTAGATATTAGTCATACCATTTTTTACGAAGAGCCGTTTCGATTACCTTATTAATCCACTCTTCCCTTTTTGGCCCTTGTTGACCTTCGACATATCTAGTCAAAAGAATTCCCAAAAAGCAGATGAATCTTTTGTCCGGCTCGCTGATGGATCTTATCCGGCCATCCCTCATATCATTTTCAAGCATGTAGTTTATTATAAGCGTCAGGAGTATGTCCAGAAGTCTTGTACTGTCAACAATGCCATTACTGCCCTTCAAGATATGATATAGCATAAGGTCCGCATTGTGATAGCTCTCTTTCAATTCTTCAAGCGATGCCTGATTTTTCTTGTTCAGGTCAATGAATGAATTAATGAATTCTCCCACCCTGACCTTTAATTCTTCATCTGTTAGTGGTTTTAAAATTTCATGTGCCATATTAAAATTATTATTACGCCGAGAGCTAATATATTCATTTTCTGTGAGATAATACAATGTCATTGAAGGAAGCGGTTAAGTGTTGATACCCTGAATCGAGGCCTTTTTACGAAAAGCTACCTTGTTTTATGAATCATGGATTCCTGAAAAATTCTTAAAAAAATAACAATTAAATGGCACGACATTCGTTTTTAATGCATATATTTGTAAATTATTTACAAATACAGGCCTTAAAATGGTTTTAGAAATACGTATAGGTAATCTTTTCTCCATTAAGGACGAAATTACACTTGACTTCCGGGCAGCAACCATTAAATCAGCAAATGCTAAAGCTCTTGCTGATAATATTTTTACTGAAAATGATACAAGCATTTTAAAGACTATTGCAATCTACGGGGCAAACGCCTCGGGGAAAAGCAACATTATTAAGGCAATCAGATTTTGTAATGCTATGGTATTCGAATCTCATAAGCATAATGAAAATACTGTTTACCATTTTCAACCTTTTAAATTTAATGGGTACGATAATAAACCCAGCAATTATTTTATACGCTTTATCAGTGCCGGCATCGAATATGAGTACTCATTTTCATTTACCCGATTTAAGATTTTGACTGAAAGCTTGTATTATTATCCCAAGGGCAGAATAACTAAAGTATTTACCCGTGATGAACGAACAGGCAAAACCAAGAAAGAAAAATATTCCTTTGGGGACCAGATAAAAAGACCCCTGGATGTGGCTGAGAATACATCGGAAAAGACCCTGTATATTTCCAGGGCAAGCCAGATGGACAGGGAAATTGCCAAAGAGATTTTTACCTATTTTCATAGCAGGTTCATATTGCAGTATGTTGGTTTTGGTGTTTCGACGATAGAAACACTTTCGAATCAAAATAAGCAGCAGCTTATTGAAGCATTAAAAATTGCTGACAGTGATATTGTAGATGTAAGGATCAAGGTCCTTAAAAAACCAGGTAAAAACATTAGTGCTGACCTTACAAGTATGACTCTTAAAGTTGAAGATATCGTGCAGGACCATTTACAAATAAAGACTTATCACAAAGCATCACCAGATATAGCATTCGATTTTTTATCAGAGGAATCTCAGGGTACGATTAAGTTGTTTTTTATCATGCTTACCATACTTGATGTTGTGAAGAATAACAAGGTACTTTTAATTGATGAAATCGAAGATAGTTTGCACCCTAAGATCATTGAATATATTTTTAACATTTTCAGGAGTGGAGAAAAGGCTCAACTTATCTGTACAACTCATAACACAAAGTTTTTAGACTTAAAGAAGTTCAGAAAAGACCAGATTTTTTTCGCAAATAAAAAAGAGGATGGTTCTACAGACTTATATTCACTTTATGACTATAGTGATTTTCGGGATACTATGGATTTGGAAAAAGCCTATTTGCAGGGACGTTTTGATGCTGTGCCATTAATAAATGACTCACAGGAGAAATTAAAAACTTTATTTAATGGCTAGGAAACGATCAGCATCAAAAGGCAAAAAAATAAATCCTCATTTCTGGGTTTTTTGTGAAGGAAAGACTGAAGAAGCCTATATATCCTGTTTAAGGTCAAAGTACCGCATACACATTGATATTGTTTCAAAGATAGTAGGTAATAGAATTACAGATCGCTTCATCAGAGAATACAAGAGAGGTAAGCCAATCCATGAAAAGGATAAGGATTTTTTAATATACGACGCCGATGTTCCGGAAATTCTTGACCGGTTAAGAGGGATTAATACTGCAATGTTGATTGCGTCAAATCCTTGCATGGAGTTATGGTTTTTATTACATTATAAAAACCAGACAGCATCTATCAACTCACAGGACTGCATCAGAGAATTAAGTAAAAGGAACAGAAATTCATATCAAAAAGGAGTTATTGATAAGAACCTTGAGGTCAAACTGACAGAAAATCTTACAAAAGCCTGTGAACGAGCTTCTCACCTGATATTATTTAATAATCCTTCTTCAAATATGAATGTTTTTATAAACGAACTCGAACAGGCAAAAAGAAATAAATCCTGAAAAGAATCCCTGGAACGTTAATAATATCCCTTCCTCAGGATTTAAATAAAAGCTCTATTCGGTTTCAGAAATATCTCAGATATAGGGTAAGTGAAACAAAAATCTGCTCACCCTCCCTTTAGTTAGCAATATATTATTGATATACAATACATTACGTAAAGAATGGTTGTTTCACTATTTACAAAAGTGAAACTAACCCCGATTGATTCTTTCCCGGATTAAATAAGCAATCTCATATTTGTCTTCTCCTTCTGCAACTTCCAATGCTAAACGTAGGTCGTCACATTCTTTAATATTCACCCTTTCCAGCATCATTGTAAACAAATCCATTCTTTCAAATGCTCCGATTAGGGAAATATCACACACAGATGCATCTCTGTCAAGCAGGTATCTAACTACGTGAAATTGCCCTTCTTCAGAAGCTGCTGCAAGAGCAGTTTTTCCACAAAAATCAACTAAGTAATCAATATCCGCCCCTTCTTCAAGTGCTTTTTTGACACCAGGTATAAATCCAGCTCTGGCAGAGGTAAATAGCAACAAATTTGTCGATAATCTGGTCATGCCATCCCAGATTTCGCTTTCTGATTTCGGTTTTAAAATCTCATTCATTTTCATAGCAAAATAATATTTATGTACCCCTTATAGAGAAAATCCTTGACCGGGTTTTAATCGGACTGCATTTTTTTTAAATATTTCCGAAGTTTCGGATTGATAATTAATGTTTGTTTCGCAATGAGGTTTAATCGCAAAATGAGATGCAGGCTTTCTTTGCTTCAACATTATTAAATCACTATCTTAGAGAGTTTATTTTCATTGCATGAGCGATAATAGCATTAAATCGAGCCCGCATTACCTTAACCACCGAACAAGACTACGGTCCAGATTGAATGATTATGGTATTGAATCTCTGCAATCCTATGAGGTCATAGAACTGTTTTTGACTTTCGTAATTCCCCAAAAAGATGTCAAACCTGCTGCAAAACAGGCTATCAGACAGTTTAAAACAATAAAAGGGTTCTTTGACGCAGACGAAAAAGAACTTGCAAAGATCCCTTATTTTAAGGACAAGGCATTGACCCTCAGAAAATTTATTAAAGAAATATCATTGCTTTACCAAAAGGAACAAGCAGTGCAAAATCCCATTTCAATCTCCAGGGCTGATCTGATTAACTATTGTAAAACGAAGCTTGGTTACAGTAAGAAAGAAGAATTCTGGCTTCTATCACTTGACAGTAAAAATGCAGTCATCAGGGAGGATTTAATTTCCAAAGGATTGCAGGACAAGACAACTGTCTATCCAAGACAGGTCATTGAAACCGCAATAAGAAATAATGCGAGTTCAATATTGCTACTTCATAACCATACAAATGGAGATCCTCATCCTTCGGAACAGGATAAAAACATCACAAAAGCAATTGAAATACCTGTCAGGATTTTAAATATTTCGATTTATGACCATCTGATAGTGTCAAATGATAATTATTTCAGTTTCAGGGAAAACAAGATAATTTAACGAATGGACGATTTAAAACATAAGTTTATTGACACTTTTGATCTTGGAAATGACAGAGAAAAGCAAAAGGCAGTTTTTGACGTTGATGGACCGACTTTAATTATTGCCGGACCGGGAACTGGTAAAACCTACACTTTAGTTTTAAGGACTCTATATTTAATTCTATCTGGCAAGGCAAAACCTTCTGAAATAATCCTGACAACCTTCACTGAAAAATCTGCTTTTGAACTAAGAGACCGTCTTAGCTTATTCGCCAGAAAATTGGATGAAAAAATCAACTTGCATGAATTGCTTACTGGCACGATACATAGTATTTGTGATCAGTTTAATATTAAGTTCATCAAAAACACACCTCTTAAGAAAAACTACATAGTACTTGATGAGTTAACATGCTCTCTTTTTATTAACGAGTACTTCGATCTTATTATCGAGCCATTTAATGACGGGGAGAGATTTTTTGGAAAGTGGAAAGGGAAATGGGATACTATCGGGAGAGTAAAAGGCTTTTTTGATAAAATCACAGAAGAACTTATTGATCCTGATATCTTAATAGAAAAAGGAGATGCGTTTTTAATCCAGATTGGTGAAGCATATAAAATATATCGAGATCTTTTAATAGAACATAACCGAGTTGATTTCTCCTTTCAGCAAAGGATATTCTATGACTTGCTTCAGAATTCCGGCACAAGAGATAAAATTGCCTCAAAAATAAAATACCTGTTGATTGATGAATATCAGGACACTAACTATATACAGGAACAGATTGCTCTGTCACTCGTAAGGTCCCATAATAACCTTACAGTTGTTGGAGATGAGGATCAGGCTTTATATCGTTTTCGTGGTGCTACTGTTAGAAATATTCTTGAATTTGAGACACATTTTGAAGATTGCCGGAGGATAAAACTGCTTGAAAATTATAGATCACATAAAGTAATTATTGAACATTATAACGCTTTCATTCAGAACATTGACTGGGCCAATCCAGAGAGCTTGATTCAATTCCGTTATCCCGATAAAGAGGTAATACCAGCAAGATCAACTATCTCCCCTGATTATCCTGCAGTCTTTTGCATCTGGGTGGATACTTTGGGACAAGAAGCCGAAAGATTTGCAGATATGGTTGAATATCTGCTTAAGAATAAGATCATTAATGATCCGAGCGATGTTGCTTTACTGATGAGAAGCGTGATGCTTGAATATAGTGGGCCATTTATTGAAGCGTTAAATAGAAGGAATATAAAAGCATTCTGTCCAAGGGCAAAAGCGTATTTCGAAAATGAAGAAATAAAAGTCCTTATTGCTTGTTTTGCCTTGATATTCAACTTTGTTGGTGATGACTTGGAAGGATACTCACATAAAGAAATAATATACGAAGGAATAAAACTTATCGGAAAATATGCATCAACACCTCTTGGAGCTTATATAAGGAGAATGAATGAAAGTATCGAAGAATTAGATATTGATGGAAGTCTCGATGAAATACCGTCCGACATACCATTTCAGTTATTCGCATATTCTCCATTTACTGAATACCTAAAAGATGAAAACTCTGCAAGAAACTTATCCCAGTTCACTGCTTTGATAAGCTCATTCATGAATTATTACAGAATACCCGTTATTACTGGAAAGAACAAGATCGCATTAAAGTATAAATTGTTTAATAGTTTTTTTAACCTGCTTTTCAACTCTGGCCAGAACGAATTTGAGGACAAAAATAATCCCATTCCCAAGGGTTATGTTCAGATAATGACAATCCATCAGTCGAAGGGATTGGAGTTTCCGGTAGTAGTTGTTACTTCTCTTGATAAGCAATATAGTGTCAATAAGCAAACCGATCGGCTTTTATCTTCGTTCTATCGCAGGGAACCATTTGAGCCTGAGAAACGTATTACTCAGTTCGATCATGCACGTTTGTTTTATGTTTCTTTTTCACGACCTCAAAAACTCCTTGTTCTTTCCTCATCTAGTTCACCAAAAGATTTATTCACCTCTGTATGGGAAGGACTAGATCAATGGCCTCATGTGAAACGGGAGACTCTCAAAGCTCAAAAGTTTCAATCCAAAGCTCCATTTATTCCGAAAAAGACGTTATCCCTTACTTCTCATATAAATGTGTACGAGACATGTCCGAGACAGTATCTTTATTATAAGGAATATGAATTTACACCCAGCAGGACCGGGCAGGTATTATTTGGAACGTTGGTACATGAGACTATTGAAGATTTGCACCGAAGAATTCTTGACGGTGAAGAAGTAAATGAAAAGATAATAGCAGCTGATTTTGAAAACAATTACCTGGGATTACTGGCAAACGGGCACAGACCGTTAGGTCCTCAGCCTAAAGAAGGAGCTTTGCGTCATGCAATAAATTATTTTCAGAAGAATAAAGATCTTTTAAGTCGTGTAATTGAGACAGAAGTAGACGTTTCCTATGAAAAAGATGATTATATCATCAACGGGAAGGTTGATTTGCTTCTAGGTAAGGACAATAAGCTTGAAATTCTCGATTTTAAAACACAGCAAAAGCCCGATTTTACGGACAAAATTATGCTGAAATACAAGTATCAGTTGCATGTATATGCACATATACTGAAGGAGAGATATAAAAAAGATCCTGAAAGACTTTATATATACTGGACTGCTGAAGAAGACCGCAAAGACGCTTTAATGGAAATAGACTATGATGAACAACTCGTCAGATCAGCAGGTAGTCACTTTGATGAAGTAGCTAAGTGCATTATTAATAAGGATTTTGAACTTAAAACCATGCCTGACAAAACCAGAGTTTGTAAGGAATGTGACTTCAAACATTATTGCAGAGTTGAGATAAAATAATCATAATAGAATTAATTATATGGGCAAAATCGACATTAAGAAAACAGAGCTTGTCTGGAAAGGCAAATATGATGATGACGGGAAACTTATCCCAATAGAAAAGCCTGGTCCATTCCCCTTCCAGATTGTTGAATGCATAAACGAGCCCCGAGTAGAAAAGGGAGGAGAAGGTGCTCAACAAGCCACTTTGTTCGACATTTGGAAAGGTGATGAAGGGAACACTTTTGAAGAGGGCTGGAAAAACAAACTTATCTGGGGTGATAATAAATTTGTAATGAGTAGCCTACTCGAAAAATATGGAGGGGCAATAGACCTGATTTATATTGATCCTCCCTTCGCTACCGGCGCCGATTTTACAATGGATATTGAAATTGGAGAAAATGATAGAATAATTCACAAAAAACATTCACCTATTGAAGAGAAAGCATATCGGGATACTTGGGGTTTTGGACAGGAGAGTTTCCTTAAAATGATGTATGAACGGTTATGGCTAATGAAGGATTTACTTTCTTCTAAAGGTTCTATTTTTGTTCATATTGATTGGAGAACAAATGCATTATTAAGACTAATTCTTGATGAAATATTTGGGAATGAATTCTTTAGGAATGAGATTATATGGACTTATTCTGGGCCTAGTTCTCCTGGGCAATCACAATTTTCAAGAAAACATGATAATATTTTGTGGTTTACCAAATCTGCTGATTGGATGTTTAATGCTGATGATGTTAGAATCCCTTATCACGAAACGACCGCTGGAAAATTTGAAAGTGAAGGAACAGGATTTGGGGGCACAAAAGCAGATTTATCAAAAGGCAAGATTCCAGAGGATTGGTGGTATTTTCCAATTGTTGCAAGAATCAGGACCGAAATATTGGATTATCCTACTCAAAAGCCTGAAGCGTTAATTTCAAGAATTATTAAAGCCTGTAGCAAAGAAGGTCAATTAGTTGCGGATTTTTTTAGTGGGAGTGGAACTACTTGTTCAGTTGCTGAAAGGCTAAATCGTAGGTGGATAGGGGTTGATTTGGGAAGATATAGCATTCATCTAACAAGAAAGAGATTGTTAGAATTAGAACAAAGTAAAAGTCTAATAGAGGATGGAAAACAGTATGGGAGGAAGGCAAGACCTTTTGAAATACTAAACCTTGGCAAATATGAACGTCAATTCTGGCAGGTAAAAGCTTTTGGCCGGAAAGATGAAAACCAAGCGCTTTATGAATACCTTGCATTTATTCTCAAATTGTACGGTGCCGAACCGATTTCAGGATCAAGTCATATTCATGGGAAAAAAGGTAATGCTCTGGTTTATATCGGTGCTGTCGATGCTCCCGTAACAATACAGGAGGTTACAGATTCCCTCAATGATACAAATGAAATGGGAATGAAGGAGCTTCATGTGCTGGGCTGGGAATGGGAAATGGGTCTTAATGATGCAATTCAGGAAGTAGCAAAACAATCAGGAGTTCGTCTTAAACTACGTATTATCCCGATGGATGCAATTGATCCACAAGCAGCTGGGAAAGGTGATGTAAAATTTTTCGAACTTGCCTATTTTAAAGCAGATATCGAAACAAAGGGTTTAAAAACCAAAGTAAAGCTTGAAGATTTTGTGATTCCGCATACAGACCTCGTACCTAATGATGTAAAAGAAAGTATAAGCAAATGGAGCGACTGGGTTGACTATTGGGCTGTTGATTTTGACTTTCAAAATGACACTTTCAATAATAGCTGGACAAGTTACAGAACTAAACAAGATAGAAAACTAAAGCTAACTGCAGATCATGAATACACAAAATCCGGCACTTATAAAGTATTTGTAAAAATCATCGACATTTTTGGAATCGATACATCACAAGTATATGAAATAAAAATCAAATAATTATGCCTCAGCCAATTGTCCAATATAATAAAGAGCTCCCTTATATCGAAGATCGCAATCCATGGGAGATCCCTACATGCTATTTAAAAAAAAGAACCAGCAGCGAGTATGAAATTGTCCAGGGCCGCAGACCCAGCAGGATGTTACTCGTAAATAAGCTTCGTTCAGAAATTGACAAGTGGAGAAATAATGGTTATCCGGGAGCTACCGATACTTCTAAAGAATTACTGAATTACTGGTTCGAACAGTCTCATCCTCCTGTTTTTGGGAATGAACCTTTTCATTTTTACTTCTGTCAGCGGGAGGCTATTGAGACAATAATATACCTCTATGAAATAGGGAAATATAGCGATGTTGTGCCTCTTATCGAACAGTATCATGAAAAATTTTCAGGAAAACTATTTCCTTCAGATATTGAATTCAGTGAAGATCTGGAAGGCAAAAGAAGAGTAAAGAGGTATTTTCCCGAACTTGATCAGGAAGGGGAGCAGGATTTACCTGAAAAGAATCTATTAAGGTATGCTATAAAAATGGCAACAGGTTCAGGTAAAACCTTTATTATGGCATTTGTAGTCGTCTGGAGTTATTTCAACAGGTTAAGAGAGAAAGATAGGAGATACGCCAATAACTTTTTAATAGTTGCCCCTAATGTTATTGTTTATGAACGACTGGCAAAGGATTTCTCAAACGGTGAAATCTTTGAAAAGCTACCCTTTATTCCAAAGGCCTGGAAAACAAACTGGAAGGTTAATATTAAATTAAGAAATGATGAAAGCCCCTTGGCTGCTGAAAATAATCTTATTCTGAATAACATTCATCAGCTCTATGAAAGCCGAACCAAGGACTTTAATCCAAATACCATTATAGAGGCAATTTTGGGTCGAAAACCTCAGAATGATCCAAGTAAATCACCTCTGACATTATTAGACAGGGTTAAAGAACTTGATAATCTTATAATTATGAACGACGAAGCTCATCATGTTCATGATGAAGACCTTAAATGGCACGAAACTTTGACAAGTATTCACAGAAATTTACCCGGAGGATTAAAAATGTGGGTTGATTTCTCGGCTACACCTAAAACTCCAAATAACACCTATTATCCCTGGATCATCTGCGATTATCCATTAGCGCAGGCAGTGGAAGACAGGATTGTAAAAGTTCCTTTGATTGTACATACTGTCAATAAAAGAGATCCTGAGGGAATTACACAGAATAACGTAGTTCAGAAGTATGGTGATTGGATAACTGCTGCATTAGCAAGATGGAAGGAACATTTTGATGCATATAAAAATGTCGGTAAAAAACCGGTTCTTTTTATAATGGCGGAGAAAAACGTATATGCTGACAAAATTAAGGAGGCAATAGTCAGACGAGGAGGCACTTATGGAATAGCTGAAGATGAAATCATGGTAATCCATACCGATAATACCGGCGAAGTACGACAAAGCAACCTTGAAGAATTGCGGGAAGAAGCCAGGAGTGTAGATAATCCTGATAACAAAATTAAGGTAATTGTTAGCGTATTAATGTTACGTGAAGGGTGGGATGTCCAGAACGTATCTATTGTTCTTGGTTTGCGGGCATTTGATTCGCCAATTCTGCCTGAACAGACTATTGGAAGAGGTTTAAGATTAATGAGAGATATTAGTCCTGATAGAACCCAGACTCTTGAAGTAATCGGGAATGATAATTTTGAAAAGATTGTAAAACAGCTAGAACTTGAAGGTGTTGGAATTAATACTACAAAGACTCCTCCTCCTTTACCTCAGACCATTGCGCCTGAAAAGAAGCGTTTAATATATGATATAACTATCCCCGCAACTGACTTTTCATATACCAGAGCTTATAAAAACCTTAGTGGAATTGATGGTAAACAGTTCCCATCCCTCTTTGATTCAAACAAATTATCTGATGATAGGAAGACTTTATTAAGAATGGAAGTAATGAACCTTGGGGTTGAGGTCCATCAGACAGAAATAGAGTCAGAATATATCGAACTTGGTCGGGATTTGACTGCTTTTATTGCCAACCAGACTATGAAAAAGGCTGGATTGACAGATTGTTTCCAATATGTTTATCCTATTTGCGAAGAGTATATCCTTAATAAATGTTTTGAAGTAGTAATTGATGATATTGAAAAGGAGGAATTAAGGAAAGTCCTTAAGGACCTGGCTATTCAGGAGGCTATAATCGAACTGCTTGCAAGAGAAATCGGGAAAGCCACAGTTGAAAAGAAACATGTCAAAGTCAAAGGCGTAAGTTTTAAACTATCTGATACTCCGAAGTTTACCTGGAGACGTGGTCATATCAGATGTAAGAAGACTGTCTTTAATTTCGTAGCAACTTACAATCCTTTCGAATCTGAATTTGCAGAATTCCTTGATAAAGCTGAGGACATAGAAGCATTTGCGGCTTTGGCAAATATTTTCAGGATTGATTACTTATCTAATTCCGGAGCTATTCGATATTATTTTCCTGATTTTGTGGCAGTTCAAATATTAGGAAAGAAGAAAGTCTTCTGGATTATTGAGACAAAAGGCAGGGAGTATCCTGATCTTGATAATAAAAATAAAGCGATTGAAAGGTGGTGCAAAGCAGTAACAGAACAGACAGGCAAAGAATGGAAATACTTGTTAGTAAGGCAATCAAATTATAACATGATCAGACGAAGTCTCAAAAGCTTCAAGAACCTCGAAGACTCACTTAAAGAATTTGGGAACCTTCTGTAATTTGTTTCAGCATGAAGAAAGAGGTCAAACATATTTATAATAAGGCAATTGATTCTCTAACCTTAAGTGTAGAATTATTTAACAGGCCATATAATTGTGGCAGAATTCATGGCGTATTGATCTTTCTCGACCATTCATTTGAGATGTTGTTAAAGGCAGCAATTCTTCATAAAGGAGGAAAAATCAGAGAAAGGAGAGCAAAAGAAACAATCGGGTTTAGTGCATGTATTCGCAAAGCCTTTAGTGATGCTCAAATTAAATTTTTGAATGAAGAAGAGGTTTTAATTCTTCAAACCATTAACGGATTCAGAGATGCTGCGCAGCATTATACCCTTGAAATATCTGAACAACTGTTTTATATTCAAGCTCAGGCTGGGCTGACTTTATTCAGAGACGTTACAGAACGTGTATTTGGGATTGATCTCAAAATCGAATTACCTACAAGAGTTTTGCCATTATCAACAACGCCACCTATGGATATGGCGGCCTTGTTTAATCATGAGGTTGAAGAGGTAAAAAAATTACTGTTACCAACCAGTAGACGAAAATTGGAAGCCCTGGAAAAGCTAAGGGCGTTGGCAATAATGGAAAATTCTATTCAGGGTATTGAAACTCAGCCATCTGATTCTGAATTGAAAGTGATCGCAACAAAACTAAAGCAAGGTTTAACATGGGATCAGGTTTTCCCTGGAACATCAACCATTAATCTGACTTCTGAAGGACATGGAATATCTTTCGACTTAAGGATAACAAAAACCGAAGAGGGTATTCCATTCACTCCTGTCCCAGAGGGTACACCAGGGGCAGCAGTAGTTGCTATAAAGAGAGTAAATGAGCTTGATTTTTATAATCTTACATTAACTAATCTTTGCGACAAAACTAAAGTCGGACAAAACAAATTATTGGCTGTGATCAAAGAATTAGGAATTCAGGATGATAAAGATGCATTCAAAGCTATAAAACTCAGCAGCCAAACACACAAAAGATATAGTCCAAAAGCTTTAGAGAGGCTTAAAAAAGAACTCCCACAATTGGACATTGAGGAAGTTTGGAGAAGAAATCGGCCAAAATACAAATCCAAGAATTAGTTTAGAGGCAATTTTTTATTTGCTATCATCCCACGGATTCGAAAATTATTATATTTGCCTGTAAATGAGGCATATATAATATAAATGAGTCTCGCAAAATCTAAAACGGTTTGTTCAGGTATAGAATGGAATTCTATGCTCGGATTATTGGTCCGCTTAAAAAAGGATAACAGAACCATATCATATCTCCTTATTGGTACCGGGTCATATCTTGGCCTCAGGGCAAAAGATTTATTGAATATCCGTTGGATCGATGTTCTTGGGCGAGATGAAGTTACTATCACAGAAAGCAAGACTGGTAAAGTCAGAACCATTACAATCAATGAATCTCTGAAAGAAATTCTGAAGTATGCTTCAAACCAGATAGCGTTAACAGGCCGGTTCAGAATTGAAAACTACCTTTTCGCAAACAGAAAAGGGCAGAAATTTTCTATCCAGTATGCAAACAGGCTTTTAAAAAGCACCCTGAAAACATATGGAATAAAAACTCAAAATGCCTCAACCCACACTTTACGGAAAACATTCGGCAAACGGGTGTGGGAAATGGATGGCCAGAGTGAAAGGAGCCTGGTCTATCTGTCCCAGATCTTCAACCACTCAAATGTTGGTATAACAAGAAGATATATCGGTATTGTTCAGGAAGACATAAGGAACATTTATTTGAATCTGTAAGCAATAGTAGTTAATAACAAATCACATTTCATAAGACTATCGCATTGAAAAACAAAGTCTTAAAAGTTGCAGAGGTAAGTCTTAAGTACAAGACCAGGATAAAACCATCTGAAAGGATACAGATCAAGTCATCTGCTGATGCCTATAATATTTTCATCCAGGGGTGGAACGAGGACACCCTTGAGCATGTTGAGGAGTTTAAGATATTACTACTTAACAGGGCAAACAAAGCCCTTGGAACTGCTCAGATTTCACTTGGAGGCACAGCCGGAACGGTAACAGATGTGAAGCTGATATTTCAATATGCACTTAAGACTAATGCTCAGGGATTAATAATCTGCCACAATCACCCTTCAGGAAACAACCAGCCATCGGAAGCTGACAAAAAGATCACCCTAAAGATAAGGGAAGCTGCCGAACTGCTCGATATGCATCTTATGGACCATATCATAATAACACCGCAAGACGGCTATTATTCATTTGCAGATGATGGATTATTATGACTTCAGATTATACAGAAAGGATGGGAATTATTAACCAAAACCGACAATATTATGCTCTTATTTGACGGATTGTTTATACAATTGTTTCTCCAACAAAAATACAAACCAGTCAGAGGAATCTCTAACTGGTTGGTACTCAATTGTGGGCCCAGCTGGGATCGAACCAGCGACCCCCTGATTATGAGTCAGGTGCTCTAACCATCTGAGCTATGGGCCCTTTTTGGTGCAAGGTGCACGGTGCATGGTGCAAGGTGTCTTCTCTTTAACAAAACCCATCCTGCGGACTTGCAACCTGCAACCTGCAACCTGCAACCGGTTTTTACCGGACTGCAATATTAATTATTTGTAAGGAATTCTCCAAAAACACTTAATTCTTGTTTGTTATGCAAGGTTAATCTTCGCAGAAACTTCCCTATTTTGAACCTGTTAACCGGAAGACTCTGTAAGAATGAGGCTTGACAGTTATTTCAAAACTACGCTCCGGATCGGCCTGCCTGTTCCTTGCCATAAAAGCCTGAACAACAGTCCCTGTTATCGTTTCTCCCGAAAGCAGATCCTCAATGCTGTCTGTTTTCTGGCCTGTTACCACCCTCACTGTTACGGATTCCGGAAGAAATGATTCCACTATGAAAGTCCCATTATCATACAGGAAAAGACTGACCATCGTGGGTCCTTCAAGCCGTAGATTAAGTCCCTGTGAAGCTACGCTGCGGATACGGTTAAGTACTTCCGGCGGATACTGGTATAGATCAGAGAAGTTTTCAGGTATAGTAAGAACATACAGATATCCTTTTGAATACTGGGCACGATGCAAAAGCGGCCAGCCTGTTGCTCCCTGAATAGCAGACACCTCCTCCCACGAATCATTTGTAAGATAATTTATCTGCGGAATAAGTATCTCCTGCGATGACTTTACCAGCTTGCCCCATCCGGCTTTGAATTCACTTACAAGCGCTTTCCTGTCGGTGTACGTAATCTCAGCTATATCTTCTATGCCCTTTCCCTGAAGCGCCCTCAGTAAACCGGATGTGATCATCACATTTTTGCCCGACTGAATACGCCGCCTGATCTTCTGTACGATTGCAGGATCATATTTTGCCGATTCAGTGAGCAATATCATCTTCACATCTTCAGGAAATTCAGGACAAAGATCCATCGGGATGCCTATCATCCCAAGGTAATTCTGAAGGAAATCCTCTCCGGTTGAATGATAAGGCCGGTAACTTTTTAATCCGACAGGGTTACCGAGCTGTCCGATGAATTTATCTACCTGTTCAAATGTCACTGCTGCAGCCCTTGCTATTGTTGAAGGTTTCACTTCGGTGCCATCAGCCAGCTTATATGGTTTAATCATTTCATCGAAATCAAAGCTTGTACCTGTTCCCTGCCAGGCTCCCCGCTGGCCGGCACGTAATGCAGATTGGAGCTGCCTCCAATCGAACATCGTTATCTCCGGGGCTTTTGCAAAGAGTGTCAGCCAGAATTGCTCTGTGTAACGATCGAGGTAGGAAGCACCGCCTGAATCTACCCAGCCTCCGCCATTACGTCCAGGGGCGATATTCTCAAAATACCTGAAGATCAGGTAACTTTCATATTGCTGAAGATGCTGATCGGAACTGACAGCATCACGGGTCTCGGTACCTGTATATATTCCGTCAAACATTTTTGGTTCGTCTTCGAGGTTGAAGCCCAGCCCCTGGAAATGCTCATACCAGTTAGGGTATTTGATAACGATCTTCACTTTCGGATTGACAGCTTTCGCAGGATTGATTATCAGATCACGTGCAGCATCAGTCATCAGCTTAAGCCTGAAATCGGTCCAGCTCATGTCACCCTTTGCTTTTACACAAAGATCACATTTACAGCTGGTGAAGAAGAAATCGTCCAGGATGAACTCATCAAAATGCTTCGCTGTATATTCGGCTATCTCTTTTGCCATTGCCCTGTGCTCTGGATTAGAATAACAAAAAGTCTCAAAATTGTTGCTCTCGTCAATGGTATAGGTTATTCCTCCGGCAACTGTCAATCCTTTTGATTTGAAAAATTTTATCGCTGAGGCAAGGGTCTTTTCATCGACAATAAGTTTATCACGGTGCGTTTCAAGATATATCTTGTCGATCCTGACCTGCCGGCTGATAAGATCCCATGTCTCCTGAAGCTTTTTCTGGTCGGCCATATCCCTTACTTCATAGGCCCTGGCATAGACCGATACTGAAAAGTTTTTATAGAATGGCGGCTTCTGGGCTGAAATGCCACAGAAGATGAATAAAGGGAGTAATAATCCTGTTATTTTTTTCATTGGTAGGTTATAATTGGATTCAAGAATATCAAAGTTATATAAATATATGACTATTAAAAACTTCAGCTGTTTTCAGCAGTTCCGTATGTAGTTTTTACAGCCATCGCCTTCAGGGCAGGGATGTAGAAGGCAGCAGCCCCGAGTATAGCAAGAGCGCTTCCGGTAACTCTCTTCCAGCCTGACATAGAAAAACAAAACGCTAAATAAATACTCTTTGCTAAAACATTGCACGGGATTGATCTGAATAATGACCTCAGTGTTTAATCCTACCCAATCAGATCACTTGTGTTATATACCGGAAATAGTGAGAAGAAGAAGTTTGGTAACATTTTTTACATTTTCACTGAAGACCTTTAGAACCTCTTCCCACGATACCGGATCCACGTCGTCCTTCCAGCTGTCATAGTCAGTACTCATGGCTAATGCTGCGTAAGGGATTCTCAGCTCATTGGCAAGGATCACCTCAGGGGCTATTGACATATTAACAATGTCTGCTCCCCAGGTGCGATACATCCTGGATTCGGCTCTTGTTGAAAAACGAGGCCCTTCAATTGTTATCAGGGTACCTGCCGGATGGAACTTAAGTCCCAGCTCTTTTGCTGAAGAAATAAGATGATTCCTCAGATCTTTGTTAAAAGGATCAGGCATGGCACAATGCTGCAGCTTACCCGGCCTGAACTCTTCGAAGAAAGTACTGATGCGATGATGTGTAAAATCTATGAATTGATCAGGGATAACAATGTCGCCTCTGCCTATTTCATTTCTCAGGCTTCCGCAAGCTGTGGTTGCTATTATATGAGTGCATCCGGCATCTTGTAAAGCATAGATATTAGCCCGGTTATTGACCTGACCGGGAGGTATAGTATGGTTACGTCCATGGCGGGATAGAATAACTATGTCTTTTCCTCTGATTGTTCCTGTAAGAAGTGGAGAGGAAGTCTCACCGTAGGGCGTTGGTATTACTATTTCAGAAGGAGATTTCAGAATATCCGGATTTTCAAGTCCGGTACCGCCTATTATTCCGATCCTGACCATTATTTTTTCTTTAGATACTGCATCAGGATATTGATAGCTTCATCCATATCATGGCCGAATGTAAGGATACCGGCCCTGTCGCCTGCCATAACGATTATCCTTTTTTCAATGACATCTGAATCGCTGAAAAGCCTGAAAATATCCTTTGCAAGTCCTGTGGTGCCATAATCCATGGCAGGATTTGTTGTAGGGACTTTATAAATTATTTCGTTCCAGAGGTCGATATTGTGAACGTGAACTATTGCATTTACGCCGGGATCGGCCAGGTATATCGCAGCATGTGTGAGGGATTCCGAGGATGCCTTCAGAGGTCCGATGCATTGAACCGCATTATCGTCGATATTAAAAGAATTTACCTTTACATAATGACCGGGTTCAAGTTCTGGTATCTCACCTGTTGCCGAAGCTGTAATGATGAACTGGTTACCGCCCCTGATCCTCATGCTTATGTTCCCGAATCCGACGCCGTTCTCATATGCACCGATAAGATCCATATTATAAAGTATCTCCCGCCAATAGTTTATTATCTCATACTGATCGTCAGTGATTACCGGACCCGACTGTGTCCAATGACAGTTGAACTTAACAACCCCTTCCATTATTTTATTTTATTTGTGAAAATAATCTATTTATTTCCGATTCTTCAGGTTTTATTATCCCTTTTTCTGTTATCAGACCGCTTATCAGTCTGGCAGGTGTGATATCAAATCCATAATTGACTGCCCTGGTCTTCTCCGGGCAGATCCTTACACTTGCCATTTCACCGCCTGTAATACCTGACACTGAAGTTACCTCTTCCGGATCGCGTTCTTCAACAGGTATCTCCGAGAAGGCATCTGAGATATTAATGTCGATTGATGTTGAAGGAAGTGCGGCATAAAAGGGGATACCGTTATCCTTTGCTGCAAGTGCTTTAAGATAAGTGCCTATCTTGTTTGCCACATCTCCTTTTACAGAAGCCCTGTCACAACCGACAAGCACAATATCGACCATCCCGTGCTGCATCAGGTGGCCGCCGGTATTATCTGCAATAAGTGTATAGGGTACACCAGCCTGTTCAAGCTCCCATGCAGTAAGCCTTGCTCCCTGGTTCCTCGGGCGGGTTTCATCGACCCAGACATGGAGAGGTATCCCGGCCATATGCGCAAGATAGACAGGTGCGGTAACAGTACCGTAATCTATACAGGCCAGCCAGCCGGCATTGCAGTGGGTAAGGATATTGACAGGAGTACCTTTTTTCATCTTGCTCAAATTCTCAAGCAAAGGCAATCCGTATTTTCCTATTAATCTGCAATTTTCTTTTTCATTTTCACATATCTCCCGGGCGGCTTTTAAAGCAACTTCAGACAGAGATCCGGCAGGAACGTCTTTCAGCCCTTGCATCATATAGTTTACTGCATGAGTAAGATTAACAGCAGTGGGGCGGCAGGAAATCAGATACCTTGATGCATTTTCAAGATGAAGCCGGGGACTGACTGCCGGTGTGATCTCGAGAGTTGCCAGGTAGATGCCAAAAGCCCCCGCAGCTCCTATTAGCGGCGCACCCCTGATAGTCATATCACTTATTGCAAAGTAAATATCGTCGACCGACCGTAATTCCCTGGTCTCAAAAAAGAATGGCAGCCTCTGCTGATCTATTACCCTTACAATGGAAGGATCGGATCCATCAACCCATATACTCTGATAATTTTTCCCGGCAACCAGCACTTGAATATGATTTTTCTCTCTTGAATAACCAGCATTAAAAATACAAAATTCCGCAAATATTATCCCGGCGACAAAAAATGAACATTGCTTTCAATTGTTATTCTGACAAATTTCGAATAATCGACCAAATTATTCGAATATTTTGAACGGAATAATATATGTTGTAAATTTGCACATAGTCGGAGATCCAAATTGATTTCAGATATATATGGTTAATAAAGAAGAATTTAGAAAGAAAATAATTAATACTGCAGGGCAGATTTTCAGCCGGTACGGTTTCAGGAAGACCACCATGGATGAGATATCCAAGGTTCTCAAAATGGGTAAAAGTTCCATTTATTACTATTTCCCGGGCAAAGAGGAGATATTTGAAGCTGTAGTCTTAAATGAAGCGAATATCCTTAGGAATGAGCTCACTAAAGCTATAAAATCAGTAGAATCTCCCCTTGAAAAGATGAGAAATTATGTTTTTGTAAGAATGAAAGCGTTCGAAAAATTATCGAATTATTATAATGCTATTTTCGATAAGAACCTCGATCACTTTGATTTTGTTGAAACAATAAGGGCAAAATATGACCGGGAGGAACTGGCAATACTTCGGCTTATCCTTTATGACGGAGCCAGGAAAAAGGTCTTTTCAGTAGCGAACAGCGAGTATACAGCACTGGCAGTTCAGACAGCTCTTAAAGGTCTTGAGGTACCGCTCTTCTGGAAGAAGAAAGACGTTGATATTGAAGAGCGCCTTAATGGTATCCTGGATGTACTTTTCTACGGCATCGTAAGAAAGTGAATCTTAATCAGCCGTTTACCGGTCATAGCGTATCATTTCCTTTTGATCACAGCCCTCTTTTTTTTCTTCAGACTGTAGAAAAGCCAGACTAATCCCAGGAGAATGAATGGTATACTTAATAACTGGCCCATATTGAGTTTCATCCCGGCCTCAAAAGCAACCTGGTCTTCTTTCAGGAATTCAATAAAGAAACGGGCTACAAAGATTAAAATACAGGTAAGACTGATAAGTGTACCCTGGATATACTCACCTTTTTTGCGCCAGTATATCCAGAGCAGCAGCAGGAATATTGCCAGGTACGATAGTGCTTCATAGATCTGTGTTGGATGCTTGGGTGCAGTTTCCCCATTACGAAGGAACACAAAGCCCCAGGGGAGAGTTGTTTCAACACCATATATCTCTGAATTCATGAGGTTACCCATACGGATAAAGAATCCGGAGAGGGCTACAACAATAGCTATTCTGTCGATGACCCATGTATATTCTTTCTTTTCCTTCCTGCAGAAAAGCCATATAGCAATAAGTATTCCTATTGCGGCGCCATGGCTTGCAAGTCCGCCCTTCCATGTCATGAAAATTTCAAGAGGGTGCGCGAGGTAATAAGCCGGTTCGTAGAAAAAACAATGTCCGAGCCGTGCCCCGACAATAGTGCCGACAGCCATATAGATCGTAAGCTTATCAAGTAAAGCTTCAGTGAGATTTTCATTCCGGAAAATCTTCAGCATGATTATGTATCCGAAAAGGAATGAGGATGCGAATAAAAGGCCATACCATCTTATTGCAAACGAACCGATCCGGAAAATTTCGGGATTGACGTCCCAGGGGATTACATATAAATGCATAACAGACCTGTTATTATCAGAGCCAAAGGTAGAAAATAAAATTATTGGCTGCATTCATTTGCCATTATTCATGTCGTTTTGGGATCAAAATAAGAATCTCATAAAAAAATGATGTAAGTTTGTAACTCCTAATAAAGGCCGGAATGACCAGAAAGAACTACTTCAGACATTCATATTCTGTAATTCTTGGATTAATTTTAATTTCAGCCTGCGCAAAAATAAGCTCTCCGACCGGCGGACCTAAAGATACAAGGCCTCCTGTTGTGGTTAAAAGCGAACCTGTATCAGGTACGAGGAATTATAATGGGAAAAAATTTGTTGTGACTTTTGATGAATTCGTCGAACTCCGTGAGATAAACGAAAAATTCATGGTTTCGCCCCCGATGCAAAAGAAACCGGAGATATCAATAAAAGGGAAAAGCCTTGTTGTTAAATTTGATGATGACCTCAGAGACAGCACAACTTACACTTTTTATTTTCAGGATGCGATCAGAGACCTTAATGAAGGGAACCCGATAGATAATTACAGTTTTGTTTTTTCGACAGGTCCCGTGATAGACTCACTTTCAGTGACCGGGAATGTCCTTAAGGCAAATGATCTTAATCCTCCCGAAAATACACTTGTATTGCTGTACAGCGATCTCTCTGATTCTGCATTCATTAAAAAGATTCCTGATTACATCTCGAAAGCCGATAAGAACGGGTATTTCAGGATTGACAATATAAAAGAGGGAACATACAGGCTGTACGCACTTATTGATGCCGACAACAATAAAAACTTCAATCTGCCTGATGAGGAACTTGCTTTCCTGGATTCACTGGTTATAATAAATCCGCAGAAAAATTATTTCCCGTCAGAAAAGGACTCGCTTGCTTTTAAATCTGTGAAGGCCCTGTCATCTGATACAGTTTTCCTAAAAGGTGAATATAAACTTATTCTCTTCAAGCCTTCTGCTAAGAAGTATTATCTTACATCATCTTCCCGGCCGCAGGCTTACAAATTGAACTTTACTCTTTCACTGCCCCCGGATACGATGGATTTCAGCTGGTCTCTCCCAGGTCTTGATAAAAGCTTGTATCTTGTTGAAAGGAGCCGTGATAAGGATACTCTTATAATATGGTTAAGGGATAGTGCCCTCTATTCTCAGCCTGTAATCAACTCTTTTATCAGATATCCGTTTACTGATTCCACAGGTAAAATAATCCAGAAAGAGGACTCATCCCGTCTGAGGTTTTTGTCCCCCAGGGTTTCAAGAGCGACACGAAAACCTGAACCTTACAGGGTAGTCTCATCTGTAACCTCCGGAAAACTTACTCCCGGCCAGAGAATTGCTTTCGTATCACAGACACCGTTCAGACTGCCGGATACATCGAAGATAAGGCTTTACAGGTTAATAGAGAAGGAAAGGGAAAAGACGCCTTATTCGCTGACGCCGGATAGTGAGAGCTCTTGCAGGATGTTCCTGACAGCTGGTTTTTTACAGGGTGCGAATTATTTACTGATAAACGATTCCGGCTCTTTCGGCGACATTTATGGTGCAAAAACAGATTCGACAGGTATTAAATTCGTCATAAGGGAAAATTCCACCTTCGGGAAACTTATTGTAAATATTAAAAATTACCAGGGTAAAAGGATCATCCAGCTTCTTACATCCGATGAGAAGCTTGTCAGAGAGATTAAAATGGATCAGGACGGGAAAGCTGAATTCCCGTATCTTGAAAAGGGGATGTACAGATTGAAGATAATCTATGATCTGAATGGCGACGGGAAATGGACAACAGGAGATTTTATTTCGGGGAGGCAGCCGGAACCTGTCTCTTTCATGCCCATGGAAATTGAGATCAAAGAGAACTGGGAAAATGAATTATACTGGGATGTAAGTGAAATGCACGTTAAGAAATTTAAAAATACTGCCATCAGGTCCAGGTCACGGTAGAAAATTCAAATCTTAAAATAAGATGAAGGAAGTAGTTGCAGGTGTAGATATCGGAGGAACAAATACAGTTTCAGGTCTTGTTGACCGTGACGGTAATGTTCTGGCTGTGGATGATCTTAAAACCACAGAATATCCTGATATTAAAGACTTTATTTCGAATCTTGCTGCGTCAGTAAACAGAATGTTGTCGAAAGATAAAAGCCTGAAACTGCTTGGCATCGGTATCGGGGCTCCAAATGCAAATTATTACAGAGGTACTATTGAGCTTGCACCTAACCTGACATGGAAAGGTATCATCCCCTTTGCATCTCTGCTGAAAGAAAAAATAAATGTTCCGGTGGTGATGACTAATGATGCCAATGCTGCTGCCATGGGAGAGATGATCTTCGGTGCGGCAAAGGGTATGAAAAACTTTATCGTCCTTACACTCGGAACCGGTCTTGGAAGCGGAATCGTCATCAATGGGGAGATGGTGTACGGGCATACCGGATTTGCCGGTGAGCTCGGGCATTCGATTGTTGTTCCCGGAGGCCGGCAGTGCGGCTGCGGACAAAGAGGTTGTCTTGAGACCTATGCTTCAGCTACGGGATTGGTAAAAACAGTGTTATATCTCCTTAGTGACAGGCGCGAAGAGAGCATATTGAGAGAGATAGCTCCTTCAGAACTAACTTCAAAGAGGATTGCAGAAGCAGCTGCAGAAAGAGATAAACTGGCTCTTGAAGCAATGGATCTCACAGCCGAAAAACTTGCATCGGGAATTGTCAATGCGGTTGTCTTTTCAAGCCCTGAAGCAATATTCCTTTTTGGCGGCCTGGCAAAGGCCGGGGAAATGCTCTTTGAACCTGTAAGAAAATATGTTGATTTAAAAATAATGCCAATATTCAGGGGAACCGTCAAAATCCTGCCTTCAGGAATACCGGAAAATAATGCCGCTGTTCTGGGATCTGCAGCACTAATATGGAACAGAGAATCAAGATGAGGTGCGATATTAAAAAATCACTAAATTTAAGTCCCTAATTCTAAAAAACATACATATGAATTTAAAAGAAGAACGCTACAGAAAATTTGCCCTTGTAAGGGAAATGATGGAAACTTCCGGGATAATCAGATCGTTTGATCCGGCTGTCTCTGAACGTTTTGTCAATAAAATTAAATTGAATAATGGCCTTTTCATGACCGGAGAAGGAAGCAGCCGGTTATTTCCGGCAAAAAGAGCCATTTATTCAAACATGAAGAAAAAATTTATACTACCGGTTATTACTGAAGGATGCACACAGGCAAGGGAATATAACCTTGATGACTTTTCTGTTTTTACAGCTTCAAACTCTGGTCAGACCAAAGAGGTGATCCGCCTGGTAAAGATCCTTAAGGAAAAAAACCATAAAGCTATATACGCGCTGACAGCAAACAAAAACACCAAGCTTGAAGAATTTGCTACCGATACTCATGTACTGTCCTGCGGAAAAGAAGATGCAGTTGCAGCTACAAAATCTGTTATCGAACAGGGTCTTTTCTATGACTCTCTTCTGAGGAATTTACGTGGAGAAAAGATGGAAGGACTGAAAGCTTTAGGTGATAAAACCGAAGAAGTTCTTACAGCAAAAATAGATAAAGAGATAATTGATATTATTAAGAATGCTGATGTACTTTACTGGGCAGGAAGGGATAATGGAGTAGCAGCTGAATTAGCCTTGAAAACGAATGAGATCACAAGGAAGAAATCTGATTTTCTCGAGGGCACTTATGCACTGCACGGGATTGAAGAAGTAATGGATAAGAACGAGGTGCTTATCTGGGTCGATCCTTTCGATGTTGATCAGGATAAGTTCCTTGAATGCCTCGTAAAGAATGTTGGGATCAGGATAATAGCTATCTCTTCACAGAAAACTATGTTCCCGACAATAGAGATACCGCAGAGTGACCAGTATTCAGAATATCTTCAGCTTACAGCCGGCTGGAATATCCTTGTGGAAACAGGTGTTGCTCTCGGGATTGACCTTGATCATCCAAAGAGAGCAAGGAAGGTTGGTAACGAATACGTTCCGGAATAGTAGTTTAAATACAAATACAGGGGTCAATCCTGCGTTAATGATTTCAATATCAATTCAGATGGGGAAAAAGGAGGTTGCTGTAGGCATTGATATAGGAGGGACAAATACCGCATTCGGATTTGTTGACAGGCAGGGGAATATCCTTGCCGGGGACACAATACTGACAAATCTCTATGATGAAATTGAAGTCTTTATCGCAGCATTGTACGAAAAAATACTTGTAACAGGTCAGAAAGCAGGAACAGAGTTGTTAATCAAAGGTTATGGGATCGGGGCGCCGATGGGGAATATAAATAAGGGTACTATCGAATATGCTGCCGGTTTACCATGGAAAGGAATACTCCCTGTTTCTGACCTGTTTCACAGGCATACAGGTTTGCCTGTCATTGTCACAAATGATGCCAATGCAGCAGCTGTTGGTGAAATGATGTACGGCGGAGCCAGGGGTATGAAGGATTTTGTTGTCATAACCCTCGGGACCGGTCTTGGCAGCGGCTTCGTAATAGATGGTAAACTGGTATATGGTCATGACGGGTTTGCAGGTGAGATTGGGCATACAGCTATACGCCCTGGTTCGTCTGACAGAGAATGCGGATGCGGGAAAAAAGGCTGCCTGGAGACATATGTCTCTGCAACAGGACTTAAAAGAACCCTTTTAAAAATCATGGCCGACAGCATACAGCCAAGTGTTTTAAGAAAATACAGCTTTGAGGAACTGGATGCAAAGATTATCCATGATGCTGCCAGGCAGGGAGACCCGTTAGCTGTGAAAGCTTTCGAACATACCGGAAGGATGCTTGGGTTCAAACTGGCTGATGTTGTTGCACATACAAATCCTGAAGCTGTTTTTTTATTTGGCGGTCTCGCTTTGGCTCAGGATCTGATATTTGAACCTGCCAGAAAACATATGGAGGAAAATCTTCTGAGTATTTACAGGGGAAAGGTGAAACTGCTTCCATCAGAGCTCAGTACTCAGAATGCTGCAGTGCTTGGTGCAAGTTCCCTTATATGGGCTGAACTGGAACATAAATGATTTAATAAATGCATGAGAAATGGCAAACTTTAACGAAATACTGAATCATATTCTGGGAGTCGTATTTATAATAATAATCTTTGCTCTTGCTTATGCTTACCTGAAGCCGCATCAGCTTCATAAAAGGAGGCTGGTCTCAACATTGTTGCTGAAGATCAGTTATCTCTTCTATTTACTCGTTCTGCTTATTGTAGTATATTTTTCAGCTCTTGTTAAGGGAGGGCTTGAACAGGTATTCTTTGGTGTGGAATTCTTTGCTTTCCTCATCGTTCTCTTTGCTCCCACTATTGGAATACTGGCCCGCAAACTAGGACATTTCAGTAAGAAAAGGGAAGGGTATAACTATTTCTTTACGGTTGTGAATATTATTTCCGTCCTGGCGATCCTCCTGATGTACTTTATTTAAGAAATCTTTATAAATCAGTTATTTGCATAATTGCAAAAAGACATCATTAAACTTGCTATATTTGCCATCCAAATCGTAAATTTGTTATAACTAACCAAAACCGTAACCTATGATCAAGGAACGTATAATTGGGTATATAGAACAAAGTATCAGGCAGAACTGGGACATTGAAGCTCTGTCGAACTACAGGGAAAAAGGCTATACCTACAAAGAAATAGCTGCAATGATACTGAAGTATCATTTATTCTTTAAAGATGCGGGCATTGCGGAGGGAGATAAAATCGCACTTATCGGAAGAAATTCGGCTAACTGGTGTTCAGTGTATCTTTCAGTTCTGACCTACGGAGCAGTTGTTGTACCTATACTGCCCGATTTTAAACCCGATGATCTGGTTAACCTGGTAAACCATTCGGATTCGAAATTAATGTTTGCTGATGAGAAGATCTTCGAAACTATCAGGAACAGCAAAATCCCTGCAATTGAGGGGGTTATTTCGCTGGATGATTTTTCATTGCTCGATTCCAACGCTCAGATAAAAGAGATCTATGCGCAACTTAATGAGAGATTTACCAGGACCTGGCCGGAGCTCAAACCCGATCACATAAGGTTTTCAGGAATTGATAATGAAAAACTGGCAGTTATTAGCTATACGGGCGGGACAACTGGTTTCTCAAAAGGCGTAATGATCCCCCACAGGAGTCTTGCAGCAAATATTAAGTTTGCCCAGGAACATATGCCTCTTAAACCGGGCGATCCGCTTGTCTCGTTTTTACCGCTGGCTCATACCTACGGATGTGCTTTTGAATTTTTATTTCCTTTTACTTTCGGATGCCATATTACAATCCTTTCCAAAACGCCATCGCCCCAGATCATACTGCAGGCGTTCGGCGAGATCAAACCCAGACTGATACTTTCAGTTCCTCTTGTTATTGAGAAGATCTTCAAGAAGCAGATCCTTCCGGTTATCCGTAAACCACAGATGAAAGCATTACTTGCCATACCCGGATTGAATAAGATCATTCACAAGAAAATAAAAGCTAAGCTTACTGATTCATTCGGAGGAAGATTTCATGAAGTTGTAATTGGAGGGGCAGCTCTGAATCCCGAGGCTGAAAGATTTTTCAGAAAAATTGGTTTCAGGTTCACCGTCGGTTATGGCATGACAGAATGCGGTCCGCTGATAAGTTATTCATCATGGGACACAACCAAACTAGGTGCTTCGGGAAAAGCAGTTGATACTCTTGAGGTTACAATAGATTCTTCAAATCCTGAAAAAGAAATAGGAGAGATCATTCTCAGAGGAGATAACGTAATGCTTGGGTATTATAAGAATGAAAAGGCAACAAAGGAAATAATAGACGAAAAGGGATGGATGCATACAGGCGATCTCGGAGTCATTGACAGAGAGGGTAATATATATATCAAAGGCAGAAGCAAGGTTATGATCCTCGGACCGTCAGGGAAGAATATATTTCCTGAGGAGATCGAAGCTGTGATAAATAACATGGACTATATTGCTGAATCCCTTGTAATACTTGAAGATAATAAGCTTATAGGCCTGATCTTCCCGGATTATGAGATGATGAAAAAGGACAATATCTCTGATGAACAGCTTGTGCAGATCCTTGAGAAGACCCGGAAAACTGTTAATGAGAGGATACCTGAATATATGGCAGTCACAAAGTTCCGGATACACCCTGAGGAATTTGCGAAAACACCAAAAAGAAGTATCAGGCGTTTCTTATATACAAAAGACTGATTAAGAAATACATAAGTATCTGACTTCCCCGGGGTGACTAAGAACGGCTTTAATTGAAAACCTTATAAATTATGAAGCTTTATGCCTTGATAGTTGCCGGAGGAAGCGGAAGACGGATGGGTACCGATATCCCCAAGCAATTTCTTGAAATTGCAGGCAAGCCGATATTAATGCATACAATTGAACGGTTCTATGATTTTGACGAATCAATAGAAATAATTACAGTATTGCCCGAAAATCAGCTTTTATTCTGGAGCGAGCTTAAGGAGAAATATTCGTTCAGCATTCAGCATAAAATAGTCAGGGGCGGGGAAACACGTTTTTTCTCTGTTAAGAACGGGCTGGAATTTGTAGATCCATCGGGACTAGTGGCTATCCACGACGGTGTAAGACCACTTGTCAGTAATGATACAATCAGGAGATGTTTTGAATCTGCAGATAAATATGGTAATTGTATCCCCGTCATATCCCCATCAGATTCGCTTAGGATGATCACTCAGGAAGGGAACAGGCCTGTCGACAGGATGCAGTTTAAACAGGTTCAAACACCCCAGGTATTTAAAAGTGAGTTGATCAAAAAAGCTTATCAGCAGGAGTATCAGCCTGATTTTACCGACGATGCCACCGTTCTTGAACGTATAGGCGAAAAGATCAATATGGTTGAAGGCAACAGGGAGAATATTAAAATAACAAACCCGCAGGACATGATCATAGCACAGGGCCTGTTCACTTTAACTATTTGATTTCAGTAAACGCAGATCTGCCAAAGAAGTTAAAATCAGATTTCCCGGTAAATCCACATGTGTTTCGCTATGTTACCGGCGATGATTTTTTATATTTTGTATCTTGCAAAAAATATAATAATCCGGACTATGAAAATCAGGATATTGGTATTGACATCTATCATTGTAATTCTTACCTCATGTGCAGAAGTTCTCAAGGTTCTGGAATCTGCCGGAACAGTGCCTCTTACTGAAGCTGAAGTAATAAATGGGTTAAAGGAAGCTCTTACTACCGGGGCAAGGAACTCAGCTCAGCGTCTTTCTCTGGAAAACGGATATTATGGCGATGCCCTGGTCAAAATATTACTTCCGGATGAAGCGAAAGTAATTGTAGATAATATTTCCAGGATCCCCGGTGGTGTACAGCTTGTTGAAGATGTGATTCTCAGGATAAACCGTGCAGCAGAGGATGCCGCGAAGGAAGCTGCCCCGATTTTCGTGAACAGCATAACCCAGATGACAATCAGGGATGCCTTCAATATTCTGAACGGAGCCGATAATGCTGCTACACAATACCTCAGAAGCACTACCTATAACGATCTTTATGCATTGTATAAACCTAAGATCCAGGCTTCAACAGAAAAGGATATTGTGGGGAATATCTCCACTATGGATTCCTGGGAAGCGCTTACCGGAAGGTGGAACACTTTAGCAAATTCTGCTGCGGGCCGTTTAGCGAATCTGAAACCTGTCAATACAGATCTGAATGATTATCTTACAAGTAAAGCTCTCTCAGGTATGTTTCTGAAAGTTGAAGCTGAAGAGCTTAAGATAAGAAAGGAAGTTTCGGCCAGGGTAACACCCCTGCTGAAAAGGGTTTTCGGTTCACTTGACAATAAAACAGCAAACTAATCTTCTTCAGAAATGGTGGAAAAAACAATATTGTCATATGGCGGGCTTGAAGTAAAGGTATCGGATAAAGCCAATGAAGGGATACTTGATATCCTGAGCCACGCCGTACAGGGTTCTGAAGGAGGCATGAGATTCCAGCTTCAGAATATTGACAGAAGGATAAATGCTTACGGTGATCAGATAAGATTTGTATCGCTATATAAAAAGAACAAGATCACAGGTACTGTTGGTGCCTGTTTTCGAATGTCCGGTCAGGGAGCTTTATGTTTCCCGTCAACCTATATAAGATATTTTGCATTCCAATCCGTTTATCAGGCAGATCCAAAATTACGAAAACGGGAAACAGAAGAGATCAGGCCGGAACCGGATGATTCCTTCAAGCAAAAGACACTTGAGATATTCAGCAAACCTCATCTTCTCGAGCTGCCACAGGTTTTTGAAGCTGACAAGCATATCATGTATGGTTTTATTGAAAGTATGAATGAAAGGTCAAAGAATCTTGTACAAAAAGCAGGATATGAGCATATCAGATCTTTTCTTACGGTTGCTTTCAGCCGCTTCAATCCAAAACCTGACAATCGGGTTTCAAAGCTTTCAGATGCGGAGAAACCTAAGATGAAGGAATTAATAAAGGGCTTCTACAGGGATTACTCATTTTTCAGCACCGACTATATTTTTTATGATGACCGGTATTACATCCTTAAAGAGGGTAATGAGATCATTGCAGGAGTATGTACGATACCATCTTCTTACAAAGTGTATAATATCCCGGGTATCTGGGGATGGGTAATAATGAAAGTACTTCCCGGCGCTCCATTGTTCAGACGCTTATTCAGGCCCGGAGAATTCAGATACCTTGTCTTTGATGCGATTTACTGCAGAAGGGGCAGGGAAGAGGTGCTGGCTGATCTTTTCGAGTCAGTATGTGCAACTGAAGGTTTCAATACCGGACTAATGTGGCTTGATGACCGCAGCACCCTTTATGATAAGATAAGGACCAGCGGCAGGATGGGAGCTCTCAACAGGATTCTCAATGCTAAACCCGGGCTGGTCTTTACTAAATTCGTCAATCTGTCGGATGAAGAAAAAGATCGCTTTTACGATGTCCCGGCATATATTTCCGGTTTCGATTTTACATGATCTTTAGCGCTCCAGGAAGTTACCAAGTATCGACCGCGACTCTTTTCCCCTGTTACCTCCCATCGGGGCCAGGGCTCTTATAAGCTTACTTATCGGCATAGATTGGAGCCATACTTTGCCTGTCCCCCTGATAGTAGCCAGGAACAGTCCTTCACCGCCGAACACCATCGATTTCAGACTACCTGCAGTTTCAATATCAAAATCAAGGGTTGGTTCATAAGCTACAATGCAACCGGTATCAATACGCAGCATATCATTGTTCATCTGCCTTTCTATAACTGTCCCACCGGCATGAACGAAAGCCTTTCCGTCACCTTCCAGTTTCTGCAGTATAAATCCTTCTCCTCCAAGCAGTCCGGCTCCCAGTTTCCGGTTGAGGGTTACCGTCAGTTTCGTGCCAAAAGCAGCGCACAGGAAGCCGTCTTTCTGGACGATAAGGGAATTCCTTACCTGTTTAAGATCAATGGGGATTATTGTACCTGGGTAAGGTGCCGCAAAAGCTACTCTGCTTTTTGAGGAACCTTTATTCGTAAAATGGGTGAGGAAAAGAGATTCTCCAGTGATAAGCCTTGAACCGGCAGATAGAAGGGTCCCCAGGAAACTCTGGTTGGGAGTGGCGCCATCGCCCATTTTAACATCATAACTGATGCCATCTTCCATGTAGACCATGGTCCCGGCTTCAGCAATAACTGTCTCATTAGGATCGAGTTCAATTTCTACAAACTGAATATCCTCTCCGAAGATTTTATAATCAATTTCGTGTGATGTCATTTTTCAATGGATTTAATAATTACAATATTCGAAATTATTATAAAAAAGCCAGATAGCAGCAGATAGAAATTAAATATTATTTTTGCATCGATAAGGGACGTTAGTTCAGCTGGTTCAGAACGCTTGCTTGACAGGCAAGAGGTCACTGGTTCGATCCCAGTACGCCCCACAAATGATAATCAAGGAGTTAGAGTGATCTGACTCCTTTTTTTTCGCTCTGTTTGCACATACCTTATCAGAAACTATTGCCTATACTAATCTATTGATGTATTAGTTTATCAAAACATTAGGATATAAATTCTGACTTCTTTAAGCAAATCTGTCCTTTTTACAGGCGCTTAAGACAAATATTCCTATTTTTGTTTTAAAGGTCAGATTCTGGGTTGCAACGTTTAGAATTAAAGTTATTTACGTATTTAATAATTTATCCGATATGAAAAAGACACTATTGTTTCTATCATTAATAATGATTGTTTGCGCTCTTTATAGCCAGAATATTTTGGAAACAACTAAGTTATCTGAAACGGCCCTCTTTAAAAGAGATTTTCCTCGTATTGATGCACAGAATCGGGCGTATTTTAGTATTTATGCCCCTCAGGCTAAGAAGGTAGAAGTTACCCTGTATCATGTGGGCAAAACTTATGAAATGAAAAAGGATGAAACAGGATACTGGTATGGAGTAACTGATCCGATTGTCGTTGGATTTCATTACTACAATTTTATTATCGATGGCGCAGAGGTTGCCGATCCGGATTCCAAAACATATAATGCACTTTTCGGACGGACAAGTGCTATCGAAATCCCTGAGGGAGAAGAAGGGAACTACTATCGACCTCAGAATGTTCCTCATGGTCAGGTTCGTTCCTGTTACTATTATTCAAAATCAAACAATGAGTATCGAAGGTGTTGTGTCTACACACCTGCAGAATATGAATCTAATCCTGAAAAACGTTATCCGGTTCTTTATCTTCAACATGGGATGAGCGAGGATGAAACCGGATGGGCCGAACAGGGGAAAATGAATTTTATTATGGATAATTTAATTGCTTCGGGTTCATGCAAGCCTATGATAGTTGTAATGGAAAGCGGAGATGTTGCCATAATGTTATCCTCAAATAAGCCACCCCGAAAAGAAGGCAAGTCAGAACAGCTTACCAGGGAAATGTTTGGTGCCACGTTTGAACCTGTTTTGCTGAATGACGTGATTCCGATGATTGATAAAACTTTCAGGACAATTCCGGATAGTGAACACAGGGCTATGGCCGGTCTTTCATGGGGTGGCCGCCAGACATTTCAGATTGCTCTTACTCATCTGAATTTGTTCAGCTATATTGGAAGTTTTAGTGGAGCTGGACGAATCTCGGAAAATGAGCTAAAAACAGCTTATAACGGAGTTTTTACTGATCCCGGTTCATTCAACAAAAAAGTCAAAGTACTATTTATTGGCATTGGAAGTGAAGAAGGTCCGGGAGCAAAAAATATGAGTGACCTGTTACGCCAGAATGGAATAAACAATATCTATTTTGAATCTCTGGGCACAGCTCACGAATGGCTTACATGGAGGAGATGTTTAAAAGAATTTGCACCTAAATTATTTTGAAATATAATTTTCAGATAAGTAAACTCAGAAATATACCCCATCGGTTATAACTGGCAGGCAGGAAGTCACTGATCGATTACAGTCTGCCCCTGAAGTACCAGTTATAAAATCCTCTGGATTACCATTTGCTGCAGCCAGATTTTGATCAGTTCCAAGAGATAATCCATTGCAGTTGACTTCAGCCAACTGCAAGCAGGGATACTCCTGAAATGGAGCTTTAGCCCAAAGAAAATACTCAGTTTACCAGGCAGGATTTCCTGCCGGAGCAGCCCATTTCTTTATCTGCTCATTAAAGATTTTCCGCTTGCTGAATAACCACTGCCCGTTGACTTTTACCATTACATCCTCATAATGGCCATAATTATCCACAACTCCTCCACGCTGCGGATTATCATTGGATAAGTGAAACCAGTAGGCCCTTCCCCATGCAGTATCACCTTCAATCTTCAGAACAATATTTGTAATGTTATGTCTTCCGGTCGCACGATGAAGAGTTGTGTCTTTAGTCAGTGGTTCCCGTTCAGGGATAGCTTCCAGTGTTTTCTTTATGAAATCACGGCCCTTCCATTCACCTTCACCAATATCCAGAATGCCATCTTCAGTAAAGGTTCCCACATAAGTATCGTAGTCCTTATTATCCAGCGCAAACATATAACGCGCCTGGAGGTCTTCAATAAGAGCCCTGTCTTCACCATAACTGCTTTCTTTTTCGGTATTGACACTCTGACAGGAGATAAGGGTAAAAGTTGCAATTGCGACAACAAATATCGCACTGATTGTTGTTCTTTTCAGAACAAAAGATTTGCTTTTCACGGTTTTAGATCAGATTAATGGTTAACAGAGCTAATTTAATACATTTAATGATATAATTATCCCATGAATTTTCTCATTTCAAGAAAAATGGCAGAGTAAAAAACCGGAGATCTATCTCAGCAAGCCGGCGAGAGTCAGATTTAGTTCCTTAACGCGTTCTGCGAATAATCCTACGACCTTCCTTGCACCATAAGCGCTCAGATGGGTTGAATCCCGGGCGCCTTCAGGCCTGTTCTCAAATTCTCCGGGTGCACAGAACAGGAAGAATTCTTTTGATTTTTCCTGACCAGCTTCAATTACCATTTTCCTGGTCAGGGCTTCCATATCAATAAATGCGGTATTTGTTTCTTCAGCAATCTCACGCGCAGCTGTTATATATTCCCCGTGGGTATCCCTGAGATTTCCGGCATTATCAAAATGCCTTCGCACAATTGAGGAACAGATAACGGGAACACCCTCTTTTGATCGTGTGTCGTCAATGTATTTCCTGAGAGTTTGCTTATATGTTGTGAAAGGGTCGGTGTGACGTGCAGTATCAGGTTTTTCATCATTGTGGCCAAACTGTATAATTACATAATCTCCTTTTTCCAAACTGTCAAGGATCCTGGCCCAGTGACCTTCGGTAATAAAGCTTTTCGAACTTCTTCCGTTGAGTGAATGATTTCTGACAGTTGCTTTTTCATTACAGAATTCCTGCATTATCATCCCCCATCCTGTCTCCGGGGCAGCATCAGGTTTCTTGTCAGCCATCGTCGAGTCTCCGACCATCCATATATTAACATTATCTGAACACCTGTATGTAAGGGCTGAAAAGGAGATCATTACCATAATTAGCAGTGTTTTTTGACAGGGTTTCATAGAAATCCAAACGGGTTAGTAAGTATAAAGGTACAAGTAAAAAAAATCAATAGAGATTTTTATACAGGATATCATATATGGTTAAAAAAAACCTGCGACAGAAATCGGCGTATCTGTCGCAGGTTGTCAGGTATAATAGTCGTCCGCCTAAAAGGCTTGTAAACTACAACTGGTATCCGTTGTTATATTCTCTGTGGTACCATACTTCGGCATCAGGATCATTGACGAAATATTGTACTTCAGGCGACCAGTAAACAGGTCTTCCAAGTTCAATTGCAATATTTCCGAGAATGCATGTAGTACAGGTTCTCATTCCAACTTCAACGGGAGCGATAGGATCGCGGCGTGATTTGACTGCCTGAATGAAGTTCTCAACATGCAGCGAGCTTCTTTCATATAATCCCGGATCGGGTTTTACATCCTGAGGAGGAAGAAGGGAAGGATCAGAAGCATCAATCTTGCCTCTTGATACGCTTATCCATCCATCGCTTCCCCAGAATTTTATACCCAGGGTCTTCTTGTCATCATAAGGCTGGTTGATCATTTCCAGTCCGTTATCATAAACAAATGTCAGGTATTGAGTACCTTCATATCCTGGAGGGATGATCTGAACAGGTCCACTGTGGTCTTTACCCAGACCCCACTGGCCGATGTCAAAGTTATGAGCGCCCCAGTCGCAGGTATAACCGCCACCTGTTTCTTTATAGTAGCGCCATGCTCCCCAGTAAGTCTCATTTTTAACAGGGCTGAGGGATATGGGCGGATTGAGTCTTTCGTTGTAATGAAGATATTTCAGCGGGCCGAGCCATGTACTCCAGTCGAGGTCTTTTGGAACCGGTTGTTCAGGAAGGTTATAAGGATCAGGTCCAGGACCCACATAAGCCCATACTTTTGTCAATTTACCAATGGCCTGTCTGTGGACCATATTTACAGCATGCTGGTAATTACTGTCGGACCGCTGCTGGCTTCCTGTAGCAAAAATAACATTGTATTTTCTGACGGCTTCGGCAACTTTCTTACCTTCTTTGATTGTGAAAGTGATAGGTTTTTCCTGGTAGATGTCTTTTCCGGCCTTGCAGGCAGCAATGGCAATCATAGCGTGCCAGTGGTCGGGGGTTGTTATAACCACTGCATCTACGTCATTACGGTCAAGAATTTTCCTGTAGTCTGTATAAGTTGTAACTGAAGCAGTTTGTTTATTGGCTTTAGCGTACTCTTTTACCCTCTGTTCAAACCTTTGTCTTTTAATGCCATAGACATCAGCTCCGGCAACAACCTGTACTCCTGGTATCCTGCTCATACCATTAAGAATGTTCATGCACTGTTGCCCGAGTCCGATAAAACCTAATCTGACTGTGTCGTTAGGCCCAGGCTTGAAGCTCTGCAGAATTGGCAGCATCGTAAGACCGGTAGCTCCAACGACTGTGTTCTGGATGAATTTGCGTCTTGAAATGTTTTTCATATCATAAAGTTTTGGTTAAGTTTTTGTTATCCCCGGATAATTCTCTGATCATAATCCTGTGGATTCTCATAAAGGTCAAATGTAGTAATCTTTTTTGTTGATTTTTTGACTTTTATCATACATTTTTCTTATTGAAGGTAATTATCATGAAATTGGTGCAATTAAGCTAAAAGCTGACCTGAGTTCAGGTTTTCCGGCCGTGTCAAACCGTTTAAACTGATGCTTTTACATTCGGTAATGGTTTTTCAGTTAAAAAAAGTTAACTTTATGGAACTATTCAGAAAAAACGATGAAAAAATCAATTAAAACTTATTTAAATATAATCCTGTGGACCTGCTTTGTGGCAGGTAATACAGGATTCCTGTCTGGTCAGGGTGAGGCCCGGGAACCGCAGCCGCAATTTCTCTTTCCGGCTTTTCATGATTCTAAAGTCCTTATGAAAACAGGTAAGGTCCAGAATTTATTAATGAATTATAATTCCCTTACTGAAACAATGGTTTATATGTCTGGCAGTGATATATATGATATGGTTAATCCGGGTCAGGTTGATACTGTTTTTATTCAGAACCGCAAATTCATCCCGGTAGGGAAAGCTTTCTATGAGGTTCTTAAAGGAGGTGACATGCCTCTTTACTGTCAGACTAAAAGCGAGCTAAAGCCTGTAGGCAGGGATGCAGGGTACGGAAGTAAATCGCTTACATCAGCTATAACTTCTTATGCCAATATAAGTTCGTCGGGAACAAATTACAATCTTAAAATACCACCTGATTATGTTGTGGATACTAAATTAATTTATTGGATAAATAAAACAATAAGCTTTGAAACTGAGAGGCAATTCCTGAAATTGTTCCCTGAAAATGCTGAGGAATTAAAAGCATACATAAAGAAGAACAGGCTTAAGTTTGAAAACCAGGATCATGTTATTGAGATGGTAAGGTATTGCTCTGAATTGATCAGTAAAAAATAAACAGAATCCTTATACTATGACGAATTGTAATAAATTTTTAAGCTACGTCTTCATTATCCCGGGCATACTGATTTTATTTGCCTGCAATCACAATGGAGGTTCCCCGGAAGACAACACCGGGAAAATCCATGTGTGGGAAATGCAGGAAATAACTCTCAATGCCGATGGCGTATACAATAATTATTATACCGATATTACCTGCTGGGTGGATCTGAAGGGTCCGGACTTCTCAAAGAGGATCTATGGCTTCTGGGACGGAGGGAACACTTTCCGTTTTCGTATTGTAGCAACCAAACCAGGCCAATGGGAATGGGCAAGTGGTTCTAATCAGCCTCAGGATAAAGGGTTGAACGGCCATTCAGGAAAGTTTAATGCTGTTGACTGGACTGATGCAGAATTACTTCAGAACCCCAACCGCCGAGGTTTTATAAGGGCGTCAGCAAATGGTCACGCCCTGCAATACGCTGATGGAACGCCTTTCTTTATGGAAGGAGACACATGGCTTGCAGGGACCACCTGGCGACTGCCATTCAGAAATGCAGCTTCGCCAGATAATTATGTGCCGGGACCAGGGATAGGATTTGAAGATGCGGTCATATACAGGAAAAAGCAGGGATTTAATTCTGTCAGTATGATATCCTGCTATCCAAACTGGGAAGCCGACGGCAATGCCAATACCTATGCTGATGACAAGGGGTTGTTCGTCAGGAATGCCTGGGAGAAATTCGATTATCTGACTGAGGATGGCAGGATGACATCGAAAGATATGCGTGATGAGCTCGGCAATAAACCCTTTAAGATGTCGGAGACACACAAGGGGATCGCCGATTTTGATAAGATAATTCCTGAATATTTTCAGAGCCTGGACAAGAAAATGAGCTTCCTTTCTGAAGTGGGATTTGTACCGCTTCTCGAATCGGTGAGGAGGGATAATTGTCCGGTATGGAAAGCATATTTCGATTTCAACGAATCATATTCGAGGTTTATTCAGTATCTCATTTCGAGATATGGTGCATATAACATACTTTTCAGCGGGATCCATCTCGACTGGATACCGAAAGAATACAGTCTCACCGCTGATGAGTTCAATGAAGTTCTCACCTATCATCTTGACAAATACGGGCCGTTACCATTCGGGCAGCCTCATACCACCCTTATTAATAATTCGACTTACAGGCAGTTCGGACATGATAAGCAATGTCCCTGGCTGACGATGCACAGTGTGGGCAATAAGCCGCGCGATCACAGGGTCTCCGGGGCCCTTGACACACTTTTCAATCTGAAACCTGCATATCCGGCGATAAATTTCGAACCATACTATACAGGATGGAACCATGAGATCAATAAACCAAATAATGAGCGTCCTCCTGCCAATTCCGTCAGGGATAATTATTTTTCCAGGGCTCAGATGTATGGCTCGGTGTTGTCAGGAGGTCTTTCCGGGCATGTTCATGGGACCGCGGCATACGACATTACTTCAACGGGCGAGCCCGAAGGAATGCGTCCTCATATCTGGGAAGCTTTAAAATACGAGTCAGCTAATTACATGCAGCATCTGGCTGAGTTCATACTGTCGGAAGGAGGCAGGTATCAGGCACTGGAGCCATGTCATACTTATCTGCATCCTCAGAAAGCGCCGGGCAGCCCTGAACGGGGACTTGACGGGTGGGCTTATATGATGCGTACAAAAGATAAGGATCTTGCACTTCTTTATTTTGAGAACCAGTCGGTTATGCCTGAAGTTACCGGTTTTGTGCCAGGTCGGTCTTATTCCTTTCAATGGTATAATACTCTGACGGGGGAGTGGTTTGATCAGGTCATTATAAAGGCTGATGAAGGAGGGAAACTTGTAATACCTGTTTTCCCGGATGGTAAGAATCCGTCGGTAACTGACTGGGCGGCTAAGATAAAGGGGTAAAGAACTCATTCCCCTGCCTTCTGGACTGGTTCAATAACTCATCCCCCTGCCCCCTTCACTTAAGGCTAAGAGAAGGGCTTACATCAGGAGAGATGCCCTTACCTCCGGTTGCACCGGAGGTTATTCATATTCAGTCATTTCATGACTGCTTTATTAAGCCCTTATCAGGGCTTTGTATCCGGGTCAATTACCGTTTACTCAAGGTATCTACCCTTTATACACATCCTTTAATACACTTCTGTAATAGGCTGGAGATTACCTTCGGTGAGCTCTCCCGACAAGTCGGGATCGATTCCTCATTCCCCCTTATCCCTAAAGAGGCCGTGTCATTCTGGACGAGTCAATCCTGAGCTTACGAAGGATTGACGAGTGAAGAATCTCCATCCCATTCCACAAATACTATAAGGGATTTCATCGAAACGAATCTTCACTGAGATTTACGAAGGATTGACGAGTGAGGGATCTCCTCATTTCTGCAGAGAATAAAAGAAAGATGTGTATAAAGATTAGTTAGCCTTAAGAGTAAGGAGTTGGGTATGGATTCAAAGGTATAGATTAAGGGATTTGGGTATAGCTTCATAAGAAAAATATAAGGGATTTGGCTATGGTTTTATATGCTTAAATAAAAAAAGACTAAAATAGTAGTCAAATTTCTTCAAAAAAACTTGCACGACTAAAATAATAGTCATATATTTGTTGTATGTATTTTACAGAAACCTGATCCTTAATACTAATTTTTATTATGAAAGAAAATATGAAAAAAGGACTCTTATCGATCGTTTTCTTGTCCATAATGACAGTTGCCCTGCTTACAGACTGTTCAGTAAGCAGGATTGAAAAAGCTCCCGGAACGATTAATAAATCAATCACCGGTACCTGGCAAATGAAAATGTTTAAATACGGTACTTCCAAAACGTTTTCATCTTTGCCACAAGACATGGAGTATATTAAAATGATAACAGACACTCATTTTTTATGGGTTCATTATTCTAAATTGACGAAAAAGATAAACTCATCAGCCGGAGGATCATATACCTTAAATAATGATACGTATACAGAGTCTATCGATTTCGGTCTGGGAATGGATTCTTATCTGGGGAGCAAACCAGCATATAATATTAAAATTGAAGGAGACCTTCTGTTCCTTACGGGAAACCTCGTTGAGGGATATAAAATTGAAGAAATATGGGAAAGGGTACATTAATAATTAGCGATTAACAATTAACAATTAACAATTAGCAATTAACAATTAATAATTAACAATTAATATGAGAAGTATGAGACTTACTAAGGCTGAAGAGCAGATAATGCAGATACTCTGGGATATGGAAGAGGGACTTGTAAAGGATATCCGCAACAGGTTCAGCGATCCCAAACCGGCAAGGAACACTGTTTCAACAGTTGTTCGTGTACTCGAAAGAAAAGGTTTTGTTGGCCACAGGGCTTACAGCAATGTGCATATCTATTATCCACTGGTATCAAAGAGTGAATATTCGAAACACCAGCTGTTTGGATTGATGGAAAATTACTTCAACAATTCTTTCCCGGCACTTGCTTCATTCTTTGCAAGGGAGAAAGATATGAGCATCAAGGATCTGGAAGAACTCATGGAGGATACAAAGAATGAAATGAAAAAGAGTAAAAGGAAGAAATAATGGAATCATTTGCCACATACCTCCTGAAATCAGCCTTATGGCTGACAGGATTTGCACTTGTTTATCTTCTGTTCCTGCGAAATGAGAGATTTTTTATGTTAAAGAGAGTGTATCTGATATCAGGATTAGTGGTTTCCATAGTGTTTCCTCTGATCGCTGTCCGCTACCAGGTAGATATACCTGCTCCGCAGATCGATCTCACCCCTGTCGCAGGGCCGGCTATAAGTACTCCTGATCAACAGTCCACCCCGGACAAATCAACTGATTTCCTGCTTATCCTGATGGTTCTTTATATATCAGGAGTACTTTTTCTTGCATACCGTATTCTCAGACATGCAGGCTCCATAGTAAAGATCATAAGAAAAGAAAATGTTACAAACGACAAGTATATCAAATTAATAAGGTCGCGGCATTTCCCTGTATCATTTTCTTTTTTCAATTATGTGTTCATAAACCCTGTCATTGAGGCCGGAGAAGTTAAAGAGATCATGAATCATGAGATAGTACATGTGAAACAGAAACACTGGTTCGACCTGGTACTGGCTGAGTTCCTTCGTATAATTCAGTGGATCAATCCATTTATGTGGATGTATACGGAATTTATCAAAGTGAATCATGAATATCTGGCTGATGAAGCGGCTCTGCAACGAACCGAAAGTCCTGCAAATTACCGTGCGGCACTTATAAACCAGATGATGGCATCACCCGTGTTCAGCCTCACGAATTCCTTTAATTATTCTTTGAGCAAAAAACGTTTCGAAATGATGAAAAAAATCGTAACATCACCTTACAGGAAAATGAAAGTAATACTTATTCTGCCGGTCTGTGCAGTAATTATTTACGCATTCGCGGTGCCTGAATACAACTATGTCACCAATACCGTAAATAAAAGTTCTGAGATAATAGTCCCGGATGTTGTAAAAGGCATTGTTAAGGGGCTTGTAATAAATGAAGAGAACAAGCCTCTGGCAGGTGCCAATATTGTAATTACGGGAAGTTATACCGGAGTAACGACAGATAATTCCGGGAAATTCACTATCTCTGACGTTCCTGAAAATTCTTTCCTTGTTGTTTCATTTGCAGGATATAAAACTCAGTTTATAAAGGCTGTTTCCGACAGTGAGATGTCAATTAAGCTGCTAAAGGACCCTGATTACAAGGAGCCGGCTCTGATAAGAAGGGAATTCCCGGGGGGTACCGGAGAGAAGCCCCTGATAATAATTGATGGAGTGATAAGTGACAAGAGTATGCCGGATATTGATGTCCAGACAGTCGAATCAATGACGGTTCTCAGAGATACCCAGGCAATAGAGAAGTATGGAGACAGAGGCAAAAACGGGGTGATTATTATCACCACAAAAAAGAAAAGTACAGAGGCACAGGCAAATAAGGAACCTGAGCCATTCGTAGTTGTTGAAGAGATGCCAATGTTCCCCGGAGGCGATGGAGCATTATTGAAATTTATTTCAGATAATGCAAAATATCCCGAAGACGCAAAAGCACAGAATATTACCGGCAGGGTAATTGTCAGGTTCTGTGTTGACACCAATGGGGATGCCACACAGATATCAGTATTAAAAGGAGTTCATCCCCTGCTTGATGCTGAGGCTTACAGGGTTGTCAGTCTCCTGAAAGGCTTTGAACCCGGACGGCAGGGAGGCAAAGCTGTCCCTGTATGGTATATGGTGCCGGTTTCTTTCGGCATTGATCCATCGGCAGCACAGGCTCAGACAAAACCTCCATCACCGTCTGCTGCGACTGGCCAACCACCCGCAGGACAGTATCAGTTGCAAAAATCAGCTTCAGGAACTGAAGCATATTTAATGGCAGAAGAAATGCCTCAGTATCCCGGAGGGGATGTGGAATTACTGAACTTTATTGCATCGAATACGGGATACCCTCAGGAGGCAAAATCAGCAGGCATACAGGGCAGGGTAATAGTGAGATTTATTGTGACAAGTGAAGGGAATGTAAGGGATATTGAAGTATTGAAAGGAGTGGACCCTCTTCTTGATGCTGAAGCAAAACGGGTAGTTAGTCAGCTGATCGGATGGAAGCCCGGTATTCTTGGCGGAAAACCGGTGAACGTGTTTTATATGGTTCCAATTACATTTACTCTTAAATAAATAGCTGTAAAACAGAGTTATTTGCATATCCTGAATACCTTTAAGAGCAGTGGGTTTTAGGAGAGGTGCGGAGGGGTCCGCACCTCATTTATTATGCCGTGTAGTTTTGAGAAAGCTGTATCAGAATTTGTTGCGTTTTGTTTTAAGCACTGTGAGGGCATTACGGCGTATGCGGACATTTATTTCACCTTCCATCTCAAAAGGATCCCCATCGATGTGGTATCTTTTTTCTTTTGTCCTGATTATGAAGGATTCTCCCGTTTTTAGATATTTAACGTATCTCGAGTCTTTAATTGTTCGCCTGAAAAGCCGGTAGATAATTAACGGGGCAAGGATCTTTGGGAATGGTTTTAGGATGACAATATCAATAATGCCATCATTTGGTTTGGCTTCGGGAGCGATAAACGCATTATAACCGAATTGTCTTGTATTGGCGATTGTAAGATCAAAGACTTCCTCGGAGAAGGGTTCCTGATTTTCTATCTGTATCTCGACAAGGAAGGGCTTCATCTTTGCAAAATTCTTTAGTGTCATCAGGGCATAAAGCCAGAATCCCCGCGTTCTTGATTTCTCGAAAGAGTGAGCTACAAAACTGTCCAGGCCGACACCGGCTACATTGAGGCACATATGATCGTTCAGCTCAATCACATCCACTGTAAGACATCCGGCTTTTGTTATGTCTGACAACAGTGAGCGGATGATCGGTCTGAATCCGAATTCCCTGGCAAATCCGTTTCCCGACCCCATTGGAAGGACTCCCAGGATCTTATCTGTCCCGATTAGCTGTTTGGCTACACTCCTTACGGTTCCATCTCCTCCGGCTGCAACAAAAAAATCGTACTTATTGAATGCCTGTCTGATAAGTATTCCAGATTCATCAATGCTTAATGATCTGAAACAGGTCAGCTCATTCTTTCGCCTCAGGAGTTCCTTTGAAAGGATCAGCTTTACAGGCAGAACACCGGCATGAGGATTAAGTATGAAAAGCGATCTTTTAATTTGTGGCGAATCCATCTGTACCCTGTTAACCCTTACCTCTGGAAATTCAGATCACTAAGGTTATAAAATTATCTGATGAAATCAAAAAAAATACAATCAGATCGCAGGAAACTTTTTTGTAATTTTAACTAATGATTTTATCAAGGAATTCAAATTAATTATCATGCCCCAGTCAAAATTCTATCATTTTACTCCCACAGGTCTTTTTTACGGACTTAAAAGTGCTGAAGATGCTATTGAAGCTCTCCGGGAGGGGGGATTCATCTGGCTGAATTTCTATAATCCCCCGATGCAGGAACTGCACTCACTTGTCGATACAATGGGGGTTCATCCGCTGTCGGTCGAGGACTGCCTTGATACCAAGCAGATACCCAAGATCGAACATTTCCCGAACAATACCTTTATAATAACGAATTCTTTCAACTATCACGATAAAACCCTGTCCATTGATGAGGTTGATTTTTTCATAGGGAAAGATTTTCTTATAACTGTAAGCGGCATTAATTCTGAAGGCAGGAAACCGCTGAACAATATTCAAAACATTATTGAGAGTGAACCGGGAATGGCAAAATCCGGTCCGGCTTTTCTTATGCATAAAGTTCTTGATTATGTTGTAGATGAAAAACTTCAGGCTTTTGAAGCAATAGAAGATGAAATGGAGATAGCGGAGGATGAGATACTTGATTCCCCTGAGAAATTTCAGCCGACCGAATTACTGAAGTTGAAAAAAGACCTGGTAAACCTTCGGAAAAGCCTTTTTCATGAGCGGGAGATACTTGTTAAGATATGCAGGCAGGATTGTCCCTTCATACAAGATAAAGCGATTTTCCATTTCAGGGATATTTATGATCACCTGACAAAATTCTTTGAGCTTACCGAGACCAACAGGGAAATTGCCACCAACCTGATGGAACTATATACATCTATGCTTAACAACCGGATGACAAAAATGTCGAACAAGACTAATAACTCGGTTAGACGTCTGACACTTATAGCGACAATATTCATGCCTCTTACCTTACTTGCAAGCATTGGGGGAATGTCGGAATGGACAATGATGACCGGACAGGATAACTGGAAATTAGCCTATCCGCTTTTTCTCCTTGGGATGATGATTATTGGATTAATAAGCTTTTTCCTTATTCGCAGGATGGAAAGAAGGGATATTACAAGACAGGACGATGAATTGTAAAGGAAAACCTATTCCTGCCGGATAGTTTCAGACAGGTTTTCCGGCAGCGACATTTCCTCATAAAGTTTCAGGATCTCTTCTTTATACTGCTCCGGGGCATCAAGCTGACCCCAGGCTGTCGGCGTCTGCCACAATCCATCATAGGCAAGATCGTGATACGATTTAATGATATGGGGGATGTCTCTTTCCTTCAGTATCTCGTCCAGAAGGCTGGCTTCCACCTGGTTTTTTAAAATTAATATCCTGACCGTATCTGTCATAAAAGAAGGCTATTCACTAAAGATAATAAAAAAAAAACACGTATGCAAATTTCTGCCATTTAATGCGGTATTCATTAACTGTCGGCCTGATCTTTAAAGAGCATTCCAAATTCAAATTCGAAGTTCGGAGTAAAAACACCTTTCCCGAGATTTTCCTCAATCTCATCAAGTGTCCAGAACCTTCCCTCGTCAATCTCATCTTTAAATATTACCGGTATGTCTTTTGAAGTGCCTGTAAATGAATAAACGAGTTCTCTTTCTCGTGGCGATTCCCATATATATTTCTTTCTGAATTTAAAATCGAGGATATTGATCCCAAGTTCTTCTTTAGTTTCCCTTCTTAGGGCATCTTCAGTTTTCTCTCCGGGACTTATATGTCCCCCTACTGAAGTGTCCCACTTTCCCGGTAAAAGATCTTTTGTCATTGCCCGTTTCTGCAGGTAAAGCTCCCCCTGATCACTGAACAGATGGAAATGCACCACGGGATGCAGCAGTTTGCTTTTTCCATTATGGCAAACACTTCTCGGAGCCAGGCCTATCTCCCTGCCGGTATCGTCAACAACCGGGAACATTTCATCAGGATCCATCTCTTTCAAAAATGTCAAAAATACTGTTTTTTGGATCATTTTACAGCACCGATGATGCTGAATCCGCATTTAATTGTATTGCCGTCCTCGTCAACAACAGTAAGTATGTGGTCGCCGGGTTCTGTAATGATCTCAATCTGATGAACGGATACTGTAGTTGCGATATATTTTTGATCAAGATGCCAGAACAGTTTTTTTGAGGGATTACGATGAGCTACTTCCGGGATCACTCTTGTCAGTGATCCTGTCTGATCGCGGGGGATGAATATTTTTATTCCCGGTGAAGGATAGATGAATTCCATTACAGGTATCGTTTTCCCGGGACTGCAGCCGGGGGCAAATGGCGGCAGCACTTCATATTCCGGATGTCTTAGCCTGTAAAAGTATTCCATAGCCGGTGGCAGCACGAACCATTGTTCATTTCTTATTTCTCCGGGGGGCGCACAGCCTGCGTTGACCTGCCACTTACCGCTCTTGTCAAGATGGATCAGTCTATGATAAGGGCACACTTCACTTCTGAGCCCGCTTATACAGGCCGGGATCTCTGTTGTTTCCGGACAATCAGGTCCGGCCCTGTACCCGCTTCTTTTACAGACAGTTATCATTGTAAGCTCTTCTGATGGTTCGGAGAACCAGGGGACTGATCCCATCAAGTTGACGAGATCGAACAGTATAGGAGCAGCAGCCGAGATCCCGGTCAGTCCGGGCCTGCCTTCACCATCGGCATTGCCAGCCCATACACCTATGACATATCCCGGAGTTGTGCCAAGGGCCCATGCGTCGCGGAAACCAAAGCTTGTGCCTGTTTTCCAGGCAATGTTACCTGAAGAAGAGAAATATTGCCATCCGGATTCACCTTCCGGCCTGTTCACTTTTTTCAAAGCATCATATGTAAGCCATATTGCTGAGGCTGAAAGCGGAGGATCACTTTCTTCAGTCTCAAATGCTTCATCATTTTTTCCTTTCACCAGTCTGAGCGGATGATAAGTCTCCTTATAATATTTATTTGTTGAATTATATGTCTTAAGTGTTCTTGACAATGAAGCATAAACACCTGTAAGTTCCCACAGTGAAGTCTCTCCTCCGCCAAGTATGAGAGAGAGTCCGTAATGATCAGCTGTTCTGCTGAAAGATGTAAATCCGGTTCTTTTAAGTAGGTTAAGGAAAAGCTCCGGGCTGAAATCCTGGAGCATCTTCACAGCCGGGATGTTAAGGGATTGTGAGAGTGCAAATGAGGCCGGGACAGCTCCGCTGAATGACATGTCAAAATTCTTTGGTGTGAAGCCGGGGAAATGGGATGGTATGTCAGGAATAAGTGCATCGGGCAGTATCCGGCCTGAATTCTGCATCCCGGCATAAAGGATCGGCTTCAGAATACTTCCGGTACTGCGCAGTGACCGGATAATATCAACATCTCCTGAATGATCACCGGGTTTTTCAGTTGAACAGTTCCCGATATAAGCAAGAACATTTCCTGTCTCAACATCAGCGATTATGCCGGCTGAATTATTGATGAAATTACCTGAGAGATCTTTCTGATGTATCCTGAAGATCTCTGCCGCCCGGTCCTGTATTTCAGGATCTATTGTAGTCCTGATCCTTTGCCCTTTCTGTTTCACGAAGAAATAATCAGTAAGGTGTGGAGCTCTTGCCAGCAATGACTCCGGCTCTCCGGGCAGAGGCTCATCAAGAGCCAGGACTAAAGTAAGTGAATCAAAGAACTCTCTTTTATATAAGCTCCTTAAAAGATCATCGCGGCGGGTTTTAAGGATCTCCTTGTTTCTTCCGGGAAAGACAAGCGAGGGAGAGTTGGGAAGTACTGCAAGAGCTGCAGCTTCAGCCCATGTTATATTGGCAGGGGATTTACCTGTATAACGCCATGCGGCTGCTTCAAGACCTACGGTGTTACCTCCGAAAGGAGCATTAGCCACATAAGTACGGAGTATCTTGTTCTTTGAGCTGAACAGTTCCAACTTCAGGGCGGAGAGCATCTCAATGATCTTCCCGGTGTAGGTACGCGACTTATTTCCTCGTGCTATGCGGGCAACCTGCATAGTTATTGTACTTCCTCCACTGACTATTTTGCCTGCCTTGATATTCAGTATTAATGCCCGGACAATCGAAACAGGATTAATACCCGGGTGCCGGTAGAAATAACGATCCTCAAATGTAAGGAGAGCTTTTTTGAATTTTTCCGGGACACTGTCGGAGGGAGGGAACCTCCATTGGCCGTCATCAGCGATCCTTGCCCCGAGCAGTTCTCCGTTATCTGCTTCAACAACAGTATATAAGGGTGCCCGGAACCTGGGCAGGGGAGAAAGCAAAACCGGAGTAATCAATACCCCGGCTGCAAGAATCATTATCCTTGTCTTCCTTCTCAATTTATAAACCTGTAACTTTCACTTTCGCACCCGGGATCCTTGCATAGCAGTTTTCGGTATACATCGCCTCAGCCCATATTGAAGGCTGGAAGAATTCACCTTTATAGGCTGCATTAAGGATCAGGATGAATGTCTTTGTCTCACCTGTATTAAGACTGAAATAAGTATTCACGCGGTCATCCCGGATATCACGGTAGTCATATTCACTTTCTTTTATGCCGGTGATTGATTCAAACAACCTCATATTCCTGATCTCCCATCCTGACGGGACCATCTGTGTAAGGGCTATGTTTTCCACCCGTGAATAAGTGTTATTTGAGACTTTCACAACCATCATAAAATCTGTACCCTGGGTAATATTTCTATTGTCGAACCGGTTGAGGTCCATTGTTAAATAATCAATCTTCATACCGAGACCTTTCTCTTCATAAGCAGCATCAGAAAGCAAGGGAACGCCTTTTCTTAAAAGGGTGGCATAAACAGTTTTACCTGAATTGTTGACGACAGAGAGCGTATTATTCCCTCCGGTCATTTTCAGGTCTTTTGTCCATAGTTCCTTAGCAGCAATTGTATGTTCATCTTTTTCTCCGTTGTAAGTGATAACAACTTTTGCTGCATCCCCGCTATCTTCAGGCTGCATTTCCACCCATTTCATGTATGAGAGCAAACCCCATGCGAGTGATTGTGTGCTGTACCAGCCCTCTTTATTAAGCTCATTGCATAATTCCCTGGCGAGGAGCAGAGACTCTTCCTTATTTTTCAGCAGGCTGAGGGTATATAAAACTATTGCCTTATCACGCAGGGGACTTCCATAGAAGTAATTATTATATTCTTTTTCCGTGTCAGTATTTCTGACGTCAAGGAGATCAGCGGCCACTTCCGGTCTTCCGGTTTGGGCAAAAGCTGCAGCGAGCAGCCATCTGGCAAGCCGGGGTATATTATCGGTTTCCCGCAATCTGTTCATTGCTCCCTTGTCGGGCTGTCCGGCCAGTGCCAGTGTAAAAAGCCTGTAAGCCTGATCGTTGCAGGAATATTTGTGCCGGTTATCGAAACGCCACTCTCTCGCTGTCCTCTTCTGATAGCTGGTCCATTTCTGAATGAACCCGGAAGAAATAATGTATCCTTTGCGTTCAGCTTCAAGCAGGAAATGTCCGGCATAGGAGGTAACCCAGTTATCAGGCTGATAGGAACCAGGCCATAATGCCAGACCACCATTCGACATCTGCCTCGACAGCAGTTTACTTATTGCCTCTTTAATATTTACCGCAGACTCTTCTGTCGCACCGGTTTTTTTACCGCTGATTTCCGTCAGCCAGAGCTGCGGAAAAGCTGTTGAGGTTATCTGTTCCGTACAACCATGAGGATAGCTTAGAAGATAATCAAGGTGTTTTTCAAGATTGACTGAAGGCAGTGATGAAACCTCAATACGTGCTGAATTGGACCCCTCTATGCCGAATGACTCAAATGATGATTCCCATTTTTCTCCTGCACTTAGGATCTTTAGTTCCGATCTTATTTCAGGAGGATTAGGATTCCTGATCTCGAGTTGCATATCATATACAGCAGTTTCACCTCCACCGGTGGCGGTTACCTTTATCGTCGCAGTCCCTGTCTTATCGCCTGCCGTGAATGAGAATTCAGAATCTGTTTCACCCGTTCCTGTCGTTGTAATATTCATTGATGTCTTATCGAAGCTGATAAGATCGTTTCCTTCAACTTTAAGTGTAAGATCACGGATACCATCCTTCTGAACAAAAACTGTTACGGGCAAAGCTGCTTTTTCTCCCGGACTGATTACTCTTGGTGCAGTGACAAGCACCATCAGTGGGTCTCTTACAAGTACGGATTTGTCTGCCGCACCGAATGCTTTATCACTTCCTGCAATCACCATCACCCTGACTGATCCGGTATACTGTGGTAATATAACAGTGTGAGTCTTTGTTTTGCCTTGCTGCAGAGTAAAAGGTCCCAGGAATTTAACTACAGGAATGAATCTCTGAGCCTTGGTGGCGGCACGGTCGACTAAAGCTTCATCACCCCCTACGGCCAGAACTCTTTCAAGTGTCCCGCCGAAAGCACCGAGGACATAATCATAAAGGTCCCATGTCTGTACACCAAGCGCTTCGCGGGCATAGAAATAGTTCCAGGGATCCGGGGTCCTGAAGCCGGTGATATCAAGGAGTCCTTCATCAACAACAGCAAGCGTATATGTCATTGGCTTCTTGTTTGCTTCGCTTACTTTGATCTCAAATGGTCTCTGTGAGCGTATCTCAGAGGCAACCTGCACCTGCGGGGTGAGTCTTGTCCCGGGGTCCTCGACCATAACGGGAACTACACCATAAAGCCTTACAGGCATATCATTGACAGTCTGGCTATGGGGCTGGATGACTGTTACATATGCATATACATTCGGTGCCATTTCGGGTGTAACCCTGAAGCGGACTTCGGTATTACCCTTTGTTGCCGGAGCCATGATCTTATCAAGTACTCCTGTTGCATTTTCAAGCGAAACAATTGCCCTTGAATTCTCCGGAGTGGGGAAAGATAATTTTACCTCATCTCCCGGGTTATATTTCTCCTTATCTGTACTGATTGCAAGAAGAGTGGCGCCTTCGGCGTTGTTTTTCATTCCATATTCCCAGGGCCAGTCAACAAGAAGCATCTTGCCAGTTGCATGACCCGAAGGAACCGAGGCTCTCACAAGATATCTTCCCCATTCATTCTTATCTATCCTGAAGGTAAAGCTGCCTTCTCCGTTTCTGGTCATCACCGTTTTCCTGATTACGGGCTTGTATATCTGGTTTGCAATGTAGTATGCGAGATCTTCTTCATCTGACTCCCACCACCAGCGGTATGACAGTTTGTAAACAGTCATCTCAACCTGTGAATTCAACAGCCTTCCCTTTTCATCGAGGGTAACCACCCTGACCTCATTTTCGGTATCCGTGAAAAGTATCCTGTTCTTGCCTTTCAGTCCGGGAAGATTTATTCCCACGAAGACAGGGTAAGGGGCATATTTATATGTAAACTGTGCGATGCTTTCGTCACCACCCTGTTCCTGAACTTTTGCAGTGAAGACAGCATTCAGCATACCGGGAGCATTCAATTCCCGTCGGGGTGAGAACTTTATCGCAGCTTTCCCCGATCCGTCGACTTTATCATCGAAGATATTCACTGTTTCGGAATAGAACTGGCTGGCCGGATCATCAAAGTCATACTGGCTGTATTTCTCAAATTCCGTTTTCGTATGTTTAAGGAGGTATTCTACAGATGTGCTCAGGTTTGATGCTATTGAGCCATTGAGCCATTTGACATTAAGTGATCCGGTGCTTCCTGTGCTTTCACCTCCGAGGATCTCTCCGGGGAAGGTGAGATTGATCTTCAGGCGGTTCGGCTTTAGAGTTTCGATCCTTATCCTTTTTGTGAATGTTGCCCCGCCTATCTTTACCTCAGCCCTGTAATTTCCTGTAACAGCATCAGGAGCGGTTCGTGTGCAAAAGACAAGCAGGCTATTGCCTTTATGCTTCTGGATCTGGTTGTCAACACGCTGTTCAAGAGGATTAATAAGTTCAAACTGTACAGGGTGCTCAGGAGGCATCTCTTTCTTCATGTCCTTTATGAAAACAGACAGGTAGATTGAATCGCCTGGTCTCCAGACATCCCTTTCACCATAAATGAATGCCTTGATACCTTTTTCTGCTGTTGTTCCGGAAACATCAAAGGAGCTCATCGACAGAGCCGATCCGTCATTTATTTTCAGATAATTACGGTCTTTGTCTTTTTTTGCGATAAGCAGGAACGGTTTCCTGTTACAGAGAAGAGAAATTGTTCCATTCTCCTTTGTGGAACCGCTTATCAGATGTTGCATCTGGTAGTCATAGACTTCTATCGTAACCTCGCTTGCCGGCAGGGCAGTTATCAGGTCGTTTGCGATCACATGAAGGATGTTGTCTTCTCCTCTTTTTGCTATCAGTCCGATATTGGATGCCAGGATGTTCCTGGATACGTTTTTATCAGGACTATAATATGCCTCTTTGCAGGGGTCGTCCCGGTCCTCCCACCGGAATCCTGCAGAATAATAGATCGATGATTCATCATCATCGTAATAATTATCAGAATCATCCCAGCTGGTACTGCTTTGTTCAAGTGCCTGCTGAAGCAGCTCTTCATACCTTTTCTCCTCCTGGGTCAGCTCGCAGCCAGAAAGAGAATATGATTTCCGCATACTAAGCTGCACTTTATATAATACACCAGGTTCAACATTTATATAATCGGCAAGGTTTATTGTATGAAGGTTCCATGAACCGGCACCGGGACCTGTCCCAGAGGTCAGGTCGATCCTGCCCGCATAAACCGGACGTCCGAAACGCTTTACATAATAGCCGGAGTTAATATCATTTTCCTGGAGAAAATACGGGAGATTGTTCTCGAAGATCTTGATTATCTTCAGATCGACGGCTTTGAGGTTTACTGCCCTGAACGGGAAGATAAGATTTTGTGAAGAAGGGAGGATTATACCGTCTCCGGTAAGCTGAATCCCCGGGTTGATGGCAGTGAAATCAAGCCTGGCGGAGTATGCAGTTTCAAGATCTGTTCCTTTCCGGTTTTTTACTGATGCTTCGACATAGAGCGTGACCTCTTCCTGAAGTGATGCTGAAGGGATGAGAGTAACTATGTTTGATCTGACACTTTTGCCTGTTGAAACTGAAGGCTCAAGATAGATAAGGCCTTCAAGGTCCTGCGACACATCGACCGGATCTGAGAATATCACATCCATGCTTTGCGATTCACCCTTCCTTATCTTGACATCCAGGACCCGGAATTCACCAGCCGGAGGGATATTAATTACAACTGAATTTTTCTGAGGCACTCCCGATTTTGTACCATCCCATTTAAGGATCATTTCCTGGGCTTTATCAGTTCTTGTGATCCCGGCCACGGAGAATTTATGGATAAGATCATCCTGATGATCCCATTCGATATTCATGTTTTTCCTGTTCAGCCTTGCTTCCAGGTAGCTTTCCACTTCCTGTTTATTGATGAAATCGGAAGTAACTATTTCTCCAACAAGATTATATGTGGTTCCGTCATCAGAAGATTCCAGTATCCCTGTATTAATACGGAAATCTTTCTTAAGGGTATGGAAATTCAGAGGGAAGATCTTAAGCCTCTCTTTCACTTCCCCGATCCTTGACAGATTCAATTCTCCTCTGTATGATTTTCCCGGATCGAGGAGCTTCGACGGCCTGAATACAAGGGTTGTCTCATCGGTCCATTCAGTTTTCCCTTTAATTAAAGGATTGAAAGTGAACAGTCCGGCCGGTGACTGCTTTTTTGCCCTGGCAGCAAACTCAGGAGTGAAGCGGACCTCAATTATCCCGTTTGCGGGAACAATACCGGAAGTGTAAGCTGTTATATATTCGCTGAATCCCTGGTCGATGGGGAGGGTTGTCCGGGGAGTTTCCAGAACTCTCTGTATGACCTCCTTCACCACTCCTTTCTTTTTTGTTTCGCATGAAGATATACCCAGGATGATAAGTGCCAGCACAAAAAGTTTCAGGATTTTCATAGATGATTAATTTGAGATACTCTTTTAGTAAATCTAAATTACGAAAAAAAGAAAGGAAAAGGGAAGGTTCTTTAATAAAATTCATCTGCTCATATAGCAGTCATTTCAGTTCTCAGTGAAGCCACATAATTGCGGATCTTGTTCAGGGTTTCGACAGTTACAGTCATCCTGGCCCCGGATGAGCGGAATACCTGTTTTATTGTATCGATCTCAAGATCGTTTTTCTCGAAATAAATATCAAACGTATCAAAATACTTCTTCAGATGTTTAAGTTTTTTTGTATAGTACACCACAACAGGATCATCATAATAATTCTTCATGAAGCTCAGCAAAGAGGTAAGGGTGTATTTCTGTTCGGCAATTTTCTGAACCACAACTGCATCGGGGTTGGAGGGATTGTAAACCAGCTGCGTTGCGATATACATAGCCTCAACCCAGCCTCCCATTACCATCAACCCGGCGGTGCTTTCCCTTCCGTTTTCTCTCAGGTGATCCTCAATATCTGAATATGCCTTCTGCATCAATTTTGTTAGTGAGTCGGGATCAGCAAGGTCATTCTGAACTCTCCGGATCGGTTCTATAATAAGTTCATCAGGAATACCGAGCTTATTGCTCAATTCCCTTATTGTGACCATATAGTTTATAACATCCTGACCTATGCCGAACATCTTCAGATATCCGAAATCAACACCGTAAATACCTGTATTGATCGCTGCTTTTGAAGTACTGAGGTACTGTTTGGAATTTGTTGTCGGATTGAGTGCAGCGTTATTATAAGGAACACCAAGACGGTTGAAAATTGAACAGATCTCAACAGGAGTGAGGACGCCATAATAAGTTTCTTCTTTTATTACAGGCTGATCTGTAGATGTAGAATCATCCCTGAGGGTTGAAAAGCCCGGAGTAAAAATGTCCTTTGGCTGTTCTTTAGTCTTACATGATACAACGATGATCATTGAAAGGAAGACCAGGAAAGTGAAGGGGCTTTTCATAGGGATCAAATTAATAAATCAAAAATAATAATAAAAATCAACTGGAAGCGGGAGCTTACAGTATAATTCTCTTTCCAAGCTTTTCGGAGATCATCCGCATTGCCATCTTCAGGTTCTGATCACTTTTCTGAAGGGCAAGGATCTTTTCCTGATCACCCGACTTAACAGCTTCTTCCAGCTGGTGCATTATTTCTTTCAGCCTGACCTTTATTTTGTCGCTCTTGAATTTCAGAACAGCATCGGGGACAATATCTTTCAGTTTCATGTCCTCCGTTTCAACATAGGTCTGTTTATCTTTCCATATTCGGCTCAGCTGATATGATTCCGACAGGATATCCGCCGACAACTTAGATATTTCAGGATCCTCATGTTTGACGAACTGCCTGTCCTCAACAAAAATTCCCTGTTCAACAGAGAACCTGAATTCTTCAAAGATCCTGGCGTACAGTTGGTCGTCAAATGACAGATCGTCTGAGATTATCTCTCTCACAATATAATCAGCAACTGTTGTCACTTCCTCCTGCCCGTCCTCGCCCCGTATTCTACGCTCAAATTCCGTACTTCCGAACTTGAGCAGCAGTCTTATGATCTCTTTTTCGGAGAAGAATGTGGTGGTTTCCTGCTTTATGATCCTGGGGATGACCGGAGGAGGAACAGGCAGATCTTCCGGACGTGGATATCTGTTCTTATCCTGGAAAGACTTTTGCTGGCGTATCTTGTTCACCTCGTGGTACAGAACACCCTCGGGGATCTGCATCTGTGAGCTGCACTCCTTAATATATATAGTCTGGGTTATTGTTTCAGGGATAACCGCGATAGATCTTACAATATCGCGGATGAGATTTGCCTTCATCACAGGATCATTTTTTGCCTCTTCAAGCAGAAGCTGTGTCTTGAAGCGGATGAAGTCAGTCTCATTTTCGCTGAGGTATTTCAGGAACTCTTCGTTGCTTACCTTTTTTGAGTATGAATCAGGATCCTCACCATCAGGCAGAAGCACTATTTTAACATTCATACCCTCCTCAAGTATGATATCTATTCCTCTGAGAGATGCCTTGATGCCTGCTGCATCACCGTCGTACAGGATAGTGATATTCGGAGTAAATCTCTTTATGAGCCGAACCTGTTCCTGTGTAAGGGAAGTCCCCGACGATGCCACAACGTTCTCAATACCAGCTTCATGAAGCGACATCACGTCGGTGTATCCCTCAACCAGGTAACATTTGTCGAACTGTGTTACCGCTTTCCTGGCCTGGAAGATGCCATAAACTATACGGCTCTTATGGTAAATTTCTGATTCAGGTGAGTTGACATATTTTGCGGTTTTGGCATCGGTCTTAAGTATCCTCCCGCCGAAACCGAGTACCTGGCCTGAAAGTGAATGTATAGGGAAGATTACCCTGCCGCTGAACCTGTCGAAGACACGTTCCTCACCCTGTATAGAGAGGCCGGTTTTCAAAAGGAAATCAAGCTTATAACCGTCGTCCACAGCTTTTTTTGACAGAGCATCTCTTTTTTCAAGGCTGTAACCGATATCAAATTTCTTAAGGGTACTCTGCATGAATCCTCTCTCTTTGAAATATGAGAGACCTACAGATATACCCTCATCGCTGTGGAAAAGGTTTTCAGAGAAATAACGGGCGGCATAGGCGCTTAGGACCAGAAGACTTTCCCGTTCATTCTGTTTTTCAATATCCTCCGAAGTAAGTTCTTTTTCAACGACCTCGATATGGTATTTCCGGGCAAGGTATTTGAGCGCATCAGGGTAATTGAGATGTTCATGCTCCATGATGAAATTGACAGCATTCCCTGCTTTGCCGCATCCGAAGCATTTAAATATCTCTTTTGAAGGCGAGACCGTGAATGATGGTGTCTTCTCATTATGAAAAGGGCACAAACCCAGGTAGTTAACCCCCCGTTTTTTCAACGGAACGAATTCCTGGATCACATCCACTATCTCAGCAGCATCCAGTATCCTGTCAACAGTCTGGCGGTCGATCATGGATCAAAGATATTCAGAAAAACGTTGAAAAGTTGAAGAGGGTTGAAAAGTTGAAGGGTTGAAGGGTTGAAAAAGTTGAAGAAGTGTTGAAGCGTTGAAGAGGGTTGAAGTGTTGAAACGTTGAAGTGTTGAAGAGGTTGAAACGTTGAAGGGTTGAACGGTTGAAGAGGGACGAAAAGGGGGACAATTAAAATATCCGTATTAAGATAAGATTTTCAGAGGAAAAAATTTTACCTTTAGATTATCGCTGTTAACCTCAAATTATCTAGATTATGTATACTTTCAATTTTGAAAAGCTTGAAGTTTGGCCAAAATCCAGGCTCCTATCGAAAAAAACATATCTCTTAACTCAGGAATTTCCTGAAACTGAGAGATTCGGATTAATCCCACAGCTAAGAAGAGCCGTAATTTCTGTTTGCTCTAATATTGCAGAAGGTTCTTCCCGCTGGTCAAAAAAGGAAAAGGTTCATTTTTATAACGTTGCTTTTTCCAGTCTTATGGAAACCATGAACCAGTTGATTTTAGCTAATGATCTTAAATATATTGATAATAATGAATTATCAGAAATGAGATCAGGAATTCATATAATATCTATGATATTGATTAATTTAACCAAATCAATGAAATCAGATTAACTAACTCCTCCTTTCAACCCTTCAACTTCTTCAACCTTTCAACTCTTCAACCTTTTTTCCTACATTTATATTTTAATTATTACCAATGAAAAGACTCATATTTCTGACCGGCGCGGGCATGAGTGCCGAAAGCGGTATCCGTACTTTCAGGGAGGCGGGAGGATTATGGGAAGAGTATGACGTTACCGAGGTGGCATCGCCGGAAGGGTGGATGAGGAACAGGGAGCTTGTGCTGAGATTCTACAATGAGCGTCGCAGGCAGCTTGAAAAATGTCAGCCTAATGCGGGGCACCAGGGTGTTGCAGCCCTGGAGAAACATTTTGACGTCGAAGTTATAACACAGAATATCGATAATCTTCACGAGAGAGCAGGAAGCTCGAAAGTACTGCATCTTCACGGAGAACTTACAAAAGCAAGGAGCACTGAAGATCCGTTCCTGGTATATGATATTGGGTATGGTGATATAAGAGAGGGAGACCTTTGTGAAAAAGGAAGCCAGCTCAGACCACATATTGTTTGGTTCGGAGAGGCAGTGCCTATGATGGACGAAGCAGTGAGGATAACACAGACAGCAGATATCTTTGTTGTTATCGGATCGTCACTGAACGTATATCCTGCTGCCGGACTGATTGAGTTTGCTCCCGCTGCTGCTTCATTATGGCTGATTGATCCCAATGATGTTTATTTACCCGGCTACAGGAAGGTGGAAGTCATAAAAGCCAGAGCTTCCGATGGTGTGAAAATACTGACGGAAAGACTGCTCGGGAAAGGGCAGGAGAGAGAACAGTAAACAAGAAAGCAAAGGATTGAGGTGATCCAAATTACTACCTTTACACCATAAAAAAAAGGATGAATCGAAACAGGAAAATAATAGTAGCAATAACCGGGGCGAGCGGCTCAGTTTATGCGAAGAAACTCCTGGATAAACTGCTTGATCTCAAAATTTTACCGGAAGAAATAGCTGTAATTTTTTCCGATAATGCAAAAGAAATATGGAAGTACGAGACCGGGGGGAAATACTCATTACGCAAGCCTGCGAAGGAGTATGATAACAGATCTTTTTTTGCACCATTCGCATCAGGTTCATCAACTTTTGATACAATGATAATTTGTCCGGCTTCAATGGGAGTTATAGGCAGGATCGCAAACGGCACGTCGGAAGACCTCATCACGAGAGCTGCAGATGTGATGCTGAAGGAGAGGAGGAAGCTGATCCTTGTCCCGCGTGAGACGCCATACAATCTTATTCATATTCAGAATATGGAAAAGCTTACCCTGGCTGGAGCAATAATATGTCCGGCATCACCTTCATTCTACAGCAAACCGAAGACTATTGATGAGCTCGTTATGACTGTTGTGGAACGGATCCTGGATCTTGCCGGGTTTGAATCAGAAACTTACCGATGGATGGAAAATGATTGACAGCCGGATAGTCAGATTCTTCAGGAAACATCATGTACTCACTATAGCAACTTCCAGTGAAGGGAAACCCTGGTGTGCAAGCTGTTTTTATGTTTATATTGAAAGTGAGAATGCTCTGGTTTTCACAACAGATCTCAAGACACGTCATGGACAGGAATTCATCAGGAACCGGAATGTATCGGGTGCCGTGGTGCTCGAAACAAAGATCATAGGGAAGATCAGGGGTATACAGTTTGAGGGGATAGTATCAGAACCTGAAGGCAACCTGGTGTCTCTCGCCCGTAAAGCATATTTAAGAAGATTCCCGGTTGCCATGCTTATGGAGACACATCTCTGGATCGTCAGGCTTACGCATATCAAGTACACCGATAACAGGCTTGGTTTCGGGAAAAAACTATTTTGGGGTGAACCTGCAGTTCATGGACAAATAATAGATTAACCACGGAGGACACGGAGTCTCACGGAGGTTTACACGGAGGTTTACACGGAATGACACGGTGTTTTTGAGCGTAGTAGGGGGAATGAGGCGGGGCGTTTTGCCAGAAGGCTGCTACAAGAAAAGAATTGTATCAAAACGCCCCGCCTCATTCCCCCTTTTCCCCAGGAGACCGTGTCATCCCGATCGAGTCAATCCTGAGCTTGCAAAGGATTGACGAGTGAGGGATCTCCTCCTTTCGGCAGAGAATAAGAGAAAGATTTGTATAGAGGGTAGTTTAGGGTAGTAGGGGGGTAACTTCCGGAGTATGAGAGGTCATTTCCCCAGCTGCTGTTTAACTATTTTCGCTATATATTTTCCCAGTATATCGAACTCGATATTAACAACAGTACCTTTCTTTATCTGGTGAAAATTTGTAACCTCATAAGTGAAAGGTATTATTGCTACCTGGAAAGATGTGGGTTTTGAATTGACCACTGTAAGGCTTACACCGTTGACAGAGACAGAACCTTTTTCGACTGTGATATAATCATCTTTAAGAGGCTTATATTCAAAAGTATAGTACCAGCTGCCTCCGGCTTCTGTGACCTCTGTGCATACTGCTGTCTGATCGATATGTCCCTGCACCATATGCCCGTCGAGCCGGCCATCCAGACGTGTGCTGCGCTCAAGGTTGACCTTATCTCCGGGTTTCAGTAATCCAAGGTTTGTTTTCTCAAGAGTTTCCTTTATGGCGGTTACAGTATAGGTATCCTTATATTTTTTTACAACAGTAAGGCAGACGCCATTATGTGAAATACTCTGATCAATTTTCAGCTCTTTTGTAAATGAACATTTCATTGTGATGTGAAGATTGTCTTTTTCTTTTTCCAGTTTTACAACCGGAGCAGCCTCTTCTACTATTCCTGAAAACATATAATTCTTATTTTTTGTTACAATTCAAATGTAATGAAATTACTGATTGGAGCTACTAGAACGATCCCGATTCGCTCCGCTCTCGGGATTTCGTATCCGCCAAGCGGCGGATACTCAACCTGCATGACTATTTCTTCTTTCTTCTTCTTTCAACAGGAAATCCTTCTTTCCTCCACGCTACAATACCTCCTTCAAGATTATAAACCTTCCGGGCTCCGAGGTCGTAGCAGACCTCACAAGCCTGCCTGCTTCTGTAATCACTTGTACAATAGAGGAATAGTGCATAATTACTGCCTAAGGTATCGATAAGAGCTTTAAGATTTTTTGGAGAAGGCAAATTGATTGCATCTTTGATCCTGTTTGCACGGAATTCAAAAGGCTGTCTGACGTCGATAAGCAGGGCACTGTCTTCTTTCAGATATTGCAGATGGAAATAATAAGGATCCAGTGAAATGTATTTAGCACTGTCAGGCACCTGTGCACCAAGAAAATTAAAGTACAACAGGCTGAATATCAGTGTCAGAAGGTTTTTATTCATCGGCGGATCCAGCGATAAAAGTAGTGATTTTTGTTTTAATCCCGGGCGGGTACAGTCTGATAGTCCTGGAGTCTCAGAGTCTCATAGTCTTGCATTCCGCTGCGCGGAACTCGTCGCAAAGCTCCTCGGGTCGTGCAGGTCAAGTCTCCCCCACACCCTTTCGCTCCCTCTTCAACCCTCTTCAACGCTTCAACGTTTTCAACTTTTCAACCTCTGCGAGGTAAAAACATATAAAGGGTACCATCTTCAACTACAATACCATATCGTCTACGACGAATTTTTCTATAACCTCTACGAGGTAAAAACTTATAAAAGGTACCATCTTCACTACAATACCGCATCGTCTACGACGAATTTTCATCAGGTCTCCTCATCACCTTTTCGCCTGGTCGTCCCTTTCCGCGGTGCGGAACTTCGTCACGACGTTCCTCGTCACCTCACCACCCTTCCGCCGTGCGGAACTTCGTCGCGTTGCTCCTCGCCTCCTCACCCCCTCTTCAACTCTTCAACCCTTTTCAACTCTTCAACCCTCTCCAATTCTCCAACTTTTATTATCTTTGTCCGTTTTTTAGAAAAAGTATATTAATAATCAACAGATCAATGGGAAAACGTTTTCCTGAATACAAAACGCTTGATCTTTCAGGAGTGAACAAGGAGATCCTGAAAACCTGGGATAAGAATGACACCTTTCATAAAAGTATACGTGAGGTTGATGGCAAAGGTGAATTTATCTTTTATGAGGGCCCGCCTTCGGCAAACGGCGTACCCGGGATACATCATGTGATGGCGCGGACAATCAAGGATATTGTATGCCGCTATAAGACGCAGGGTGGTTATATGGTCAGGCGTAAAGCGGGATGGGATACCCACGGACTGCCTGTTGAGCTTGGTGTGGAAAAAGCACTGGGTATTACAAAGGAAGATATTGGCACAGAGAAGATATCGATAGTCGATTTCAACAAGGCCTGCAAGACCGACGTAATGCGCTATACTGACCAATGGGAGGATCTTACCCGCATGATGGGCTACTGGGTGAATATGGATGATCCCTACGTGACGTACGACAATCGTTATATCGAGACACTCTGGTGGCTTCTTAAACAGCTTTATTCAAAAGGATATCTTTACAAAGACTATACAATTCAACCCTATTCTCCGGCTGCAGGCAGCGGACTGAGTTCTCACGAGCTCAACCTCCCGGGTTGTTACCGTGATGTAAAGGATACAACATGCACAGCTCTGTTTAAAGTGATAAGGAATGAACGGTCGGAATTCCTTTTTAAACATATCGATACAGAAGCTGTCCATATTATGGCATGGACAACCACTCCCTGGACCCTTCCGTCAAACACTGCACTGGCCGTCGGCGCTGAGATCCATTATGTTAAGGTCCGTAGTTTTAATCCTTATTCCGGAGAGCCGCTGACAGTTGTTCTGGCAAAGGATCTGCTTCATTCAATGTTCCCTGCTGAAAATGTGGGAATACATTTTTCGGAATACAAGCCAGGGGATAAAAAGATCCCTTTCAGGGTCCTTGAAGAGTTTTCCGGGAGCAGACTCGAAGGGATTGATTATGAACAGCTCATTGACTGGGTCAAACCTGATAATGGGGCGTTTAAAGTCCTGACAGGTGATTTTGTCACAACCGAAGAAGGAACCGGTATAGTTCATATAGCTCCGACTTTCGGAGCCGACGACTACAGGATAGGAAAGGAGAAAGGCGTTCCACCGCTGATGGTAAGAAGGAAAGACGGCTCGATGGGACCGCTTGTAGATAAGAAAGGTTACATGGTTCCGGTAACCGATATGGATGAAAAATTTGTAAGAGACAGGGTCAATATAAATACTTACAAAGGTTTTGCCGGGCGTCCTGTTAAAAATGAATACAAAGCTGACCTGCCTCAGGATGCTGATACTCTGGATGTCGACATTGCCGTTATGCTTAAGCAGCAGGGCAGGGTGTTCAGGATAGAAAAACAGGTGCACAGCTATCCTCACTGCTGGAGAACAGATAAACCTGTGCTCTATTATCCGCTCGATGCATGGTTCATCCGTACGACTGCCTTCCGTGAGAGGATGATCGAACTGAATAACACAATAAACTGGAACCCAAAATCAACAGGAACAGGCAGGTTCGGGAAATGGCTCGAAAATCTTGTCGACTGGAATCTCTCGCGCTCACGGTTCTGGGGGACACCGCTGCCGATATGGGTAACCGAGGACAGAAATGAGGAGATATGTATAGGATCGGCTGAGGAGCTGAAAAACGAAATCGAGAAATCTGTTAAGGCCGGATTCATGAAAAAGAATCCTCTTAAGGAATATGTACCAGGAGATAATTCGAAGGAGAACTATGAGAAATTTGATCTTCACAGGCCCTTTGTTGACGAGATAATACTTCTCAGTCCTTCGGGAAAGAAGATGTTCCGTGAGCCTGACCTTATAGACGTCTGGTTCGATTCAGGTGCCATGCCATACGCACAGGCACATTATCCTTTTGAGAATAAAGCAAATTTCAGCAGTATGTTCCCGGCCGATTTTATTGCCGAAGGTGTCGATCAGACAAGAGGCTGGTTCTTCACGCTTCATGCAATTGCCACAATGATATCTGATTCAGTTGCTTACAGGAATATCATTTCAAATGGACTTGTCCTCGACAAGAACGGCAATAAAATGTCAAAAAGGCTGGGGAATGCTGTCGATCCTTTCAAAATAATTGAAGAATACGGATCTGATCCTCTGAGATGGTATCTGATAACAAATTCACAGCCCTGGGACAACCTGAAGTTTGATGTTTCAGGGGTTGATGAAGTCAAACGCAAGTTCTTCGGCACTTTATTCAATACCTATTCCTTCTTTGCCCTTTATGCAAACGTCGATAATTTCAGGTTTACCGAAAGGGATATGCTTGTTAATACACGGCCGGAGATCGACCGCTGGATAATTTCCCTTCTTAATTCACTTGTAAAGGAAGTAGGGGAGTGTTATGAAAACTATGACCTTACGAGAGCAGGCAGGGCTATCCAGGATTTTGTTACCGAGAACCTCAGCAACTGGTATGTAAGACTTAACAGAAAAAGGTACTGGGGCGGAGAATATGATGCTGATAAGATAGCTGCCTATCAGACTCTCTATGCATGTCTGGAAACAGTGAGCAGACTGGCTGCACCGATAGCTCCTTTCTATATGGACCAGCTCTTCAGGGATCTTAACATGACTACCGGGAGACATCATGAAGAGTCAGTTCACCTGGCCAGCTTCCCTGAATATGATGAAGATCTGATTGATAAGGATCTTGAGGAAAGGATGGATATAGCCCAGAAAATATCATCAATGATCCTTGGACTCAGAAGGAAGGTGAGCATCAAGGTACGTCAGCCGCTTGCCAAAATAATGATACCTCTCCCGGATAAGTCGTTTAAGAACAAGTTTGAGGCTGTGAAGGATCTTGTGATGGCCGAAGTGAATGTAAAAGAGGTTGAGTATATCGATGATACATCTTCAATACTTGTTAAGAAAATAAAACCCAACTTCAAGGTGCTGGGACCGAAGTATGGCAGGCTGATGAAGGAAATAAGCAATGCCATTTCAGGTTTTTCCCAGAAAGAGATAGCTTCATTTGAAGCCAGGGGTTCGCATACTTTAAATATCAACGGGCAGGATATTATCCTGGGCTCCGACGATGTTGAGATTATCTCTGAGGATATCCCGGGCTGGCAGGTCGCCAATGATGGCCGCCTCACTGTAGCGCTTGATGTATCGGTGACCGACGAACTTCGTTACGAGGGTATTGCCAGGGAATTTGTGAACAGGATCCAGAATATCCGCAAGGAGAACGGATACGATGTAACAGACAAGATCAGTGTTCAGATAGAGGATCATGATTTTGTAAGGGAGGCAGTTAAGCGTCATTCGGCTTATATAGGGTCGCAGACACTGGCAACAGAGGTTAATTTAAAAAATTCTCTTGCAGGAAATGATGCCAGGGAGATTGACATTGATGATGTTATTGTGAAAATTATTATATCACGTTCCGGGTCAAAATGATATTAATTGTCCGGGTTTGAAACCATATTCTATTTCTCACGGGAAAAATAAATAAATCAGGCTTTTACAGGAAAAACAACTGATTTTATTATTAATTAAAAAATAATACCTTTGCGGGATAATTAAACATGTTATGCTATGGCTGAAAAGACAAGATATTCGGATGAGGAACTTGAGGAATTCAGGGAGATCATCCTGGCGAAGCTGGACAAGGCCAGAAAAGATTATGAAATACTCAAATCCAGCATAACTCACGAAGAGAGTAACGACACAATGGATACTTCCCCCACCTTCAAGGTACTTGAAGAAGGTGCTACCACTTTATCAAAAGAAGAGGCAGGCAGGCTGGCACAGCGTCAGCTGAAGTTCATTCAGCATCTGCAGGCTGCACTTGTGAGGATAGAAAACAAAACCTATGGTATCTGCCGCGAGACAGGCAAGCTGATCTCAAAGGAAAGATTAAGGGCTGTTCCTCATGCTACGCTGAGCATGGATGCTAAACTGAAACAGAAGTAACTTAGCGGCATTAAGGCGTTACGGCGTTAGGGCGAAACTCCGTGCAACTCCGTGATCTCCGTGGTTAATAAGAAAGCCGCTAAAAGGCAGGAACCGGATATTCTATTGGATTTTATTCTTAAAGTACTCAATAGTCTTTTCCAACCCGCGTTCAAGATCGACAACAGGTTTCCAGCCTAATTCTCTTACAGCCAGCGAAATATCAGGTTTTCTTTGTTTCGGATCATCCTCAGGGAGTGGGAGATATTTGATCTTTGATCCTGACCCTGTCATTTTTATTATCTTCTCAGCCAGGTCTTTAACTTTTACCTCAACCGGGTTACCCAGATTGACCGGTCCGGTAAAAGTATCGGTAGTGGCCATAAGTTTTATAAGGCCATCGATAAGATCGTCGACATACTGAAAGCTCCTTGTATGACTTCCGTCTCCAAAGATTGTAATATCCCCGCCTTTCAGAGCCTGAATAATAAAGTTTGAGATGACTCTCCCGTCGTTGGAGCTCATCCTCGGTCCGTAGGTATTGAAAATCCTTGCTATTTTGATCCTGACCTTATTCTGGGTATAGTAATTCATGAACAGCGTCTCGGCGCACCGTTTTCCCTCGTCGTAACAAGCTCTCGAACCAAGCACGTTTACATTGCCCCAGTATGATTCAGGCTGTGGATGCACTTTAGGATCACCATAAACCTCGCTTGTTGAGGCCTGCAGAATTTTTGCCCTGGTCCTTTTTGCCAGTCCCAGGGTATTTATCGCCCCCATTACTGAGGTCTTTATTGTTTTGATGCCATTGTATTTATAATGAACAGGTGAGGCAGGGCATGCAAGGTTATAGATCTCGTCGACTTCGAGGTAGACAGGCATTGTGATGTCATGTCTTATCACCTCAAAATTATGATTATCAAGAAGATGGGTTATGTTTTCTTTTGATCCGGTAAAATAATTATCGAGACAGATCACATCGTTACCGTTATTCAGCAGTTTTTCGCAGAGATGGGAGCCGATGAAGCCTGCGCCGCCTGTGATTAGAATACGTTTCATATTGGGGTATTTGGTTAGTACAAATGTAAAAAAATACTGGTTCAGGAGCAATCGGGGAAGTTTGAACGAAGTGAGGAAGCGATCCGTCTCTGAAAGGGGTGAATGATGTGATGAACCGGGGCAGTAAATATTCAGCACCTTCGGCGCTGACACTCTCTTTGGGAATTCACTTACCCCGGGTTGTCGACCCGGGGTTATTCATATTTGGCACCTGTCGGTGCCGTCGTACCATGAGTATGTATGTAATCCAGGCAACCTCGGTTACCTGAAGATCTATATGTCATTAATTAAAAATCATAACTCACCGAAGATAATCTTGTATATGTCAGCACAGTAATATCCGTTTACAAAGATTAGAGTGAAAAACGGAGGTACTGGCCATTGCCTGATTCGGCTCTGAAAGAACACTATATGAATAATCCCAGGGGAACACTGAGTAAGCGACCTTCACGATTTTGTGACTCTGGAAGAGTCTGATGTGAATAACCCCGGGCCCCCAGCCCGGGGTATGTGATGTCTCACGCCGGTTCATCCCTGAAAGGGGTGAATAATGTGAGTAGGGTCCGATGGTGGCTATTCAGCACCTTCGGCGCTGACACTCTCTTTGGGAATTCACTTACCCCGGGTTGTCGACCCGGGGTTATTCATATTTGGCACCTGTCGGTGCCGTCGTACTATGAGTATGTATGTAATCCAGGCCGCCTCGGTTACCTGAAGATCAATATGTCATTAATTAATAATCATCACTCACCAAGAGTAATACCGGATATAATTGGCCGCCTGTCAGCGGCCTTATGCGGAATGAAGAGAAATGGTGCTATTTTTTATACTATCAATGTAATTATCCCTATACATGTCGAATGACTCATTGCTCACCACTCATCGCTCATCGCTCATCTCTCATCTCTCATCCCCCATTCTCAACTTTCTTTATGTCAGCATAAAAAAGTAATATCTTAATTCTATATTTGTTACTCCAAGGCATATCCCGGATGGCAAGACTATCTTCAATAATTATCTTATCAGTTACGGCAGTATTATTTAATTTGAATCTGTATTCCCAGGAGATCCCTCATTCGGTCAGTAACTATGGTATCTACGACTTCCTCGATGAACTGGCAAATAATCAGATAATTTCAGTTAATTCTGCTGTAAAGCCCTACTCACGGTTGGATATCGCAAAGTTGCTTGAGGAAGCTGATGGGAGGAGGGAATTACTTACCCCGAGGCAGATGAAGGAACTGGAGTTTTATTTGCTGGATTTTGGGAAGGAGTTAAACGGTGCAACGGTGCTCGTAGCGAAGCGGAGATTCCGCGACAGCGGAAAGCGGTACAACGGTGCAACGGAAGATGAAGGAAAGCAGAGATTCAGCGACAGCGGAAGAAGCGGAGATTCCGCGATAGCGGAAAACAGCGGAACGGCCAATGAGCCTGGTGGATTGAAGAAAGTTCAATGGATATCTGGTAAAAAGTATCAGAAAAGGCTGGATCTGTTTTATTATAAGGATTCTCTTTTTTCGCTGACTGTCAATCCGATTCTGGGAGGGGAGCTTTTTACCAATTCTTCCGGAGAAGCCACTTACTGGAGGAATGGAGCGGAAATGCACGGGCATATTCATAAGTTTGGTTTTTATGCTTCGCTGCGCGATAATCATGAAAAGCCTTTACTGGGGAGAAGTCAGTACCTTACGGACAGGGAGGGTGGTCATCTTAAAGGCGCCACCGACTGGAGCGATATGAAGGGAGGGATAAGCTGGTCGTGGAAATGGGGTGACATAGGGCTGGTAAGGGACAGGCAGGTATGGGGCTCTAACTATAACGGAGCCAATATATTCGGAGGCAATAACCCAAGCTTTGTTCAGCTGTATCTTAATGTTAAACCCGTTACATGGTTCGAATTCAATTATTTCCATGGATGGCTGAATTCAATGGTTGTCGACAGTTCAAGATCCTACTGGGTAGATAACAGCTATGGCACCGATTACAGGGAGGTATACCATAAAAAGTATATCGCAGCGAATATGTTCACATTCACTCCCTTCACAAACCTTCATATCTCCTTTGGCAACAGCATAGTTTATACTGACAAACATTTCAATCCGGCTTATATAATCCCCTTGTTTTTCTATAAATCAGTCGATCATAGCCAGACATCGGGAGTCGATAATATGAATTCCCAGATGTATCTTGACATTAGTTCCAGGAACATAAAGCATCTGCATCTCTACACTACATTGTTCGTTGATGAGCTATCTGTAAAAAGATTCTTCCTTGATGATGAATGGAACTTCTTCAGCTGGAAGGCCGGCTTCAGGCTTGACGGTTTTCCTGTTGATAACCTGGCTCTTACAACAGAATTTACTTATTCATATCCGCTTTCCTTTCAGCATTACGTCCCCACGCTGACATTCGAAACAATGAATTACAACCTTGGTCATTATCTCAGGGATAACTCGCGTGAATGGTATCTGGCCCTAGATTACAGGCCCCTGAGGACTATGGATATACGCTTCTTCTTCATTGATGCGATAAGAGGTCCGGATTATACAGAGCTTGGAACGGACAGGGTTGGCAATCCTCCTTTAGCCTCGGTTGAATGGCATAACACCTCATTCGGAATAAAATCATCATACCAGATAATCAATGACCTTTTTGTCTGGTTCTCGTTCTGCCACAGCAATATAAGCGGGGATAAGAGGTGGACGCCGGAGTATTTTTATGGCCAGAAAAACACTTTGGATTTTGGGGTAACAGCGGGATTTTGAAAACGGAACAACCAAAGAAGAGGGGGAGAATGGGCGATGAGGAGATGAGAAGTGACCGGTGAGTCTTACAATGTAAACCAAATTCGTTCCTGCCCTGGGGGAAGGTTCTACCCTTTATACACATCTTTCTTTTATTCTCTGCCGAAAGGAGGAGATCCCTCACTCGTTAATCCTTCGCAAACTCAGGATTAACTTGTTCGGGATGACACGGTCTCCATGGGGATAAGGGGGAATGAGGCGGGGCGTTTTGATTCAAATTCAATTTCTTGTAACGACTTTCCAACAAAACGCCCCGCCT
>Ga0116184_10000178_pt1 | contig 80546 bp, 60 predicted proteins | sample AD_JPNNA5_MetaG_FD_89886 | JGI IMG/M metagenome (GOLD analysis project Ga0116184, IMG submission 89886) | Active sludge microbial communities of municipal wastewater-treating anaerobic digesters from Japan - AD_JPNNA5_MetaG | ecosystem: Engineered > Bioreactor > Anaerobic > Digestate | place... | reverse complement strand
TTCTGTGTGTATGCCGCCTTCACCAAAGGACAAATCACGCCAATTGTGCTGAAGTACCTCTCTGCTGCCGCAGTTGAAAACGGCATTCTGGTCTCCTGGGAAACAGCGACCGAAGTCAACAACCTCGGCTTTAACGTCTACCGGGCGGAAGCTGTGGACGGCGAACGCGCGCTCCTCAACCCGGAACTCATTATGAGCAAGGTAGGCCCCGGCGGTTTGACCGGCGCCACTTACGAGTTCCTGGATGAAACGGCCGCGGTCGGCATAACCTACTACTATTGGCTCGAGGACGTCCCGCTGGAAAGCGGCGTGACGCCTGGTATCTACGGACCTATCAGCGCGGCGAGGTAAGCCTTAGCGCCGCCGACCCCGCGCCTGGCCGCGGCTGTCAGCCTGAACCATCCAGGATGGTAAGCTGACAGCGCGGCCGCGTGGGAACCTGGCAGAAGCTGCCCGGCTGGCAATGAAAAGGGGACCGGATATGAACAGCGCGCATCTGCGGGAATATCAATGCCCTCCGGATGTTTTCGCGGAATTAGGCGCGGGTTTGCTTCGCTCCGGAAAATCCATTCGCTTCATTGCCTCTGGAGACAGCATGCTTCCGAACCTGCGGCATGGGGATACGCTCATCTGCGAACCGGCGCGGACTGACAGGGTCAGCATTGGAGACATTGTTTTTTTTCTCACACCTGACCGTCACGCGATTTTTCACCGCGTCATTCGCAGCAAGCAAAAAAACGGCAGCCGGTTTTTTCAGGTGCAGGCGGATAATCAGCAAAAACCCGAACGGTGGCTTGGAACCGACGAGATATTGGGAAAAGTAACGCAAGTCATCCGAAACGACAGCACAGCGCAAGATATGCGCAGCTGGCAAATGAAATTGAAAAACAAGTGGGCAGCATTTCGTTTACGCGCTCGCCTCAACCGCATCAATCATCTGCGCGAGCTGGAGCAGTGTTTCAGCCAGAACAGCGGCAGATAATGATTATGGAGAAGATTTTGACCAACCAGGAAGAACGATTTATTCGCAACCCAGATTTCATCTTCCGCCGCATCGTCGATGAAACCATTCTGGTGCCGGTGCACCGAAACCTGGCGGAAATGGACTGCATTTACACGCTTAATGAGCTGGGAGCGTCACTTTGGGAAAAACTCGCGGCCCCGGCCTCCAAACAGGAATTGCGGCAGTTCCTGTTGGATGAGTACGAAACAGATATTGAAACAGTCACTGCCGACCTTGACCGCTTTATGGACGAATTGCTGGCAATCGGCGCGCTGCAGAAAGTTTGATGATGGACTGCGTAAACTTTTACGAACTGGACATGGATGATTGGGGAGAGATTCTCCTCAAACCTCTGCAGGGTAAGCGCTATCCGCTGGCCGCGGAATTTGAAATCACCGAGCGCTGCAATCTTGGCTGCGTGCACTGCTTCATTAACCAACCTGCCGGCAGCCATGTTCAACTGGAACGAGAGTTAGGCACGGAACAAATCAAAGAAATCCTGGACCAGATTGCCGACGCGGGCTGTCTGCACTTGCTGCTCACCGGCGGCGAACCGCTGCTTCGCCGGGATTTTGCCGAAATTTTCCTGCATGCCCGCCATAAAGGCATGCTGGTCATGCTCTTTACCAATGCCACGCTGGTCACGCCAGCTGTGATAGAGACTCTCAAACAAGCCCCACCCATCCTGGTGGAAATCAGCCTCTACGGCGCCAGCCGCGAAACATACGAAGCTGTCACGCGGGTGCCGGGCTCCTGGGAGCGTTTCAACCACGGGCTCAGACTGCTGCTTGAGAGCGGACTTCCGCTCGCGCTGAAATCGGTGATTTTGCAAAAAAATAAATATGAGCTGCCTATGATGCAGAAATTCGCGGCAGACCGCGGATTGCGCTATCGCTACGACGGCTCCATTTTTCCCCGGCTCGATGGTTCAGACGCCCCGTATTGGGACCGCCTGGATATTGAAGAAATGCTGGAATTGGACCGGTCCGACCCGGAGCGCATGCACGCCTGGGTTCTCAATTACGAACTCAGCCAGAAGCTGCAGCTGCGCAGCGAGAAATATGTTTACAGCTGCGGTGCCGGCCGGCGCTCCTTTCACATTGACAGCCGGGGACGGCTGGCAATGTGCATGATGGCGCGCAAACCATCTTATAGTATTTTGGAGATGGGTTTTTTGAAAGCCTGGGAAGAACTCGGCAAAGAAGTCCAATTAGAACGAACCCTGGCGGTACCCTGTTTGGATTGCAGTGCCTCCGGGATTTGCATCCAATGCCCCGGATGGTCGCAGTTGGTTCACGGCGATAATGAAAGCGTCGTTGGTTTTATCTGCAAATTGAATAAAGCCCGCGAACGACAAATATGGTATACTAGAAGTGTCATTGAGGAGAATGTCTGATTATGAATAAGAAGCCTTACACACCACCTGTCATTAGCAAAGTCATTCTAAAATCCAAGAATGCGATTTTGGGCTTCTGTCACAGCAGCCCCAACATGTTTCCAAAAAGCCAGCTTGGATGCACATCTCAGGTAGGCGGCTGCTCCACAGCGCAGACTTAATCCTGCCGGGACTTAGCAAGTGCTTATTTAGAATCATGGGTATTCGTGCCTGTTTTTTCATGCGCGAATACTCATTTGATTCTTAAAAGGACTGTTGATTCTTTCTTCCTGACCTGTAAGATGCGGATACGTGTAGCCGGGCTCACCATCAGCATTGAGGAGGGAAAATACCCCCTCTCAACGGCGTCTTTGCCCTGCCATTACAAATTCCTGTGTCCGCCAGAGACTGAGGATAATTCTCCAACGCTTAAGCTGCGCTTCGCGGACCTTCCAACCCTTCTCCCAGGCAGTTTGTCCGCGCTGCGCTGCCGCAACGAAATCTGGGAGCTGTGGCAGGACCAGGCAGGCAACCATTATTTCACCCAACCCACGCAGTCTCCCCAGCGCTGGGTGCAAATCAACCCCGATTTTACCGAAGGACTCATTTACGGTGATTTCAGTTCTCTCGCCGGCCGGCCTTTTTACCCGCTTGAATACCTCGATATTGTTTTAGTTTCAAACTGGCTGGCGCTGCGTGGGGAGCTTATCCTGCACGCGGCTGGTATTGCATGGCAAAACCAGGCGTTTGTTTTCTTAGGCAATTCAGGAGCGGGAAAGTCCACTTTAGCCGCGGACCTGGCAGCCGCGACAGACGCTGTAATCCTGGGGGAAGACCAGATTATTGTGCGGCAAATTGACGGCCGTTTTGTGGCCTTTGGCACCCCATGGCACCAAGACCCAAGCCGCTGCGATCCTCAGGGAGTGGAACTCAGCAAGTTATTTTTCCTTGACCGCGCCGCGGAGCAAACAATTACCCCGCTTAGCGGTTTTGATGCCGCTGTGCGCATCATGGCTACCGCGTTTGTGCCATATTACTTCCCCGCGCGGGTGCAAACCATCATGGACAAACTTGCACAGTTGCCTGAACAGACCCGCGCGTTTGTACTATCGTACCAACGCGGGTCTGATATACTTCAGGTAATTCGCCGCGCCTGAACAGATAAACTAATCCAAAATTTCATCAATTATTCTCAGCCATCAGAATCAGGAGAAGCACTATGTCCAGGTCTTTTCGCCTCTTCCTCATCATTGGGAGCCTATCGCTGCTGTTATCGCTGCCATTCCCGGCTTCGGCTGCCCGCCCTGCCAGCGCCGGCCTCTCCGTTCGCGTTCTCAGCTCTACCGCGGATGGGCTGAGCTTCGAAGTCGCGCTTTCTCTTAAAGACCTGGCCATAGAAACGGTTTCTATCGAAGGTACAGCGTACGCCCGGGTGTCTTTTCCTGATTCAGCCTTCATGAGCGAGCCCGGCCAGCCGGAACTGCCCTTCTTGAGCGAGATGCTGGCGGTGCCTTTTGGCGCAGAAGCGCGGCTCAGCATCAGCAGCAGCGCGCCTGTGCGAATCCCGCTTGAAAAACCAGTGCTGCCTGCACCCGGTTTAAAGGTTGCGCCCAACTGGGACGCGCTTTCACAAAGCAATTTTCAGGCGCTGCGGATTGAGGAAAGCCGCCGCCCCGACCCGACGATTTACGCCTCTTTCAGTCCTTTGCCATCTAAACAGGCTGCGATTCTAAACGACAGCATGCTGCGCCAGCAGCGCGTAATCAGCGTAGGGGTTTATCCAGTGCAATACCTGCCTGCGGAGAACGCGCTGCTGCTGTATACAAATGTGCGCGTTGATGTGCGCTTTGAGAGCCGGTCAGTAGACTCACTTCCAGCTGCGCGCGCGGAATCCTCTGAATATGAGGAAATGCTCGCCAACAGCCTTCTGAATTACACCCAAGCAAAAGCCATGCGCCGCTTTGTCCAGCCCGAAACCGTGGCTTTCAGCGCCGCCCGGCTGAACGCGGCCGGCATTAAGAATTGGAACCCGCCAAGCCCAGCCTGGCGCGTCATCACGAAGGCTGAAGGATTTTACCGCATCAGCGCCAGTCAGCTCAGCGCGGCAGGCGTGCCTGTGGAAAGCATATCCCCCGAAAATTATCACATGTACCACCTGGGTCAAGAAATCGCCATTCAGGTCAGCCCCGGGGATGACATTCTCTTTTACGCTGAGGCCCTGGATAGTAAATACACAGCGGACAATATATTTTGGCTGAGCTATGACGGTTCGCCCGGGCTGCGGATGCCTGCGCGCGACGCGACACCGGGAGCTCAACCGCTTGTCAGCGCGTTCGTGCGCGAGGAACATTATGAGGTAGACGCATATTACCAGCCAAAGTCCCCCAATGAGGATGAGTACGAACACTACTACTGGGGTTGGGTACTTCGCAACGGCGGCTCAAAAACTGACTGGGAGCGCCAGTTAGACCTGAGCCGCTGGACAGGCGGGGACATCAGTCTGAGCCTGCCCTTGATTGGTTATATAGACGTGATGGAGGCTAATCCCGACCACCGCGTGGGCATCCTGGTCAACGGCACGCAGGTGTACGAAGGCACCTGGGAAGCTTTCACACTGCACCAGGTGGAACTGACCGTGCCAGCCGCGCTGCTCGTTCCAGGGCTAAACACGATGAAAGTGACGGCGCTGGATACAGGCCAATCGGCCGATTTGTTCTACTACGATTGGTTGGAAATCGCCTATTCCAGCGATTTTCAGGTATCTTCCAATATGTTGAAATTTTCGCAAGCAGAACCGGGCGATTGGAGGTTTGAACTGACCAACTTCTCCACCGCGGATGCCCGGGTCTTTGATATCAGCAATCCTTTCGCGCCGGCAGAACTGACGGGGCTCACGCTTTCCGGCACAGGCCCGTATTCACTGCAGTTCCATGATGAAGTGCTTTTATCCGCGGAGTATCTGGCGCTTACTCCGGATAAATTGCTGCCGATTACGAGCATCGTGCCCGATACCCCGTCCAATTTAGCGGCGACATCCCAGCAGGCGGATTATCTGATTATTTCGCATGCCAACTTTCTCACAGCGGCCGCGCCGCTGGTCGGAATCCGTGAGACTTCCGGGCTGGAAACAGTTTTGGTGGATGTGCAGGACGTTTATGATGAATTTTCTTACGGCATTGTCGATCCGGCTGCAATAAAGAATTATATCTCCTATGCCTACGCGCAGTGGCAGGCTCCCGCTCCCAGTTACGTCCTCCTGGTAGGCGATGGAACCTACGACCCGAAAAACAATGAGAATTACGGCCGGATAAGTTACCTTCCGCCGTATTTCGGATATGTGGATCCTTATCTGGGCGAAACCGCGGCGGATAATCGCTATGTGGCTATTGTCGGCGCGGATACTCTACCGGATTTGTTTCTGGGACGATTAGCAGTGAACCAGCCCTCCGAGGTCACAGCCTATCTGACCAAACTTGCCAGTTATGAAACCAACCCGCCTTCTGGCGACGTACTTCGGCGCATCCTCGCGATTACCAGTCGGTACGAAGTCAACGGCCAATATCCGGTCATTTCTGACGAACTGCTGCGAGATGAATATCCGGGAGAACCCTTTACAGCCCAAAAAGTTTATTGGAAATGGACGCATAACGATCTCGCGCAAGCACGCGCGGATATTCAAAGTGGAATCAACGAGGGCCGCCTGCTGGTAAACTACATCGGTCACGGTTATTATGGTGGTTGGGGAGATACCAACGAATACCTGTTTACTTCCTCGGATATCAATTCCCTGCAAAACCAGGATAAATACCCCTTTGTCATGGCTATGACCTGTATGGATGGGCTCTATACCTACCCGCGACCTTTAGGTCAGGGTTACGAAGCCATGGCGGAAATTATCACCCGCACCTCGCTAAAAGGCGCGATAGACAGTTGGTCTCCGACCGGATGGGGAATGGTGGCAGGGCATGACCTGTTGAACCGCGGAGCTTTCCGGGCAATATTCCAGGACAGCACCGCGGCGCTCGGCGGTATCACTCAGGCCGGGCTGCTGCGGGTCTGGGGTAGCGGCAGCAATCTGGACCTGCTGGATACCTACCTCCTTTTTGGTGACCCCGCGGTAAGGCTTCCGCGCTCCCTTACTGCTGTGCCGGACTCCTACGCTACCTTAGAAGATACGCAGTTAGTTGTCGACGCGGCGAATGGCGTGTTAAAAAACGATATCAAACCTGTAAATGCTGCTCTCAGCGCTTATTTGGTAGAAAACGCGTTGAATGGAACTATTACCCTAAACCCGGATGGTTCTTTTGTGTATTCGCCTGACCCTGATTACTGCGGAGAGGACAGCTTCACCTACAGAATTAATGACGGAACAATAAACTCCAACACGGCGCGGGTGCAGCTCCTGATCAGCGGAGTGAATGACCATGCCCCGGTCGCATATGACCAGGAAGTTTACACGTATAAGGATACTCCTGTAAACATTACCCTGGAGTTTTCTGATTCTGACGAATGCGGCGGCAGTAGCAGCTGCGCCTCAAGCGGTATATCCGTCGCGGGTACTCTCGTTTCTTATTCGTTTGTCATCACCTCCGCGCCATCTCACGGCGCACTGAATGGGATTGGACCCGCGTTTGAGTACGTTCCGGATCCGGGATTTCTGGGCACAGATAATTTTAGTTTCGTGGTGGATGATGGGTTATTTCAGAGCAACCAGGCTGTTGTGACCATCACAATTTATGAACAGTTTATTACGTTCCTTCCATTATTAATAAAATGATGATTGATAATAAGACCGCATCAATATTTTAATAGGATTCAATTAGCTTACGAACCGTAAATAGACTGCCATTTATTGCACAATATTGCAATATATCGCAAATAGCCCACTGAAAAGCACACATGGAAATGTGTGCTTTTTTGTCATATTACCTTGATTTCTTATATATTTCAATTATTATTTCACCCAATTTACTGTGAAATACCTTGTATTTTCTCCTATGTCTTCTGACAAAACGAATCAAGCAAATCAATTAAACAAAGGAATTGATATGAAAGTTAAACATATTCTTATCGCTGCACTTGTCCTCTGTCTGGCTGTTCCCCCAGCATTTTTAGGGAGCCTGGCCGCTGTCGTCAATGCTGCCAGCCAGAATACCCCCCCGGTGGCATACGACCAGTCCGTGACAGCCATCGCGGGTTTTAGAAATTACATCACGCTGGCCGGTTACGACGCCGACGGCGACCCGCTCACGTACCTCATCCTGGATGCCCCGCTTCACGGTGACATTGTCGAACAGGAAGGTCCGGAGCTCGCTTACAGGCCCGACGCGGGCTATATCGGCCCGGATTCCTTCACCTTTGTGGTGCAGGACGGTATCTCGGAATCCAATGTCGCCACCGTCAGCATTACTGTACGCACCAATGCAGACCCGGTGGCATACGACCAGTCCGTGACAGCCATCGCGGGTTTTAGAAATTACATCACGCTGGCCGGTTACGACGCCGACGGCGACCCGCTCACGTACCTCATCCTGGATGCCCCGGCTCACGGTGACATTGTCGAACAGGAAGGTCCGGAGCTCGCTTACAGGCCCGACGCGGGTTATGCCGGCCCGGATTCCTTCACCTTTGTGGTGCAGGACGGCATCTCGGAATCCAATGTCGCCACCGTCAGCATTACTGTACGCACCAACGCAGACCCGGTGGCCTATCCACAAACCGTTGAGGCTGTGTCTGGAGTCCCGCTGCCTATCACGCTTAGTGGCTCGGATGCTGACGGCGACCCGCTGACTTTCCTGGTTGTTACCCAACCGCGTTTTGGAGCCCTCACAGGTTCCGGAGCCGATCAGGTGTACACCTCTTACGATGGGTTTGTTGGAGTGGATTTCTTCGAATTTGTCGTCCAGGATGGTATCGGTGAATCGGCTGTTGCCAGGGTTAGTATCAATGTGATTAGCGCGAATCGCCCGCCTGTGGCGGACCCTCAAAACTTGAACGCGACTTCCGGTGTGCCGCTGGCTATCACCCTGACCGGTTCTGACCCAGACGGCGATGCATTGACCTTCATCGTCACAGACCAACCCGACCACGGCACTTTAACGGGAACCGCGCCGGAGCTGATTTACACCTCTGCGAGCGGTTACATCGGCCCGGACAGCTTCCAGTTTGTTGTATCCGACGGCGTGCTTACCTCCACACCCGCCACCGTTACTCTGACGGTCACATCCTCAGGACCTGTCACGGTCTTCTTTGATGACTTTGAAACGGAAAAGGGCTGGGTAAGAAATCCGAACGGCACGGACACTGCCACGACTGGTAAGTGGGAGCGCGCTAATCCAGAGTACACCTGGTGGATGGGTCCCAAGCAGCTTGGCACCACAGTGAGCGGCTCGAACGACCTCGTCACCGGTCCCCGAGCTGGCAGAGAACCAGGCAGCTATGATGTGGATAATGGTGTCACATCCATAAAATCACCAAGCATCGTTTTGCCAGCTAACAGCAGCCTGACGTTAAGCTTCAGCTACTATCTGGCGCATGCCAGCAATTCCTCGAGTGCCGACTACCTGCGGGTAAAAGTTGTTGGCGCGAGCACCGCCACTGTTCTCCAGGTTCTGGGTACAAACAAGGACAAAGATGCATATTGGACTGTCAGGACAGTTGATCTATCCGCCTTTGCCGGCCAGACCGTATACATCCTCATTGAAGCCGCTGATAACAGTCAAGCAAGCCTGGTAGAAGCCGCGGTGGACGACCTCATGATTGTTGCCACTCCGCAAGTCTTCGCGAGCGGGAACACGAACACTACAAAGTAATTCTCCAGCTTAAACCGGTTGTGATGCCAAACCATCACAACCGGTTTTTCTTTCCAAAAATACAAACCTGGCATAAATAGTGTACCCATATTTTCTGTTAATCCGCAGTAGTTTAATTTTTCTTAGAGGAGTCTGACATGAGAAACCGTCGCAAATTACTCACTTTTCTATTAGTTTTTAGTCTTTTGGCTTCCAGCTTTAGTAGTATGTTGGCGAAACCGGTGAACGCGCAGACAGAAGGCCCGGAATTGCAGGATTCCCGGGTTTATGTGGTGCGTGTTTATTATGCCAACGAAAAAGACATCCAGAAGCTGATTCCCTTTGATCTCTTTGAGTTCAACGACAAAGTGGACAAATATGTACTCGTCGCAGCGACTCAGTGGGAAATCGAAAGGATTAAGGCGCTTGGATTTAAAGTGGTCGTCGATGACGAACGCTCCGCGGACCTCGCCTTGGGATACGGCAACCAGATTCAGACCATTCCAGGCTACTCCTGCTACCGAACGGTCGAAGAAACCTTCGCGACGGCAGCGAATCTGGCGGCCACCTACCCCACACTTGCCCAGTGGATAGACATTGGCAATTCCTGGGAAAAAAGTGTCGGGCAGCCGGATGGGTATGACATGATGGTGCTCAAGCTCACCAATTCCCAAATTACCGAGTCGAAGCCCAAGATATTCATCATTGCGGGCATCCACGCGCGGGAATATACAACTTCTGAGACTGCCACCCGTTTTGCAGAATACCTCCTTTCGAATTACGGTACAGACGCGGATGTGACCTGGCTGGTCGATTATCACGAAATCCACATCCTCTTTTACACCAATCCAGACGGCCGCAAAGAAGCAGAAGCCGGCCTCTCCTGGCGTAAAAACACCAACGAAAACTACTGCGGGGTCACAAGTACCAGCCGCGGCGCGGACCTGAACCGCAACTTCAGCTATCAATGGGGAGGCGCCGGGTCAAGTTCCAACACCTGTGACGCAACCTACCGCGGACCCTCCGCGAATTCTGAACCTGAAACCCAGGCTGTTGTTTCATACATACTCGCGAATTTTCCGGACCAACGCGGCACGGGCGCTGCCCCGGCCGACACCACGGGTGTTTTTATTGACCTTCACAGCTACGGTGGTTATGTTCTCTGGCCCTGGAGCTATACCACCAGCGCTGCGCCAAATGCCACTCAGCTGGCGACCTTTGGCCGAAAAATCGCTTACTTTAACAGCTATCTTCCCGGTCAGACCGGCCCGGACCTTTACACATGCTCCGGTGTAACAACTGACTTTGCCTATGGAGAGTTGGGAATTCCAGCATATACCATTGAAATGGGAACTGCCTTCTTCCAAACCTGTTCCACTTATGAAAGTACAATTCATCCGGCCAATCTGCAAGCATTAATCTATGCTGCAAAGGTCGCAAGAACACCCTACATGACTCCCCTTGGCCCGGATTCTCTGAATCTTGCGCTAAGCGCCAGCACCGTTCCAGCGGGAACCCCTGTGACCCTCACAGCTCAGGCAAATGACACCCGCTACCGCCAGACAAATGGCACAGAACCCACCCAGAATATCGCTGCAGCCCAGTACACCGTTGACACGCCTCCCTGGGCAAGCGGCGCGGCGCCAGTCGCAATGAGCGCATCAGACGGCTCATTTAACGCGACCACTGAAAACATCACCGGGGTTATTAATACCAGTGGCCTAAGCGCGGGGCGGCACACAATATACGTCCGCTCCAAAGACGCGAATAACAACTGGGGCGCGGTTAGCGCGATTTTCCTCACTATTGAGGGAGTCGCTAACCTGCCGCCTGTTGTTTCTGGAATCCCGGATCAGACCGTCAGCGAAGGCAGCTCTTTTACAACCATCAACCTCGATGATTATGTAAGTGATCCCGACAACAGCGACGACCAGTTGACATGGATTGTTAGCGGTAATTCAGCCTTGAGTGTCTCAATTTCTAATCGTGTGGCTGTTATCACGGCACCCAACGCTGACTGGAACGGTTCAGAAACCATCACCTTCCGGGCGACAGATCCCGGCGGGCTCTATTCTCAGGATGCTGCTGTTTTCACTGTCACAGCAATCAATGACGCCCCTGTTGTAACGGATATCCCTGACCAGACCATTCAGGAGGGGGCAGCATTCCTGGCTATCCCCCTGGATAATTACGTTTCAGATGTTGACGACAGCGACGCTCAAATGACATGGACTGCCTCAGGCAATTCCGCTCTCAATGTAAGTATCGTCAATCGGGTTGCTACAATCACAAGCCCCAACCCCGAATGGAACGGGTCGGAGACGATCACTTTCCGTGCCGCGGATCCAGGCGGCCTTAGCGCTCAGGATTCAGCCGTATTTACCATTACGGCGGTAAATGATGCTCCAGTGGTCGCAAATATCCCTGACCAGACAATTCCTGAAGGGAGCAGTTTTGCAAACATCCCACTGGATGACTATGTCTCCGACCCTGACAACACAGACCCGGAACTCATCTGGACATTCTCCGGGAATACGAATTTGATTGTCAGCATCACGACAGACCGCGTGGCGCAGGTTACTTTACCAACGCCTGATTGGGTCGGCTCGGAGATCGTCACATTCCGCGCGGCTGATCCTGCGGGTCTTCATAGTGAGGATCAGGTGCTGTTTGCTGTCACAGCCGGGAACAAAGCTCCAGTGGTAAGCGACATTCCAGACCAGAGTGTGCCTGAAGGCGGTAGTTTTGCTTCAATATACCTTGACGATTTCGTCTCAGATGTTGACAACAGCGATGCCGAAATGGTGTGGGACGTAAGAGGAAACAGTCAGCTGACCGTCACCATTTCCAACAGGGTCGCAACAATCGCAATCCCCAATGCGGATTGGAGCGGCGCAGAAACCTTTATTTTCCGAGCCACTGATCCGGGCGGGTTATCTGCTGAGGACGCTGCCGTCTTTACAGTATCGGCAGTTAACGACAGCCCCGTTATGACAGACATTCCCGACCAAAGCATTCTTGTCGGTGGAGCTTTTGCGGCCATTTCACTGGACGATTATGTTTTAGACATCGACAATCAGGATGTGGAACTCACCTGGTCTGTGAACGGCGCGAACCACCTCACAGTCAGCATTACAGACCGTGTTGCGACGGTCATACCGCAAACAGGTTGGACTGGCGAGGAGACTCTGACATTCCGTACGACGGACCCGGAGGGATTATTTGCCGAAGATGCCGCTAAGTTTACTGTCAGGGCTGCAAACCAGGCTCCTGTTGTTTCAGATATTCCCGACCAAACCATCGATGAAGGCGGCGCGTTTGCAGCGATTAACCTTGATGAATATGTGGCAGACCCTGATAACGCCGACGCTGAGTTGGCTTGGTCCTTCAGCGGAAATTCAGCTCTCAGCGTAAGCATAGCCAATCGCGTGGCAACCATTACCGCGCCTTCTGCTTCCTGGTACGGTAGGGAGACGATTACCTTCCGAGCCACAGACCCGGAAGGACTGTTCAGTGAAGATACAGCTGTCTTTCTCGTGAACGCGGTCAACTACCTACCGGTCGTTTTCGCGCAGGAATTGACCACACAGGCCGGCACTCCACTTGAAATTTTGCTGACAGGCACAGACGCAGACGAAGATCCGCTGAGTTTCAGCATCACCAGCGCTCCATCCAATGGAACCCTTGCTGCTGGCGCTAGCTCTGCTGAATGGGTATACACTCCCGCTGACGGTTTTACAGGCGTGGACAGTTTCGCCTTCAGGGCCAGCGATGGACAGGGATATTCCGAACCCGCTGTCATCAGCATCACGGTGACGCCCGCCGGCCCGGTGCAGGTCTTCTGGGATGATTTTGAGACTGATTTGGGTTGGGTCCGCAACGCAAACGGGACCGACACCGCCACCCTGGGGTATTTTGAACGTGCAAACCCGGAAGATAATGTTTACAACGGCAATAAGCAGCTGGGCACCACAGTCAGCGGTTCGTACGACCTGGTCACCGGCCCATTACTGGGCAGTTCCGCGGGCGCGTACGACCTGGACGGTGGCAAAACCAGTATGCAGTCACCCGCCATTGTTCTGCCTTCCGGGCGGGAACTGACCCTTTCCTTCAGCTACTATCTGGCCCACTACACCAACTCCTCCACGGATGATTTCTTGCGCGTCTACGTCGTTGGTAGCAGCAGCGTGAAGGTTTTTGAAGAACTCGGAGCTGCAAACAATGACGACGCGGTTTGGGCAAGCTTCAGCGGGGATATCAGCAGTTTTGCCGGCCAGACCGTCAGAATTAGTATTGAAGCAGCAGACGCAGGCACCGCCAGCCTGGTTGAAGCCGCTGTAGACGATGTACTTATCCTGGCCACTGCCCCGAACAATCCTCCCAGCGCGGACCCGCAGACGCTTAGCACCGCGGAAGATACCGCGTTACCCATTACGCTTACAGGTTCCGACCCCGAAAGCAGCCCTCTCAGCTTCACTGTGACGGTCAATCCCGCTCACGGAAGCCTGAGCGGCAGCGCCCCGGCACTAACTTACACCCCGGCTGCCAACTTCAATGGTTCAGACAGCTTCGGTTTTACAGTAAGCGACGGCAAAATGACCTCCGCTGAGGCCGTGGTTTCCCTGACAGTGACCCCGGTGAATGATGCGCCGGTTGCTTTGGCCAGGTCAGTCAGTACCAGCGTGGATACGCCGGTCGCGGTTGTTCTTTCGGGAACGGACGTTGACGGCGACTCCCTGACTTACACAGTCCTGACTGCTCCCGCTCACGGCGCCTTGACCGGCACCGCCCCAAGCCTGACCTATACTCCGGCTTCAGGTTACACCGGTGCTGATTCGTTTACATACAAGGTAAACGATGGAACCGCGGATTCCACGGCAGCAACAGTCGCAATCACCATCAATCCTGCCGGTCCAACCACGATATTTGCAGATGATTTTGAAACGGATAAGGGTTGGACATTTAACCCCAACGGCACTGATACAGCAACGATAGGCGCTTTTGTGCGGGCGAACCCGGATGCGACCACATATTACGGGAATAAACAACTGGGCACCACGACCAGCGGTTCCTACGATTTGGTCACAGGTCCGCTTGCGGGCAGCTCCGCCAGTTCTTACGACCTGGACGGCGGCACCACCAGCGTCCGGTCGCCGTTGATTACCCTTCCGGCTGGCAGAACAATTACCCTGACGCTCCGGTACTATCTGGCGCATTACTCCAATTCCTCAAGCTCGGATTACCTGCGAGTGCAGATTATCGGCGCGACGACAGTAACCGCATTGCAGGAAGTTGGCGCCAGAAATGACGACGACGCTGTATGGGCAACGCTCACCTACGACCTGTCCAGCTTTGCCGGTCAGTCCATTTATATTCTGATTACCGCGGCCGATGCGCCGAGCGATAGTCTGGTAGAAGCCGCTATTGACGACGTCCAGATTATTGCGCAGTAAGGCTTTCGCCGGCCTGAATGATAATTCGGGCTGGTAGTTGAATATCCATTCAAGATTGCAGGTCAGAATCAGGTTTCACTGGTTTTGACCTTGCTTTTTAAGCAGACTTAATTCATTTTTGTGCATCTCAGGCATAAAGACCTCTTCCGGTGATAAAATCGAATTATCCCCACGCGATTAACCCAAGAGGTTTTTCTATGCGTTTTTCATTTCAGGGTATGACATATTTTCGGCGAGGAATTGCTTTCCTGGTGCTAAGCCTGTTGGTTGGCTGCCCACTTTCTTCGGTATCAGCCAGATACATCGCACCCCCTGAGGAAAGTGACACTACTGATTACGGCATTCAGACTGGTTCGGCCGGACTTGCCTGGGGCAACCCTGACGGACCGCATTCAGTCTACGCCTGGCCGTTCACAGTCGTGCAAATGGGGCACGTTATCCAGTCCTACCAATATTATGGCGGCAGTCCTTACTTCCATCACGGCATCGACATGCTCGCCCCCAGCGGCACGTCTGTCTATTCCTTTTCCGGCGGGCAGGTCGTCAACATTGAAAACTACAACGCTTCTCCGTTGTACTGGGAAGTCGCGATCCTCGACCCTGAGGGCTACGTCTGGCAGTACCACCACATCGCGGAGCCCAGTATTCCCCCAGACCTGGAACATGCTTACCAGGACTGGCAGGCCGACCCTGTAAATGGAGGGTTTATCACGCGCGGAACGAAACTTGGCGAAATCGTTCCCTGGCCTGTGGAAACCTTTGGTTATTATTTTCATCACATCCACCTGAATATTCTTGCGGATGGAGATGTATACCTGAACCCGTTGGAATTTCACACACCGCTGGCGGATACCCAAGCGCCTGTAATCAGCAAAACCGGATTAACAATCAACAACTCTTTGGTTTCCGGGGATACTATCACCGAAACGCAAATTCCCAATTACAGCCTTTACGCCCACACGGGAGACCTGTTCCTCAGTCCGGTTTTCACACTGCCCCCTTACAAGATTGCCTATTCGCTGGACGGCGCACCCTGGACCACCGTATGGGAGTTTCATACCTTCCCGGGAGGAAGCGACACCACCTTGCTAGTGGATGATTTTTTCATCGCTCCTCCGACCTGTGGTGATTACAACTGCCGGCAGTTTTATATCGACCTGGGTTTTACCATGTCCGGCCAGCGCCAGTTTCCCAGTCAAAACGGCAGCCATACCATGCAGATTCAGGTATGGGATTACAACCAGAACTCCGACCTGGATACCTACACCTGGACAGTCCTGCATCCATCCTCCGTGGTTTACAGCAGCCTAAGCGGCGAATACACACCAACGGGCAATCTCATCCATTGGAGCACCTCCGCGCTTGGGGACGCACTGGGCTTTAATCTTTATCGTTCAGAAACCAGCGACGGCGCGAAAACAAAATTGAACCTGAGTTTGATACCTGCCGCGCAAGCCAAAACCACAGTGTACTCCTTCACCGACGAAACCATCATACCCGGGCGCGAATACTGGTATTGGGTGGAGGATGAAGACGCCTACGGACCAACCGGAGAATACTACGGACCGCTGCGCCTGCTGAGCGGCTGGCAAATTCATCTCCCGCTGCTCTCACGAGGTGGTGCGGATTGATTTTCCATAAAAGGAAACATGCGGAGGCAAACGAACGGCAGTCTGCTCTCACAATAAGAGAGAAATCGCTTTGGCAAGATCAGGAGTAATACCACGGACATTCAGGCGCTTGTGATAAATCTGCTAAACCCATTGAGCGACAGTGAAGAAATCGCTGTTCTTCTGCGCTCGCTTAGCTCCGAGGATTGGGTACTTCTCCAGCGGTATCTGGAGAATCATTCGCTGGCATGCCTTGTCTATGCCCGTTTGTGTCAGCAATGTCAGACGCACTTAATTCCGGAGGAAAGCCGGCAGTTCTTACGCGAACAGTACCTCTTAAACGCTGCCCGCAATCTGCAGCTGCTTCAGAATGCCCATAAAGCGCTTGCGGCGCTTGCTGAGCGGAATATTCCTGTGATCGGGATTAAAGGTTTATATCTGCTGGAAAACATCTATGCGGATATTGGCGCGCGCGGGATGAATGACCTGGATATCCTCGTCCGTAGAGAAGATATTCCCCGGACAGTTGCAACGTTACAGGAATTATCTTATCAGCCCCTCACGTATTTTGACAGTCTTGATGCCAACGTGGATATTAAGCATGTTCCTCCCATGAGCCTGCCCGATGGAACCATTGTGGAAGTCCATTGGACTCTGTTGGAGGAAAACGAGCCCTTTACTCTGGATGTGGAAGGCTTGTGGCAGCGCAGTGTGCCTGCCCGCTTTGCGGAATCAAACGCGCTTTCCCTTTCCACCGAAGACCTGCTCCTGCACCTTTGCCTGCATGCCGTGTATCAGCATTATCTCAAGCTTGGCCTGCGTGGAATGTACGATATCGCTCTGGTGATAAAAAGCGCGGCAGCGCGCATCAATTGGGATAAGCTGCGAGAGACAGCGAAGCATTGGGGCGCTGAAAAAGTTGCCACGCTGACATTTGCCTTGCTTCAAGACCTGGGTTGGGTTCAGCTGCCAGATGGACTTCTTGACACCTTGCTTCCAGAAGCTTTTGAACCGGAAATCCTCGCGCAGGCAAAAAAAGTGTTGCTGCTCGAGGAGACAAATCCCTCCCTTTGGACGCCCAGCCTCACCGAGCTTTCCGAGCGTAAGAATGTCATTGATAAAGCCAGACTGCTGGCAAGTCGTATTTTCTTGCCCAGGACGGTAATTGCCCGGCTTTACGGAATGAATCCCCGCTCTCCGGCTCTGATTCTGGGGTATTTACGCAGAGCTTCAGATTTATTCCGGCAGTATAGCCGCACCATCACCAGGTTAATCACTTCTGAAGAGAAACTCTCTCAGAATATCGAACAGGAAAAAACGCGATATCTAATCCACCAATGGCTTGTAAGCCGATAAAGAGGCATGATGAAAAGAAATGTGTGGTTCTCAGTATTATTTACGGTGATTTTGTTGGTTTCTATCACAGGCGATCGCAGCGCGAAAGCTGCCCAATCGCAGCCAGCCGATGTGCCTGCCTGTACCAACCCAGAAGCTGAGATTGAGCAAGTCTACCGCGTGTACTATCAATCCCCCGAGGACATTACAAATCTTAAGTCCTTCGATTTGTTCGAGTTTAATGACAGAGTGGAAAAATACGTGCTGGTGGCAGCCACCCCTTCTGAAATTACCGTCATCCAGAGCATGGGCTTTACCACAGCCCTGGACGAGGAACAAACCGCCAATTACCGCAAGCTGGACCTCCTCAAAACTCAGGGCCTGGAGACTCTTCCTCCACCTTACAACTGCTACCGCACCGTGGAAGAACTTTATTCCTACGCCCAGGCGCTGGCAACTATCTACCCGGACCTGGCGGAATGGATAGATGTCGGCAATTCCTGGGAGAAAAGCGTGGGGCAGCCGGATGGCTACGACATGATGGTCCTACGGCTCACCAACGAAGCCATCACCGGCGACAAACCCAAACTGTTCATCACAGCCTCCATTCACGCGCGCGAATACGCCCCCGCGGAACTGGCCGCCCGCTTTGCCGGCTACCTGATTGAAAACTACAACGCGAACGCTGATGTGCACTGGCTGCTGGATTATCACGAGATTCACATCATGCTGACAGCCAATCCGGATGGGCGCAAGGAAGCCGAAGCCGGGCTCTCCTGGCGCAAAAACACCAACGAAAACTACTGCGGAGTCACCAGCCAGAACCGCGGCGCGGACCTGAACCGCAACTTTGGCTTCCAGTGGGGCTGCTGCGGCGGCTCAAGTGGGAGCCCATGCGCGGAGACCTACCGCGGACCGGCAGCGGCTTCAGAACCGGAAACCCAGGCAGTGCAAAATTACATGCTATCCATCTTCCCGGACCAGCGCGGAGACGCGCTCAGCTCGCCTGCTCCGGAAGATGCCACTGGAATTTACATTGACCTGCACAGTTACTCCCGTCTGGTCTTGTGGTCGTGGGGCTTCACGACCTCCCTTGCGCCTAACGGAACCGACCTGCAGACGCTTGGCCGGAAACTCGCCTTCTTTAATAATTATGATCCCTCTCCCTCCTGGGATCTTTACATCACCGATGGAAGCACCGAAGATTATGCCTACGGGCAGCTGGGCGTGGCTGGGTACTGTATAGAGGTAGGAGACGCGTTCTTTGAAAGCTGCAGCACCTTTGAGTTTGATATCCTGCCCGGCAACCTGCCGGCTTTGCTCTATGCCGCCAAAACCGCCCGCACGCCCTATATGACCCCCGCCGGTCCGGATTCCATTAACCTCACGCTCAGCCAGGCCACCGTCCCTGCCGGAACAATCGTCACGCTCACTGGTCAGGTGAATGACACACGTTATAAAAGCGGAGCCGGCGAACCCACCCAGGCGGTCGCCGCGGCGGAGTACTCCCTGGACGTGCCGTACTGGCAGGCGGGTTATGCTCCCAGCCCGCTTTCCCCCGCGGATGGGAATTTCAACTCCAGCTCGGAAAATGTGACCGCGAGCATCGACACCACCGGCCTGTCCGCCGGCCGGCACATCCTGTATGTGCGCGGGAAAGACGCCAACAATAACTGGGGCGCGGTCAGCGCGGTATTCCTTACCATCGAGGGGGCCGTCAACACTCCCCCAGTGGCTGATCCGCAGACCCTGAGCACGTGGCGGGGCCAGTCGCTAAGTATCACGCTCACCGGCTCGGACGCGGACGGCAACACCCTGACCTATGAAGTGGTTGCGGCCCCCAGTCACGGTGCCCTTTCGGGCAGCGCGCCTGACCTGGTATACACCCCGGCGGCTGGATATATTGGCGCGGACAGCTTTAGCTTTAGAGTCTGGGACGGTCTGGCCTACTCAGCGCCAGCCCTGGTCAGCATCCAGGTGGAAATGCCACTGTTTTTACCCATCCTCGTCAAGTGAACGAGTTAAATGACAAAACCTGCCCGGAAGTGCCCGGGCAGGTTTTTCTTTGGTTTACAGTCCGCCTCAAAGAGAATATAATTCACTGGAAACAAGTAAATTCGCTTGACATTCGTCGTTACTTCGTTTTTTCTTAACGATAGTGTCAAGCGCTTGGCGTAGAAGAAGCCGCGAGTCGTTAAGCGGCCGAGGGATGTTACACGGAATTCTCATCAAAAGGCGGAACTGTACTTAGCGACTGACCTGACATGGTCAGCTGGTGAATGGAGATAGTGTATGGATATTAAACAGTTTTTTGTATCGGCAAAGCGCTGGCTGTGGTTCCTGATACTGGGCACGCTGCTTGGCGCCGTCGGGGGGTATTTTTTCAGCAGCCGACAGACTCCGATTTACCAGGCTTCCACCCGTTTTGTGGTTTTGCGGGCCGCCCAGACTACCTATGATTACTTTTCGTATCTGGACAGCCAGCAATTAATCTCTACCTACGCGCAGCTGCTTTCCACGGAAAGCCTGCTGGCGCAGGCCTCTCAGGAACTTGGTTTCCCGGTCAGGAAGGGACAAGCCACTGCTGCTCAGATTAACGATACGCAGTTTGTGGAGCTGACGGTTAAGGATACAGACCCAGAAAGAGCAGCCTTGATTGCCAACGGACTGGTAAAGGTGCTGATTGACCAAAACGAACAGCTTCAGGCCGTGCGCTACATCAGCGCCGAACAAAACCTGCAGAACCGCATTGATGAAGCGCAGCAGCAAATTAGCATTTTGCAGGCTCAAATCAACGAAGTCTCTTCTGCCACGGTGGAATCACAGCTTCAAAGCGTTCAGGCTCAGATTGATGACCTGCAGGCCCAGGTTACTGCCCTCAACGCCGAAGTTGCAAAAATTGACCCTGAAACCGCCACAGATGAACAGATCGCTCTTTTAGCGGATTACCAGGCACAGCTGGACCAGCTGACGCCTGTCCTCTCACTTTACCAACAGATTTATACCAATCTTGTCGTCCTGAAAACCCCCGCCCAGAGCGATACAACCACAACCACACAACTTACGCAACTGCGAACTACTCTGGAACTTTACCAGCAAATTTACATCAGTAGCATTAGCAGCCTGGAAACTCTGCGCCTGACCCGCGCGCAGAATACCCCCAATGTGGTCCAGGTGGAAGCCGCTGTCACCCCCAGCAGCCCGATTTCACCGAAACCGATGCAGAGCGCGCTGCTGGCCGGCGGCATCGGATTATTGGTAACAGCAGCGGTCGCGTTCCTGGTTGAATTCCTGGATGACACCATCAAGACGCCGGATGAGGTAAAAGACCAATTAGGGCTGCCGGTCATCGGGCTGATAGGCGAACTTCGCAAGAAAAACAAAGATGAAAAGCTCGGCAATTATGTGGCGTATCACCCCCGCTCACCCGTATCGGAAGCTTTCCGGGCGCTGCGGACAAACCTGGAGTACTCCGGAATTGATGCACCTCTCCGCGTCATCCTGGTCACCAGCGCGGGAAAATCCGAAGGGAAGACCACTGTCGCGACCAATCTGGCAATTGTCCTGGCGCAGAGCGGAAAAAAAGTTCTGCTGCTGGATTCTGACATGCGCCGGCCTAATGTCCACGCGCAATTCAACATTCACAACCGCGTCGGTCTGAGTGATCTTGTGCGGGGTAAACTCACTCTGGAAAGCGTGGTCAGAACGCTGCCAGAGATTAAGAACCTCTCCATCATCACCAGCGGCGGACTGCCGCCGAACCCAGCCGAACTCCTTGGCAGCGAACGCATGCGCAGTATTCTGGAGGAAATGAAATCAGTCTTCGATGTCATCGTCATGGACAGCCCGCCGATGCTAGTCTCAGACGCACAAATTCTATCGACGCGAACAGACGGCGTTATTTATGTTATCGTGCCGGGCAACACTCACAGCGTAGCCGCCAAACGGCCGCTGGAAGAATTACAGCGGATAAACGCGAACATCTTAGGTGTCGTCATGAACCGCATCCCCCGCAATCGGGATTACTACTACGGCGGTTATAACTACTATTCCCCCTACAGCAGCCACGATGGTTACCATCAGACTGGCGCTTTGGAGGAAGGTTTTGAATTGGGATTGGCTGATGAAAAAAGCACTGCATCACCACTAAAAGGAAAATAACGGGCGTCTCCTCCCGCCCATGATGATATCTGGATATTCATGGCACAACAGTGAAAAACCGATGACAAAACAAGGCCGGGAAATTGAAGCAGTAAATAGCGGGCAGGAAGATAAATGCCCTTACCTCGGTCTCCCCGAGGACGCTTATTCCGTCCAGGATTATCCCTCCATTTATAATGTTTGCCATCATGTCGTGCCAACCGCGGTTCCAAAGCTTTCCCATCAGGTAAAGTCCTGCCTGACACCTGGTTTCTCTCACTGCCCGGTTTTTTCCGCGGACCCTGACCAGAAAATGCCGCTAGAATTAGCGATGCGGTTTAATCCAAAGGTCAGCAGACAACTGGGCTGGGGCGGCCTGGGTCTGGCCGCCGTAATTGGTTTATTGGTTCTTTTTCTCCTGGTCAGCCGGCCCTGGAAAACTGCACCTATAAGCAGCCCGAGTCCTTTGCCCGCTCCCACCTCCACCAATATTCCCTTTTTAATCATCAGGGATGCGAGCGCCACGCCCGAAAACACCGCCGCGGCTCCCGCGCCAACTCCAACCGCCGAACCGACCAGCACACCCACGCCGGTGGCAACCCGAACGCCCCACACACTTGATGTCGTGATTGGCAGCCAGGATCAATTTATCGTCCACCGGGTCAGTTCCGGGGAAAGCATCCAGTTGTACGCCACACTCCATAAAACCAACCCGAATGTTATCAAATCGGTCAACTACAACCTTGTGGTTCCCATTTGGGTCGATTCAATTATTGTCATACCGCTGAACCGAACAGACCCGGGTGATTTACCCGCGTTTGAACCTTACGGAATCGCGGATGAAGGGATGACGCTTAGGGATATCGCCAATAAATTTGGCGTTGATTTGGACACCCTCGCCCGCTACAACGACCTCCTACCCGATGACATTCTTGTGCCGGGAGAATGGGTGCTGATACCGCGGGAAAGAACATACTGGTATCGCTATTAAGCGTAGAAGAGACACCATGCCTGGCGTATTATTTGTGTGCACAGCAAACCGTTTTCGTTCTCCGCTGGCACAGGTCATTTTTCAGGGATTGCTGCGGAAAATGCCGTCGGCTGCCGATTGGCGCGTGGAAAGTGCCGGCACATGGGGAGACCCAAACTTACCTGCCATGCCAGAAGCTGTTGAGGAAGCCCGAAAAAGGAATTTGAACCTGGATAATCATCGTTCCAGGTTGTTAACACCCAGGATGATGAACCAGTTTGACCTGGTACTGGTCATGGAGACCGGACACAAAGAAGCGCTTCAAGCTGAGTTTCCAACGGTTAGCAGCCGGATATATTTGCTCTCAGAAGTGTGCGGCGGGGTTCCTTTCAGCATACCCGACCCGTATGCCTCCGGTGACTCACCCGCTGAAGTGGCCCGGGAGATTGACCAACTGATTACCAGCAAGTTCGCACTGCTGTATCAATGGTTAATGTACAGCGCAAAAAAGACGGGCAGCTGACCCTATGAAAATTGGTAATTTTACCCTGAAATATTTAGACTTGAATTAAAATATACTATCTCTGCGTTTAAGAAATTGGTAGACCAGTAATGACAACATCACAGGATAATCCAAGAAGTGCCTTCCCACCGGAGAATTTGCGCTGTCCCTATGTTGGGCTTGTGGATGATGTCAATACCTATTCCGAATTCCCATCGGACATGAATTACTGCCACCGCAGCCAGCCTATCACCCTGCCAATTCTTGTGCACCAGCGCGAATATTGCCTGAGCGCGCGGTATTCAGAGTGTCCGATGCTTTCCACAACAAAATTTAAGAAGCTTCCTCCCGAACTTCGCTTAGTAAAAGCCCTGCCGCAAAAACCAAAGCTCCCGCGCTGGCTTTTACCAGTCGTTATCCTGGCTGTGTTCTTGCTTGGCTCGCTGGCAACGTTAATCATCCCCGAACTCAGCTCCGCGTTTGCCAGCTTCCTGAATGCCAATCAAACCCCGGCGCGCTATCCCAGCCCGACGCCGGCGCTCACCCGCTTAGGGTTTATTACCCCGTCGCCTTTCAGTTTGTTTTCGGTCGTGAAAACCTTCACCCCCAGCGCAGAACTGCCTGTTGATTTCACGGACACCCCGACGCCTATCGCGGCGATCGCTTCCACGCCCACGCCAACCCCGCCCCCTCTTTGCAGCGCTGAGGATATCAAGTATTTCAGCATTTCTTTTTTCATTGGCGATGTGGTGCAAATTGTCTTTACCAGCCCGGTCGACCTTCGCGCGTACCAGGTTCTGGATGCCCAGGGCAAGCCGACAGACCGCCTCAACCTACCCGATTTCAAGCTGTGGCGCAATGAGACGCGCGTGTATTCCTACGGCACCTTTATGCGCAACCCGGCAGAGCCTACCCGCCTATCCCTTGAACTGCTTGCCAAAAAGAACGATAAAATCAAATTATCTTTCATCGACGAAACCGGCACGCATTGTTCGAAAACAATTACTGTGCCTGACGAAAACGCGTTTAAGACTCCAACAAGCCGGAATCCTCTGCCTACCCAATTTATTCCCTCACCAACCATCGCGCCGCCGACTGAAGAGCCCCCCACCCAAGAGCCACCCACCCCAGAGCCGAGTCCGACGCCAATCCCTCCCACACCCACGCGCACACCGCGCCCGTCCGAGACTTTGCCGCGCGATACGCTTACCCCGACTCCGCTGCCTTAACTATCCGCCGATAACCTCATTTCGGCACCAAATCCATGCTTCCCTACCATCTTGTTGACCATTTCCTGCAGTATGCCCCGACGGAATCGCGTGAGCTAATTCTGGAAATTCGCAATCTGGTATTCGCGGCAGTACCTGATGCCCAGGAAGAAATGCGAGGAAGGAACCTGGTGTACTTCAGGAGCGCAGCAGGCGGACCGGTAATATCAGGCGTGTGCGGAATTAGCAGGAAAGGAAACACGGTTCGGGTCTATTTCACGCATGGTGCATTTATCCCGGACCCGCATCACCTCCTGCGCGGAACCGGCAAAGCGATGCGCGCCCTGGAACTCCGCGATTACGCGGAAGTGCCGTGGGAAGCTTTGCAGGAATTAATCCTCGCGCACGCGAATTTGGACCCGAAGACTCTGCCCCAAAATCGCAACGCTGAATGAGAGCCAAACTAATCCCAAACCAACCGCAGGCCGCGCGGCTTGTCAATTCCAACGGGTTTCTGGCGTCAGGCATTCTGTAAAGCAAACTCTGAATAACAGACAGTTGGCAGAGCAGAAGGTTGTCAACTAATTATTTGCTCCGCGGATAAAATAGTCCAAAAACAACTTGCATTATTCGGCATTATCGAGTATATTGAAAAAGTTAACGAAATAATCAGGAGCGCAAGATGACCCCATTACCTAAGAGAAAAACCACCTCCGGACGCCGCGATCGCCGACGCTCACACGATGCTCTCAAAGCCCGCAACAGTGTTGCCTGCCCCAATTGCGGAGAGCCTCGTCTGCCGCATCGTGTCTGCCCAAAATGCGGCTACTATCAGGGTAGAGAAGTTCTCACCATCGAAAAAGATTAATCCCAGCCGTACGCATTCAACTCCACGCGCCGCGTGGAGTTTTTTTATTTACCGCTCAGTTTTCGCTGGAAAGGCGCAAAATGCGCAACCAGCTCTTTAGGCAAATACCCCAGGATGCGAATGCCCGTTTCGGTGTGTTCAAGTTTCTGGACGTGCCCTTTTTCATGAAAAACAGATACCAAATGCCCCTGGTTGTACGGCAGCAGTACATCCAAATGCACGTAGGCGCTAAATAATTCGCGCCCAATTGTTTCCAAGAGCGCGCCTATGCCGGCCGCGTTTTTCGCGCTGATGAGCAGCGCCTGGGTTTCCAGATTCTGGCGCACGCGCTCCAACTCTTCCGGCGCCAACAAGTCGACCTTGTTGTAAGCCGTGATGACCGGGATATCCCCCGCGCCAATCTCCAACAGGGTCTCCAGCACGGTTTTCTTTTGCTGAGCCGCATTCTGATGCGAGATATCCACCACGTGAATAAGCAGGTCAGCCTCCGCAATTTCCTCCAGCGTCGCCCGAAAGGCAGCCGCCAGTTGGGTCGGCAGCTTTTGGATGAAGCCGACCGTATCGGTAAGAACAATGGTTTGCCCTGAGGGCAGCTCCAATTGGCGCGTGGTAGGGTCCAACGTGGCAAAAAGCTGGTCCGCGACATAAATATCCGCGTTGGTGAGGGTGTTTAGCAGGGTGGATTTGCCGGCGTTGGTGTATCCAACCAGCGCTACCACAGGGACATTTGTTTTGCGGCGGTGTTCCCGGTGGCGCAGGCGGTGTTCGCGCACCTTTTCCAGCTCCTCGCGCAGCCTGGCAATGCGGGTCTTGATTTCCCGGCGGTCAACTTCCAATTGTTTTTCGCCCGGGCCGCGCAAACCGACGCCGCCAACGCTGCCAGTTCGTCCTGCGCCGCCGCCAGCCTGGCGCGCCAAATGCGTCCAGGCACGGGTCAGCCGCGGCAGTCGGTATTCCAGCTGCGCCAGCTCCACCTGCAGCATGCCTTCGCGTGTCCGCGCGTGCTGGGAGAAAATATCCAGGATTAGAGCGCTGCGGTCAATGACCTTGATGGATTTTCCAAGAATCTCTTCCAATTCACGCTGATGCCGCGGCGAAAGCTCCTCATCGAACAGGACAACCCCCACGCCCAGTTCTTCCGCCAGCAGCCTGAGTTCTTCCACTTTCCCGCTTCCAATAAATGTGCGCGGATTAATCGTCTCAAGGTTTTGGGTGAGCGTGGCAAGCACATCGATGCCGGCGGTCTCAGCAAGCAGCTCCAGCTCTGCCAGAGAATCCTCCAGGCTTAAAACCTGCCCGCTGCCTGAGCCTATTTGCACGCCGACCATAATGGCGGTTTCCTGCCCGGGCAAATTTGAATTGTCTTGAGGTTCCTGGTTCATTTGCGCTTAGTTGCTCTGCACCCAGGCCACCAGGCGGTTCATGGCCTCTTTAATCTGCTCGGTAGGGGTGATAATGGAAATGCGAATATAATCTTTGCCGCTCGGCCCGTAAATGACGCCGGGCGTCATGCTCACGCCGGTTTCGTTCAGAACATCCGCGCAAAACTGCATCGGGTCGCCAAATCTTTGTGGCAGCCTGGCCCAGAGATAAAGCGCCGCTTTGGGTTTATCCACTTCAAAGCCGGCAGCTATCAGCCCTTCATAAACCACGTCGCGGCGCTCCTGATAGACCAGATTGCGTTCTGCCAGCCAGGTTTGGTCGCCGGTAAGCGCGAGCGCGCCGGCATCCATAATTGGCTGGAAGATGGAGTTATCAATCTGGCTTTTATAAGAAGCCAGCAAACGAATGACTTCCGCGTTGCCAACTGCCATGCCAATGCGCCAGCCGGCCATGTTGTAAGTCTTGGAGAGCGAGTTAAACTCGATGGCCACATCCTTCGCGCCTGGCACTTCCAGAATGGAATGCGCCCGATAACCGTCAAATGTCAGGTCGGTGTAAGGAGCGTCATGCACAATCACAATTTCGTTTTGGCGGGCGAATTCCACAGCTTCCGCGTAAAAGTCCAGTCCGGCAATCGCGCCGGTCGGGTTATTCGGGTAGTTCAGCCACATCATCTTTGCTTCGCGGGCTATCTCTTTTGGGATGGCATTCAGGTCCGGAAGAAAGTTATTTTCTTTTAGCAGCGGCATAAAGAAGACCCGGCTGTCTGCCAGCTGCGCACCGGCAAGATAGACAGGATAATAGGGGTCCGGCATGAGCACCAAATCACCAGGGTCCAGCAGCGTGTGATTAATGTTGAAAATACCCTCTTTTGAACCGAGCAAGGCCAGAACTTCCGTTTTAGGATTCAGGTCGACGCCGAACCGCGCTTTGTAGTAATCCGTGATAGCTTTCAGAAATTCAGCGGAGCCTCCCATCGGAGCGTAGCCGTGTTTTTTGGGATCCCGCGCGGATTCGATCAGACGGTCAATGATGAATTGGGCAGGCGGCATATCGGGAGAGCCCATATCCAGGCGGATAATATTCACGCCTTTGGCCTTAAGTTCGGCAAGCGTCTTATTCAAAGATGCAAAAAAGTAAGGTTTGATATTTTCAACGGTATGCGCTGGGCGAATTTTCATGTCTGGTAAGAAAGCTCCTTTTTTCTTTCCATTATAACCTTGCCCGCGGAAACCGAACAGAAAAGGCAGCCTGGGCGGCTACCCGCGGCGGCTAAAACTCTGAACAAACGTTCTCTTTAGCGCTTCAGGCGCTCCCTGGGGAAAACCTCTCAGGTAGTTTTGGTACAGTTCTTGCAACTTTAGCCGTTGAAGATTATACTGGTCCTGGAAGGGAGAAAAACCGTGCTACAGACCCATTATCAACAGCCGCTCGCCGCCCCCTCTGCGCACCTCGCGCAAACCATGACGCTGCTCAGCCTGAATTCCGGTGAACTGCTTCAGAAGGTTGAATCGGAACTGGCAACAAATCCAGCGCTGGAGCTTGTGGAGGAACGCCGCTGTCCGATGTGCAAACGCCTCCTTCCCCCAACCGGCGCCTGCCCGATTTGCAGCCAGCCGTCCAATCAATACTCGGATGAACCGATTGTTTTTGTCTCCGCGCCGGAAGATTTCTACGCCACCAGAGCGCAGACAGCCGAAGAAGCGCCGGAGGAACCTTTTGCCTCAGAATTGGTCAGCCTGCCGGAATATGTGCTGCGGCAGGTCGCTGCTGAATTGGAAGTGGAAGACCGCGCAGTGGCAGCCTATCTTCTCAGTCATCTGGACGAAGACGGTTTCCTGACCACGACAGTCCTGGAAGTAGCGCGCTATCACCATCGTCTGCCCGACGACATCACCGCCCTGATTGAGCGCCTGAAACGCTGCGACCCGATTGGCGTATGCTCGTCCAACCCCAAGGAAGCCCTGCTCGTTCAACTGGAAGTCCTTTCAGAGACGGTCGAAATTCCGCCCTTTACCCGGGAAATTGTGCTTGACCACTTGCCAAAGCTGAGCCAGCATCACTATGCCGAAATCGCCCGCGAACTGGGCACAACCAGCATCAAAGTGCAAAATGCCGCGGCGTTTATTAGCGAAAACCTGAACCCATTTCCGGCTCGCGCGCACTGGGGAGATTTGCAGTCTCCGGCCGCGTCCAGCGCGAATGTTTATCACCGCCCTGATATTCTGATTTACCATCTCAATGAAAACCCCAACAACCCGCTGGTCGTTGAAATTATTCATCCTATCCGCGGCACGTTGCGCGTCAATCCCCTTTTCAAGTCCTCCATCAAACAGGTGGAAGGGGATAAAGTGGAAGAGTGGAAGGAAGATATCGAGAAAGCCTCGCTCTTGGTTAAATGCATCCAACAGCGCTCCAACGCTTTGCGCCTGCTGCTCGAAAAACTTGTGGTATTACAAAAAGACTATGTTCTTTCCGGTGAAAAAGAAATGCAGCCCCTGACGCGCGCTGAAATTGCCGAAGCACTGAATGTACACGAGTCGACCATTTCCCGGGCAGTCTCAGGAAAATCAGTCCAGCTTCCCAACAAACGCATTGTCCCGCTTTCCATATTCTTTGACCGCAGTCTCTCCCAACGCACGTTAATTAAGGAGATGATTGCCTCCGAAAAGCGTCCGCTCAGCGATTCCGAAATCCAGGAAAACCTGAAAGCGTATGGGGTGAACATTGCCCGACGCACAGTAGCAAAGTACCGCTCCATGGAAGGCATTCTGCCGGCGCATCTGCGGCACGAACACCGCGCTGTGACAGGATAATCCTTGGCAAACCCGATTTCTCCCCGGCTTCCATTTGAACCCGCAGACGACGAACTGCAAGCGCTTGACTTCGCGTTAATTCTGGAGCTTGTTCCGTCGGCAGCACTGACGTACAACCGCAGCAACGATAAAATCATCGCGGCAAACCAAAAATTACGGGAACTTACTTCTTTTGAAGCATCCGAACTGGCGGGTAAATCGTTAACCGCGCTAATCACGCTCAGGCTTGATACCAACCCCACCGGAAAGGATGTTCGCCCCGTCCATCTGAAAACTGCCAGCGGAAGCAAAATCCAGGCAAACCTGCGCATTTTGTCATTGAGTCAGACCAATCAAATCGTCGCGTTGGTTTTCACACCGCCCGCAGCGCAAGCAGAGACTGAAAGCCAAACCGCCAGCTATGCCTTCATCGAATCCCTTCTGCGCATTCAGAACCAGGAGACAATTGGCGCAGCGCTTAGCACGACGGCGGAAATTCTGCACAAAACTCTCAACGCTCAGGCCTCGGCAGCTTATATCCAGCGCAAGGGAGAAAAAGAACTCATCCGCGCGCGGCTGAATATCGATTTGCAAAGCGCTCAGTTCCCGGAACGGCTCACCCTTCCGGACCCCCTCCCGCAAGAGATTACCTTCTGGAAATCGACCCAAAAACCAACGTCCACCCTGGAAGAACTGGCATTGGTCAAAGGGTTTCACTACCTCCTGCTGATTCCCCTGGTACGCCAAAACGAACAGCTGGGCGCGCTGACTGCCGCCGGTTTTGGCAGTCAGCCCGACGAAGACAGTCTGCGCAAACTTAAGCTTCTCGCCTCTAGCGCTGCCGGCATCCTGCATCATCTGACGCGCGTCGAAAATGCGCAGCGCACCGTTCAGCGTACCAGGCAGATTGTGCAGCTGGAGCACGCCATCAGCGACAACATTGAAGAAGGCCTGATAATTCTCACCCCCGACCTCTGCGTGGCGGAGATGAACCCCAGCGCGGAAATGATGCTGGGATACGCCATCAGCGAGGTCTTTCTCCAGAAAGCCGAGATGGTGCTGATTGGCAATGAAACGCTTTCGAGCCTGTACAAATCAGCCCAGCAGGGCATCGCCACCAAAGCCGCAAACAATCTCAGCCTCAATACGCGCACCGGTAAGTCCTTTCTGGCACAGGTGCTGTGCATCCCGGTGATGACCGACGGCAAGCTCAGCAGTATCGTCCTGATTTTGCGCGACCTCAGCCAGAGCGAGCAAATCCGGGCGCATACCCAACAGCTGGAACAGCGCGCGTTTCTGGGGGAAGTTTCAGCGATTTTCGCCCATGAGGTCAAGAACCCTATCAACAGCATCATGACCGGCCTGCAGTACATTGGCATGACCATGAAACCCGGAGACCCGCACTATGACCTCGTCTCCCGCCTCCAAAACGACTGTCTGCGCCTGACCCATCTGATGGATTCGACGCTGACCTTCTCAAAGCCGGTGGAATACCACTTCAAACCGGTGGACCTGGCGGAAATGCTCCCCAGCATTTTGGAGCGCTGGGCGCCGCGCATGACCCGGCTGAATATCAGGTATAATTTTGACGCGAACCCGGCGCATCCTTTGGTGAGGGCCGATGCCCGCGCTTTGGAACAGGTATTTGTAAATCTGGTCAGTAACGCGGTGCAGGCCATGGAAAAAACCGGCGGAACCCTGAATGTGCGCGTAATCAACGGCGCGGCGCACCTTGTTCCGCCGCAGTACGAAGTGATTGTGGCAGATTCCGGCCCCGGCATACCGGACGATATTAAGGAACATATTTTTGAACCTTTTGTGACGACGAATGCCAGCGGGACCGGTCTTGGACTGGCGATAACCAAAAGAATCGTCACGGCGCACAAAGGAACCATTAATCTGGAGAGCTACCCGGGCGGGACCATGTTCCATGTGTTCCTCCCAAAAGCGGAATAAGGTGAAATGACAGCGACAGTTCTTGTAGTGGATGATGAAGAAACCGCCAGATTGGTGGTTTCTGAGTTTTTGCGGTCCAAGGGTTACGAGGTCCTGGGAGCCGGCACGCTGGCCGAAGCCCGGCAGTTCATCAACAAAGGCGAAGCGGATATTATCATACTGGATGTCAGGCTCCCGGATGGGTACGGCCCCAATTTGCTGACAGAAACCGCGCGGATGGTGAACCGTCCGCAGATAATCATCATCACAGCCCACGGCGAAATCAGTATGGCGGTCGAAGCGATGAAAAATGGAGCCCAGGATTTCATCGAGAAGCCGTTGGATTTGCTGGAACTGGAAAAATCGGTGCGCCGCGCGGGAGAAACCGTCGCAATGCACAGGGAGCTTAATCATTTGCGGGCAGCCCAGGCCGGCCAGGAAGAATTTATCGTTGGCGAAACCCCGGCGATGAAACAAATCATCGACCACGCCCGCCGAACCGCTGAAAGTGGAATTTCCGCGCTCATCACCGGACCAACCGGCACAGGGAAGGAAGTCCTCGCCCGCTATATTCACAAAATTGGCGTCCGTTCCGGAAAACCATTTGTGGATATCAACTGCCCTGCCATCCCCAGCACCATGTTCGAATCCGAGCTGTTCGGCCACGAGGCCGGCGCGTTTACAGGCGCCACGCACAAAAAAATCGGCCTCATGGAAGTGGCAGACGACGGCATTTTGTTCCTTGATGAAATCGCCTCCATGCCCATGGATTTGCAGGCAAAATTGCTGCGCGCCATAGAAGAACGCTCCTTCAGACGCCTGGGCGGAACCGCGTTAATTAACGTGGATGTTCAAATCCTGGCAGCCTCCAACCGAAATCTGAAAGAGATGATTGCCAACGGAACCTTCCGGGAGGACCTGTACTATCGCCTGAAAGTCTCCGACCTTGACCTGCCTCCCCTTTCAGCCCGCAAACAGGATATTCCGGAGTTGGTCGGCTACTTCCTGCGGAAATTCACTATGCGTTCCGGCAGCCAGATTAACGACGTCAGCCCGCGGGCGATGAAAGTCTTGATGGAATACAGCTGGCCGGGCAATATCCGTGAGCTAAGCAATGTCATCGAACGCGCGGTCATCTTCTGCGACGACCCGGTTATTGACATCAATCACCTTCCCACCGACGTGCTGAACGCGGTTGAAAACAAAGCCTGATTTTTATCTGGCACATTAATTGCAACGAAGCCTCTTACAAGTAATCTTGTCAGGAGGCTTTTATGGTTGCTACAACAAATCAGGTCGTACAGGTAATTTCCTATATTCTGTTTGGTCTGGGAATTCTGTGCCTGATTCTCAGCATTGTAATTCTTGCCAGACAGGCAATTGGGAAGAATATCCAGACAATTGCCAACCAAACGACCAAACTCGCAGAAAAAGGGATAACCGATGGTGTCTCCGGACTGGTTGGGAATGCTTCCCTGCTCATCAGCTCATTGAACGATCTTTCGCGTTCCAACACCGGCATCGGCATCTTCTTTGTTTTTCTCAGTCTTGTCCTTCTGGCGGCCGCGTATTTCTTTATTAAATCGTTTATCGGCATAGTTCCTTAATCTTCAGTATCCTGGAAAGGAATGAAAATGAGCGTCGAGCTTTTTTTACACCTGGTTAAGTCCCGCTTTAAACCAGAGATGGCGAAAGCCCTGGTCAGCGCTTTCCGCGCTGAACCGCTGGTGTGGAAAGCCCTTGGCGATGAAGACCTGCTGACCGCGTTCCAGGAATTCGCGGCTGAGGATATTCACCTATGGCAGCCCGGTGTGCTCGCGATCTTTAAGCTCAGCCCAAAACTGGCAGCTCAGGAGCTCCTGGATCAGGAATTAAAAATCCCTTCGGCTGTTAACAATAAAGCGGCAAAAACCCTGGAAACCATCCGCCTTACTGGCCTGGAACCCAGCACTCTCGAAGAAGCGGCGCTTTTAGCCCTCTCCCTGCGCAATTACTACACGCTCAATAAAAGCTGGAAAGATGTTTACGCCTTCCTGAGCGCGCCTCGCGGCAATTTCTCGCTTTGGTGGTCAGCCTTTGCCTGCCTGCCGCCGCTCGCGCCGCGGCTCCCGGAACTCGCGCAGGAATTAGGCCGCGCGACCCCGCCGGCACAGGCTGGTAAGATCTGCTCGTTGCTCATACACGCAGCCGACAGCACCCCCACTGTTGAGAACGACCGCTTTCAATTGCTTGTTGATTTTTTCAGCGGCACCTCACTGGACCTTCAGCGCGAATGCCTCCTGCAGCTGCAAGGAACTGAAAGCCCTGATTTCATTGAGCGCCTCGCGGCCAGCTTCCTGGCAGCCAATCCGCAGGAGAACACACCAGGGAAAAGCATACCTGATGCTCCCGGCTTTGAGAAGGTTTCTGAATTGCGCAAAACCGCTTTCCTGCACCAGGCCGCTGGTCAGCAGGAAGAAGCGGTGAGAGCGCTGCAAAGCGCCTTTGCTCAACTCAAATCCAGTCAGGCGCAGCTTCTGCGCGACCTGGCAATAGAACTTGAAAAGACAGATACTGAAGAAGCCCGAAAGACCTGGGAAGAAGTTTTGAATCTCGCACCGGAATCCGCCGCGTATAAAGAAGAGTACGCCGAATTCCTGCTCGCCCACGGAGAAAAAGAATACGCGTTGGATTTACTCAACCAGGTTCCTGAGTCCGCTCAAAAAACGCTGCTTCTTTTGCGCTATCCGGAATTGCGCTCCGAATTAAACCTGGAAAAAGAGAATTTGCGCGCTTTACCCGGCAAACTCGCTTCGGCATCCCGTTTTCAGAATGAGAGCGATTCACTAAAAGCCGCGCGTTACGCCTTTGAGAACAAAGATTACGCCCTTGCTGAAGAAATGGTTGGCAAGGCTTTGCGCAGCAGCCCGAATGACCTGGCAGCCCTAAAATTGGCTGGTCAGATAAAAAAACATACCGCGGATATCGAATCGGCGATTCAGGCTTCGGAGCTTGTGGCGCTTTATGAACCGGCAAACATTGAAAATAAAAAAGACCTGGCAAATCTTTTCCTTCAGTCCAGGCAGCCGGAAAAAGCCCTGGATATTTATCAGGAACTCATCACGGCAAACGGCGAACCGTCCCGCGCAGACCTCCTGACCTACGCGGATATCGCCATCAAAGCCGAAAAACCCGACCTGGCAATCCCAATTTGTGAGAATTTCATCAGCAGGGACAGCCTGGACGGTGAAGCTCTGGTCACCCTATGCGCCGCGTACATCGCCAAAAGTGACGAGGAAAACGCCGTCAGGCTCCTGCAGCAAACCTCGGCGATTGCTCCGGAAAAACCGGCCAGCTGGCTCGCCCTCGCGGAAATTTGGACCAGACTTGGCCGGACTGAGATGGCCATGGAGTCTCTGAAGAAGGCGAAAGCCGCTCTTCCTGCCAATGCCGATATCCTGCTGGCGCTGGGCAAGCTTTACTACGAAAACGAAAGGCCCACGGAAGCCATCAGCGTGTTAAAGCAGGCTTTTCAACTCAATCCGGATGAGCCCGAAATTCGGAAATCTCTTGCCAAAGCTTACCTGACCCACGGCTACCTGAATGAGGCCTGGTCTGTCATCAGTCCGTTGGAAAACGATTACACCTCAGACCCCGACCTTGCCCTGACGCTCGGTAAGGTGATGGTCGCGCTGGGAGATTATCAGGCGCCAAAACCTGTGCTGCGGTTCGCCTGGCATTCCAGCAAATCTGATGAGGCGCTGAAAGCGTACGCCAACCTGCTGCTAAAACAAGCCGCTCACGGCGATGGAATCCCTGGCGCCGATAACAAAGACCTCAACCTGCTGTTGGAAGCCGTCCAGGAAAAGGCCGCGCCCGAAAGCGGCTCCTTTGATTTCAAAGTGCTTGCTGCTGATATCCACTACGCGCAGGGGAAGACCGAAACCGCCTACAAAACCTATCTGGAATTGTTGGACCAACCCGAAGGTAAAACCCCGCGCACATACTTCCATTTACAGCATCAAATTGGTCAGTGCGCGCTCAAACTCGGCTACCCGGATGTCAGCATCTCCGCGCTACAGGAAGCCGTCCTGGTAAACCCGGATGACCTGGGCGTTCGCCAGACTTTGTGCGAGGCCTTCGCGGCCGCGGATATGCCTGAAGAAAGCATGGCGGCGGCCAAAGCCACCCTGCAGCTGGCCCCAACGGAATTAGATAATGTATTGTGGTACAGCGGATTCTGCAGCGCGAACGGCAATGAGCGCGAAGCCGTCCAGGTTCTGAAAGACACCCTGTATCTGCTCCCGGATGAACAGGCGCTTTATCTAGCGCTGGCGCGGGCTTACCTCTCCATGGGCAGCATCGCGGAAACGAAGGAAACGCTCAACCGCATGCTTGAAGGAGAGGACATCAGCACCGAAGAATTTGTGAAGGTCGCGAATATTTACCTTCACATGAACGAGTCGGCAGAAGCGGCGCGCATCATTCGTCAGGCGATTGCCAGCAACCCCCAGCCGGATTTTGCTGAAGCCCGCGAGCTCGCTTATACCGTCCTGCGGCTTGGGGACGGGTCCGCGGCAATGCAGCTGCTGGCAGAATTAGAAAAGCCCCTTGGCCACCATCCCTGCTTCCCCATCCTCAAATCGGATATCCTGGCAGGCAGCAAACAGTTCCTGCCCGCGCTGCAGAACCTGGAGGGTTTGCTTAAGGAAATTGAGTTCGCGGCGGCAGACCTGGAGTTTGAGTACTTTGCCGCCTCCCCGCTTGGAGAGGGCATCCCCGCGTACAACCGCGCTGGCGTGCTCTACCGGGCCGCTCAGCTGGAGCGCGCGTCCGGAGACCTGGCGGCCGCGCAAAAACACGCCGCCCAGGCCTTTGCTCTCCAGGCTGATAAAGGCGACTTTTTGCTTCTGAAGAGTGAACTGGCCTTCGCGCTCAGAAAGACAGAAAAACTGGACTCCGCGCTGGAACTTCTCGATAATGCCAGCAGCCCGCAAACCCATCAGGACCTGACGCGCCTGCTTACCGTGAACGCTTTGGTTGAACGCGACCAGGATAAAACGCATTTGCTGCTGGACCACTTCCTCACAAGGCAGCCGCCATCTGCCGTGTTCCACGCGGGAAGGGCGTTCCTGGCACTTTCCGAAGGGAACGCGAGCCGGGTGGAAGAAGAGCTTAAAATGGCAGAAAGCCTTTTGGATGAGGCTTATGCCCGCTCCGGCCTGGAATCCTTCCGCATTCCCGCGCATTTCAGCTGGCTGTGGCAGGCGCTTGCTGTGGCAGTGACTGCCTTTGAAGCCCAATCCTGGGACCTGGCCGATAAGTGTTTCCGTTACGCTTTGGCTGAAATTAAAGTCAACCCGGTGGTCAATCAACTTTTGGCGGAGTACCTGGTAGAAAAAGCCAGGGTGACCAGCAACGCGCGCGCCCTCAGAATTGTGCGCCGCATGCCCCAGCCCCTGAACCCGGAGCAAACGGATGAACAAATCCATCAGGAGCAGGTTTCCATTGCCGGCCGCTTCATTTCCGCCGCGGAAATCCTGCCAACACTCAAAATTGGACAGGCAGTGTTTGCCGGCCGCTGGAATGAAAGCGAAGACCTGAAACAGCTGATTAAAAACAGCCGTCAGGCAGCGCAGGTGCTCTCCGTGCAGATTGACGCGGAAACGATAAAAACCATTACCGCGGCGTTCCCGGAAGATTTTGATGTGGCTTTCCAGGAAGCCGTCCTGCTGCTCTACAAGCATCCGGCCGCCTGCGCGCAAAAGACAGCCGCCCTGCTGGAAAAGTTCCCGGGCAACCCCTGGCTGCACGCCATGCTGGCAATTGCGCTCCAGGCTGACCCGGAAAAAGCGGCCGACGCGATTGAAAAAGCGCTGCAAATCTGGCCCGATGAACCCGACTGGCATGCCATCGCCGGCACGTTCTACGAAAACACCGGCGTCTACGAAAAGGCCGCCAAACATATCGAGGACGCCCTGCACATTCTGCCCAGGTCCGCGCAGTACTGGCAGATGCTTGGGGACGTTAAAGTTCAGGAAAAAGATTACCACGCCGCGCGAGATTACTTTACCAAGGCGATTGAGTTATTCCCGGGCGACCCCGAGGCGCTTTATTCTCTGGCGATTATCAATCAACAGCTGGGTGAGTATCAGGCCGCCATTCAGTGCCTGCGCAAGGTTGAAACCCTGGACCCTGGCAAAACTGTTTATGCTGAAACAATTGCCGAGTCCTTCCTTGCGATGCAGGATTACCCATCCGCGGAAGAACAGGCAAACCGGGTTTTACAGACAGACGCCCGCAGCAGCCGCGCTCTGATGGTGAAAATCAAAGCCTTGACGAAGCGCCGCCAGTACGAAGAAGCAAAACGCGTGCTGCAGGCTGCCAGAGAAATCGTCGCCGACCCGATACCTTTTGACCTGCTTGGCATTGAACTGGACGCGATAACCCAGCGTAAATCCGGCCTGGGGGCTGCTCTGGTGCTCGCGGAAACCAATCCTGACAACGTCCTGGTGCTGAACGCGCTGGCCAATTATTACCTGGAAGCCAATATGCAAACCCAGGCGGAAGAAACCTTGCATCACAGCCTGGATATTGACGGTCAAAACCCGCAGACGCTTCTGATGTTGGGACGTATTGCCCGCAGACGCGGAAACCTGGACCAAGCGCTCTCTTACCTGACGCGCGCCCTGGCGGTGAATCCCAGCCTGATTGAAGCCTATCTTGAACTTGGCCAGACCTATCAAGACCGGCGGGACAGCGCCCGCGCGCTGGAAACCTATCACAGAGCCATCGAAATGGTGGAAAAAGACCCCAGAGCATACATTCAGGCAGCGGCTGCCTACAAAGACAGCAAAGACTACCGCAACGCTGAGAGCATGCTGCGCCAGGCGGCGCAGATTGCTCCGAACGACCCGGTCATTCGCAGACAGCTTGCTTCTATCGTCGCCCTGAATTTGGTGAACAACTTGCAGGAGGCACCAAAACGAAGATGATACCTTATCGCGTTACCAAAAATGACGAAGCAATGATTGTCAGGCGCGGAAAATTTCTTACGCTTGTGCAAACCGCGATGAACAAACGCGAACTGCAGTTTGTTCGCCAGGCGTGCCTTATCTGGCTGGCAAGCTACCCCGGCGATTTGCTGGTGAATTATATCTACGCTGCCATTCTGGCGGAGCTTGGGGACGGTGATATGGCAGTCAGCAACCTGCAAAAGGTGATTGCTTATGACCCGGAATTCCCGGAAGCCATGAGCCTGCTCAGCCAATTGGTTAACGGGGAGTCCATCGATGTTGAATATCATTCCTCCCTCGCGTACCTTAAACGCAATCCCGCGCCGGTTCCTCCCACCGCGAAATGGTTCGCGCCTTTAATGAATGCGCGCCGGGCTTTTGAGGCTGGCGACCAGGGGGCGGCGGAAAAAGCGATTTTACAGGCGCTTGCCCACAACCCCAGCCTGCCGCTGCCTGCCATCCTGCACATGCAAATCATTCATAAAAATGGGAACATGACTCTGCTGGATACCTTAGCCGGTATTTATGGAAACCGCTGGCCGGATTGCATCCAGATTAAACTTCTTTCCGCTCTGGCAGATATGCAGCAGGGCGAGGATGCCCGCGGCGTCGAAAAGCTTCATTGGAGCGCGGCGCATGATGTCAGCGGGCAGGTCGCAAACCGACTGCTGGGCGCTGACCATGCCTTCAAGCCAATCTGGCCGGAAGACCTGAAAGTCTATTTTGATTTGCCCATCCCCGCCTCCATCGCGGTTGAACTGGGTTGGAACGCTCTCGCGACACCTGGCGCAGGAATGGCTTCAGAAACCGTGGCAGAACCAGCCGCTGCGGCGCAGCATGCCGCGCCGCCGCAGGCAGCACCTTCCGCCAGCCCCACGGTTCCCCGTAAGGTATCCGAATTTGCCAACACCGAACAGGTGGATTACTCCGAAGTTCCGCCCGAGGCCTTCTTACTCTCCAAGTCGCCGGACTTTGGAGATGAGAAAAATACCAAAGCCCGCAATGAAACGGTAGACTCGCTGAACGAAATCCAGGCGGAATTTGACAAACTTGCCAAAACGATGCGCAAAACCGAGCTGACCACTGCCGACGCGCGCTTCCCAAATTATGTGCTGATGACCTCCCGGACGGCTCTCACAAACAAGTATGGAGCCAACACTGCCAACGTCATCATCGATGCCATGCAAGACCTCTCCATCAAAATCACCGCGCTGCCGGGCTGGAACAGTGTGGTTTTTGTGCCGGATGACCCGCGGATTGCCAATGATTTGGGCCTCACGCCCAGCCTGGCAAACGACGCCTGGAAACTGAAGCTGGCTCTGGCAGACCTTGACAAACAATTGGCGGCGAAAGGAGAGATGATTGGCACGCTGCTCATCATTGGCGGCAACGATATCGTCCCCTTCCACCAGCTGCCCAACCCCACGGATGACGCGGATAATTACGTCCCCTCCGACAATCCCTACGCTACGGTGGATGACAATTACTTCATTCCGCAGTGGCCTGTTGGCCGCATCCCCGATGAAGCCGGCAGTGACCCGGTATATCTTATTGAACAGCTGCGCTACCTGAACAACGAATATGCCCTCAAACTTAAGGCAAAAACCTTCATCTCGGGAACCGTGTTCGAAAACTGGCTCTTCAATCTGCGCGAAACCCTGAATGCGGCGGTTCAAAACCTCAAACGCAGCGAGCAGCTGGGCTATTGTGCTGAAGTCTGGAAAATTCCCAGCACGGAGGTTTTCAGCGTGATTGACCGCGGGGACAGAATTAAATCTTCGCCTCCGGTGGATACCTCCAGTTTGTTGAGCAAGCAAAAATCCAATCCGAAATTCGCGTATTTCAATCTGCACGGACTGAAAGACTCGCGCGAGTGGTTCGGACAGAGCGATTTCACCCGCCGCCTGAACAGCCCTGAATATCCGGTGGCTGTTGTCCCGGAACTGTTCAGCGCAGACACTCCCGCGCCAGATATTGTCCTGAGCGAGGCCTGCTACGGCGCGAACATCCTGGAAAAGACAGCCCGGGAAAGCATGGCAATGAACTTTCTTGCCACAGGCAGCCGTTCCTTCATCGGCAGCACCTGCATTGCCTACGGCTCCGTCAACAAGCCCCTTGTCGGCGCTGACCTGCTGGCGCACAGTGTCTGGACGCATATTCAAAACGGCGTTCCCGTCGGATACGCGCTGATGCGCGCTAAGCTGGCGCTGGCCAGCCACATGACGCAAACGCAGGGCTACCTGGACGGCGAAGACCAGAAGACTATCCTATCATTTGTCCTGTACGGCGACCCGCTGGCAAGCAAAGAAAGCCTCAGAAGCATCCCCAAGCCTTTGCTGCGCCCGACCAAAACCCTGGTAATCAAAACCATCAGTGATTCGCACGAAGAAATGGTTGTTTCCCCCGAAGAAATGCCGGACGAAATCCTTGAGAACGTCAAGAAAGTCATCAGCGCGTACCTGCCGGGTTTGGATAACGCCACTGTGGCCATCAATCCACAGCTGACTAACTTTTCGCTGGATACTGCCGGTGTACGGGACCGCAAATCTCGCAAGCATTATCTCGAAGGCAGCGAGCGGTACGTGGTCACCCTCCGCAAGAGCGTGGAATTTGAGAAAAAACCGCACGACCACTACGCTCGCATGACCTTTGACCAGAAAGGTGAAATGATAAAGTTGAGCCTCTCCAAATGAGGCCGTTGGATTCAGAAAACTCTGGCTTAGCATCCAGTTTTCCCCTCCGCTATGAAGCCCCCGCACCCTGGGGCTTCATATTTTTTTACGGCAGCAGCATTTAGTGAGGGTGAGAAATACCCGGACTGGGAGCGTTTCCAACTCTGTTGAGAATATCAGCAGCCAAGGACGCAGGAAAAATGAGAATAATTCCCACAGATTTTCGACTAAGAGTATAATAAATCCGAAAACACTGCCAAAGGATTTTTTTGAATTGAGTTCCGGAATCCAAGCAAGGAAGAAAACTGAACAGAAATCAGACTTTAGTCCATCGAATTAATGGTTTAGCGAAAATTAAGTTAAGGGAGCTGATATGAAAGGTTACAGTGGAAAAATCTTGCACATCGACCTGAAAACCAGGAAGACCCGCGTAGAAGAGAAGCCGGAAGAATGGTACAAGTTGTGGATTGGCGGGGTTTCGATGGCCAGCCGCTTATGTTGGGAAAACATCAAGCCGGGCTGCGACGCCTACGCCCCTGAAAACCCCATCTGTATCGCCAACGGCATATTCGCCGGAACGCCCGTGCCAGTCGGCGGAAAATTTGGCCTTGCCTCCAAATCCCCTCTCACAGGCTTCCTTGGCGACAGCCTTTCTGGCAGCTGGTTCTCGATTGCCTTGAAACGCGCGGGCTGGGACGGCGTTGTGCTGCACAACAGCAGTGACACCTGGGTGAACGTTTTCATCGATGACGACCGCGTGGATTTTCTGGACGCGACTTATTTGCTCGGCAAGGGCACTTACGAAACCGAAGAAGCCATTCGTGAAAAGCTGGGCGATGAACAGGTGCGTTCCTGTACCATCGGCGTTTGCGGCGAGCGCATGATTCGCTATGCCAACGTCACCAATGATGGACGTCAGGCCGGCCGCACCGGTCACGGCGCTGTTTGGGGTTCCAAGAAACTTAAGGCTGTTTCTGTGCGCGGTACCAAAGGCGTGACGGTTGCTGACCCCAAAAAATTGATGGAGATGTCCTTCCATATTTCCAAAGAAGCGCAGGGTAAGGATACCGAAAAGTACCGCATTTACGGCACGGCCACCAACATGCTCAACATGGATAAAATCGGTCTGCTCCCGACCCGCAACTTCCAGGATGGAACCTTTGAGCATATCAATCTGATCAGCGGGGAGTACCTGGACGCGCACCACAAGGTGAAAGTGATTGCCTGCGCGCAGTGCCCGATTGCCTGCGAACAGATGTCCATCGTCAAAACAGGGCCGTTTGCGGGCGCGATGACCGGCGTTGAATACGAAAGCCTGCAGGCGAACAGTTCCAATCTGGGTATCTCCGACCTGCGCGCCAGCATTAAACTGCTGGAAATTGCCGACCACGACGGCATGGACAGCATGAGTATGGGCGTCAGCATCTCCTACGCGATGGAATGCTACGAAAAAGGCGTCCTTAAGAAGGAAGATTTCGCCTGCAAAGAATTCCCCGAAGGAATTGAATTGAACTTCGGCAACGGCGAAGGCGCCGTGGCAGTTGCCAAAATGATTCGCGACCGCGAAGGCATAGGGGACCTGCTCGCGGAAGGTACGCGCATCGCCAGCAAGAAGATTGACGCGGAGCGCGGCACTGAATCCTGGAAATGGGCGATGAACATTAAAGGGCTGGAGTGCCCAGGCTATGATGCCCGCGGTCTCAAGACCTTCTCGGTAGGTCTGGCGGTAGGTACACGCGGCGGCTGCCACAATCGTTCTGCCGCATACGACCCGGATATCAAGGGCGAAGTCAACCGCTTCACCATCGATGAAACGCGCGGTAAGGTTGCCGCAGAATCGGAAGAATACGCTGCCGTCTACGACACGCTGCCGCTGTGCAAGTTCATCCGGCGCTGCTTCACAGGCAAGGCCGACCGCGCTGGCGCATGGCCGGCTATCGCGCAGCTCATCAACGCGACTACCGGTTGGAATTACGGTTATGATGACGTGGACCTGATTGGCATCCGCGCGCACACCATCAAGAAGGCCTTCAACATCCGCGAAGGATGGACGACAGCCGACGATGACCTGCCGTGGCGCTGGAAACATGAGCCCTTTACCAAAGGCGCGTCTGCCGGTTATACCATCAGTGACGAAGAACTGGCCTATCTCAAGGATCTTTACTACCAGGCCAAGGGTTGGACCAAAGAAGGTTTGATTCCCAAGGATTTGCTCATCAAATTGGGTATGCCTGATGTAGCTGAACAAATCGGTGTTTAAGGAGAAAAATGGCGACTTCTACTTCCAAGTTCGAATACATTGTTTGTGATCCTGCCGCGTGTATCGGCTGTCAGTTGTGCGAATATGTGTGCTCTTACACCAAGACCGGGGAATACAATTCCTACCGCAGCCGCATCCGCGTGGTCCGCATAGATGAAGTTCTGATATCCGCCATAGCGTGCCGCACCTGCGAAAACGCCCCCTGCGTGATTGTGTGCCCGCGGGACGCGATGACCCAGGACCCTGAAAGCGGCATTATCCGCGTGGACTCCACCAAATGCGACGGATGTGCTTGGTGTATCGAAGCCTGCGATTTCGGCGCCATTTCGATTAACCCCGCCACGAAACTGGCAGAGATTTGCGACCAGTGCGAAACCGTCGAAGGCGGTCCGCAGTGCGTGATCTGGTGCCCCAAAGAAGCGCTCTCCCTGACCAACCCGGACCGACAGGCACAAAAAACGCGTCGTGAACTGATCAAAGAAAGCCTCGAGTTCCCGATGAAAACCAAGGAACCCCGATGAGCGATGAACTGAATAAAAAAGAGGAGGAACTGCGCATCGGTGTATATGTCTGCCACTGCGGCAGCAACATCGCCGGCGTCATTCCTCCCAAGGAAGTTGTGAATTTCGCGGCAGAACTGCCCGGCGTGGTGCGCGCCACAGACACGCTTTACGCCTGCGCGGACAGCGGTCAGCGCCTGATTAAAGAAGATATCAAGAAGTACAACCTGAATCGCGTGGTGGTTTCAGCCTGTTCCGTCAGGATGCACGAACCCACCTTCCGCGGCGCGGTAGCCGAAGCCGGCATGAACCCATTCCTGATGGAAATGGCGAACATCCGCGAGCAGTGCACCTGGGCGCATGGTCACGACCGTGAAGGCGCGCTGGCAAAAGCAAAAGACCTCACCGCCTCAGCGGTTGCCAAGGTGTCGTTCCTGCAGCCGCTGGACATGATTAATGTGCCTGTCTCCAAAAAAGCCATGGTTGTGGGAGGCGGTGTGGCTGGCATCAGCGCGGCCCTGGATTTGGCAGAACAAAATATCCCGGTGGTGCTGGTGGAGAAAGAACCAACGATTGGAGGGGTCATGGCGCAGCTGAACAAGACCTTTCCAACGATGGACTGCAGTATATGAATTCTCGCGCCAAAAATGGTTGACGCGGCGCGTCAGCCCCTCATTGAAGTAAAAGCGTACACAGAAGTTGAAAAAGTTGAAGGTTTCGTCGGAAATTTTAAAGTAACCCTGCGCGAAAAAGCCAAATACGTCCGGGCGGACCGCTGCAACGGCTGCGGCGCGTGCGCGAAAGTCTGCCCGATTGAAGTGCCGAATTACTTTGAGATGAATCTGGCTCCCCGCAAGGCGGCCTACATCCCGATGAGCCAATCCGTCCCGCTGATTTACAACATTGATATGGACGCCTGCATCCACTGCTACAAATGCGTGGAGGCCTGCGGGCCGCTGGAAGCCATTGATTTCAGCATGCAGGACAAAATTGTGGAAGAAGAAATCGGCGCCATTGTAGTGGCCACCGGTTTCAGTCACTTTGACCCGACCCCCATGGAGGAGTACGGGTACAACCGCTACCCGAACGTCATCACCGCCATGGAAATGGAACGGCTGAACAATTCCGCCGGTCCTACCGCGGGAAGCCTGATCCGTCCAAGCGATGGTAAGAAACCGCAGAAGCTGGCATTTATCAACTGCGTGGGCTCACGCGATAAACGGTTTGTGGAAAGCTGCTCGAATTTCTGCTGCATGTATTCCATCAAAAACGCGGTGTTGGTCAAACAGATGTATCCCAATATTGATGTGACCATCTACTATATGGATATCCGCACGCCGTCCAAAGGGTATGAGGAATTCTATAACCGCGCCCGCGCGATGGGCATTCACTTTATTCAGGGCCGGCCGGCAATGATTACCGAAGATTCGGAGACCCACAACCTCTTTATCCACACCGAAGACATTGCTTTGGGCAAAGTGGTAGAACATGAATACGACATGGTCATGCTTAACCAGGCAGCCGTGCCCCAGCCGGACCAAAACCACATGAGCTCGGTCCTGAATGTCGCCCAGTCGCCGGGCGGATGGTTTATGGAATACCACCCCAAACTGCGCCCGATGGACAGCCCAACCGACGGCATTTTCTTTGCCGGAGCCTGCCAGGGCCCCAAGGATATTCCTGCCAGCGTGGCGCAGGGTTCGGCGGCAGCCGCGCGCGCCTCTCGCGTTTTGCACTCAAAAACCTGGCAAATTGAACCCACCATCGCGAATGTCTGGCCGGACCGCTGCGTATCCGCGCAAGGAAGAGCGTGCGGCATCTGCGAACGCTCCTGCCCATACGGCGCAATTGACTACACCCAGGGGAAAGCCGCGGAAGTCATAACCGCCAAATGCCACGGCTGCGGAGCCTGTGTGGCTGAATGTCCGCACGACGCGATTACGCAGCTGCACTACACCGACGCGCAAATTCTTTCCCAGATTCGCACGCTTTTGGCGGACAAACCTGAAAAGAAGATTCTCGCGCTGCGCTGCCATTGGTGTTCCTACGGCGGCGCGGACCTGGCCGGCACCAGCCACTTTGAATACACTTCCAACGAACGCGGCATCAAGGTAATGTGCTCGGCCCGCATGGATGCCGACTTTATCTACGAGGCTTACCGCCTTGGGGCGGGCGCCGTGCTCTACTCCGGCTGCCACCAGCAGGACTGCCACTACATCACCGGTCAGGTCATCGGAGCCAAACGCGCCAAGCGACTTGAAACCATCTTTGAACGCATGAACATGACCCCTGGACGCTTCCGCGTGGAGTGGATTAGCGCTGCGGAGGGCGATAAGTACGCGCGGGTGCTGAATGAAATGCAGGCTACCCTGGACGCGATGCCTGAAGCAGACCTGCTGGCCGAAATTGAACGGCTGCGCCCGGAAATGGCCAAACGCCTTTCCCGGCTGCCTAATATTCCCGGCGTCCAGCGCGCTCTTGACCACACCCAGGTGGTGGTTAATACGATACTCAGTCGAGAGGGGGCGCAGTGATGTTCAAATCAGGATTGGCTGATGAAGTCCGGGCTTTACCCGGCGGAGAAAATCTTGAAATGTGTTATTCCTGCGGAACCTGCACAAGCAAGTGCATGATTCAGCAGAAACTTGAACCTGAATACAACCCCCGGCGCCTGCTCCGTATGGTAATGATGGAGATGCGCGAAGAGAGTTTTAGCAACCCCACGACCTGGTTGTGTTCTTCCTGCGATTTGTGCTACCCGGCCTGCCCTCAGCAAATCCATATCTCCGGCGTGATTACCGCCGTGAAAAAAATCGCGGTGCAAAACGGCCAGAAGACGCCCCTGCATACGGCGGTTGTTGACCAGCAAACCTGCGTGGCTTGCGGCCTGTGCGCCGAGGTCTGTCCGTATGAAGCCATCACCATCGAAACCCGCAAGCTGCCTTACCGCGGCAGTATCCCCGTCGCGGTGGTAGACCCGGGCTTGTGCATGGCCTGCGGTATGTGCGGTGCGGCCTGCCGTTCCAACTCAATCAGTATTCCAGCAGACTATTCCGACGAGAATGTTGTGGAGAGCATCTGGAAATGGCTGAACCCGGAAGGAGCGCTGTAATGACAGACCACAAGCCCAAAATCGCATTCTTTCAATGCCATTGGTGCCTTTATGCCCCGGAAGACCAGGAATGGGTGGACAGGCGCCTGCCTGACAACATTCGTCTGATAAAAGTGCCCTGCACAGGCCGCATCGACCCCCTTTTCGTGCTCAATGCGGTGCAAGGCGGCGCGGAAGGTGTCGTCATCAGCGGCTGCCTGCCGGAGAAATGCCACTATAAAGAAGGAAATCTGGCCGCCCGCAGACAATTGCAGGAATTTTCCAGCTTTATGGACTACATTGGTTACGATGAAGCGCGCTTGCGTTTTGTCTGGTTAGATTTGCAGGACCGCGGACGAATACAGCGCGAACTGGCAGATTTTGAGAACCAGCTTCAGCAGCTTGGCTCCGCGGAAGCGCTTGCCGCACGCCAGCCTTTGGAAGAGGGAGGCGCGCATGAGTGAACTGGAACAAAAAATCCGGTCCGAAGCGGAACGCCTGCTGAAAGAAGGCCTTGTGGACGTGGTTATAGCCTTCCGAAAGGAAGACGCGCCTTTACGCCCGCAGCCGGCATTTTTCACGCATCCGGAAGACCTTGAAAACCTCACCTACAACGGCCTTTGCGCGAACAACCTCGCGAATTATTTGACGCGCTACCCGCGCGAGACCCGCATTGGCATGCTGGTGCGCGGGTGTGAAAACCGTTCCGTGAACGCCCTGATTGTCGAAAAACAGCACAGCAGAGAAAACCTGTATCTTATTGGCATCCCCTGCACGGGGATTATCGACTGGAGGAAGGTTATCGCGCTGACCGGTGAAGACATCTTGGGGTATGAAGACACCGACAGCACCCTGATTGTGCGCGCCAGACACCAAACCTTCCGGCTCCCGCGCCAGGAACTGCTTCATCCTTCCTGCCAGCGCTGCGTGCACCCCAACCCACTCAGCGCGGATATTCTGCTGGGAGAGGCACTGCCCGAAGGCGATCCCACCCTCATTCGCGCGCGCGTCGAATCATTTGAAGCACTCTCCCGCGAGGAACGAACCGCGTTTTTCAGGCAAGAAGCCGAGCGCTGCATCCGCTGCTACGCCTGCCGGGAAGCCTGCCCAATGTGCTACTGCGAAGAATGTTTTGTTGACCATAACACCCCGCGCTGGACAGAAAGCGGCACCACGCCTGCCGGAACGCACGCCTGGCACATCATCCGCGCCTTTCATCAAACCGGTCGTTGCACCAGCTGCGGCGCCTGCGAGCGCGCCTGCCCGATGGACATCCAGATGACTTACCTGACTGACAAACTGGGCAAAGACATGTGGGACTACTATCAATTTGCGGCAGGGATGGACGATAAAACTCAGCCGCCGTTTGCGGCGTTCACGATGGACGATAAAAAACACTTCCAGGCCGGAGGAAAACTCTCATGAAATATCTCCTCCCCAAGAATGAACTTTATTCTCGCTTAGCCCGTTGGTCGGCTGAGTATTCCATTCTGGCCCCGCAGAAAGTCGGTGAGTACTCGGAATTTCTGCCTTTCACCGCGCAATCAGAACTGTGCCTGCAGGAACCTCACAACACCCGCTATCCAGCCAAAGCGCTTTTCTTCCCACAATCAGAAACCATTCTGAAATACAACAGGATCTCAGGCCAGCTGGAAAGCGCGGCGCCCGAATCTCAAAAACGCATTGTCTTTGGAATACGACCCTGCGACGCGAAAGCTGTGACTCTGCTCGACACAGTCTTTGCGGAAGGGGACAACCAGGACCCCTTCTGGCTGGCGCGCCGGGCCGAAACCTTCCTGATTGGTCTGGGCTGCCATGAACCATGCGCGACCTGTTTCTGCACGAGCACAGAATCCGGACCATTCCACACCGAAGGTTTGGACGCGCTCCTGACAGACCTGGGCGAAGTTTTTTTCGTTGAAACCCTGTCTGAACGCGTTGAAGCTTTATTCAGCGAATTATCCCCGGCCGAAGCTGCCCAACAGGAAATCGCGCTGGCCGTTCAGGCTGCCGCGGAAAAGTCCCTCCCAAAAGTATTTGAACTGGACGGCATCAAAGAGAAACTGGACAGAGTCTTTGATAAAGAAATTTGGGCCGAGCTCTCCCAGTCCTGCCTGGGCTGCGGCATCTGCACCTTTTTGTGCCCTACCTGCTTCTGTTTCGACCTGGTCGATGAAGCCCAGCGCGGCACGCGCGTTCGCAACTGGGATACCTGCATGTACCGGGTTTATTCTCTGGAAGCTTCCGCGCACAATCCCCGGCCAACCCGCCGGGAACGCACGCGCCAAAGGCTCATGCATAAGTACAGCTATTGGTGGGAGCACGCCGGCAAGCTGGGCTGCACCGGCTGCGGACGCTGCGTGCGTTACTGCCCGGTCGGGCTGGACATACGGGCGATGATTAAAAAAGCCAGCGCGTACGAAAGCGAGGCGCAGCATGCCAACTAATCCTTCCGTGCCCAACCCATACCTACCAACACCTATGCGGGTGCTGCGCGCGTATTTCGAATCTACCGACAGAACCCTTAAAACGCTGGAATTGTCGTTTGAGAATCTTGCCGACAAGATTGCCTTCTTCAAGAAGTTTAATCCCGGACAATTTTGCCAGCTTTCCGTTTTTGGTAAAGGGGAATCACCTCTTGGCGTCGCTTCCGCTGCCTGGGAGGGTGATTTTGTGCGTTTCACTGTCCAGCGCATGGGTTCGGTGACCAAAGCGCTGCACGAATTGAAGCCCGGGGATACCCTTGGAATGCGGGGACCGCTCGGGAACGGCTTTCCGCTCGCGGATTGGAAAGGCAAGAATTTGGTCATCATTGGCGGCGGCTGCGCGTTTTCCACGCTCTACGCCCTCACCAAACACGTCCAGCATCCCCAAAACCGACCGGATTTTGGCCAGCTGACAGTCATCTACGGCGCGCGCAGTTCCGGCCTGTGCATGTACAAACACGATATTCAAAGTTGGTATCAGCGCGACGATATGGAAATCCACCAGGCCATCGATGTGCCCGAGGAAAACTGGGACCATCACGTCGGTTACGTGCCGGATGTGGTCAGGCAAATCGCTCCTTCCCCGGATAACGCTGTCGCGATTGTCTGCGGTCCGCCCATCATGACCAAATTCACGCTGCCCGCTCTTGTCTCGCTCGGCTTCCCACCTGAGGCAATTTTCACCTCCCTGGAAAAGCGGATGAAATGCGGCCTGGGCAAGTGCGGACGCTGTAACATCGGTTCAAAATATATCTGCAAAGACGGTCCGGTTTTCAGTCTGGCGGAACTCAACGCCCTGCCGGCGGATATTTAATGGAGCAAGAATGAGTCAACGCGGTATTCCTCAAAAAACACGCGACGAACACAAGATGACGATACGCCGCGCCATGGTCACGCGCAACTACCTGATGACCTGGGACCTTGATAAGTGCGTCGGCTGCCAGATTGGCCCGATTGTCTGCCCCAAACAGGCTCTCACGCACGTGCCGGTCCAACTGGAAAACGGCCGCATCGCTGTGAGGGCTTCCGTGGATGTGGACGAGAAAAAATGCGTCAACTGCGGCATGTGCGTTGTTTCCTGCCCCACACACGCCATCAGTCTGACCATCAACGGCAAACCCGAAATACCAGTGCGGGAGTATGACGCCTATCCCGAGTACCTTTCGAAGATTATTTTCCGCAAGGAAAAATTCGATTTTTCGCTGAAAGATTTCGTGATAGACAACTGTTCCGCAAACGTCATCAGTTATGACGAAAAACGCGACACTATGCGCATCGATTTTGATAACTGCATCCACTGCCGACAGTGTGAGGTCGCGAGCAAAGGCGCGTTCGAGGTGCGCCAGGCCTGGCAGGGTTCTGTGGAACTGCACCGCGAACGCTGTGTGGAAGGCTGCCTGGCCTGCGCGGATATCTGCCCCACGCGCGCGCTCCACATCAACGATCAGGGCGAGCTCGTTCTGGCAGACTATTACTGCATCAAATGCGGGGCTTGCATGCAAGTTTGCCCGATTAAACCCAAATACGAGAGTCAGGAATTTGTTTTTGACTACCAGGGCATGCAGGTAAAACGCTCACGCGACGTGCTGGTGAATGAAAATGAGCTGGCAGTGAAAGTGGAACGCTGGCGGCTGAATCACAAGCCTGTTTCCAGCGCCGCCTGGATTGAAGCCCTGCGCAAACTCGCCGATGACAAAGCCAGCATGGTAGAAATTGACCGCAAGCGCGCTCTGCGCCGCGCGGACCTGGTGCGTGCTCTGCGCGGGCACACCCTGACCGAGACCCGCGCCCCAAAGAAAAGTAAAACCGGATGAAACCACGCGCGAGTTGACCAAGGGACAATGACGTAAATTCGAAACAAGCCCTCAGTTCCAACGTGATTCTGAGGGTTTGTCTTTTTTTCGGAGGTGAGACTACGGCAAACGCTCTGGTTCTTATTGGTAAAAAATTGGCTGCCGATACATCCTCAGGAGAAATCCGCCGGATTGAAGATATCCTGAAGAACGAAAAGATTCCTTATCGACTTCAGACCCAAAGAACGCGCGGAGCGCTGGGTTCCTGGATAGACGCCCGTTCCTACGCCGCCTCAAACATCGCCCTCTACAAAGGGTCTCAACAGCCCGGCTTTGTTTACACCATTTATGTGCGCGTAAAAGATTTCAAACGCGCGCAGGCGCTAATCGCGCAAAGGTAGAAGTTGAGTTTGGGGTTCGCTTCAAACCTCAGCGCTCAAAACCTCTGAACCGTAACCAAATTTAGTTGAATAATCAAAGGACCATCCCGTTTCGCGGGTGTATTCCGGATTCCTCTCCCCGGGCCCATAGATAAGCACCCGCGCCCTGGAGCGCAAACGCCCGAAACTGAGCATATCCGGCGCGGATGTGATCGCATTTCGGAATGTGCCGCTGTTCAGGTAAAAGCGCTCCCTCCCGCCGCGCGCACCTAAAAGCTCCACCGCCGGAGTGTGCGTGTGCCCGCTGACCAAACAATTAATGGTTGATTCAGCGCCGCTCAAGCATTCCTCTTTCGCAACCATATCCATCAAGGTTCCCAGCTTGTACTTTCCCGCCAGAGACTGGATCAGCTTCCCAAAAACCCAAAAAGGAATTTGTTTTTTCCAGATCCGTTTATCCAGCAGTAGCCTCAGGTTAAAAAGGGGTATCCCCACCAGCGCGCCAAGCGAGAGAAACTGCTGTTTCAGGCTCATGTCTCTGGCAATATCATCCCTGGCCTCTTTAAACACCGGCTCGAGGTATTTCCAGGTGTCACCGCGGGAAAGGCCGGGGGTTGAGAAAAGAAAATTCATCAATGCATTCGCGGGACGAACATTGTCAAACTCCATGATACGTTGATAAAGGGTTAAGAGCGGAGCCTGCCTGAGAATTACAGCATCGGAATAGTGATCTTTGAAAATCTTTGGCAGCCTGGCTGCCAGTTCCAACGTGGTAATGTCGCCGAGCACCGGTCGTTTGTACCACTCGGCAGGCAGCACTGCCGGCAATGCGGAATCCATGGTGAGATTTACGCCAAAATTGTTAGGGTCGTACTCGTGCCCATGCCGCACCAGAACGCCGGGTTCCTCGCCAAATGGATGAAAGTACTGGTTGTCAAAGGGTGCCCCGTCTTCCCTCATACCCAACATGCGCCTAACGGCAGAGCGTACAGCTGGCGTGGCGTTTGTCAGCCTGTCGTGATTGCCAGGAATAAAATGGACGTGCGTTGGACGCTGAAAAAGCGGCTCCAGGCCTTTAATAATCTCAAGCGTCCCCGCGACACGCTCATCCGCGGCAATCGCTGCCAGGATGGACAGTATTTGTCCTTCCAGCGGGCCGCCTTCCGCGATGCCGTCCAAATGCCCGTAAGGCCTGAGGGGACCTTCCAGCCACAAGGCGGAGCGGGTGAGTTCAAAAATATCCCCGGCCAGAACCAAGTCAACCTCCGGCACCACGCCGTCATCCAGAGATTCAACGATTTCCCGGAAAAAATCCTGATACACCTCAGCGGGCAGATTATGATTGAACTGCCTGCCGCCCAAGGCGAGCGATTTGGACTCCGCGAAATGCAGATCGGACATCACAATCAACATGGTTTACCTCTGCGATAATGGATATCAGCCATTTTCTTTATCTATTCCGCGATAGTTCCGAAAAACGCGGGGGCGCGGTTTTTGGCAATCATTGGCCGTCCCAGCGAAATGCGCCGGCTTCCCGGGTGCCAAACAGGACGCGCGAACTGACCGCTGGGTCGATTATCACGCTCTGATAATTCCAGCGGTTCAGTACAGGTGTGGCAATTTGCCAGTGCGCGCCGCCATCGCTGCTGAAATACGTGGAGCCAGCCGCTCCTGCCGCCATCAGCGCGGAGTTTTGGGCGTGAACACTGATAGAAAGCGCGTTCACCCCGGGCGCGCCTGCCAGTATCCATAACGAGCCGGTGTTATCCCTCACGTAAATGCCGTTGTTTGTCGCGGCAAAATAATCCTCGCCTACCACAAGGATTTCGTTTGTTTTTATCCCTTCCAAGCCCTGATTAATGGTCGTGAAGCTGCTGTCCTTCAGATACCGCACCGCGCAGATGCCGGAACTGTCGCAGGCGGACATGAGCACTCTGCCCAATACAGCATCTGCGGAAAGGCTGGGAATGGTGTACCCGTTCAACCCAACCTGGGTCCAGGTCCCGCCGGAATATTTCCATAGGCCCGCGCCGGCAGTGCCTCCATACAGCGTGCTGCCAATGGCCGTCAGGCTGATGAGAGGCGTGCTGGTGAGTCCGTTTTCCGGCTGTATCTCCAGCTGAGCAAGGATTTCCTGCGCGGCGAAATCCTCCGGCGTGCTTACCGACGCCAATACGGTTTCCAGGTAAAGCGCCGGGTCATAGCCAAAAGACTGAGGATTGACCAGGGTCATCCAGCTTTCACCGCTGGAAACAAATACCGCGCTGGGAGTGAGCGCGTAAAGTTTGTTGTTGGCTGCCGTCAGCCAGGTGACCAGACGATTGGACAGGCCGGTGTTGACCTCCTGCCAGGTATTGCCGCCGTCGTTAGTCCGCACAACCCCAATACCGTATACCCCCGCATAGATGTATCCGGGTTGGGTCGTCAGAGCGGCGAAGCCGTTAATGGAATGGCTGCTGACGTCGTTGTGGCTTGGTGTCCAGCTGGCGCCCTGGTCCGTGGAACGGTACAGCCCGCGGTAACTCAGCCCGGCGTACCAGCGCTGAGGAGAGCCGGGGGCGATGGCAAAATCGTACAGGAACTGGTTGTTCAACCCAGCGCTGACCCAACTTCCGCCGTTATTCAAAGAGCGGTAGAGCCCGTTTTCGTAAGTGCAGGCGTATATCGGCTTGGTTCCCCCGACAGATTGGTCCATGTACAGGCGGTAAACTTCCACGTCGCTGGGCAAGCCGCTGCTGACTTTAGACCAGTTCGCGCCTCCGTTTGTGCTTCGATACACTCCCGCTCCGTGCCAGACCCCGCCAAAAATCAGCGCGGGATTCGCGCTGTCCAGCGCGGTGCTGCGCGCGCTCAGGTCAGCAACGCCGCTGTTAATCGCGCTGAACGAAGCGCCCCCATTAAGGCTTTTATAAAAGCCGTGTTCGTGGGCAGAAAGATAGAGGATATTGCTGTTGGCAGGGTCGACGTCGATGTCATAGAAATAGTCGTCGGTGCTGAATTGGTCTCCCCGCATCAGCAGGCTCCAGTCCGCACCGCCGTTTGTGCTCTTATACACCACTCCTATTAAGGTGTTCTTAATCCGTCCGGCAAAATACACGATGTGCGGATTTTGCGGGTCAATTTCAATGTCATAAACCACATGCGAATCTGTCAGATTACCAGTGGAAGCAAACCAATTCGCGCCCGCGTCGGTGCTTTTGTACACACCGCCGGCATATGTTCCGGCATAAAGAATATTGCTGTTTTGAGGGTCCACCGCCAAAGATTGAATAAAGGTGTTGTCCAATCCGCTGATGCGCTGCGTCCAGCTGTTTCCCTGGTCGCTGCTCCGAAATACCCCTGCCCCGTATGTGCCAAGATACAAAACGGAAGGATTGCCAGGGTCAATTACCACAGCGGTAAAAGTACCGCCGTCGGGACCCACGGACCTGGATTGAACTGGAGGAGGCGGGTCTGGCGCCTTAAAAGCGACAGGCAGGTAGATAACCGCTCCACCCTCTGCCTCCTGGTGCCTGCTGACCGCGGAAGCCGGCGCATGCAGAAAAACCGCGGCGATAAGAGCTGCCAATAACAATACCCCGAGTGCGGATGTCGTCCTGATACGCATGTGGCGCTATACTACCAACCCTTTCGGAAGGATGAGCCTGAAATATGAATGATTATGCCACCTTTTTACACGGCTGACGATAATGCTGGCTGTTACAGGGAACGCATCACCCGGGAAAATTCCTGAACGCAAACCTCGAGCGCTTCGTCATCGATATCATGATGGGTTACAAGCCGAAAAGTACGCTTGCCGGTATCCCCGATGAGCACTCCTCGCTCTTTCAACAGCGACACAATTTCAGCGGCATCCGCACGAACATCAGGTTCCAATACCAGATATACCATGTTGGTGTAAGGTGTCCCTTTATCTATGCGCAAGCCCGGCACCGTTCTTAATCCTTCAGCCAAGAGACGCGCTCTGCGGTGGTCTTCTTCCAGGCGGTCAATCATCGTATCGAGAGCTATCAATCCCGCGGCAGCCAGAATGCCCGCCTGGCGCATCCCTCCGCCCAGCATTTTCCGCAGACGGCGGGCCTTGGCAATCATACCTCGGCTGCCGCACAAAACTGAGCCGACCGGGCAGCACAAGCCCTTGCTCAGGCAAAAGGTGATGGAATCCGCGGAACGGGCCAGCTCCGCGGCAGGAACCCCCAGCGCAGCCGCCGCGTTGAAGATTCGCGCGCCGTCAATGTGAAGCAACAGTCCATTCTGGCGCGCGAACGCCCCAACTTTATCGCTGTACTCCGGGCTTAGTGCCTGGCCGCCGCAGGCGTTCTGCGTGTTTTCCAATATGACCATGCGCGAGACAGGCTCATGAAAATCCGACGGGTCGCGCAAAGCGGCTTGCAGGTCTTCCAGGGCAAGGCTGCCGTCCGCCTGGTTTGGAACGGTATGCATCGATACCCCGCCCAGCACTGAGACACCGCCGGCTTCGTGAAGAAAGGTGTGCCCCTGCCGGCCCATAATTACCTCCGCACCCCGCTCACAAGAGGCCAACACTGCCAGCAGGTTCCCCATCGTGCCTGAGGTCACAAAAAGCGCGCTTTCCTTGCCGAGCAGCTCTGCCGCACGCGCCTCCAGACGATTAATGGTCGGGTCTTCGCCGTAAACGTCATCTCCGACCTCGGCCTCCGCCATGGCCCGGCGCATCACTGGCGTCGGTTTTGTGACTGTATCGGAACGAAAATCATAGACGCGCATATTTACTCCTGAGAGGAAAGAGTGTTAAGCGCCAGCGTCAGGTCCTCGGGCAGGACCGCCTGAAATTCAGTCGCGGTTTTCTCTCCGGGCAGGATAATCCTGAGCCTGGCGGCATGCAAAAAGAAGCGTCCCAGTGGAAGGGAGGCTTTGCGGTGGCCGTATACGCGGTCGCCGACCACGGGGCAGCCGAGATAAGCGAGGTGGACGCGGATTTGATGAGTGCGTCCTGTCAGCGGGCGCACTTCCAGCAGCGCGTGATTGCGAAAATTTTGTACCGTGTGATATTCCGAAACCGCTTTCCGGCCTTTCCCTTCGTAAACCACCGCCATCCGCTGCCGGAATTTTGGGTCTCTCCCGACCGCGGCTTCAATTCTACCGGTGGGCGTGGGCGGATGCCCGTCTGTCAGCGCCAGATAGTACTTTTCGGTTTTTCGGGACTTAAATTGCCGTACCAGCCATTCATAGGCGCTCTGGGTGCGGGCAAGCACCAAGACGCCGGAAGTCTCTTTATCCAATCGGTGCACGACGCCGGGGCGCTGCGCTTCGCCCACCTGGCGGATATCCGGCCAGCGGTACAGGGCAGCATTCACAATCGTGCCGGTGGTATGGCCGGCGCCCGGATGGACAATTATCCCCGCCGGTTTGTTAATCACAATGGTGTTGGCATCCTGATAAATGATATCCAGGGGCAGGTTTTCCGCCAGGATGCCATTCTCCTCTTGCGCGGGAAGCTCCACCGAAACGTTTTGCCCGGCTGCCAGTTTCAGGGCAGCCTTCAAGCAAACCCCACCGTCCACCAGGACTTTGCCTGCCGCAATGAGTTCCTGCAATAAAGAACGGGAATACGCCGGCAGTGATTCCGCCAGAAATTTATCCAGCCGCGCGGGTTCAGCTTTTTCGTATCGGAGCAAAGTAACCGTGGATTTCATCGAAGCGCCTGCTTTATTCCTGTGCCTGGCTCTGGTCAGAATCCGCGCCGGGCATACCTGAGGGGTGCGTCTTCTTCTCTTCCAGATACATCGCCAGGATTAACAGCCCAACCCCGACCGTCACACACGAATCCGCCACGTTAAAAACCGGAAACCTGCCCACGGCGATAAAATCGAGCACATACCCCAACCTGAAGCGGTCAATCAGGTTGCCCACAGCGCCCCCCAGCATGATGGCCAGGCAAAGACGAATGAATTTATGAGCCGGCGGGATAGTCTGGTAATAGAACAGGATTACCAGGATAATCACCGAGGTGAACACTTTTAGCACCGTGTTTCCGTTCTGAAACGTACCAAAAGCCGCGCCAGTGTTCTGCCAGTACACAATGCGGAAGAAATCCGAAGGCGGGAAAGGCAGCCAGGCCTGCCCCAGCGACAGGTTCTGACGGATGATAAATTTTGTCAGCTGGTCCAATACGATGATAACCAGCGCGATGCCAATCAACAGCAAATTTGATTTTAGTTTGGTTTTCAGCAAAACTACCTTCCTCAGTTACGCTTTCTGAATGCGAATGGTGAGCTGCTCATTGTCAAAGCTGTCGCTGGCACTAATCCAGGTACCGCCTTCTTCAATATTTTCCAGCTCGACTGCCAGCGTTTCGGCTTTAATCAATTCCGCGCTGGCGCTGACGGCCGCGCTGAGCTGCGGCGTGGCCGTGTAATGCAGACGAATGCGGTCGCTGATATCCAATCCGCCGTCTTTCCTCAGGGTTTGCACGCGCCGAATGAATTCGCGCGCCAGCCCTTCATAAATCAGTTCCTGCGTCAGATGAATATCCAACGCTGCCATGTATGGCCCATCGGAGGCCACTTCCAGACCTTCCCGCGCGGTGGTATGCACTTCCACTTCATCCGGTTGAATCTCGTAGTATTTCCCATCCACTTTTACAACCAGATTGATGCCCTCCAGCAGCTTTTGGGCGCTTTCCTGAACCGGAAGAGCCAGGATCGCTTCACGAATCTTTGGGAAGAGATTCTTATACTTTTGTCCAAGCTGCTTGGGCAGCGGATTTATCCGATAATCCACAGCTTCCCCCGCGCCGCTGAGCAGGCGCACAGACTTGACATTCAGTTCATCCATCAGCACGTCTTTAAACCGTTCGACCAGTTCGCCGTCTTCGGCGGAACCCATGGCAAAGGATACCCCCGCCAGCGGCTGACGAACCTTAATATTGGATTTGTTGCGAGCTGCATGCCCCAAGGAAGCCAGGCGCATCACAAGAGCCATATCGCGGTTCAGTTTTTCGTTGATTTTCGCTGGGTCAGCTTTAGGCCATTCAATCAGATGAACTGAAACTGGCGCGTCCTTGTTCACTCTGCGCACCAGGTTTTGATAAAGCTCTTCTGCCATAAATGGCATGGTTGGCGCCAATAATCCAGCCAGCGTGGTGAGCGCTGTGTAAAGCACTTCGTACGCCGCGGCTTTGTCTCCGTCCGATTCACTCTTCCAGAAACGCCGGCGGGACCGCCGCAGATACCAGTTCGAGAGCTGGTCCACAAAAGTTTCAATTGGTCTGGTCGCTCCCAGCACATCGTAAGCTTCGTACGCCGCGGTCACATCCCGCACCAGCGCATTCAATGAGGAAAGCAGCCAGTAATCCATCTGTGTGAATTGCGGGATGACATCCATATCCGGCTTCCACTGGTCCAGGTTGGCGTACGTGACAAAAAACGAATAGGTGTTCCACAGCGTCAGGCTGAAAGTACGCAGCACCTCCCCCACCAGGTCCGCGCTGAAACGGCGTTCGTTGCCAGAGGGGCTGGAAGTATACAGATACCATCGGACAGCGTCCGCGCCGTGCTGGTTGATGACCTCCCAGGGGTCCACCACATTCCCGCGGGATTTGGACATCTTCTGTCCCTCCCCGTCCAGGATAAGCCCCAGGCAGATAACATTCTTAAAGCAAATGCTGTCAAAAACGAGCGCGCTGATGGCCAACAGGGAATAAAACCACCCGCGGGTTTGGTCAACTGCCTCACAGATGAAATCAGCAGGAAACTGCTGCTTAAATTCTTCGATATTTTCGAACGGGTAATGCCACTGCGCCACTGGCATCGCTCCGGAATCAAACCACACGTCAATCAATTCCTTCACGCGCCGCATGGTACCCTGCCCGCAGTCCATGCAGGTAAACTGCACGCTGTCGATAAAGGGCCGGTGCAAGTCCATCCTGGAGAGGTCGCGGCCGGATAGTTCGCTTAACTCCGCGACGGAACCGACACAGCGCTGCTTATGACAGTGCGAGCATTCCCACACGGGCAGCGGCGTGCCCCAATAACGATCCCGCCCCAGCGCCCAATCGATATTGTTTTCCAGCCAGTTGCCAAAGCGGCCGTTCTTAATGTGCTCCGGCACCCAGTTGATTTCCTGGTTTAGCGCGACGAGGCGGTCTTTAATTCTGCTCGTGCGGATGAACCAGGTCGGGCGGGCAAAATATAACAGGGGCGTGCTGCAGCGCCAACAGAATGGATAGGTATGTGTGTAGTGGGACGCTTTGAGAAGCAGCCCGCGTTTATCCAGTTCTTCCGTGATAGAAGGGTCCGCGTCCTTGACGAACACGCCCGCCCACGGAGAGACCTCTTTTTTGAACTTTCCCTCATCCGTGATGGTCATCAACACGGGGAGATCATATTCTTTGGCTACTGCCATATCATCCGCTCCGAACGCGGGAGCGATATGCACCAGACCTGTGCCGTCCGAAGTGGTGACATACTCCGCGTTCACGACGTAATAGGCCGGTTTGTCTGTCGGGAGGAAAGTGAACAGCGGGGCATATCGTTTCCCTTTTAGAGCACGGCCTTTAAAGGTCTTAAGCACCTTCACCGGGGTATCGCCAAACACCGCGTCGATGAGGTCTTTCGCCAAAATCAAGCGCTCACTGCTGATGCCGTCAGCGCGTGAGACCAACGCGTACTCCACCTCCGGATGCGCTGCCACTGCCACGTTGCCCGGCAGCGTCCAAGGGGTCGTCGTCCAGACCAACAGATAAGTATCGGGCTCATCCACCAAAGGGAAACGCACAAACACAGAAGGGTCTTCCGCGTCGCGGTAGCCCTGGGCCACTTCGTGGTCCGAAAGCGGCGTACCGCAGCGCGGACAATAAGGCACCACCTTGAATCCCTGATAAAGCAGGTCTTTATCCCAGATGGATTTCAGCAGCCACCAGACAGATTCGATATAGTCGTTGCGGTAAGTGACATAAGCGCGCTCAAGGTCCACCCAGTAAGCAATGCGTTCCGTCAGTTTTTCCCAATCCTGAATCCTTTCAAAGGCGGATTCCCGGCACAGCGCGTTGAATTTTTCGATGCCGTAGGTTTCGATTTGAGATTTATTGGTGAAACCGAGCTTCTTCTCTACCTCAATTTCAACAGGCAGCCCATGCGTGTCCCACCCTCCCCGGCGGTCCACGTAATACCCGTTCATGGTTTTATACCGCGGGAACATATCCTTGAACACGCGCGCCAACACGTGGTGAATGCCGGGTTTTCCATTCGCGGTTGGCGGACCCTCAAAAAAGACAAAAGGCGGGCGGTCTTTGCGCTCATCGGAAGACTTTTTAAAAACTTCATTCATCTTCCAGAAACGCAAAATGCCTTCTTCCAGGACCTTGACATTTAACTTTGGTGAAACAGGGTTAAACATACTCCTCCACAAAAAAGCTCGTCCCAAAACAGGGACGAGCAAAAACTCGCGGTACCACCCTGGTTCCCGGAAAATTCCAGGCAACTCAGCAGGTTTACCCACAGGGGCAAACATCGCTGCTAATAACGCAGCAGCCGTGCGTCTCACTTACTGACCCGCAGGCGTTCAGTTCGCGGCTCCGGAAGGATTTTGGGCTCGGCTTACCGCCCCGGCTCGCACTGTCCCGGGTTCGCTGACGGAGCAGACCGGCCTACTCGTTTCCATCAATGCCTTTAACGAAATGAAATTATCCCATAAAATCACCTGATGGTCAACATTTCCCACCAATTCAGTCTGTCCTTTCATTCCGCCCTCTGAGGACTATCGTATCAGAAACCCGGAAGATTCCAAAAAGGAAGAAGTCACTTTTAGTGCTTAATGCGCAGGGATTTAATAACACCCCTCGCGGGGTGTTTGGGTGCCTGGACGGTTTCGAACCCTCAACCTCCTCATCCACAGTGAGGCGCTCTGCCGTTGAGCTACAGGCACCATATAGGCGGTCATTCTATCACAGGGCTGGGCGCTGCGCAAGGATGCGCGCGAGCTGGTTTTCCAGTTCCGCCTCGGGCACCACCTGCTGGGTCCGGCTTGCAAGGTCTTTCAGAACGACTTCGCCGCGCGCGATTTCATCGGGTCCAATCACCAATGCCGCCCGCGCTCCCAGCCTGTCTGCGTATTTAAGCTGTTTGGCAAGTTTTTCTGTGCCTGGATAAGTCAAAACCTTAAAACCAGCTCTTCTCAGGCGCGCAGATACGCGGCTGGAAATGGTCTGACAGTTTTCGTCAAATACAGACACAAACACAGCATCCGCCGCGGCATTCACCGCAGGAATCAGGCCCAGGGATTCCAGGAGCAGGAGAATGACAACGTCGCCCATGGCAAAGCCCACGCCGGGCAGCGGCCTGCCGCCAACATCACCTACCAGATTGGCGTAATGCCCGCCGCCCAGGATAGCCCTGAAGCTGCCGGTTGTGTCGCGGGCTTCAAAGACCGTGCCGGTGTAATAATCCAGCCCGCGGATGATTTTTGGTTCAAAAGCGGTATATTCGCGCACTCCCAGGGCTTCCAGGCTGGCAAACAGCGCCGAAAGCTCTCTGGACTGCTGCCAAAGGTCCGTGTTGCTCAATAAAGACTTTAGCGCTTCCAGCTGCTCAGAGTTTAATCCCAGTTCAAGCGCGTTTCTATCCCACACATCCGCGGTTTGCTTGTCAATCCGGTCAATCAGGCGCAGCACAGCGGGTTTCAGCTCCGCCTGGATGCCGATGCGGGAGAGTTCTGCGTCCATCAGCCGGCGGTCGTTAATCAGGATTTTTACCTGGTCAGGCTTCAGCCCGACACCGCGCAGGAATTCCGCCGCGACGGCGATAAGTTCCGCGTCCGCGGAGATGTGGTCAGAGCCAATCAGGTCTATGTTCCATTGGAAGAATTCGCGGGTGCGCCCTTTTTGCGGGCGTTCATAACGCCAAAATGGCCCGAATGACCACCAACGGCAGGGAAAAACCAGTTCATTTTGCCGTGATGCCACCATGCGCGCCAGCGTCGGAGTAAGCTCAGGCCGCAGCGCGATGTTCTCACCGCTGCGGTCAGGAAACACAAATGCCTGTTCTTTTACCAACTCTTCGCCGGATTTTGCGGCATAAAGGTCAATGGTTTCAAGGCAGGGACCGTCGTACGCCTGGTAGCCAAAGGCGGAGGAAACCTCTTCCACTTTGGATACCAACCACCTGCGGACAGCCATCTCCTCAGGGTAAAAATCCCGCGTGCCCTTGACGCTTTTCACAATTCGTTCCATTTTTCAGTCCTTCAAGAAATATTAATAAAGTATATCACGCGGAAAATCGGGTAAAATTAGTTAATTAAAGGGCCATTCTCAAGGATAACAATGAAAATTCGCCAAATATTGGAAATCTCCCAAGGTAAACTGCTGACACCCCATGTGAATCTGGATATGGAAATCCTCGGAGGATACGCGGGAGACCTGATGAGTGATGTTCTTGCCAGCATTCAGCCTGAATCTGTCCTGATTACCGGCCTAAGCAACCCACAGGTCATCCGCACCGCTCTCATCGCCGACGTTCGCCTGGTAATCTTCGCGCGAGGTAAACAACCTCCGCAGGAAACCATCACGCTGGCCATTGAAGAAAGATTTCCAATAATCACCTCCGACCTCGGTGTTTACGAAATAAGCGGAAGATTGATGCAGAACGGACTGCCCAGCTTCGAAAAACGCATGCTGCACGCCTTTGACCGCGACTGATGTAAAACATGGTCTCCGATAAACCCCTCATCACTGACGACGAAGCCGCAAAGATTACCCGCGTGGAAGAGCTCGCGTATGAGCTCACCGTTGGCGAGGTGATGACCAAAAAAGTCTTTGCCCTGCGGCCCGAGCAGACCATGCGCGAAGCACTGGACGAATTCAAGAAGTTCCGCATTTCCGGAGCTCCGGTCGCGATTGATGGAAATCTTTGTGGGATTCTTTCCATTGAAGATTTAATTCGTTCCCTGCGCGACGGCCGTATCGACCTGACCGTAGCGGATTACATGACCAGTAATGTCATCACAGTTAAACAAGAAGACCAGGTAATTGAAGCCCTGAAATTGTTCGTCAAATGGAATTTGGGCAGGCTGCCGGTTCTGGACAGCAGTAATAAACTGGTTGGTATCCTCACCAAAGGCGATATTACCAACGGCTTGCTCAAAGCGCTGCAGAAAGACTTTGAAGCTGAGGAACTAATTCGCTACCGCGCCTCCCATCTCTTTGAGGACATTGTCTCGGACCGCAGCACGCTGACTTTGCGATACAACGTCAAGAAAAACGACTTCTCACGCGGAGGGGCGGCTTCCAATAACATCAAGAAAGCCCTGCTCAGGCTCGGGGCCAGCCCTCAGGTAGCCCGCCGATGCGGCATCGCGGTTTACGAAGCCGAGATGAACCTGATAATTCACACCAATCACGGCGGGGTGCTGCGCGTGGAAATTGAACCCGACCGCATTACGATGGAAGCCTACGATGATGGTCCGGGCATCCCGGATATTTCGTTGGCAATGAAGCCGGGATACTCCACCGCCCCACCGGAAATCCGCGCCATGGGTTTTGGAGCCGGGATGGGGTTAGTGAACATTAAAAGCTGCGTGGACGAAATGAACCTCTCCTCCTCCCTGGACCGAGGCACCAATCTTTACATGGTCATGCACCTGGACAAGTCCAAACCATTGGCATGATCGAAGCTGGCTTATGAATCTAAAAGAAATTCAGGACCAATTACAACTAAAGCCTCTTGCTGTTCCCATCAGCCCGGATTCCATTGAAATTCGGACGGGGTACACCTCCGATATGCTCAGCTGCGTCATGACAGGCGCGTTGAGCGGCAGCATTTGGGTAACCCTGATGGCGCACAACAACATCATTGCCGTAGCCTCTCTGCTGGATATCCCGGCCATCATTATCACTGAGAACGCCCAACCGGATGAACACACCCTAGCCAGGGCGAATGAAAAGGAGATAGCGATATTTTCCACACCCAAGCCAACCTTTGAAATTGTCGGCAGATTGTGGGAGATGGGCGTCCGGGCAGAGGAAACATGAGGATTCCTTTGTGATTGACTTTCGCGCTGAGCTGCATGTACATACTGTTCTCTCCCCATGCGCCGGAACGGATATGCTGCCTGAAACAATCGTGGAAGGCGCGCTCTTCAACGAAATAAACCTTATCGCTGTCACAGACCACAACGCCAGCTACAACGCCTCCCCAGTTAGAAATGTCGGGCTGAGAGAAGGCTTGATGGTGCTTCCTGGAATGGAATTGGAAACCCAGGAAGAAATTCATTCCATCTGTCTGTTCGACACCCTTGCCCAGCTGCACGCCTTACAAAAAATCGTGGATGCGAATCTTCCATTTTTTCCAAATAAAGAAGAATATTTCGGTCAGCAGTGGGTCGTCGATGAAAAAGGTTACAAATTTCGATTAATTAAACAGCAGCTTCTTTTTCCGGTTCAAATCTCCATCCAGAGAGCCTGCCAGATTGTCAAAGACCTGGGAGGTCTATTTTTTCCGGCGCATATCAATCGCGAAGCCAACGGTCTGCTTTCGCGCCTGGGCACCGTTCCTCCGGACCTGGATGTCCAAATTGTGGAGATAAACCGGCGCACGACCAGGGAGGCTATCCGGAAACGCTATCCCGAATTAGCCCGCTACCACATTCTCCAAAGCGGCGATGTGCATTACCTGGACGGCTTCTTAGGCGCGAACACATTCAGCGCCGCCGACACATCTCTCAAAGCGATTACTGAAGGGATTCTGAACAGCGGTTGAGTTTTTCCCCTCAGGCATTTCTTAAAAAAGCTGCCAAAAATCATTGACCAATCGGGTTGTTGGAGTTAAACTATTTGCATCTTTTTTCACAAAGGATAATTATTTCGCGCTCAGGAGCACTCATGACCTCTTCCGATAACAATGTGACCTTCAATCCCCTGGAAAATCCAGAACAAAAAGCGATCATCGACGCCATTATTGACGAAAATCTTCACCTGAATGGCGCAACGATGGTAATCCTGAACCAGGTTCAGGAAAAAATCGGCTTCATTTCCAAACCGGTCCAGGCATACATTGCGGGAAGATTGGGAGTGCCAATATCCAAAGTTCACGGCGTCGTTTCCTTTTATTCTTTCTTCACCACCACGCCGCGTGGAAAACACACCATAAAATTCTGCCTGGGAACCGCCTGTTATGTAGGTGGTATTGACCAGATTATTGAAAAAGCCAAGCAGCTGCTTGGTATTGAGCCCGGCCAGACAACCCCCGACGGACTGGTCACGCTGGAAGTATGCCGCTGCGTTGGCGCCTGTAGCCAGGCCCCTGTCGTGGTCGTGGATGATAATATCCGCGGAAGAATGCAGCCAAATCGCTTCCCCAAGATTATTCAGGACATTCAAAATCAAGAGGCTGCTAATTGAGAGAAATCGCCCTGCATATCCTTGATATCGCTGCCAACAGCATATCGGCAGGTGCCAGGAATATTTCTATCAGTATCATCGGAAACCGCAAGGATGACGCACTGGATATTACGATTTCCGATGATGGGAAGGGAATGACTCCGGAAATGGTCCAAACGGTGACAGACCCATGGACCACCAGCCGGACTGAAAGGAACGTAGGTTTAGGAATACCCTTGCTGAAAGCAGCCGCAGAAGCGTGCAATGGTTACTTCAACATTACTTCGGAGCTGGGCAAGGGTACCAAGGTGCAGGTTCATTTTCAGCTCGGTCACATCGACCGCATGCCGTTAGGAGACCTGCCGAGCACATTTTTAGCTCTGATTGTTGGGACGCCTGATGTCCATTGGGTTTTTCAGGTTAAGCATGACAGCAAAGAGTTCTTCTTCGACGATGCCCAAATCAAGAATGAACTCGGCAAAGATTGCCTTGCTGAACCGGAAGTCATCCGATACATACGGGAAATTTTTACTGAAGGAATTGAAGCTTTAGCGTTGAATTAAGGAGAGTAATATGCCAACCATTAAATCGCTTGAAGATCTGAAAAAAATGCGCGAAGAAGCCTTGCGCAAACAGGAACTGAAAACAACCACCGGCAAGACTGAAATAATTGTCGGAATGGGAACCGTAGGGATTGCCGCGGGAGCACGCGAAACCCTCAAAGCCATCCTCGAATTTGTTGACAGCAACCACCTTGAAAATATCATCATCCGCCAGACCGGCAACATCGGGATTGACTCTTTTGAGCCGGTCGTCCAGGTGGTCTTGCCAGGACAGGAAAAAGTGACCTACGGCCATGTTAATCCTGAGATCGCGAAAATCATCATGGAAGAACATGTCGTAAGAGGCAAAGTCGTTCCAGATTATCAGATCAAAGGCTAACTTCTTTGAAGTTTATCGACACCTTGAAAATTACTACTCGGAAGGAATATTATGGCGTTCTATAGATCTACTGTGCTTGTTTCTGTCGACCCGATTTGCGTGGAAAAAGGCGCTTACGAACTAATTGACACTTTGAATGATGAGTTGATCAAACAAGGACTGATCGACGAAGTGCGCATTTTGGAAACCCCCCGTTTGGGTGATCCTCAGAAGTACGGTCCGGATATGGTTGTCTACCCCGAAGGCACGCATTACACCAACCTGACCTACTACGAAATTCCGCGCCTGGTCGAAGAGCACTTTATCAAAGGACGCATCCTCAAGCAGTATGCCGCGAAAATGCAAGACGCTATTGACGAAGAGCTCAGCGCGCCAAAGTCCAAGGAAATCCGCGTCGTGCTGCGCAACGTCGGCGTGATTGACCCCCGCAATATCGAAGACTATATCGCCAACGACGGCTATATGGCGCTCGGCAAGGTTCTCACGGAAATGACCCCCGAAGAGGTCATCCAGGAAGTGCTGGATGCCAAGCTTCGCGGCCGCGGCGGCGCCGGCTTCCCCACCGGCCTCAAGTGGCGTTTTGCCCGCCAGGCCGAAGGGGACGTGAAGTACATCATCTGCAACGCGGATGAAGGCGACCCGGGCGCGTTCATGAACCGCCGTGTTTTGGAAGGCGACCCGCACTCGGTCATTGAGGGCATGATTATTGCCGCATACGCGATTGGAGCGAAACAAGGCTACATCTACTGCCGCGCCGAATATCCCATCGCGGTCAGCACAATGAACCTCGCGATGAAACAAGCCCGCAGCCTCGGCCTGCTCGGAAAACACATCCTGGGCACGGACTTCAGCTTTGACCTGGAGATGCGTATGGGCGCCGGCGCATTTGTCTGCGGCGAGGAAACCGCATTGATGGCGTCCATCGAAGGCAGCAGAGGTGAACCGCGCACGCGGCCGCCTTTCCCGGCGCAAAAAGGTTTGTGGGGAAGACCCACCAACATCAATAATGTTGAAACATATGCCAACGTCCCCCAGATTATCCTTAAGGGCGCGGAATGGTTTGCCAGCATGGGTACTGAAAAGAGTAAAGGCACCAAAACCTTTGCCCTGGCTGGTGATGTAAAGAATACCGGTTTGATTGAAGTGCCGTTTGGCATCACGCTGCGGGAAATCATCTTCGACGTTGGCGGCGGAATAAAAAACGACAAGAAATTTAAAGCCGTACAGACCGGCGGCCCCATGGGCGGATGTCTGCCGGAGCATTTGCTGGATCTGCCTGTGGATTACGAGACCCTCGGTCAGGCTGGTTCTATCATGGGCTCCGGGGGTATGATTGTGATGGATGAAGGCACGTGCATGGTCGACATTGCCCGTTTCTTCCTCGAATTCATCCAGGACGAATCCTGCGGAAAATGCGTTCCCTGCCGGGTTGGCACACACAGACTGCTTGAGATATTGGAGAAGATCTGTGACGGCCGCGGCGAAGACGGTGATATTGAAGAATTGCAGGAGTTGAGCGAACAGATTCGGCGCAACAGCCTTTGCGGCCTTGGGCAAGGCGCGCCAAATCCCGTTGTTTCCACGCTTGTCCATTTCATGGACGAATACAAAGCGCACATCTACGAAAAACGCTGCCCAGCCAAGGTCTGCCGCAGCTTAATCAGATACGAAATCCAGGATGGTCCCTGTACAGGTTGTACTGTCTGCGCAAGGAACTGCCCGGTCGGCGCCATCAGCGGCGAGCGCAAGCTCACCCATGTTATCAATCAAGATGTTTGTATTAAATGCGGTATTTGTCATCAGGTTTGTCAGTTTGAGGCCATAAATGTAATTTGATCAGCACTTCCGAACAGGAGCAAAGGATGGCAGAAAACAAGTACGCCAAAGATGAGACCATCAGGCTTGTCAACGAAATCGTAGCGTCCACAGGGACTACCAGGTCGGACCTGATCCCAATTCTCCAGAAGGTCACCAACAATCTTGGTTATATCTCCCAGGACGCCATTCAGCAGATTTCGGCCTTACTTAAAATTCCAACCAGGGAAATCGCGTCCGTTGCCACGTTTTATCGGATGCTTTCCACGCAGCCGCGCGGCCGGCACGTTGTCCAGTTTTGTGAAAGCGCCCCATGCCATATCGTTGGTGGAAGAGAAGTATACGCCGCCCTCAAAAGCGCTCTACAGCTTGAGCCGGGCCAGACTTCCGCGGACAACAAATGGACATTCATCACCACAAGCTGCCTGGGTATTTGCGGAGTTGGTCCGGTAATCTTGATCGACACTGATATTCATGGGAATGTGACGCCGGACCAGGTTCCGGGCATTCTGGCTAAGTACGCATAAGGAGCTGCGATGAAAACCGTTAGATCCATGGTTCTTGTTTCAAGTGACCCGGAAAGTCAGAAACGCGGTTCCGCCGATATCTTCGCGGCCTTTGAACGGTTACTTAACCAATATGAACTCACTGACGAAATCCAATTAACCTACGCCAGCGATATCGGAAAAAGCGCCGCTGTTCCTTTGGTCATGATATATCCCGAAGCGGTTATCTACGGCCCGCTTGAGGTTTCGGATATTCCTCATATTGTCGAGGAACATCTCTATAAAGGCCGTATTGTTGAGGAAAAGATTGCCCCGCGCTACAACCTGTCCGGCCATGTTGCCTGGCTGCAAGCCCGCAAAGGCACCTTGCCCGCTGAAAACCGCGTGGTGCTGAAAAATGTTGGCATTATCGATCCGGATTCCATTGATGATTATATTGTCCAGGACGGTTATCAGGCGCTTGGCCTCGTCTTTGACATGAAGCCTGAGGATGTCATTAAAACCATCACAGACTCAGGGCTGCAGGGACGCGGCGGCGCAGGTTTTCCGACCGGCCTGAAATGGAGTTTTGTTCGCAAAGCTGCTGGAACAAAAAAGTATGTCATCTGCAACGCGGATGAAAGCGAGCCCGGCACCTTCAAGGACCGCGTAATCCTGGAAGGTGACCCGCACCGCATCATCGAAGCCATGCTCATTGCCGGTTATGCTGTTGGCGCTGATGAAGGCTATATCTATATCCGCGGTGAGTACCAACTCGCCTTGCAGCGCCTGGACGCGGCCATCAAGCAGGCAGAGGCCTACGGATTTTTGGGTGAAAACATTTTCGGCTCGGGCTTTAACTTCCATATGCATGTTCACGCGGGCGCGGGAGCCTATATCTGCGGTGAGGAAACCGCGTTGATTGAGTCTCTCGAAGGCAAACGCGGCGAACCCAGGTCCAGGCCGCCCTACCCAACGACCGAAGGCCTTTGGGGAAAGCCGACCTTAATTAATAACGTGGAAACGCTGGCGAACATCCCCCCCATTATCCGCAACGGCGCGGAGTGGTTCCGGAAGATGGGTACAACCTCCAGCCCCGGCACAAAGGTCTGCACCATCCTGGGCAATGTGAATGAAAAAGGCCTGATAGAAGTACCCATGGGGATTACTCTGCGGGAAATTATCACCATTTATGCCAAGGGCATGAAAGATGGCAATTTTAAGATGGCCCAGACCGGCGGTTCCGGCGGCTCTATCATCCCGTCAAGCCTTCAGGATACACCGATGGATTTTGAATCCTACCGAAAAGCGGGCGTCTCGCTTGGTTCCGGAGCGCTCTTGATTTGCAATGACAGCGTGTGCATTGTCGACCTGGCGGTGGTGCTGACGAACTTCTTCAGGGTTGAATCCTGCGGAAAGTGTACGCCGTGCCGAATTGGCACAAAACGCGCTTACGACCTGCTGGTTGGCATCAGCAAAGGGCAAGGCAAGATGGAAGACCTGGCAGAGCTGGAAACCCTCAGCCACGACCTGATTGCCTTATCCAACTGCGGCCTCGGTCAGACTGCCGGCACGCCGCTGAAAGATATGTTTAATTACTTCCGCGCTGAAGTGGAAGCTCACATCAAACTTGGCATTTGCCCTTGCGGCATCTGTCCAATGCACGATTAATCAACATTATTAGACTTGCGAGGTATATATGGCAGACAACACAATTTCAGTTGACGATCTCACCCCCCCAGAAATAGCCGCGAAGGCAGTGAATGTTGGCATCAAGAAGGCCAATCTTGATTTTGGGAGCATGTTTGTCCTGGCTCTCTTTGGCGGCGCCTTCATTGGCATCGGCGCCATACTGGCAACAACCGTCGGCACCAATGGAGCGGATTTTCCATACGGACTGAATTCGCTGCTCAAAGGCCTGATTTTCACCGTTGGCCTGGTTCTGGTCATCGTCGCGGGCGCGGAGCTCTTCACCGGCAACGCTCTGATGATACTGGCTGTTCTCAGCAAAAAAATCACCCTCGGGAAGATGCTGCGCAACTGGGGTATCGTCTACATTGGCAACCTGATTGGCGCGCTCATTCTCGCCCTCATCATGTTCATGGCCAAACAATACACTTTTGCCGGCGGAGCTATTGGGAAGACCGCGCTCACAGTCGCGAACGCCAAGAGCGGTCTGACGTTCACCTCAGCGCTGGGATTGGGAATAATGTGCAACATCCTGGTCGATCTGGCTGTCTGGATGACCTTCTCCGCCCGCACCACCGCGGGCAAAATCGCCGCCATCATCCTCCCAATCAGTTCATTCGTCGCCGCGGGTTTTGAACACAGCATCGCGAACATGTACTTCATTCCTTTCGGGCTGTTCATCAAAGCGTTTGACCCCGCGTTCGCGTCACAGGCCGGGGAGTTCGCGAATCTTACCTGGGCGAACTTCTTCGTGAAGAATCTCCTTCCTGTTACGCTCGGCAACATTATCGGAGGCGCAATCTTTATTGGTGCTGCTTATTGGTTCATCTACCTGAGAAAACAAAAGTAACACACTGACATTAATTTTATTGGCATAGAACATCTCGTAGAAGGAAAACGCTATGGTTAACTTGAAAATAAACGGCCGGGACGTCCAGGCACAGCCGGAATGGACTGTTCTCAAGGCAGCGCAAAATGCGGGAATTACCATTCCTACATTGTGCAACCACAAAGACCTTTCACCTACCGGCGCGTGCCGCATGTGCCTGGTCCAGGTCAAAGGAGCGCGCGGATTGACCACCTCCTGCACCACACCTGTGGCGGAGGGAATGGAAGTCGTGACCGAAAATGAGGAGCTGGCAAAATCCCGCCGCTCTGTGCTCAAGCTGTTACTCAGTGTCTATCACGACGCCGGTTACGCGAACAACGAGGCGGATAATGAACTTTACAGGTGGGCGCGGTTCTACGACCTTGACCCCAAAAAGCTTATGTCGCCCACGCCGCGGTATCCCATCGATCAAGACCCCAACCCGTTTGTTTTTGTTGACCTGAACAAATGCATCCTGTGCACCCGCTGCGTGAGAGCCTGCGCGGAAGTTCAGGGCCGCTTTGTGTGGGGCATATCTGAACGAGGTTTTGAATCCCATCTGGCGGCAGGCATGGACCAGACCATGCTGGAAGCCCGCTGTGAATCCTGCGGCGCCTGCGTGGCTTATTGTCCTACCGGAGCGCTCGCGCTTAAGCCCTCCGTGTACGCGCCTGCCGCGGAAAAGAAGGTTACCACCACGTGCAATTACTGCGGTGTTGGGTGTCAATTTGACCTCAACGTCGCGGACAATCAGGTTGTCCGCGTGACCTCCAACCCGGATGCCCCCGCCAACGGGATGCATCTGTGCGTCAAAGGTCGCTTTGGCTACTCTTATGTGCATCATCAGGACCGCCTGACCAAACCGCTGGTGCGTGAATACCTCCTCAAGGGAGAAGCGCGGCCTTCCAAAAAAGACCGCGGCCCGTGGGTCGAAACAGATTGGGATACCGCTTTAAATCTGGTCGCTGAAAAGTTAGCCAAAACGCGCGATACTTATGGACCAGACAGCGTTGGCGTTCTTTCCTCGGCAAAATGCACCAACGAAGAAAACTACCTGATGAACAAGTTTGCCCGGCAGGTCATCGGAACCAATAACATCGACCACTGCGCGCGTCTTTGCCATGCCAGCACTGTGGCCGGACTTGCCACGGCTTTGGGTTCAGGCGCGATGACCAACTCGATGAAGGATATCGCCGAGAACGCCAATTCCATTATGGTCATCGGTTCCAATACCACCGAGCAGCATCCTGTCTTTGGCTCAAAAATCCGTCAGGCTGTCCTGCGCCGGGGCGTGAAATTGATTGTGGCTGACCCCCGCCAAATTGACCTGTGTGAATTCGCGGTGCTGCATCTGCAGCAAAAACCCGGCACAGATATTCCGTTGATTAACGGCCTGATGAACATTATCCTCGAAAAGGGTTATGTCAACACGGCTTTCGTGGAAGAACGGACGGAAAACTTTGAAGCCGTGGTTGAGAACGTCAAGCTTTATCCTCCGGAGAAGGTTTCGAAGATTACCGGCGTTCCGGTCGAACAGCTCTATCAGGCGGTCGAAATCATTGTCAAGAACGCCCCCATGGCAGTTTTCTGGGCGATGGGCATCACACAGCATACCGTTGGTGTTCACAACGTCTTCGCGCTGGCTGATTTACAGATGATGCTGGGCAACTTCGGCATCCCAGGCGGCGGCGTCAATCCTCTGCGCGGGCAGAATAATGTGCAGGGCGCCTGCGATATGGGCTGTCTCGTCAATGTCTATCCCGGCTATCAGGCGGTTACCGCGGAAGCCTCCCAGCGCAAATTTGAGGAAGCCTGGGGAACCAGCCTGTCCAACAAAGTTGGCAAGACGGTGACAGAAATTATCCCCGGCGTGCTGGAAGGCACCACCAAAGCCCTTTACATTCTTGGCGAAAACCCGGCTATGACCGATCCGGATACCAATCACATCCGCCACTGCCTCGAAGAGCTGGAATTCTTCGCGCTCCAGGATATTTTCCCCACCGAATCCTCGGCATACGCCGACGTGCTCCTGCCCGGTGTTTCCTTTGTTGAAAAGACCGGCACCTATACCAGCACCGAGCGCCGCGTTCAGATGCTCCATCAGGCCGTCACCCCGCGCGGGGAGGCCCGCCAGGACTGGGAAATCATCTCGGACCTCGCGCGCAGGATTATTAACCTGGGCGGACGGCGCATCTACCCGACCCCTTGGTCCGGATGGAACTATTCCAGCCCCGCGGAAATCATGACTGAAATCGCCGCGCTCACCCCAAGTTACGGCGGTATTTCTCATCAGCGCCTTGATGCCGGAGAAAGCCTGTGCTGGCCCTGCCCGACCCCGGACCATCCCGGCACACCAATCCTGCATATTGGCAAATTCACCCGCGGAAAAGGTAACTTCATCCCCGCTATCCACCTCGATCCCGCCGAATTGCCCGATGAGGAATACCCGATGATGCTCACCACAGGCCGCGTGATTTATCACTGGCACAGCGGTGAACAGACCCGCCGGGTGAAGGAACTGATGGAAGTCTACGGAGAAGCGCTGATTGAGGTCTCCCCTGCCGATGCCCACAAACTTGGCCTAAATAAAGAGGTAAACAAAGTCAGAGTTACCTCAAGGCGCGGTTCCATCACAGCGGGGGCCTGGGTGACGGACAGGGTGCCGGAAGGCTTGATTTATGGGAACTTCCACTTCCCGGAGAACAACATCAACTACCTTACAAAGGCTGCCCTCGACCCCATCGCGAAGATTCCGGAGTTCAAGGTAACTGCCGTCAAAGTGGAAGCAGTCGCGTAAACGAATAACAAAAAAAGCCCGGCGAACAGCCGGGTTTTTTGTTTAATTTTCTTTTGCCAGCGCCTCCGCCCGCGTGAAATCCTCCGGAGTGTTGATATTAAAAAACGCCAGCCCGCGCGGGTCATACTCGCGGCAGAATTCCATATCCAGTTCCAATACCTGCACATCAGGAAACCAGGAAATCAGCCGCCTTTTTTGTTCCTGGATTGCCTTCTGGATGGCGGCACGGCAAACATCGCGCCTGTATACTGCATGGAGAGGCTCAAAATACTCTGATGCGCTTTTGGGCACTGCCGCGTCCAGACCAGTTTGCCGCAGCAAGTCCGCGGCGGCAGCAAGAATTCCGGCATTCGCGAAAGGTAAATCGCAAGCAACCACCGCGACCAGTTCGTATTGGGCTTCCGTCATCGCGGTGAAAAGACCGCCGAGCGCGCCCAGCCCGGAGATCGTGTCTGGAACCACTCTGACCGGCAGGTCGGGCAGCTGCGCTTCAGCGTTGCAGACGACCAGTACCTCAGCTGCGATGGGAGAGAGATTGCGGTAAAGTCTCTCTAATAACGGCATTCCCAAAAACGGCAGAAGGGATTTTGGTGTACCCATCCTGCTGGAATTTCCGCCGGCTTGAATGACTAAACTTAAGGGTTCCAAAGCCTGTCTTTCCGCATCCATAGCATCTGAAAGTCAATTATAATGGGCTTCTACCAACCAGCCTGTCTCACAGGCAAATTCTGTTGGAAAGAGTCTTTACATCTCAGGCAAACCTCACATGGAAATCGGAATGAATCAGGCCGCCATAAACAAAAAAATTTTGAGCTATTCCGGCAAAACTGACACATTGGTCGAGACCAGTAAACCCGTGGTAAATGAACATTCAGCCGCCTTAATCGTGAACGGCCAGCACTGGCTCACTTTCATTTGCTCCCCCACCGACCTTGAAGCGCTTGCGCTCGGGTTTTTATATGGGGAAAATGTAATTGATGACCCGGCAGAAGTTCAAGCAATTACTTTGGAGGATAACGCCTCTCGCATTGTGGTCAACCTTTCGCATCAGGCCGATAAACCGACCCATTTTCACCGCACGTCCACCGGTTACGGATTGGATAAACAGCTAAATCCGCCCAATCTGCCGAATGATTTTCACGTTTCCCCGGCTCAGGTTTTGGATTTATACCGCATGTTTCTTGACCAGCAGGAATTGCACGAGCATGTGGGCGGGTTTCACAGCGCGGGCCTGAGCGACGGCATCAGCGTCCCTATCATGGTGGAAGATGTGGGCAGACACAACTGTGTGGATAAGCTTACCGGCTTATTCCTGTTGAAAGGCCGGCCTTTTGTGCCGCGCCTGTTGCTCCTGAGCGGCAGAATAAGCTCGGAAATGGTTTTCAAAACCTTCGCGCTCGGCATACCGCTGATTGTTTCACGCACTTCTCCGACCGCTCTGGCAGTGGAGCGCGCCTGGGAGGCCGGGATAACCCTGATTGGGTATTTGCGCGGTTCCCAGTTTGATATCTACAGCCATCCCGAACGCCTGCGGACAGAGGGTTAGGTTTCAGGCTTGCTGGTTTCCGCCAGGAATAACGCCGCCTATGCATGAGCTCGCTGTGACGGAAAGCATCCTCGAACTTGCCAATCAGGCCGCCTCAGAAAACGGGGCCAGCCGCGTGACTGAGATTTTCCTGACCATCGGGCAGCTTTCGTCAATCGTGGCTGATTCCGTCCAGTTCTATTGGGACCATATCAGTAAGGGCACGCCCAGCGAAGGAGCAATTCTGCATTTTGAGCGCGTTCCAGCCCGGCTGCATTGCAAGGATTGCGGTGAATCGTACCAACTCAGCGAGGAGCTTTTACCTTGCCCTGCCTGCGGAAGCATCGCGCTTGAAATTATCAGCGGCGAAGAGCTGCAAATCGACCATATCGAAATTATGAAGGAAAAAGATGACACAACGGGTTGAAATTGTTCGCAAGATTCTGGACGCCAACGAGCGCATCGCGGCAGCAAACCGCGCCCTTTTGGATGAAAACAAAGTCTTTGGCGTGAATATGATGTCCGCGCCTGGAGCGGGGAAAACCAGCGTAATCATGGAAACCCTCCGCCGACTGCCTCACGGGGTACGCGCCGGGGTAATTGAGGGCGATACCGCCCCGGTCACCATCGACGCGGACAAAATCAGCGCGCTTGGCACGCCGGCCGTGCAAATCAACACCAGCGGCAGCTGCCACCTGGACGCGGTGATGGTGGAACTTGGGCTCCAAAAGCTTGACCTCAAGCTGCTCAATCTGGCCGTCATCGAAAACGTCGGAAACCTGATTTGTCCTGCCAGCTTTGACCTGGGAACGCATGCCAATATTGTCATCGCCTCCATTCCGGAAGGCGATGACAAACCGTACAAGTACCCCAATATCTATCGCGGTCTGGATGTTCTGATTATCAACAAAATTGACCTGCTGCCGTACATCGACTTCCGCATGGATTACTTCACGCGCGGAATCCAAATACTCAATCCGGATATTAAAATCTTTACCGTTTCTTGCAAAAGCGGCGAAGGTTTTGAAGGCTGGATGAGCTGGCTGATGTCAAAAATCCCGGCCAAAGACCAACTAAAGGACCTGTGAACCTCAAAAATCAGCGCTTTCTCATTACTGGGATTGTGCAGGGTGTGGGATTCAGACCCACCGTTTATTTGCTCGCGCGCGAACACCATCTTACCGGCTGGGTAATCAATACAGCCCGGGGCGTGGAAATTGAAATCCACGGCACCGAGGAACATTGCGCGGCCTTCACGCGTAGTCTGAGAGAAAACCCGCCGGCTCTGGCAAAGGTAGACAGCTTTATAGTGACCGACTCCCCTTTGCGCGCCTATTCTGAATTTGAAATTCGCCAGAGCGAAAACCGCCCCGAGGACTTTTTGCCCATCTCTCCGGACCTGGCAATTTGTGAAGCCTGCAAAAATGAGCTTTTCGATCCAAACAATCGGCGTTACCGCTATCCGTTTATCAATTGCACCCACTGCGGACCACGCTTCAGTATCGTGCGGGATATTCCCTACGACCGCGCGAATACCAGCATGGCAGGCTTTTCATTGTGCCCGGACTGCTTGCAGGAATACCACAACCCCGCCGACCGGCGCTTTCACGCCCAGCCGGTTGCCTGCCCGGTATGCGGACCGGAAATCTGGTACGAAGTCAGCGGAGAGCGCCTTTTCTGCGGCGAAGAAGCCCTGGCGGCTGCCCGCGCGGCAATTCGCGGAGGGAAAATCCTGGCGTTGAAGGGCCTGGGCGGCTTCCATTTAGCTTGCGACGCCCGCAATGCTACAGCGCTGAAAACCTTGCGCGAAAGAAAACACCGGACGGGCAAACCTTTCGCTCTGATGGCGTTCTCGCTTCAAACAATTGAAAAGTACGTTCAGCTCACCAATCAGGAAAGAGAACTGCTCACATCCCCCCAGGCCCCCATTGTCTTAGCCGAACCCACAGCGGCTGGCCGGGAAATTGCCAGACTCGCCGCCCCGGACCGAACCCGACTGGGATTTATGCTGCCGTATACTCCGCTGCATTTACTGTTGATGAAGCCTGAAGCCGACTTCCCGGAGGTGCTGGTGATGACCAGCGGAAATATCAGCGAGGAACCGCTGGCATTTCAGGACGACGAAGCCAGAAAGCGGCTGCGCGGGCTGGCGGATGCTTTTTTGATGCAGAACCGCCCCATTTACATGCGCGTGGACGATTCGGTGGTGGCAGAGCTGCGAGGGAAACCTTATCTGATTCGGCGGGCGCGCGGCTACTCGCCCGGTCAGCTGCGCATACCCAGGGCAGGGCTGCCCATTCTTGGCGCCGGCACGCAGCTCAAGAACACCTTCTGCCTGGCAAGAGAACAGTACGCCTTTGTCAGCCATTTCATCGGCGACCTGGAAAACCAGGAAACCTTGGATTCGTACGAACAGGCCGTCGGGCACTACGAAAAACTATTCCGCGTTCATCCGCAAGCGCTCGCCTGCGACCTGCACCCGGACTACCTTGCCACGCGTTACGCGCAGGCGCGCAGCAGGCAGGAAGACCTGCCGCTGACAGCCGTGCAGCACCACCACGCGCATCTGGCTGCCTGCCTGGCGGAAAACGCCTGGGAAACCGACGAGCCAGCCATTGGCCTGATTTATGACGGCACCGGCTACGGCACGGACGGCAGCATCTGGGGCGGAGAAATCCTGATTGGGGGCTATCAAAATTTCGAGCGGCGCTTTCACCTGCTGCCCGTGCCTTTGCCGGGCGGAGACCTGGCAGTGCAAAAACCAGCGCGCACAGCCCTGAGTTGGCTGGACGCTGCTGGAATCCCCGCCGAGGAATATCATCTTCCGCCAAACAGCGCGCTTGGAGACGAGGAACGCGAGGTGGTGCGGGCGCAGGTAAAAACCGGCTTCAACGCGCCACTCACCAGCAGTATGGGCAGGTTGTTCGATGCCGCCGCGTCTGTTTTGGGTATCTGCCATGAGATTACTTACGAAGCCCAGGCGGCTGTCGCCCTGGAAAGCGCCGCCGACCTCAGCGAGGCAGGCGCCTATCCCATCGCGCTTGAGGATGGGTTGATAGACCCCAGAACGATGCTGAGGGAGCTTGTCCGGGATTTGCGCGCCAGAGTCAGCATCCCAATTCTGGCAGCGCGCTTCCATAACAGCATTGTACAGGTGTCCATTGAAGCCTGCCGGATTATCAGGAAGGAAACCGGACTGCGCCATGTGGCAATTTCCGGCGGAGTATGGCAGAATATGAGAATGATGCGCGCGCTCCTGCCGGCTTTGGAAGCGGAAGATTTCATCCCGCTGTACCACCGCGCCCTGCCAACCAACGACGCCTGCGTCTCGCTTGGACAGGTTATGGTCGCGCTGCAGTCTCTGCGCAACTAAATCTTGAGGAATTTGACCATGTGCCTGGGTATCCCCGGAAAAGTCATCAAGTTATTTGATTTGGATGGAACTGCGATGTCTATCGTGGATTTTGGGGGCGTTCAACAGGAAGTATGCGTTGCCACGGTTCCAGATGTTCAGCCCGGCCAGTATGTCATTGTGCATGCCGGCTTTGCGTTGAATTTGCTTTCAGAACAGGAAGCGCAGGAAACTATTCGCCTGCTTAACGCGTTGAACGCCGCTAATCGGTCGGAAAAGGACAAGGAAACCCCGGCAGCATGAGCATGAACACCGCCACCGGATTCCGCAGCGCGGAACTGACCCACCAGCTCGCGAAAAAGATTCAGGAATCTACCACTCAGCCGTGGCACATCATGGAAATCTGCGGCGGTCAAACGCACGCCATTCTTCAATACGGCCTGGACCAGCTCCTCCCGCCGGAAATCACACTGATTCACGGCCCTGGGTGCCCGGTATGCGTCACTTCCCTTGAGGCAATTGAATACGCCCTTCAAATTTCCAGGCAGCCGGATGTCATTTTTACCTCCTTTGGGGACATGCTGCGTGTGCCTAGCGCCCGCGCCAGTCTCTTCAACACACGCGCCGAAGGCGCGGATATTCGCGTGGTCTATTCTCCCTTGGACGCGGTCAAATTGGCCCGGAACACACCTGATAAACAAGTGGTGTTCTTTGCCATCGGGTTTGAAACCACGGCGCCTTCCATCGCGGCCAGCATCCTGCACGCGGAACAAAACAAGGTCAGAAATTTCAGTATCCTCCCCGCGAATGTGTTGGTTCCGCCCGCCATGCATGCCATTCTCCGAAATCCGGATAATCGCGTTCAGGCATTTTTGGCTGCCGGCCATGTTTGCGCAGTGATGGGATATTGGGAGTATGAACCCATCGCCGCTTCTTACCGCGTTCCCATTGTGGTGACTGGCTTCGAGCCCGCGGATTTGCTACAAGGCATCCTGATGGCCGTCCGGCAGCTGGAAGCTGGGCGCTGTGAGGTAGAAAACGCGTATCCCCGAGCGGTGGCACGGGAAGGCAATCCCACGGCGCAGCGCCTGATAAATCAGGTTTTTGAGCCGGTAGACCGACAATGGCGCGGAATCGGACTTATTCCCCTTTCCGGTTTAGGGCTGCGGCAGCGC
>Ga0116184_10000175_pt1 | contig 81160 bp, 72 predicted proteins | sample AD_JPNNA5_MetaG_FD_89886 | JGI IMG/M metagenome (GOLD analysis project Ga0116184, IMG submission 89886) | Active sludge microbial communities of municipal wastewater-treating anaerobic digesters from Japan - AD_JPNNA5_MetaG | ecosystem: Engineered > Bioreactor > Anaerobic > Digestate | place... | reverse complement strand
TATTCACATTTCAAGGTCCATCGGGCTTTTTTTGTCATGCCCTTTTTTTTCTTACTTATATACTTTCTATGAATCATCAATATTCGTTATTTCTCTGTTGACTTTTCATAGTTGGTCTCCTTTGATATCCTTATTACGAGTATACTATATTATTCCTGCCTGATGTGAGTTTTTTATTGTAAAAATGTTGACGGTTGTTATTTAACAATTATCTTTGAGCTTTGTATAGAGTTGTTGTTATCCGACAAATCAAGAGTATAATGGCATTGTGTATCAGGGAGGGCGGAAAAATGATAAGCGGAAATATTGACGGTACAGGTGTTCCTGCGTGCATGGATGATTATCTGATGCGGGCGATGGAAATAATGAAGGGTTTGAATACCGAGAGTCCTTCAGGCAAGGTTGCTGTTGACGGTGATGATTTTTACTATACCGTAATGGAAGTAGAAGTTAAGCCTGTTGAAGAGATAAGATTTGAAATGCACAGGCAGTATATCGATATTCACTATGTTATTGAAGGTAATGAGAGAATTGCAGTTGCAAACGGCAACATGCTGAAAGTATCGCAACCTTATTCGGAGGAAAAAGACTGTGCGCTGTGTTATGACGGGCAGGTCATGAGTATTATAGCCCTGCAGGCGCAGGATTTTTGTGTGATTTATCCTTATGAAGCCCATAAACCGGGCGGAATGGTTAATGATTTTTGCAAAATAAAGAAGGCAGTGTTCAAAATTAAGGTTTAAGTGTTGTTAATTGCGTAAAAATCTGTATAATAGAAAAAAGAATCTGCTTAAAAGATATTGATATGTCTTTTAACAGTAAAATAATTGTAGCAAGGCAGGAAGGTAGGAAGAGATATGCCGATTACGGAGATACTGGAGAAAAACGCCAGATTGTATCCTGATGATGTGAGTTTAGTGGAAATAAACCCCGAATTGCAGGAAAAACGACAAGTAACATGGAAGGAATTCGAACTTATCGAAACAAATCCCAAAGAACATTACAGGAAAGAAATAACATGGAAAGAATTTGATGACAAAGCCAACAGATTGGCTAATTTTCTAATCGCTAACGGAATTACCAAAGGGAAAAAGGTTGCCATTCTCCTGATGAATTGTATAGAGTGGTTGCCGATATATTTCGGTATACTTAAAACCGGTGCTTTGGTTGTGCCTTTGAATTACAGGTATACGGCTGAAGAAATAAGATACTGTTTGAATTTGTCGGAAAGCAACGCCCTTATATTCGGCTATGAGTTCATAAGCAGAATAGAGAGTATAAAGGAGCAGATTAGTAATATAAAGCCGCTAATCTATACCGGTAAAGACTGTCCGAAGTTTGCCGTAAGTTATGAGGCGGAGACGGAAAAATACCCGGCTGTTTCTCCGAAAGTGGAGATATCCGATGCCGATGATGCCGCAATGTACTTTTCATCGGGAACCACCGGATTTCCCAAGGCGATACTGCATACTCATTCCAGTCTGGTGTCGGCATGCATTACGGAGAACATTCATCACGGACAGACCAGACAGGATAATTTTTTATGCATACCTCCTTTATACCATACCGGAGCCAAAATGCACTGGTTCGGCAGTTTCCTGGTAGGCAGCAAAGCGGTCCTTCTTCGGGGCGTGAAACCCAAGTGGATACTTAAGGCGGTGAGCGAAGAGAAAATAACCATTGTATGGCTTCTTGTACCGTGGGCTCAGGATATCTTAGATTGCTTGGAAAGAGGAGAATTGGATCTTAAGGACTATAAGCTGGACCAGTGGAGACTGATGCATATCGGTGCACAACCGGTTCCTCCCAGCCTTATCAGACGCTGGAAGAAATATTTTCCGAATCATGCCTATGACACCAATTACGGACTGAGCGAATCCATCGGGCCGGGATGTGTGCATTTAGGGCTGGAGAATATACATAAAGTCGGAGCAATAGGACTGCCGGGTTACGGATGGTCAACCAGGATAGTGGATGAGAAAGGGTGCGATGTCGTAAACGGTGAAGTGGGTGAATTACTGGTAAAAGGCCCGGGAGTAATGAAATGTTACTACGGTGACAAAGCGGCTACCGATGCCGTTCTCAAAGACGGATGGCTGTATACGGGTGATATGGCCAAGCAGGACAGTGACGGATTCATATATCTTGTGGACAGGAAAAAAGATGTCATTATTACCGGAGGTGAAAATCTTTATCCCGTTCAGATAGAAGATTTCTTAAGAGGTCATGATGCGATAAAGGATGTTGCGGTCATAGGGCTTCCCGATAAGAGAGTAGGGGAAATTGCCGCAGCCATTGTGGAACTCAAAGAAGGATATGAATGTACCAAAGAAGAGCTGGATACTTTTTGTCTGGGATTACCGAGGTATAAAAGACCCAGAGCCATCATTTTTGACAAGGTTCCCAGAAATCCGACCGGTAAGATTGAAAAGCCCAAGATACGGGAGAAGTACTGTAAAATGAGTGTGGTGGAGTTACAGATCAGTACATAAACCGTTTTATTGCATTTTAAGTATATAAAAAGTGCATTAAAATATATGCATACCGTATTATAATGATATATAATTAGAGCGGTAATGTATAAAGACCGACACGGGGAGTACAATGTTTAATCAGATAGATTGGGTAGAACAAATAAAATATTTCAGTTTGGAATTGTCCAGTCCTCTTACCGTTATATCCGCAATAATCGATATAGCGATTGTTTCGGTCCTTATTTATAAACTGATGATTTTTGTAAAGGAAATAAGAGCATGGAGCCTTTTAAAAGGTGTACTGGTAATTGTGTTTGTTGCAATAGTAAGCAATCTGTTGGGCTTACAGATTATGACCTTCCTTTTCAACAATATAATTACCTTTGCCGCATTGTCCGTTGTTGTCTTATTTCAACCGGAACTGAGGAAAGTATTGGAACGGCTGGGTACAAGCGAGATTACGCATTTCTTCACCAATACCGGATCGGAAGAAACATTGATGATTACCACTGTAGTGGATGAGATAGTAAAGGCATGCGAAAGTATGGCGGACAGGTATACCGGTGCCCTTATAGTAATAGAGAAATCCACAAAAATAGGTGAGTTTATCAATACCGGGATACAATTGAATGCCGATGTTTCCAAAGAGATTTTGGAGAATATATTTGTTCCTAAAACCCCTTTACACGACGGTGCCGTAATTATTCGTAAAGATAAGATTGTTGCCGCAGCCTGTCTGTTGCCCCTTACCGATAATCCCAATTTGAGTACCGAACTGGGAATGAGACACAGAGGAGGTTTGGGTATTACCGAGGTATCCGACTGTATAGCCGTTATCGTGTCGGAAGAAAGCGGGAAAATTTCCTATGCCTCAAACGGAGGACTTGTGCGAAACTTAAGTCCCGATTCCTTGCGTAAGGCATTGCTTATGAATCTTGTCAGAGAGAAGAAAGAAAAGAACAGAATAGGGAAGATTATAAGGAAGGGCGGAAAGAATGTGGAATAAGATTAAAAAAAATCTCTTCTTCAAGATATTAGCGGTGTTTATAGCTATCATTATATGGTTTATAGTTTCCGTAAATAATAATCCCATTGAAGTAAAAACCGTTTCCGTTCCCATTTATGTACAGAACGAAAGGAATCTTGCCTTAAGAAATCTTAAAATTGTTAATAATTTTGATCATTTTATTGATGTTCAGGTTAAGGGTGCCGCTACCGAGGTAAACAAAGTGTCGGCTTCGGATTTTACAGCATACGTAGATTATGTGGAAATAATAAACGAATCGATAACGGAACTTACCGTAAAAGGACTGAATTACAGCGGCAATGCGAATATTACTTATTCCTGTAAAGAAGAGGATGCAACCAAGGCAATAAGGGTGGAGCGACTGATATCCTCGGAATTTCCCGTAACGGTAAATTTCAACGGAGAACCGGCGGAAGGATATGAACTTGTTACTTATACCGTAATTCCCAATATACAGTCGGTCAATGATGTTACATCCATGATAACGGGTATAAGCGGTATACGGGTAGATATTGATTTGGATGATACCACACAGTCTTTCACGGTAAGAAAAGCTTGTGATGTATACGACAAGAGTATGCATATCATGAATGAATATACAAATACCATTACCGTGGATGTCAGTGTAACCATCGGTAAAGTAGTCAATGTTGTAAGCAAACTTACGGGAACTGCCAACCTCGGAGGCAATCACATGTATATAAGCGATTCGCCGGAATATAACCGGGCTATTATAGTCGGCGATTATGCGATAATTAAAGACATAAATACCGTTTACACCAAACCTGTGGATATATCCGGAAAAACCCAATCGTTTACAACGGAAGCCGAGCTGGATATTCCCTCGAATATAAAGGTTTATACGTTGAATTATGTATTGAATTTGAATAATAAGGTGCTTTTAAATGTTGTAATAGAGCAGCTTACAACCAGAGAGTTCGAGTTCGGTATAGAAGAACTTAGAGTAAGAAATAAAAATATTCTCAAGGAATATACGATAAGAGAGGAAATGTTCAACCTCACACTCAAAGGACGGGAGTCTACATTGGCTGAAATTACCAAAGAACAGATTGTACCTTATATTGATGTTCTGGATATGGAAGACGGAAACGCATACCGCAGTGTAAACATACTGTCGCTCGGCAACAATATAACGCTTTCCGAATCACCTGATCTGAATATATATGTTGAGACAATAGCAACCTATTCAATAGACAGCAACAGGATTTCGCTGACCAATGTGGACTCGGATTTTATATATTCCATACAGAATGAGACGTTTAACATGAAGCTTGTCGGTTTAAGTGCCGATATTTCCGATACCGACATTTCCGAAATGAAGTTTTATGTAAATGTACAGGACCTTAAAGAAGGTGTGCATATGGTAGACGTGATAGTGAAAGACGTCAATCTTCCGGAGAATGTGCGGTTTTATGAGGACATGCAGGTTGCGGTCGAAATAACAGTACCGTAACGAGTAATTGAATATTAAGATTCTAAAGTAAAAAACACGAACTTCAGGTGTGGAGGTACTATGGGAAAAATATTCGGTACGGACGGAGCAAGGGGTATAGCCAATAAAGAATTGACTGTAAGCCTTGCTTTTGATTTGGGAAAAGCCGGTGCTTATGTACTGGCGGGGGAAAACCGCCATAAACCTAAGATATTAATAGGGGCCGATACCAGAATCTCGTCGGATATGCTTATGTCGGCTACCGAAGCGGGCCTGTGTGCTATGGGAGCCGATGTAATAAGGGCGGGAGTTATTACCACCCCTGCGGTAGCATATCTTACAAAACTTTACGGTTGCGATGCGGGTATTGTCATATCCGCCTCACACAATTCTTACGAATATAACGGAATAAAATTCTTCAACAGAGACGGGTTTAAATTGCCAGATGAGACGGAAGAGCATATAGAGAATTTTATTACCGATAAAATTGAGGTAAGTGTAAAGACACATAATGAGATAGGCAGAATATATATGAATTGTCATTGTGTCGAAGCGTATATAGATATTCTTATAAACAATTGCAGTACCGATCTTTCCGAATTGAACATACTTTTGGATTGTGCAAACGGTGCCGCAAGTGCAATAGCACCGGAAGTATTCCGAAGGGCCGGCTGTAATGTTTCACACATTCACTCTTCTCCCGACGGTTTAAACATCAATAAAGACTGCGGATCCACTCATATCAACAGCCTGGCGGAACATGTTAAAAAAGGCGGTTTTGATGTCGGTTTTGCTTATGACGGAGATGCGGATCGTCTTATTGCGGTATCGGAAAGGGGAGAAGTAATTGACGGTGATGTGCTGATGTCCGTACTTGCTCTGTACTTAAGGAGCAAAGGACTGCTGTACAAAGACACCCTGGTAGCTACCGAAATGAGCAATTTGGGTATTACCGTTTTCGGCAAGAGCAACTCCATAGAGATTATAAGGACAAAAGTCGGAGACAGATATGTAGTGGAAGAGATGCGAAAAGGCGGATATTCCATCGGAGGAGAACAGTCTGGACACATTGTACTGTTACCGTACACCACAACGGGTGACGGTATCCTGGCATCGTTAAAAATTGCCGAGATACTTGCGGAGAATAATATTAAAGCAAGCAGTTTCTTTGAAATTATGAAGCCTCTTCCCCAGGTGCTTGTCAATGTGAGAGTGGATAATGAAATGAAGGGCAAACTGAAGGATGATATGGAAATTCAGGCACTTTCAGAGAAAGTTTCCAAGGAACTGGGCGGTAACGGAAGGGTAATGGTCAGGGCTTCCGGAACGGAACCGGTGATAAGGGTAATGATAGAAGGTGAAGATTTTACTTTCATAGAAAACAGAGCCAATATGATAGCCGATATGATAAGATTAAAGCTCGGCAAATAAATATGAATATTTTGAAACCGATTTATTCATTTTCTATTAGATGAAATACCTGAATTTACTCAGAAAACCTGAAAAATAGCATTAATCAGTCATTTTTATGCAAATTGAGCCTGAAATGTGAACTCAATGTGAAAAAATATATTGACACTTTTTCATGTGCATGATATTATGACTAAAACTTTATTTATAAAGAGTTATTTACTACGAGGAGGTAAAATTATGAAATTCAAAACAAAGAGCATACTCAGCATCATGCTTGTAGTGATTCTTTGCATAGGTATGTTAGCAAGCTGTACGCCTAAAGCTAAAAAAGGCGAAGCTACCATACTGACTCCGCTGGTTGTCGCATATGATCCTTTCAGCGGCAAGTTCAGCCCGTTCTTTGCGGATACGGCATATGACAATGACGTAGCCGGAATGACACAGGTCGGACTGATGACCACTGACAGGGTTGGCGGTGTTATTTTCAACGCTATCAAGGGTGAGACGGTTAACTACAACGGAACCGATTATCTCTACACCGGCGTTGCCGATTTGTCGGTTAATTACGACGAAAAATCCGATACCACAACCTATCGTGCGACCATCAGAAAAGATGTTGCGTTCTCGGACGGACATATAATGGATATTGATGACGTAATATTCACTTATTACGTTTACTGCGATCCTTCATATACCGGTTCCACAACGTTATCATCTTACAACATACTGGGATTAAGAAACTATCAGACACAGACTACTGATGAGGTTTATGACAAGTATGTTGAAATGGCCAATGCAATTTACGCTGCAGGCGAAGACCATGCATGGTCGGCTTCCGACACATGGACAAAAGAGCAGCAGGACGGATTCTGGACATTGCTCAATAACGAGTGGAAAGCCGATGTCGACTCAATAGTCAAATATGTATATGCAAAATATCTGCCATATGCGGACGCAGGATACTTTACGTTCTCTTCAGCGGAGATAGCCGCTTCCGAAGGCTTACAGGTAGCATACGGAATGAGAATGTGGGGATTTGCTAAACCGGACGGAAAAACCCTTATAACAGCCGTAACAGGAAAGAAATTCGACATGGCGGCAGGAGAATATCCGACAGTGGACGACTACTTCGCAGAGGTAAAAGCGGCATATGAAGGAAATCCCGAGGCATATTGTGATGCCGGCGAATCTCCTAACAGTGTCGATGTATTAGGCAATGCCAAAACCAAATTCATACTTCAGTTCGGTTCAAAAGACGAAGCAATGGGTAAAGAAGGAATCAAGAGCATTTCCGGTATCAAGAGAATAAACAACCGTACAGTGGAAGTTGTAACAAAAGGATATGAAGCACCGGCTATATATGCTATACTCGGCGTAACAATCACACCGATGCACTACTACGGAGACGAAAGCCTTTATGATTATAAGAACGGCAGCTACGGATTCCCGTTTGGCGACCTTTCAATGATTCAGGCAAAGACATCCAATCCTATGGGCGCAGGTCCTTACAAATTTGTCAAGTACGAAGATAAAGTTGTTTACTTCGAAGCTAACGAATATTACTACAAGGGATGCCCGAAGGTTAAATACGTTCAATTCAAGGAAATCGGCGAAAGCGATAAGATTAGTTCCGTTGCTTCCGGTGCAGCTGATGTAGCAAATCCGAGCGGCAGCAAAGTTAAGTTTAACGAGATTCGTTCGCTTAACTCCAACGGACAGCTTGACGGCGATAAGATTACGACAAATTCCGTTAACAACTTAGGATACGGATATATCGGAATTAATGCCGATACGGTAAGAGTAGGTAATGATTCCGCTTCCACGGCATCCAAGAACCTGAGAAAAGGTTTTGCTACCTTGCTTGCAGTATATCGTGATGTTGCCGTTAACAGCTACTATGGTGATGCAGCATCGGTTATCAACTATCCTATTTCCAATACTTCCTGGGCGGCTCCTCAGAAATCCGATGCCGACTATAAAGTTGCATTCTCGGTTGATGTAGACGGAAATCCCATCTACACGGCGGATATGGATGCAGAGGCTAAATACGCAGCAGCATTAAATGCAGCTATCGGATACTTCAAGGCAGCAGGTTACACATGGAAAGATTCAACCAAGATGTTTACGGCTGCTCCCGACGGCGCAAGCCTGACATATGAAGCACTGATCCCCGGCGACGGACAAGGTGACCATCCTAACTTCCAGGTTCTTACAAATACAGCGGAAGCTCTAAAGAAGATAGGAATAACTTTGGAAGTTAACGACTTGGCTGACTCTTCAGTTCTCTGGGAAAGACTGGATGCAGGTACACAGGAACTGTGGACAGCTGCATGGGGCTCAACAATAGATCCTGATATGTATCAGGTATATCACAGCTCCGGAATAGTAGGTTTGGGAGGATCGGATTCCAACCATTACCACATTGCCGATGCCGAATTGGATAATCTGATTGTTGAAGCTCGTAAGTCCGATGACCAGACATACAGAAAGTCCGTATACAAAGCATGCCTCGATATCATTATCGACTGGGCGGTAGAAGTACCTTCATATCAGAGACAGAACATTGTTATATTCAGTACCGAAAGAGTTAATATTGATACGGTTACACCCGATATCACAACATTCTGGGGCTGGATGAATGACATTGAACTTCTGGAAGTTTATGAAGCACAATAATGTAAATATTTAGCAACACAGGAAAGCCCGCTGTTGACGGCGGGCTTTCCTTATGTGTATAATATTTTAAACTGCGTATTTAGGCACAGTTTTGATAAGGAGTAAATTAATGTGGAAGTTTTTGGTTAGACGTATATTATTAAGTATAGTGATACTTTTTTTCGTATCCCTGATAGCATATACGATTATACGTGCTCTGCCCACATCTTATGTTGAGGGAATAGCCAGAGAGCGAGCTTCGCTTCCGGGCGGAAAAAGTTATACCGAATGGCTGGATCAGCTTAATAAGATTTACCATTTGGACGGCGGAGTAATAGAGGGATTTTTCGGATGGTTTAAGGATTCACTGTTAAAGGGTGAATTCGGGGATTCATGGAAGTTTAATGTTCCGGTGGTGCAGAAGTTCAAGGAAGTTATTTGGGACTCATTTTTCTTGGGACTTATATCATTGATACTGGAACTGGTTATAGCAATACCTTTGGGGATTTTAGCGGCAAGAAAGCAGTACAGCAAGACCGACTATGCCGTAAGTGTATTTGTACTGATAGGTATTTCTTTACCTACATTTTTCTTTGCAACACTGTTAAAACTCGGTTTTGCCTACAAATTAGGATGGTTTGAACCGGTAGGAAAAGTGAGCAGGTACTATGATCAGCTGACACCTGTCGGACAGTTTTTCGATGTGGCATCGCATTTTGTGTTGCCGGTAGTTACTTTGACAATAGTAAGCTTAGGCTTTTTGATGAGATATACAAGAACAAATATGTTGGAAGTACTTAATTCCGATTATATAAGGACTGCCAGAGCAAAAGGTCTTTCGGAAAAAACGGTAATTAATAAACATGCCTTCAGGAACACCCTGATTCCTATCGTAACCATTGTCGGCGGAACCTTGCCGGGACTTTTTTCCGGTGCGATGATAACGGAACAACTCTTTTCAATACCCGGAATAGGTTACACGGCATATCAGGCAATGATAGTGGGAGATATACCTTTTTCCATGTTTTATCTGGTATTCTTAGCGACACTTACGCTTATCGGTACTCTTATCTCCGATATATTGTATGCCGTAGTGGACCCGAGAGTCAGAGTCAATTAGGAAGGGGGGCGGAAAATGAGCAGGAATAATTTGCCGTATGACGGCGGACCGGAAAACGAAAATAGGATTGATTACATAAAAGAGGATGATTTTACAATCCGCTCTTCAAACATTGATGAACATATAAGCCAATCGGACAGTTTAGACGATGAACAGAGAGTCAAGATGCTTTCTCCCACCATGCTGGTAGCAAAGCGGTTTGTAAGAAACAGGCTTGCGATAATAGGACTTATCATAATACTTGCAATGTTTGTATTTTCCTTTGTGGGAGGTTGGTTGCATCCCTATCCGGAAACAAAGATTTTCTATAAAAAAGAAGTTACTTCTTCGCAACATGCAACAGCTACAATAAATCAGAACTGGTATGAAGAAGTAAAAGAAGGTTTTGAGTTTACCTCCATCAATAAGGCGGCTTTTGCATTGGCGCTGAAGGACGGAAAGAATATATTTACCACTAAAATAGACGGCAAGGATGTGCAATTCGCGATAAAAGAGCTGTCTGCCGATGCAGTGGTACTTTCCGAAACAAAAAGAATCGGCAGGATTGATATAATACTCGGCGATTACATTTTTAACCAAGAAAGCGATTTTGTGTTTTCCACGGCTTTCAAGAAGGCTGTTCTTAAAGCTATTGACAGTAAGAATAGCACTATCGAATTTGACGGAAAAGAGTACTTTCTTGAACTTTCGAAAAGAGAATGTGTTATTTATACCGGCCAGGAACAGGTTGTGTTAACCAAGAACATATATGACATGTATGAAGAAGGTACAAGAGCGGATTTTGAGATAAAGTATGCAGCGGAAACGGCTTTAAAGGCACATGTTGATACCTTTAAAGTGAATAATAAGAATTACTTTATAGACTATCATGAAGATACCTGTACGATATATGAAGTATCAGGTTCGGAAAAGATACCGTTTGCCAATATATCCAAACTTATCGTAACTCCTATTTCCGCCGATGTTTTCTTATCTATTGATTTTAAAAATGCCGTGGAACATGCGATGTACAATAATATTTCCTCTTTCACGTATACCGATGATTCAGGAGAGACGGTGGAATATCTTGTGGAAAGGCATGATTTACAGTGGGTTATAAGGACGGATAAAATGACCGATCTGATTGATACTTATGCTTTCCCCAGTAAAGAACATCCGCTGGGAACCGACGGTTCGGGAATGGATATACTGGTAAGACTTATGTACGGTGGCAGAGTATCATTAACTATAGGATTTGTCGTTGTGTTGATAGAAATAATTATAGGAGTTATTATAGGCGGTTTATCGGGATATTTCGGAGGCTGGGTGGATACCTTACTTATGAGGCTTGTGGAAATATTCAACTGTATACCCACCATGCCTATCTATATTATTTTAGGAGCCGCTTTGGATACCATGAAGCTGGATCCCAGTGTGCGAATTTATCTTTTAATGATTATTTTAGGCATCTTCGGATGGCCGGGTATAGCAAGGGTTGTCAGAGGTCAGATTTTATCCTTGAGAGAACAGGAGTTTATGATAGCCAATGAAGCCACCGGATTATCTGTTTACAGAAGGATATTCAGGCATCTTGTGCCCAATGTTATTCCGCAACTTATAGTGTTTGCGACAATGAGCTTGGGCGGAATAATACTTACCGAAGCGACATTGAGCTTTTTGAATCTCGGTGTCAAGTATCCGTATGCTTCCTGGGGTAATATAGTAAACTCCGTTAACGACAGCTATGTATTGCAGAATTACTGGTTTGTATGGATTCCAGCGGGAATGCTGATACTTATAACCGTTTTAGGATTTAACTTTGTGGGAGACGGTCTTAGGGATGCATTTGATCCTAAGATGAAAAGGTAGGTGAGAAAATGAAACTTGGTAAAAAATTCGATAAAAAAATAAAGAGCTTAAACTACCTTTCCGCAAAGGAATCGCGGGCTATTTCCAGAAGAAACAGAAAGATTACCGACCAACTGGAGAAAAAGAAGAACAGAAAGAATGTTCCCGTAGAAGAGTTCACCACAAAGATGAGAGATGAGAACAATGTATTGGAGATAGATAATTTGCATACATACTTCTTTACCGATTTAGGTACGGTTAAAGCGGTTGCCGGAGCTTCATTTGATGTTCCCAAAGGTAAGACTGTCGGTGTGGTAGGCGAATCGGGATGCGGAAAATCCGTTACCAGTTTATCCATAATGCAACTGGTTCAACGCCCTCAGGGACAGATTGTGGACGGTGAAATCCGGTTCAACAACGGAGATGTTGCATATGATATTGCCAAGGCTCCTACAGAGTTTATGCAGACAATACGCGGTAACATGATATCCATGATATTCCAGGAACCCATGACAAGCTTAAATCCCGTTTTCAGGATAGGCATGCAGGTGGATGAGGTAATTACTCTTCATAATCCCGATATGTCGAAAGAAGATGTTGCCAAACGAACGGTGGAGTTGCTGGATCTTGTAGGTATAGCCAACGCTGAAGGCGTATATAAAATGTATCCTCATGAATTATCGGGCGGTATGAGACAAAGAGTTATGATAGCAATGGCTCTGGCTTGCAGTCCCGACCTTATAATAGCCGACGAGCCCACAACCGCATTGGATGTTACCATACAGGCCCAGATTCTGGACCTCTTAAGAACATTAAAGGATAAGATTAACAGCAGCATAATGCTCATAACACATGATTTGGGCGTTATTGCCGAGATGGCGGATTTGGTTGTGGTAATGTATGCCGGAAAAGTGGTGGAAAAAGGAACGGCTGATGACATATTCAAAAATGCCAAGCACCCCTATACCGTAGGACTTATGGAAAGCAAACCCGTTATTAATAAGGACGTGGACAGACTGTACAGCATACCCGGTAAAGTTCCCAATCCCATAAACATGCCCGACTACTGTTATTTCAAAGACAGATGCGAAAAATGCGTTGCGGCATGTTCAGGTCATTATCCGAAGGAGATTAAACTTTCCGATACTCATTATGTAAGTTGCTATCTGTACGTTGACGAGGAGGTAAAGAATAATGGCAAATAAAAGATTGAAGGAAAAGACATTCGAGCCAATAACTCCCGATAAAAAATATTTACTCCAGGTCAATGCCTTAAAAACATATTTCCCGATTAAGGCAGGTGTATTTTCCCGCGTTAAAGGGTATGTTAAAGCTGTTGACGGAGTTTCATTCAATATTAAAAAAGGTCAGACTATGGGGCTGGTTGGAGAATCGGGATGCGGTAAAACAACAGTAGGACGTACCATTCTGAAGCTGACGCCTCATACCGACGGTGAAGTATATTTTGACGGTCAGGCAATATTTGACTTAACCAAGAAAGAAATAATTCCCTTGCGTCCCAAGATGCAGATAATATTCCAGGACCCTTATTCCAGTCTTTCACCCCGTCTTCCCGTAGGCGAGATAATAGGGGAGGCCGTGAGGGAGCATAAACTGGTACCGGAAGATAAATATGATGATTATATCACATCGATAATGAACTCCTGCGGACTGCAGGCATATCATAAAGACCGATATCCTCATGAGTTTTCCGGCGGTCAGAGACAAAGAATATGTATAGCCAGAGCGTTAGCACTCAATCCGCAGTTTGTGGTGTGTGACGAGCCGGTTTCCGCTCTGGACGTTTCCATTCAGGCACAGATTATAAATCTTCTTATGGATCTTCAGGAAAAATACGGACTGACATATCTGTTTATTTCTCATGACCTGTCGGTTGTTGAGCATATATCCGATACGATAGGGGTAATGTACTTAGGATCTTTGGTGGAGACAGGATCTAAGAAAGATATATTCAAGGATCCGCTTCATCCCTATACACAGGCATTATTCAGTGCCATACCGGTACCCGATCCCGATTACAAGATGAAGAGGATAATACTGGAAGGAAGTATTCCTTCGCCTGCAAATCCTCCTTCGGGATGCAAGTTCCATACCAGATGCAGACACTGCTTTGAAAGATGTAAAAAAGAAGATCCCAAACCTAAGGATGTAGGTAACGGACATGTGGTGTGCTGCCATCTGTACGATAAATAGAGATGTTTAAGAAGAAAGAATACGACGATGATGACGGCAGGGTAATCGCTCCCATGAATGTGGAAGGGATGCCCTGGTTTCAGAAAGGCGTCGGACCGCAGAATGCGAATAATGAAAAAGCTACTCCTTTGACAAGAAAGGAAATGTTCTCGATGCTTCTTAACGGCGCTTTAGCCGGTCTTACGGTAGCGCTTGTTTTAGGGTTTGCCGCATTTTTGTATATTTTATTCTGCATACATGTATGGTTAAGGTGATATCATGAAATACGTTACATGGATAATTCTGATAGTGTTTGTAGCGGTCCTGATATCAGTGGGATTCCTCATAGCCTCCAGAGTGGACTATTTTATGTATGAAAAGCAGGTTGTGTCTTTTGTTGCCAAAGGCATTCAAGACGGTGCTATTGTGCGTTACAACGGCAAATCGGTACTGGTTAACAAATATAATTTTGAAGTCATGTGCGGTAAACTCTTGACAATAACCGAAAGAGAGAAGATTCATAAGGTTAAAGAGTATGATCGGGACAGAGAAATAATAATTGAAGTGGATGACAGAAATTATGTGGTCATAATGCCTCTTGAACGCAGCAAGGCCGTCTATATGGAAACCGTGCTGGACGGAAAAAGGCGATATTTCTATGTATCGGACAAATACAGGTTACACGAAAGGGTAATAACTTACAGCCGACCGGAAGGTTTTTACGGCCCCAATACATTGCTTGACGACTCAAAATGAGTTGTTTACAACAAAGCTATATAATACATCGGTAGAAATTGATATATATGATATATAATAGGCATAGTATAAACTAAAAGAGGGGTTTATCATGGACATACTGGTAATCGGAATAGCGGGAGGAACGGGAAGCGGAAAGACTACACTTACCAACAGGCTAAAAGAACGATTCGGTAAGGATATAAGCGTGATAAGGCATGATGATTATTACCGCTCTCAGGACGATATATCTTTTGAGGAAAGAGTAAAGACCAATTACGATCACCCCGATTCCTTTGAAACCGACCTTCTCATTGAACACTTAAAACAGTTAAAAAACGGTCACAGTATCGAATGTCCCGTCTATTCCTTTTCCGAGCATACAAGAACAAAGGAGACGCGTAAAATAGATCCCACCAAAGTTATAATAGTGGAAGGTATACTCATATTCCAGAACCCCGAATTGCTCAATATGCTGGATATAAGGATATTTGTGGATACCGATCCCGATGTCAGGATATTAAGAAGGATTTTACGCGATGTAAAAGAGAGAGGCAGAAGTTTAGATTCGGTGGTTACCCAATATTTGTCCACCGTAAAACCCATGCACGAGCAGTTTGTGGAACCGTCAAAGAGAAATGCCGATATAATTGTTTTGGAAGGCGGATATAATTTGGTGGCTCTGGATATGATTATACAGAGGATTCAGGGACATGTGGAGGCAACGGATGAATAAAACAAAATATATATACTCAAAAGCGGGACAACTTTTATACGACGAGGTGGCAAGAGACCTTCCCATAGCGGATTATCACTGCCATTTAAGTCCCAAGGAAATATATGAGGATAAGCCTTTTGACAATATCGGTGTTATGTGGCTGGAAAAAGATCATTACAAGTGGAGACTGATGAGAGCTTTCGGTATAGAAGAGCAATATATAACGGGAAAAGCCGGTTGGAAAGATAAGTTTTTCGCATATTGTAAAGCTATAGAGCACTCACCCGGCAACCCTTTATATCATTGGTCAGCAATGGAATTAAAGCAATATTTTGATACCGATACCTCTATTTCGGAAGAGAATGCACAAACTATCTGGGACAAAGCCAATGCCGTTATAAAGCAAAAGAAGTTAAGTCCGAGAAAACTCATAGCTTCTTCAAATGTCATATACATAGCGACCACCGATGATATTGCAGATGATTTGCAATATCATAAACTTATAAAAGCAGACAAGTCTTTCAAAACAGTAGTTGCGCCGACTTTCAGAACCGATAATGTGCTTCTTATAAACAAGCCGGATTATGCGGAGTATATAAAGAGACTGGAAAAAGTATCAGGCACAAATATAACCGACCTCAAATCGCTGTGTGAAGCCGTAGAAAAGCGACTGGACTATTTTGCAAAACAGGGATGCTCTCTTTCCGATGTGGGAATACAGTATGAAGCGGATGCGGATTTTGACTATGCAACAGCCGACAGGGCATTTAAGCATGCCCTGAAAGGCAAAGAAGTTGAAATGGGTGATTATAAAAAATTCTTGGGCTATATGTTCGTATACCTTTCGGGCCAATACAAAAAAAGAGATATAACTCAGCAGATACATACAGGAGTATACAGAAATACCAATACCAGGCTTTTTGAATCAATCGGACCGGATTGCGGGTGTGACATTTCCTCCAACTCATTGGATGCGGTGTCTTTTGCGCGGTTATTGGACGAGATGGATAAGCGTAATCAACTGGCAAAAACCGTCGTATATATTTTAAATCCCGCATCATACTATCAGGCTCTTACTGCGTGCGGCAGTTTTAGGGATGTTTTATTCGGAGCTGCCTGGTGGCATATGGACCATTATGAAGGAATAGCGGAGAATATAAAGAATGTGGCTTCACTGTCCTGCTTAGGTGCGGGTCTGGGTATGCTTACCGACAGCCGCAGTTTTCTGTCTTATGCACGTCATGATTATTACAGAAGAATATTATGCTCAGTGATAGGTAACTGGGTAGATTTTGACGAATACCCGATTGAATGTGCAAAAAAACTGATATATAATCTGTGTGTCGGAAATGCAAAAGAGCGATTTATGAAATAGAGTAGTTTGATTTTCAAGGAGGTGGCGGATGAAAAACAAAGTTTGGATTATAATCATAGCAGTACTCATTATTTTAAGCGGGGGAGTCAGCGGCTATTTTACCGCTAGAGCGGTAAATCATTTTATGGATGAAATGGAACAACCCGTAGAAAAGCCCGATGTCCAAAAGGGTACTTTCAGCATGTATGAAAAGATGGGAATAAGCAGCGACGAGTTAGGTGCTTACTCCACACCCGAAGAAGCGATAATGAATATAAACAAGCCCATAAAAATGGAGAATGTAGGTTTCACCTCGGAAGAAATTACCGCTATGTTCAATATTTCCAAGAATGACCTTAAGGCTTTTTATGCGGAAAGTGCGGTATTTAACATACAACCCGACAACTCGTTGCATATTGATGTATATCTGGACGGTGATGCATTAAAAGGGGTGACATATCTGCCCGATATGGCCTTATCGGTAATAACAAAGACAAAGTTTACGCTTCATACAACCGTTGAAGGAGTGCAGGACGGGAAACTTATGGTAAAGATAAATGATATATATACCGGAGAGGTTCATGTTATGAACTTTGTCAATCTTTTCAATTTGGGCAGTGAAGTAAGAGGTGTTTTCTCCGAATACATCGGAAAAACCGTTTCTCTGGATATATCGGTACTGAAAGATCTGAAATCCTTTGCCGTATCCGACGGATTGGTATTTATCGATGCGACATTCCAATCGGGTGGTGCCGGTGGCAATTGACCGATACAAAGGTTCGGTACTGATCGGTCTTTCAGGCGGTGTGGACAGTGCCGTTTCCGCTTATCTGCTTAAAGAGAAGGGCTATAAAGTATATGGCATAACATATATTTTGTCGGATAATCAGTTAAAATCGGCAGAAGATGCAAAGGCTATTGCAAAAACACTGGATATTCCTTTATATATAGAAGATAAAAAGAAAGAATTCAATGATACGGTAGTTTCATATTTTGTTGACTCATACATATGCGGAGAAACACCCAATCCCTGCGTGTTATGCAACAGTTCTTTTAAGCTTAAGAATCTTACAGACAAAGCGGACAGTCTGAGCATTGACTATGTGGCTACCGGTCATTATGCAAACATACAATATGATAAAGTGTCCGACCGCTATATTTTAAGAACATCGGAAAACAAAGAAAAGGATCAGTCATATTTTCTTTACAGACTGAGCAGACAACAGTTGGCAAGACTGCTTTTACCCATATCGGATATGAATAAGGAACAGGTAAGAGATATTGCGGCTAAAATCCGTTTAACAGTTAAGGATAAAAAGGACAGTCAGGATATATGTTTTATCAAAGATATTGACTATACCGATTTAATCAAAGAAAAAAGACCGGGTAAATATAAAGAATGTACTTTCATAGATAAAGAAGGTAATGTGTTGGGTAAGGGAGCCAATCATATCCATTTCACTACAGGTCAGAGAAGAGGTCTTAATAAAGGCTTCAATCAAAGAATGTATGTGATAAGTAAGAATGCAAAAAGCAATACCGTCACTTTAGGTCCTGTAGAAGATCTTTACACAAAAGTGTTAACGGTAAAAGATATTCACCTTATACAACCCGACAAAGCAGAAGATCCTTTGAGAGTTAAAGTTAAGATAAGAAATACCATGGCTGCCGTTGATGCCGTTATTGAAAAAACAGATTACGGAATAAAGGTAGTATTTGATCAACCTGTAAGAGCGGCCGCAAAGGGGCAATCTGCCGTTTTTTATTTATACGACCAAGTAATCGGAGGAGGGATTATAGATGACTGTATTTAAGGAGATTCTTGATACCATAGGAAATACGCCTTTGGTGGAGTTGTGCGCAATAAAGGAGAAGTATAAACTTAATGCAAATATATTCGCTAAAATGGAGAGCTTTAATCCCGGAGGAAGTGTCAAGGACAGGACGGCATATTCGTTAATACGGGGTTTGCAAAAAGATAGAGAATATATCGATGCAGTTAAGAATAATCGAAAAATAAGCATTGTAGAGGCTACCAGCGGCAATACGGGCATTGCACTGGCCATGATTTGTGCAAAAATGGGTTACAACCTCATTATCTGTATGCCGGACAATGCCAGTAAGGAGAGGGTGTTGCTGCTGAAAGCTTACGGAGCAGAGGTGGTGCTTACCGATGCCGCTTATGGCATGAAAGGTGCGATAGATAAGTCTTTAGAATATACCGATGCTTTTAAGCTGGAACAGTTTAAGAATCCCTATAATCCTCTGATTCACGAGCAGACCACCGCTAAAGAGATATTTGATGCCCTGAAAGGCAAACTGGACATATTTGTAGCCGCGGTAGGTACGGGCGGTACCTTAACAGGCTGTGCAAGATATTTCAAAAGACAAAAGAATGTGCATATTGTAGCGGTGGAGCCGTTTGAATCGCAAGCCATGGCGGGTAAGCAGCCCGGTGCACACGGTATTTCCGGTATAGGTGCGGGATTTATACCTGAAACTTTAGATATGAAGCTTGTAGACGAGATTTTTCCCGTTAAGACGGAAAGTGCTTACGAGTGGACAGGAAACCTTGCACGTACAGAAGGCATTCTTTGCGGCGTATCATCGGGAGCGGCACTGGCCGCAGCTGTGGAAATTGCTAAAAGAGGGGAAAATAAAGGGAAGAACATTGCACTTATTCTTCCCGATACAGGTGAGCGATATCTTTCCACACCGCTTTTTGAATAACCGCTATTTTGTCAGCGTATCATAAATCAGTGTAGCTATTACATATTGACCGAACATTGTGGGATGTATCTTATCGGTTTTAAAAGTAAGTTGGTCATATGTGTACTTTTTCATAAGTTTCTCAAATTCCTTCTGCAAATCGATGAACAGGACATCATATTCTTTAACAAGTGCTCTTAAAGCAACTATATAATCGTGTGCCTGAGCTTTCATGGGCTTGGACATATTCTCTTCAAGATAGAAAGGTGAAAGAATAATAATCTTTTTTGTCTTGTCTATCATGCTTTCTATCATAAAGCGCATGTTCTTTATATAGTCTTCTTTGGACACTCTCCTTGTCACATCGGGTGTGTCATAATGTCTCCATACATCATTTATCCCTATAAGTATGGTCAATATATCGGGTTTCATATCCACAACATCAACCTGCCATCTGTCCACCAGCATTTTTGATGTATCTCCCGATATGCCTTTGTTTATAACTTCAACATCCATATCCGGATGTTCCAGATAAAACTTGGATGCCACTATATGCGGATAAGCATGTCCCAGATAAGCGGAATTCTGATCTCTTCTGTTGCAATCGGTCACCGAATCACCAATCATAAGTACTTTTTGATTTTTCTTTATAAGCATAATTTATTCATACTGTTTCATCATGGATAAAACGGTTTATCTCCTCTCAAACATATTAGATAGATTATATCACTTATTTATTACATTATTGCCAATATACTGTAGTATAATTTACTTGATAAAAACAATTATGCAAGAATAAGTTATTAAAAATGAAAAAAGTTATATGTTTTTTATTAATAGTAATGCTGGTATTTTTACCTTCCTGTAAAACCGTTTCCGATACGGATAGCGGATTTGATAACAACACAAAAACAGGTAAGGTTTTTACCGGCGATATTAACGACAAAAAATTTACACGTTTCCGCCAATCGGATTATTGCTCTCATTGTCAATTTGTTCAAACATACAAAGGTTGCTATTATTGTAAAAACAGGTTTATATATTTTAGTTCCGACGGTATTTCAAAATATATGAAATTGTGTTCCAAGCCTGATTGTCTGCACAATGACCGTGATGAAAACTGTAATGCGTATGCTAACACACACTTAATTGCATACTATGACCGATATATCTACTATATTTCCGTTTGTCAAAACAGTTATTGGTTGTGCAGGATGAGTATGGACGGAACTGATCATAAAAATATTAAACCGATTGCTTCTGCAAAAGAGGGATGTACCGCTTTCTTTGAACACGGTTATTTATATTACTACAAAGGATTTCTCGGTCTTTTGGGTAATGTCAACACCGCCATATACAAGACAGCGGTTTTTGATAACAGTGAAAGTGTAGTAGTGCTTGATGTTAAGGATAAAGGCATTGCTGTGGATGATTTTGCCTGGTTTTATCCTCAAGACGGATACATATATATATACTCTTACTCGCCTGAAACGGAATATTCATTGTGCAGGTATTCAATGGAAACGGGAAAATGGAGTGATTTTGTAAATACTGAAATGTGTTGCCAGAGTGTATTTACGGAGGAAAATAAGGTATATTGGTATCTTTTTGATGACGGTTTTTATGAATACACCTATGAAACGGGTATAACCAAGCGTGTGGCTGATGCCGTTGCTGAAGGTTTTTATGCAATTTCATATAATGATGAATATATATATGCATTTCAATATTCCGACAAAAGAGATTCAGGTGTTGCTCCTATGTTTTACATCTATGACAGGCAGTACAAACTGATAGACAGTGTATTGATTGATATTGAAATGGAGGATTATATTCTATCGGTATATTTGACGGAATTGGAGGACTATGTTCTCTTGACATCCTCATTGATAAATAAACCGCCCGACTATTACCTGTTAAAATCCGAGTTCGGCAGCGGGGATATAAAAGTGAGAAAAATAGGGGAATGACAGACGGGTATTCAGTAAAAGTTAATTATTATCGCAAAAATACTGTAGTATAATTTACTTGATAATAACAGTTATGCGGAAATATATTATTAACAATGAAAAAAGTTATATGTTTTTTATTAATAGTAATGCTGGTATTTTTACCTTCCTGTAAGACCGTTTCCGATACGGATAGCGGATTTGATAACAACACAAAAACAGGTAAGGTTTTTACCGGCGATATTAACGACAAAAAATTTACACGTTTCCGGTTATCGGATCATTGTTCCTATTCACAGTTTATTGAAACATACAAAGGTATTTATTATCTTGTGGGACACACTGTCTATTTCAGTTCCGACGGTATTGCAAAATATGTAAAGTTGTGTTCAAAACCCGATTGCATGCACATGGATGATTATAATTGTAATGCTTACATAAAGACAAATTTGATTGCATATTACGACGGCTACATTTACTGTGTTGCTCTTTGGGAAGGTAATTACTGGTTATTCAGGATGAATATGGATGGAACGGACCATGTTCCTATAAAACTTATTTCCACTATGCAGGAAAGATATGCAGGTTTTTTTGAACACGGTTACTTATACTACTACAAAGGATGTATCGGTCGTATAGGGAACACAAATACCGTGATATATAGGACACCGGTTTTTGACAACAGTGAAGGTACGGTGGTGGTAGATGCCAAAGACAAAGGTATAGGTGTGGATGAAATAATGTTGTTTTATCCGCAGGACGAGCATTTATACATATATACTTATTCTCCGGATAAGAAATATTCCGTATGCAGATATTCAATGGAAAACGGACAATGGAGTGATTTTGTAAATACCGAATGGTGTTATGAAAATGTATTAACCGGTACCGATAAAGTGTACTGGTATCTGAACGGTGAAGGTTTCTATGAATATACCTACGAAACAAGAAAAACCGAGCATGTTGCGGATGTTGCAGGTGAAGGTTTTTATTCGGTCTCGTATAATGACGAGTACATATACGCATGTCAGTACTTTGAAACGGAGGATTCCGTTACTTCACCTATGTTTTACATCTTTGACAGACAATACAAGCTGATAGACAGTGTTAAGATTGATATTGAAGAGAAATGCTACAACCCGCTATATCTTACGGAGTTGGATGATTATATTATTTTGTCAACATCTACATGGAACAGACCGCCCGACTATTATCTGTTAAAATCCGAGATAGGCAGCGGGGATATAAAAGTGAGAAAAATAGGGGAATGATTGTTCTTACCTGTATGTTCATTCAGGTTAAAGGTTCCGCTTAAACTCAAATGTATTTTGAATATAGATTATTATCTGACAATCTTACGATTAGGTGTAATATCCGTTTGCTTACATTCGGTCATAGTGTTAAAATTAAAAAGAAGGGAGAATGCAAATGTATACAAGAAACAGCAGGATAAAGACACTGTTTAATGCCCCTTTAGGCAAGGATGTTTTGGACTTGATTGCATATATGTCCGGTAAAGGAGCATTTCTGTTTAAGAATCCTATTGTGGGGAATATAAGGGTGGGCAGATTACCTCGTCTTACCAAGAATCAGATAACCGAAGATTTTGTGGATTCTCTTATCGATATGCTTAACCGTGAGCCTGATTTGCATAAAAGTCCTACATCGGAGTTAAAAAAGACATGGTGGAAAAGCGCCGTGTTTTATCAGATATATCCGAGGTCCTTTAAGGATTCGAATAATGACGGAATAGGAGACTTAAACGGAATAGTATCCAAACTGGATTATCTTAAATACATAGGCATTGATGCCATATGGTTATCTCCCGTTTACGATTCTCCCAACGATGACAACGGGTATGATATAAGGGATTATAAAAAGATAATGACGGAATTCGGCGATATGGCCGATTTTGACCTTCTTTTAAGAGAAGTGCATAAAAGAGGTATGAAACTCATTATGGACCTGGTTATAAATCACACATCGGATGAGCATGAGTGGTTTAAGGAAGCGTTAAAAGATAAGAATTCGAAATATCACGACTACTATATATTCAGAAAAGGCAAGAATAACGGACCTCCCAATAACTGGACTTCCGCTTTCAAGGGTTCCGCCTGGAACTATTATCCCCACCTGGATGAATACGCTTTGCATGTTTTTTCCAAAAAACAGATGGACCTCAACTGGGAAAATGAAAATATGCGTAAAGATATTTACGATATGATAAATTGGTGGCTGGAAAAAGGAGTGGACGGATTCCGGCTGGATGTAATCAACCTTATATCCAAAACACCGGGATTACCCGACGGTTTACCGGCATTGAAAGGGCTGGTAGGGGCAATAGGGTATGAGCATATGTTTTACGGACCCAAACTGCATGAGTATCTTAGGGAAATGCGAAAAAATACTTTTGACAAGCACAATGCATTTACCGTGGGAGAAGGTGCCGGGATAGGACTGGAAGCTGCCAAACTCATGACGGAAGAGTCGCGTAAAGAATTAGATCAGATATTCAACTTCGACCATTTCAATAACCCCGGCAAATCCAGACACGATTCCTACAGATATGACCTTAGAAAACTGAAACCCCTTCTTGTCAAATGGCAAAGAGATTTCAAAGACGGCTGCTGGCCGGCACTGGTTTTTGAAAATCATGATAACCCCAGATTTGTATCCAGGATAACAAAAGATGAATCTAAACGTGATTTGGTAGCAAAACTCATAATCACACTCATGCTCACATTGAGAGGAACCCCGTATTTTTATCAGGGGCAGGAAATAGCCATGATTGATTCGGTATTTAAGGAGATATCGGATTTCCGCGATGTGGAAGCAATAAATATGTTTAACGAGTATCTTGAGCAGGGTTTATCAGAGGAGCAAGCAATCCTGAAGATATCGGCCGGTACCAGAGACCATGCAAGAATACCCATGCAGTGGGAAGATGCCGCTTACGGCGGATTCTCCGAAGTAAAACCATGGATAGATTGCTCCAACGACTATATGAGGTATAATGCTAAAAGTCAGATAAAGGACACATTCTCCGTACTGAATTACATGAAGTCACTGATATCCTTCAGAAAAGAGAATCAAACTCTCATATACGGAGACTTTATCCTGACCGATAACGATGCCGATACATTCTGTTATGAAAGAAAAGACAAAGATGCCCGCTTCTACATTGAGATAAATCTGATTGATAGCAATAAGAAGAGAAAGATCGATGTAAGAGATAAAAAGTATAAAAAAATACTGTCCAACTACCCGGACAGCAATGAGTTTCTCAGACCTTACGAGGTTGCAATATATATGATTGGAGAGGAAAAATGAAATTTTCACAAATGCCGTATAAACGAGTAACTTACCAGGAGATTGAAGCTAAAGCCAAGGCCCTTACAGCAAAATTGAGCAATGCTAAGAGTGCAAAAGAAGCGTTGGACACATTTTATAAGTACAATGAGTATTCCGATAAGATAACCACGGCAGGCTCTTTAGCTTACATAAAATTCACTTTGAATACCGAAGATGAGTTTTTTGCGGGGGAAAAAGAGTACTACGATGAAATAATGCCCATGGTACAGAATCTGGATTTGCAATTTAAACTTACATTATATAATTCGCCGTTTAAGGAGCAACTTAAAAAGGAACTGGGTGAATTACTGTTTCTTAATATTGAGATTTATATGAAATCTTTCGACCCCAAGATTATTCCTCATATGCAGGAAGAAAACAGGTTGACTAACGAGTATGAGAAACTTCTGGCAAGTGCACAGATTGATTTTGACGGTAAAGTACTCAATCTGTCGCAGTTAGGGAAGTATAAGCAGAGTACCGACAGAGCGGTAAGAAAAGCCGCATATGAAGCCGAAGCGGGGTTTTACTTAAAAAACAGCGATGCTTTGGACAACCTTTATGATCAACTGGTCAAGATACGGACACATATGGCAAGAGAAATGGGCTATGAAAACTTCGTGGAATTGGGATATTACCGTATGATGAGAAACAGTTATACAAAAGAGGATGTCGCCCGATTCCGCGGATATGTGAAAAAATACATAGTGCCCATTGTCAGCGAGTTGAAAAAAGAACAGCAGCGCAGGATTAAAGTGGATAAGTTCATGCTTTATGACGATCCTTTGGAATTCTTATCGGGAAATGCTACACCCAAAGGAGATCCCGAGCACATATTTGCCCAAGGAAAGAAAATGTATTCCGAATTAAGTCCGCAAACCGAGGAGTTCATGAACTTCATGCTGGAAAATGAGTTATTTGATGTAATAAGCAGAAAAGGCAAAGCTGTGGGCGGTTATTCCACAACCATACCGGATTTTAAAGCGCCCTTCATATTTGCCAACTTTAACGGCACATCGGGAGATATTGATGTTCTGACCCATGAAGCGGGGCATGCTTTCGCATCTTATCTTGCAAGAGATTTTAAAATATCCGAGTACAGATCGCCGACAATGGAGTCTTGCGAAATACACTCCATGTCCATGGAATTCTTTACATGGCCGTGGATGCATCTTTTCTTTGAAGAGCAGACCGATAAGTATAAGTATGCACATCTTGGCAGTGCCCTTTCATTCCTGCCTTACGGAACTATTGTGGACTATTTCCAGCATATAGTATATGAGCAACCCGACCTTACACCCGATCAAAGAAAAGAAGTTTGGAAGAAGCTGCAAAAAGAGTATATGCCTTACCTTAATACGGACGGCATGCCTTTCTTTGAAGACGGCCGGTACTGGCAAAGACAGCACCACATTTACTCCGCTCCTTTCTATTACATAGATTATTGCCTTGCACAGACCGTTGCATTGGCTTACTGGGCGGAATCACAGGAAGACTTTAAGAAAGCTTGGGATAAATATTACACAATGACTTCCAGAGGCGGCAAGGACACTTTCACAGGCCTTGTTAAATCAGCAGGTTTACCCAGCCCCTTTGAAGAAGGAGCACTTAAGAAAGTGGCATCAGTGGCAAGAGAATGGCTGAAATCCTTTGATAAGGAGAAGTTAGTATAGAAATAACTGAATAGTTACAGACAATGAGGAATAATAACTGATAGTCAGCTGTCAGTTTCCCTTAATTAACCCTACAAAGAAGTGATATATGAAAAATATTACTCCAAGAATTATCATCATTTTTGTGAACCTTTCCATATATAGTATATTAAAAACATTGAATTAATTCAAATTATCAACTATACGCTATACGAATTATATGATGGATTATAAAAATATCTTGCATAATGCTTTTTTAGGTGATAGAATCTTGAAATAGCGAATAATGCTGTGATGACGGGAAAAGAGTAGGTGAAACCCACAGAGATAAAGGACATGGCTGAAATCCTTTTACAAAACACCGAAAGACCGCTCCCCGAGCAGAACCGTTCAGATTACGATACGATCTTTAGAGATGGCTTTACGGCTAATCAGGGTGGAACCGCGGAAAGATACACTGCCCCTGAATGATATATTCGGGGCATTTTTAAATTTGTTTGACGTACAGGAGGAAAAGATATGATAAAGATAAAATTACCTGACGGATCTATAAAAGAATATGAGAATGCTGTTACGGCTTTATCGGTTGCAACGGATATTTCCAGAGGCCTGGCAAAAGCGGTAGTGGCGGCAAAGGTTAACGGAAAAGTTAAAGGACTGACCGAGCCTATTGAGAATGATGCCGATTTACTTTTATTGAAGTTTGAAGATGAAGACGGTGCTCATGTATATCATCATACTTCCAGCCATATAATGGCTCATGCCGTTACATTGTTGTTTCCCGATGTAAAGCTTGCAATAGGTCCGGCTATTAACAACGGCTTTTACTACGATTTTGATACGGAACATACTTTTACCGATGAAGACTTTGCATTGATTGAAAAAAAGATGGAAGAAATAATCAAGGCGGATTATCCTATCGAGAGGTTTACATTACCCAAAGACGAGGCATTGAAATTTGTTAAAGACAACCCGTACAAATACGAGTTGATAAGTGAATTGGATGAAAATGAAGAAATCTCCTTCTATAAACAAGGCGATTTTGTAGACCTTTGTGCCGGACCCCATCTGCCTTCTACGGGAAGGGTAAAGGTTGCTAAGATTATGTCTGTTGCCGGTGCATACTGGCGCGGAGACGAGAAGAACAAGATGCTGCAAAGATTGTATGCAACATCATTCCCTTCACAGACCATGCTGGACGAATATATATACAAGATGGAAGAGGCTAAAAAGAGAGACCACCGCAAACTGGGCAGAGAACTGGATTTGTATGATATATTTGAAGAAGGCCCCGGTTTTCCTTTCTTCTTCCCTAAAGGTATGGAAATTCGTAATCAGTTAATAGATTACTGGAGAAGAGAGCATAAAAGAGCCGGTTACGGTGAAATAATCACACCGATTATTCTTAATGAGGAATTGTGGCACAAATCGGGACATTGGGATCATTACAAGGATAACATGTACTTCACAACGATAGATGAAGGCAATTATGCCATAAAACCCATGAACTGCCCGGGCGGAATGCTGGCTTTTAAGCGCCGCATGTATTCCTACAGGGATTTGCCCTTGAGAACGGCGGAATTGGGACTTGTGCACCGTCATGAGTTGTCCGGTGCTTTACACGGTCTTATGAGAGTCAGATGCTTTACACAGGATGATGCACATATATTTATGACCGAAGAGCAGATGAAAGATGAGATAATAGGTGTTATCAATCTCATGAAAAAGATTTACGCTCTTTTTAATTTTGAATACAAAGTGGAATTGTCCACAAAACCGGAAAACTCCATGGGAACCAAAGAACAGTGGGATATAGCGGAAAAAGCGCTGCAGGATGCTTTGGAGTCCTTGAACATGAAGTACGAGCTGAATCCCGGAGACGGTGCGTTCTACGGACCTAAGATTGACTTCCATATACAGGATTCCATAGGACGTACATGGCAGTGCGGAACCATACAGCTGGATTTCCAGATGCCCGAGCGGTTTGATCTGACATATATGGGAGCCGACGGAAACAAACACAGACCCATAATGCTGCACAGAGCGTTGTTCGGTTCCATTGAAAGGTTTATAGCCATACTTACCGAGCATTATGCCGGAGCATTCCCTGTATGGCTGGCACCTGTTCAGGTAAAGGTACTTCCTCTTACAGACAGGCAGGCGGATTATGCACAGAAGATACGGGATATTCTGCTTGCCAAAGACATCCGTGTGGAATGTGATTTCCGTTCGGAGAAGATAGGATACAAGATAAGAGAAGCGCAACTGGAAAAAATTCCCTATATGATTATCGTAGGAGACAACGAGATGGAAAATAACAGGATATCCGTAAGAGTAAGAAAAATAGGGGATATCGGAACCATGTTCTTAGAGGAATTCCAGAACAGGATAGTTAAAGAGATAGAGAATAAATTATAGGGTGATATATGAACATATATGATAAATGGAACGACAAACTGAAGTCCGACGATGCAGCACAATTCTATAATACCTACTTAGAACAGGAGACCGAGGCATATAAGGCGATACTGGCTGAGAAAGATAAGCATCTCAAAGGAACGGTAGCGGAGTTGGCGGAAAAGTTCGGTATGGAAGACTGGGTTTTTGCCGGTTTTATGGACGGAATCAATACATCACTGAAAAAGAACGTGAATTTGGATACTTTAAATAATGATACCGCACTTAATTGTGAAATAGACTTCGAGAAATTATATTACAATATGCATAACGCCAAAGCCAAATGGCTCTACTCTTTAGATGAATGGGAAGATATTTTGTCAAAGGAAGAAAGAGAAAGAATAAGGAAGCAGTATGTAGCCGACCACACCGCAGTGAGAGATAAGGTGGGAAGAAATGAGCCTTGTCCGTGCGGCAGCGGTAAGAAATATAAGAAATGTTGCGGAAAATAGAAGAGAAAAAGTACAGACACTGGTTTAAACTGGATAACGCCGCTAAGATATATCCCGCCGCCAACACAAGAAGATGGTCGGGGATGTTCCGATTGAGCGTTACTTTGAACGAGAAAATAGATCCCGTTATTCTTCAGGAGGCTCTTGTTGCGACAATCAAAAGATTTCCCAGTTTCAATATACGGATGGGAAAAGGTATTTTCTGGTACTATTTTGAAAGTAATATAAGGAAGAGACTGCAGGTAAAACCCGATATCAATAATCCGTGTGCACCCATAAGATGGAAAGACAATAACGGTTTCTTACTGAGAGTGTTCTATTATGACAAAAGAATAGCCATAGATTTCTTTCATTCCTTAACCGACGGTACCGGAGCTATGGTGTTTCTTAAAACACTGACTGCCCGCTATCTTACACTCAAAGGCTACGAAATACCGACAGGGGAAGGAATACTGGATGTTGAGGAAAAACCCGATAAGGAAGAATATGAGGATTCTTTCGTCAAATATGCAAATTCCAGACAACGGGGGCGGCCGAAAGAACCTAAAGCCTATCATATGAAGGGTACCGGACTGGATGATTTGGATATATCCATAATCACCGGAATAGTTTCTCTGGAGAAAATAAAGCAGCTTGCCAAAGAGCACCATGCCACGATAACGGAATATCTTGCAGCTATTCTGCTTTATTCTTTCTACAAACAAAAGGAAAAGGAAGGACTGTACAAAAAACCTACGAGGATTGCGGTATCTATCCCCGTTAATCTGAGAAATTACTTCAAAAGCAACACCAAAAGGAATTTCTCCACGTTTCTGAACCCGGGAATAGACACAATATTGGGTGAATATACGATGGAGGAAATGTTGCGGCAGATTCAGTATTTCATGAAAGCCAATCTGAATGATAAAGTGCTCAATGCCATGATGACTCAGAATGTAATATTGGAAAGGAATTTATTTATAAGAATAGTTCCTCTGTTTATAAAGAATTTCATAATGTCCTTAGCTCATGACACCATAGGTTACAGACCGATAACCACTGTTATATCCAATATAGGGATTGTAACAGTGCCTCCCGAAATGAAGGAACTTGTAAACAGATTTGAATTTATACTGGGACCGGCAAAGATACGCACTCCGTATCTTGCCGTTGTCAGTTATGAAGATACACTGGTGTTGAATTTTACCAGCAAAATACAGGAAACCGATATCGAGAGAACCTTTTTCACATATTTGATTAAACAGGGTATTCCGGTTAAAATTGAAAGTAACAGAGAGTAGGTGAGAGTAAATGCCTTATTGTGTAAAATGCGGAGTGGAACTGGATAATAGCGCAAAAAAGTGTGTTTTGTGCAATACAAAGGTAATGATGGAGCTGCCCGATGAAATTCCGCCCTATCCGAAAGAGAAGTTGGAAATATCACAGTTGAACAGAGGGTATTTCTCTATACTTCTGACCATGATTCTGCTTGTGCCCAATCTGGCTTGCCTTGTAATCAACCTCATATATACCCCGGGAGTATACTGGATGTATTATGTGTTCGGCGGAAGTCTTTTGTTGTGGATGATTTTCATATTCCCCATGGCGATAAAGAAGAAAAGACCGCTGTTGCATATATTCCTGCTGTTTTTATCCGCCACGCTATATCTTCTGCTGATAGCTTTGGCCTTATCGGGAATGCGCTGGTTCTTACTTATCGCCTTACCGATATGCATAACCGTAATGTCGCTTTTGTATCTTATAATTCTGATTGTAATAAAGAAAAAACCCGGAAAACTGAAAACCGTTTCAATATCGCTCATTGCGGTTATTATCATTTGCCTTGTTACGGACGGAGTAATAGATTACTACATATATTCTGATATACAATTGTCCTGGTCATATATTGTTGCGGCATCCATAATTCCCGTGATAATAGGATTGGTACTGCTTGCAGGCAATAAAAAACTGCAGAATGAACTTATAAAAAAACTACATATTTAAATATATCGGAGGTAGCAAATGTATAACGGATTAGGAAGTGATTTATCAAGTCTTAGCAGATTGTCGGATGCGCAATCCAGATCGATAAGTGCGGAAAATTTCAAAGGCGAAAAAGGAAAAGGCGGTATGGCAACGGAAGGTACCGGTGCATATCCCGCATCGGATTTAGGCGGTTTGGGCTGGAAAGTTTCTCCTTCAATAGTATTGCAGCCGGGCGAACTTTTTGAAATTGCCGATATAGAAGGACCGGGAGCAATTAAGCATATATGGATTACAAGCGGCGGGACAGGAAGAGATACGATTATACGGTTCTACTGGGATAACTGTGAATATCCGTCGGTGGAATGTCCCATAGGTGATTTCTTTGCCAATGCTTTTCTTCCTATTCACATACCGATTAATTCACTTGCCGTATGCAACAACAGTGTCAGAGGCTTTAACTGTTATTGGGAAATGCCTTTTCGTAAACACTGTAAGATAACACTGGAAAATGTAGGTCCGAAACGAGCATATCATTACTATCAGATTGACTATATACTAACTGAAATACCCGATGACTGTGCATATTTCTTTGCTCAGTTCAGAAGAGAAAATCCCGTTAAATACAAGACCGATTACACTATTATCGATAATATAAAAGGCAAAGGACACTATGTCGGAACATATATGACATGGGGAGCCAATAACAACGGATGGTGGGGAGAAGGGGAGATCAAGTTCTTTATGGACGGAGACGATAAATTCCCGACAATCTGCGGTACCGGTACCGAAGACTATTTCTGCGGAGCATACTGCTTTATGGAAAATGACAGGTATTTAGATTATTCCACCGCCTATAGCGGATTTTATCCCGTAAGATATGAAAAAGAAGCGCAAGGTCAACAGCGTTTTTCCATGTACAGATGGCATATTACCGACCCTGTAAGATTTGAAAAAGACTTAAGGGTTACCATGCAGGCATTAGGTTGGAGAAGTAACACTAAATATCTTGCACTGCAGGATGATGTTTCTTCGGTGGCTTATTGGTACCAGACTTTGCCCTTTAATAAATTTCCGACTTTACCGACCTACGAGTTTTTAGAGATTATATAATGATAACCGTTTGCTGTTACCAATCGAAGATAGGCAGAATCAATATATCGGAAGACAACGAAGGTATATGCGGTGTATCGACTTGTACAGCAAAAGATTGTAGCCATTCATCGCAATCAAAACTGAAAGATGAAACATTCAGGCAACTTGCCGAATATCTGCAAGGCAAACGAAAAAGTTTCAATGTAAAGCTTTCACTGAAAGGCACCGAGTTTCAGAAATCGGTATGGGAGCAACTGCTGAATATTCCGTACGGAGAAACAAGGAGCTACGGTGAAATTGCAGCACTCATAGGAAATGCAAAAGCAAGCAGGGCAGTAGGTATGGCATGCAACAGAAATCCTGTAATGATAATAGTGCCTTGCCACAGGATTATAGGCAAAAAAGGTTGTTTAACAGGTTATGCACCGGGGATTGATTTGAAAGAAAAGCTATTGGATATGGAGATGGAACTTAAAAGCAACCGTTAAATTACCTAATAAATACAGCACTCTGAAATTATTTCATTTGTTATTTGAATTGCCCTTATCTTTGTCACATATATTTATTCAAGTGACACCATAATGACACCATAAATGCAACCGTAATGCCGATATATTTTATGGAATTTTAACTTTTATAGTTCTTTAACCTGTTTTTAAACACCTTCTCAATTGAGATTCCGGTTTTACGAGCAGAAAATATGTTTCATTTATTTTTTTCTTGTCCGTAATAAGCATTTTTTCCGTGCTTTCTGAAATAGTGTTTATCTAAAAGTTTCTGTCCTATACATTGTTCTCTGCCCAGGGTAATGGTCAGAAAAGCCATTTTTGCCACCGCTTCAAGTGTCACAGCATGAAGTACGCTTTCCTCAGGTGTCCTGCCCCAGATAAAAGGGCCATGTCCGGCAACCAATGCTGCAGGTATTGTACGGTAATCCAGAGAAGTAAATGTTTCCGCAATTACTTTTCCGGTATTTTTCTCGTAATCCGCAAGTTCACGGTCTTTTAAAAAGCGGGTACAGGGGATAGGCCCTAAGAAACAATCGGCATGAGTTGTGCCGAAAGGTAAGACAGGTTTTCCGGCCTGTGCAAAAGCTGTCGCAAAACAGGAATGTGTATGGACAACACCGCCGATTTCAGGAAATGCTTTGTATAACTCTATATGAGTCAGTATGTCACTCGAGGGCTTGAGACTGCCTTCTTTAACCTTGCCGTCCATGTTTACTATGACCATATCTTCCGGTTGCAGTTTATCATACTCTATTCCGCTGGGTTTAATGACAACCAGCTCTTTTTCTCTGTCTATCGCACTGGCATTGCCCCATGTCAGGACAATGAGATCGTGTTTGACTAAATCCATATTGGCACGATAAACTCTTTGTTTTAATTGTGCTAAGTTATTCATCAAAACACCTCGATGCATCTGCCTCTACTTTGAGGAATTTTCTGTATTTTTCTAAAAAAGACACAAAGCTTGTGACCGTATCCCGGTCGGGAAGCACTTGAATCAATTCGAAGTTTTTGAATACTTTATTGTCTAAGTAATCGGCAAGTGTGAGACTCTCTTCAGATTGTGAATAGGCAGCCAGTAAAGCCATGCCCCAGGGTCCGCCCAGACTTGCGGTTTTATACAGGTAAACAGGAGAATCAAGTGCAGCAGCCATTGCTTTGGCTCCCGCTTGTGAGTGGAAAAAACCCCCGTGGCAGATTATTCTGTTAAACTTCACACCTTCTTTGAAAAAGTATTCCATACCTATCCTGAGTGTGGCAAGAGCGGAAAAGAGATGTGTCTGCAGGAAGTTTGCGAGGGTAAACCTTGCTCCCGGCTGTCTTAGGAAAAGCGGTACTCCGGGTTTAATTCCTGTAATGCTTTCACCGGAGATATAATTGAAATTCATCAAACCTCCGAGATCGGCATCAGCTTCCATGGCTTTATTCATCAGAGTCTCAAAGAGCTTGGATTTTTCAACGGAAGAACCGGTTGCTTTGAGAACCTCTTGAAATATGTGCATCCATGCATCGATATCGCCGGTACAGTTGCCGCAATGAATCACGGCGGTGGGATACCCGTCCGGAGTGGACATTATATCAATCTCAGGATTGTTGATTGGTAGCAGAGATTTCATTACCACTGTTGCAAAGATGCTTGTTCCCGCACTGATATTGCCGGTACCGGGACGGATACTGTTGGTGGCAACAATGCCTGTGCTTGCATCTCCTTCCGGAGGGCAAAGAGGAATTCCGTGTTGCAGTGTTCCTGTGGGATCCAATAATTTGGCACCTCTTTCGGTAAGATAACCTGCCGTTTCCCCGGTTTTCTTAACGGAAGGCAGCAGTTTTTCCAATTTCAGAGAGTAACCGCTTGCCAAAAACAGCTCTTCGGTCTTTTTCAGCATTTCTTTGTTGTACCCATTCCCCGATAAAGGAAATATGCCGCTCGCTTCACCGATTCCCACTACTTTTTTCCCTGTGAGAAGATAATGAATATGTCCTGCAAGAGTGTTTATATGGTCAATTTTATCTACATGCGGTTCCTTATCCAAGATTGCCTGATACAGATGGGAAATGCTCCACCTCTTTGGAATATTGAATGATAAAGTTTCACTCAATTTCTTTGCAGCTACTCCCGTAGTTATATTTCGCCAGGTACGGAAGGGAACTAACAGATTATCTTCACTGTCAAATGCCAAATATCCGTGCATCATTCCGGATATGCCTATGGCTGCGGTCTTTATTAATTTTACGCCGTACTTTTCATAAACATCGGCAGCGAGATTCCGATAGGAGATTTGCATCCCCTCAATTATTTCGTCCTTCCCGTATGTCCAGTAACCGCCTTCAAGCTTGTTTTCCCAATCGAAGTTTCCCGAAGCAAGAACATTGAATGCATCATCAATTAAAACAGATTTGATTCTTGTAGAGCCGAACTCTATGCCGATAAAGGTTTTGCCTTCCGATATAATTGCAGATATGTTTCTTTCCATATTAAATACTCCCGTCAGATGTATTATACTATAGAAATTATGTTAATTATCAATTTAAGACACTGTTTTCTGAAAAAAGAAGAGGGTGATATTAAGCAGGTATGATATCGGATAAATACCGGAAGAATAATCGGAATCTTATAAAATGTAATTTTGCCTCATTATCTTTGACGAAGAATAAAAAACGCCTACGGAATGCGGGCGTGCAGTAAGATATGAATGTTATTAATCATGATTTGATTATTCCGGCTGCTAATAAAATAACATAAAAAGGAAAGAACAATATTATAAGTATCAATTTTATGATTTCAACAGTTCTGCGCATTATTCTTTATCCTCCGAAAGCCTTTATCACAAGTTGATGCGGTGTAAGTTCGTAATCGTAATCATAAGGGTTCTTCTCACCATATACCATATGCAGGTGTTCTTCTTAAAATTGATTAAGATTTCCAGTTTTTAGCCGCATCTAAAATTACGAAAAATGGAAAAAACAAGATCATTATTATTATTTTGAAAATTCTGATAGTTCTAATCATGTTTGTATCCTCCGCATATTTATTTTATCATCTGGTGAGACTGTTGTTCAAGGGTTTTTTCCATATTAAGTACATTTTCTGTAAAAAAGCGTCTATATATTTCAAGAACATTCAGTTCTTCTTCCTTGTCCGTAAAGCTCCGAGTGTGCTACCGCTTGGAATCAAAAGCATTTTTTATCCTCCGGACGCCTTTATCACAAGCTGATGCAGTGTAAGTTCGTAATCGTAATCATAGGGATTCTTCTTCTCGCCCCGTACCATTTGTGCAAAACTCAACATCATAGGGGAGTATCGGTCAAACGGTTCGGCAAACTCCTGCTCATGGACTGTATTCCAAAGAGTGGAATTTTCCCGTATGTAACGACCGGTTGTCAGCAGTCTGTTTTCTATGTGCCGCTCCAAAGGATGCAGTTCCACGGTTTTTTTGCTACCGCAAACAACCAACTGACGCCGCTCAAACCCGCCGCCTTCTACCGCTGATGTTTTGGCAAAAGACACGCCTTTGTCATATTCGAATATTACCATACCGAAATCCTTGCAGGTAACACCGTCCAGACCTGTGGATTTGTTCAGCGGAATGATTGCCTTCGGTTGACCTTGAATGGTGTAAATTAAATCAATCAGGTGACACCCCAGAAAGAACATCATACCGCCCGGATAATCTTCCAGCCATTTCCGACACTCCAACGGTTCATAGCAGTTCATCTGCGCTTCAACACTGATAATTTCGCCGAGTTCACCGCATTTAATCTGTTCCAACAGTTCCTGTACATAAGGATTATATCTATACATATAGCCGGTATGAAACACCGTTTGATTGGTTTTTGCGATTGTTGCAACCTGTTCGAATTCCGCAGAATCCAAACCGCCGGACTTTTCCATGTGGATATGCTTGCCGTGCCGCACAACTGAAAGTGCATATTTAGTCAAGTATTTTTCCTCGGTTTCGATTGCAACAGCGACGATAGTGGGATCATTTAATATTTCGTCAAGCGTCAATTCGCGGTAACCCTCGAATATGTTCATTTGCTTTGGGAACTTTTCCTGCTCATTTTCGGGGAAGCAGTATCCTGCAATCTCAAATACGTCCGGATTATTCTTCAAGGCACGGAAACATTCGTTGCCGTGGCTCCAGCGACTGGTGCCTATTTGGGCGATTCTGAACGGCTTCATAAAAGTCTTCTCCAATCAAATTGAGTAATAGGGAAGTGCGGATCGTTAGCCAACCGGTTAAAAACCTCCGGTGCTTCAACAGGACTTCTGGTGTCCTTGACCAGACCGTCATAGGATAACCGACCGTATTTGATTAAACGAAGTTGCGCTTCCATATCATCGGTTCGTGTCCAATAGCCCGGATAAGAGTTTGCTTCCGGACGTGCCATGGTGTGAGCACCGACAACCGTGATGCCCGGCCGATGGATTTTTCGGTAGTAGTCGATGGTGAAATCACTGTTACGGGTGCAACCGAGTAAAGCAACACGACCGAACTGTGCCATGCAATCCAACACTTGATCAAATCCCTTGCCGACGCCGGTGACTTCAATAGCTACGGGAACACCTAAAGGACAAATTGCCTTGACATTGTTTACGAATTCAGAATCGGTCGGATCCAGCGCAAAATCAGCTCCCAGATTCAAGGCAATATCACGGCGTTCTTTAACCAGATCAACCGCGATGACCGGTGAAGCACCGGCGACTTTCAGTTGTAATACGGCAATCTGACCGAGTATGCCTTGTCCCATGACGATAGCCGGTTCACCAAACTCCAACCGTGTTTTGCGGATTGCCGCCATAGGGAAAGTTCCGATATGGAGCAAAGCCGCCGTTTCAAATGAAATATTGTCGTCCAGTTTATATACCAGGTTTTCGGAAAGAACATTCAAATCGGTGTGGCATGACCAGCACATGGCAACGCGGTCACCGACGGCAACTTTTGTCACAGCCGCACCTACGGCCTCAACCGTACCCGATGTGCTGTAACCGGATGAGCGCGGAAATTTGGCAACCGTAAGGGTCGGTTGCATCGGCGAAACATTTAAATCCCCGCACAGATTAGCGCGTTCCGTACCGCTGCTTATAGTCGAAATAGCGGTACGCACCAGTACCTCGTTTGTTTTTAATTCCGGTAAAGGTATGTCAACCAGCTCCGCTTTTCCGACTTGGACAAACAAAATGGATTTTCTCGTCATAAAATATCCTCCCGAATTTCGATACCATAATTATATTGGATTAACAAGGCGGTTACAACGGTCTATGTAATTCAGATGTTTTTTATAGCCTGAAAACTTGTGAGTAGGCAACACGTATTTCTCTTGAAAAGCATAGTAAAATGCAGTTATGTGCCAAAAAGTGTGATTTTATTGATTTTTAACACATTTGTTGATGTTATGTATGTTAGAAATGGTGATATCTTCATCAGCCTATCTCTTTGTTTTGTAATATTCAATTGCCTCTCTAGCTAGTCTTTCAAACCTTTCCTGATACTCCGGGGCGACAGAAATCCCATCAAATTTTTCGTTATTAGAATAATAGTAGCGACTAACAGCCTCGGTTACACCCTGCATATCTAAAATTGATTCGTTGGCAAATGCATCTGAAATAGTTCTGCTTAAATTAGTATACCTAAAACCGTTCTTGCTCTCCACATCATAAGGGCTAACCCGGTTCCCAATCACAATTACTCCGTTATAATCGGTAACTGCGTCATTTCCGTAAACCCATACTGAATATTCATCACTACGACCACCAAAGTTTCCCTGACACATTAGAGCTTGGTCTAAAGCAAAGACTATGTCATCACCCAGGCAAGCTTGTACAGCTTTCAGCCATGAAAGTGAGCCGATAAAATCACTTCGCTTAGGAAGGGTACGCTTTTCGGGGCAATACTCCGGCAAGTTCACAGTGCGTCGATTGGCAAGATCCGCTCGAACACGCTGTCTAAGCAGTTCAATAATATATTCGGGAGGCTTGCGAACCTCGGTTTCCCAATTTTGGATTGTTCGAAACGGAATGTTGTACCTTGCGGCAAACTCACTTTGAGTATCCCCTAATTCAGTTCTCATTTTCCGTATAGTCATCTTTATCACCTCATTAATAGAATGCACCCATTGGGTGCATTTGTCAACATTTTTAAAAACGAGACTTGAAATTGTATAAAATGGTGCGGTCATCGGGACTTGAACCCGAACGGTTGCCCATACGCCCCTCAAACGTACGCGTCTGCCAGTTTCGCCATGACCGCTTACTTAGGAATTATAACTACCATGTAATTGTTTGTCAACGCAAAAATTGACTGTCAGGGCAGGGTATGGAGGGTTTTGTTACCGTTTTGCTTGATAAATATCGGGAAAATGTATAGAATGTTACTTTGCGAGGAGTTATCTTATGAGTGACAAAAAAAAGGTAAATTACCAAGAACAGAAACCTACGGAAACCAAGTTTATGAAGTTTATGGAAATCTTAAAGACAAGGTTCTGGAATATAGCCAAATACAATATGATATGTGTGGGTATATACGCACTCTTTATAGTCTTCTACGCATTCTTTGTATCACAGATTTATTTTCCCATTGATGTTTCCGATTATCAGCAGGGATACTCCAATTTCGGTGAATTATGGGCAATACTGATTTTAAGAATCCCTTATACCTTAGTATTCTTTACAATACCTGTTGTGGCATTCGGACCCGCGGTCTCGGGGCTTGCGGTAGTTTTCAGGAGCTATGTAAGAAGAGATGACAGCTTTTCTTCCGACTTCGGTGACGGAATGAAAAAGTTCTTCTGGAAATCCCTGGCGGTTACGGCAATTTCCACGGTTATAACCGTTTGTCTGGGTATTGCAGCCAGGTTTTATCAGTTGAATTTACAGGCAGGTTTCTGGAAAACAGCCCTGTTGCTCATTATTGGCGGATTTTCGCTGTTATTTATCATGATGCACATGTACATATATCAGATTCTTGTGGAGTACAATTTATCCATCTGGAAGCTTTACAGATACTCTTATGTGTTTGCCATCCTCAGATTCTTTCCCAATCTTTTGATTATTGCGGGTATTGCGGCTTTAACGATACTTCCGTTTAAGATACATATACTGTTCGGAGCAGTGGTTATGGCCACCGTTCTTTTCGGACTGTCTTCGTATATTATTAATTTCTTTACATGGCCTGCATTGGAAAAACACTTAGATCCGATAATGAAAGAGCAACGGATTAACAAAGTTAAATTGTATTAATAGTGTCTAAAGCAAATCATCCATACCGTATAATCCGGCAGGTTTGTCTTTTATAAAAAGAACTGCTCTTAATGCACCTTGTGCAAATATATCTTTGGAAAATGCCCCGTGACTAATTGTTATTGTTTCATCCTGCCCGGCAAAGATTACTTCGTGCTGTCCCACAATGTTGCCGCCTCTTACTGCATGTATGCCTATTTCTTTTTTATCTCTTTTTTCTCTTTTTGACTGACGGTCATAAACATAAGTCATCTGGTTATTCAGCGATTGGTTGATTTCATCGGCTATTTTGAGAGCTGTACCGCTCGGAGCATCTATTTTCTGATTGTGGTGTTTCTCTATAATCTCTATATCAAAGTCATTGCCTAAGAAGGTTGCGGCCTGTTTGCAGAGTTTTATGAGAAGATTAACTCCCAGGCTCATATTAGCCGACTGGAAAACGGCAACATGCTTTGATAATTCATGAAGTAAGTTCATTTGCTCTTTATCCAGACCGGTTGTTGCATAAACAAGAGGCTTTTTGTATTTCTTACAGAACCGGACGGTAGATACAGCTCCGGAAGGATGAGAACAGTCAATAACCGCATCAATGTCCATTGATGACGGTATATCGTTTGCAGCGGTAAAAACGGGGAAGTGAGGATTATCTTTTACCGAAAGATCCACTCCGCATGCTATATTCATGTCCTCTTTCCCGGAACATGCTTTTATTATTGCACTTGCCAACTTTCCGTAACAGCCTACAAGTAATATGTTCATTTTATAACTCCCAGATTAATCAGTTCTTCTTTGAGAAGATTTGCGTTTTTCTCTTCCATTTCCACCAGAGGAAGCCTTAAAAGTCCGGTATCATAACCTGCCAGCTGCATTGCTTTTTTAACGGGTATCGGATTGGTTTCAATAAAGAGCAGTTTTACAAGATTCTTGGTTTTATAGAAAAGCTCACGGCTTTCTTTTATTTTGTTTTGCAAGAACAGTTTGTTCATTTTCACCACATGTGCGGGCAGGACATTGGACATAACCGATATCACTCCCATTGCGCCTAATGACAGAGCCTGAAGGTTTATGGAGTCGTCTCCGCTGTAAACGGTAAAGTTTTCCGGTGCAGTCTGGATAATATCCGCAACCTGAGAAAGATTACATTCCTTTACACCTGTTATGTTGCAGTTTTTTGCAAGGTGTACCATTACATCGGGCTCAATATTCATACCCGTTCTGGTAGGTACGTTATACAGTATCATGGGAACGGGAACACTTTCAGATATTACACTGAAGTGCTCAATCAGTCCTTTTTTTGATGTCTTATTATAGTAGGGAGCGGTTACAAGTATTGCATCGGCTCCCGCTTTATACGCATCCTTGGTCAGCTGAACACTGTGCATTGTGTCGTTGCAGCCGGTTCCTGCAATTACCGGTACCGTCTTTTGTACTTTGTTCACTACAAAAGATATCGCATCATACCTTTCTTTTTTTGTCATAGTGGATGCTTCGCCGGTGGTTCCGCATACTATTAACGCCTGAATTCCCGCTTTAAGCTGATTATCAATCTGTAAAGCGAAATTGTCATAATCTATTCCTTTTTTGTTAAACGGCGTTATAACCGCCGTTGCGGCACCTTTGAATAACATGTTATTTCTCCCAAAGTTTAATAAGTTCCTCGGCTATCTGTACTGCATTTGTGGCCGCACCTTTCCTTACGTTATCCGCAACCACCCATATATTCAATCCCGATTCCACGGTATCATCTCTTCTTATCCTGCCTACATATGTCCAGTCGGTATCGGCCGCTTCGGCTGCCAACGGATATTTTGCATTGCAAAGATCATCCACCACCTTAACACCCGGAGCATTATTCAGTATTTTATATACATCCTTTATGTCAAACTGTTTTTCAAATTCCAGATTTATCGATTCGCTGTGGCTTCTCATTACCGGTACCCTGACACAGGTACAGGTTATCAAAATGTCCTTGGTATGAAACATTTTTTGCGTCTCATTTACCATTTTCATCTCTTCTTTGGTGTATCCGTTATCCAGGAAGGAATCTATGTGGGGAATACAGTTGTCGGCTATGGAATAAGGGAATTTAGCAGGGGGAAGCCCTTTTAAGCAATTCTCCAAATCGTCACATCCCGCTTTGCCCGCACCGGATACCGACTGATATGTGGAAACGACCATTCTTTTCACCTTATAGGCGTCATGTAACGGTTTTACCGCAACCAAAGCCTGAATGGTGGAGCAGTTGGGGTTGGCTATAATGCCGTTATGCTTTGCGATATCCTCTTTATTTACCTCGGGTATAACCAGAGGAACCGTCGGATCCATTCTGAACGCACTGCTGTTGTCTATTACAACCACGCCTTTTTGTGCTGCAACGGGAGCATATATTTTACTTAAATCACTGCCTGCCGAGAACAGGGCAATATCAATCAATCTGTCGAATGAATGCTCATTCAACTCCTCAATGATATACTCTTTACCGGAAAAAGTAATGGTATTGCCACAAGACCGCGCCGAAGCAAAGAAATAGATATTCTTAATAGGAAGTTTTCTTTCTTCTAAAACCTTTATAAAGGTTCTTCCCACCATACCTGTGGCGCCTACTATTGCCAAGTTATATTTTTTCATTTTTTTCACCCGCCTGCTGTCATATTATATCAAAAAAAGGCTGCCTGTGCGAGCCTTTACTTAAACCTTCCAAGTGACAGCTCTCCACCGTAAATTGACGGTGACAATCGGTCCGTTATTTACGAACCGACCAGACAGACGCATACAAGGCTGCGTATTCTTCGGCGGTTGTCCCTTTTTCCGTCATCATCCCGCCTTGTACGGTCAGAACGGATACTTATGACTCCCGCGCCTCTATCAATATTACCGGAAGTATAACAGGCATTAAGGATAATGTAAAGGTGTTTTTATCACACTAAAAATAAATATCGGGATTATAGGTTAAATTGTATTGTATACAGAGTTAAATTTGCATAAATCTGATAGATGGGAGTGATGATGTGATATAATTTTAATGTATGACGGAGGGGGAAATGGGTTTTGAAATTATTTTATCAATTGTAGTATTTGTTGTTGTCATTTTATTTATCCTGTCGTTTATAGCGGGTTTGTTTATGTTCAATATAACCATGATACCCGGGTCGCCTAGGAATTATTTCAATAAAAAAGAAGAAGATATTGATGAGCAGGTAAAAGAGTTTTTCGCATCGAGTGAACAGTGGGTAAAGGAGAACACTACTTCGGTGTGGAGTCTTACTTCTTTCGATAATCTTAATCTTAAAGCCGTATTTGTTGAGAATAAGGGGAGTCATAAATGGGTAATACCGGTTCACGGATATACATCACGCGGATGGCATATGGCACAGTTTGCAAAGCAATACTATAAGGCGGGATTCAACATATTGATGCCCGATTTAAGAGGACATGGCGACAGTGAAGGGCAATATACCACTATGGGCTATTATGAGAGTGTCGATGTGATTGATTGGATAAAGGAGATTATTAAAAAAGATCCCGATGCCTTGATTGTGTTGCACGGAATATCCATGGGAGCCGCTACCGTTATGCTTACGACGGGGGAAGATTTGAGCAATCATGTTAAATGCGCAATAGAGGACTGCGGTTATACATCGGTATGGGATATTTTCAGCTATAATATGAAAAGGTTTTTCAAACTGCCGGCTTTTCCCGTACTTTATGTTTCGAATATTATTTCCCGGGCCAGAGCCAGGATGGATTTTAAGCAGGCAAGCCCTTTAAATGCCGTTAAAAAGTCCAAAACACCTACTTTATTCATACACGGTGATGCCGATGAATTAGTTCCGTTCTATATGCTGGAACCGCTTTATGACAATGCGCCCTGTGAGAAAGACATATTGGTTGTAAAAGGAGCGGAACACGGTGCCGCTTCGGCGAAAGAGCCGGATGTGTATTATAAAAAAGTATCGGAATTTATATCCAAATACCTGAATTAAAGTCTTAATAAGTATTTACTTAACTGTGCTATAATACTATCTGTTATGTACTTCAAGCGGGGAGACAATATGGAAAAGCACATTCAGAAGATTCATGACTTCTATAACTTCAAAAAAGATGCCGCCATCTTTCAGAAAGAGTTCGGTTTTTATGTCAAGGGTAAATGGAAAGAGCAAGGCTGGATAAATGACGACACCGATACCGATGAATTGTTCGGATTTGATAAGTCCGCCGTATTTTTTTTAGGCCGTTGCGGATGGTGTGAAGCACCGTTGGTTCCTTCCTTTGAAAGAAAGATTATAAGTACTACCGATGAATGTGAAATAGAGCAGGATAATGCGGGCAGACAGGTCTTATACTTTAAAGGCAGAAGAAGCGGGTTTATGCCCACATATTTAGAGCATCCGGTAAAAGACATCCGGACTTTGGAAGAAAACATCCTTTGGAGATTGAATCCCGATGACCCTAAAAGGTTTGAAGGCCTTGAAGAAAGAATGAGTAAGGCCGCGGAGTCGGAAAAGCAGGGATATATAATATGTGCCAATATAATAGGCGGATATATGTATTTGCGGTCTTTAATAGGACCGGAAGATTTACTGTATAAGTTTTATGATGATCCCGAACTTATTCACAAATGTATGGAAATATGGTTTGATGTAATGGATAAAACCTGTGAAGTTCATCAAAGATATGTAACGGTAGACGAAGTCTACTTCGGGGAGGATATCTGCTACAATCACGGTCCTCTGATTTCGCCCGATATGATAAAAGAATTTTTATTCCCGTACTATCAGCAACTTATTGCCAATGTAAAGAAAAGGCAGTCGGACAAGAACAGGAAACTTCATTTTCAGTTGGATACCGACGGTAATGCCGTAACGGTTATCGATTTATATAAATCCATAGGCATGGATTATATGTCGCCGTTTGAAGTGGCATCGGGGTGTGATGTAGTGGAAGTTCGAAAGAAATATCCCGACCTTTTAATTTCCGGCGGTATAGATAAAAGGATATTGGCTGCCGGAAAAGATGCAATAGACAAAGAAATAGACAGAATAATGCCTTATATGAAGAAACACGGCGGATATATTCCCACATGCGACCACGGAGTACCCGAAGAGGTGGAATTCTTGGATTACATGCATTATCGTAAGAGAATGCTGGAGTATTAACAAATTGTTGTAATTTATCCGTTTGTTAATTATAATAGGTAAAACGAGCGAAAAGGAGCACATAAGTGGAAGGTATCTTAGATATATTTGCAAGTAATGTATATAACGACCAGGTGATGAAGAATGAACTTCCCGCTTATGTCTACCAATCTTTAAAGAAAACAATAGAGCAGGGAGGTCCTCTGGACGACAGTATAGCGGATATTGTAGCGGAAAGCATGAAAAACTGGGCTATAAGCAAAGGTGCTACTCACTATACCCATTGGTTCCAGCCTATGACCGGTATGACTGCGGAAAAGCACGATTCCTTCCTTATGATACGCAATAATGTTCCCGTACTGGAGCTTAGGGGCAAGGAATTGATTAAAGGCGAACCCGACGCTTCCAGTTTTCCTTCAGGCGGTTTAAGAGCGACTTTTGAAGCAAGAGGATATACCACTTGGGATGCAACGTCCTATGCCTTTGTAAAAGACAAAACTCTATATATCCCCACCGCATTCTGTTCTTACGGAGGAGAGCCTCTGGACAACAAGACACCTCTGTTACGTTCCATGGATGCTCTTAACAAACAGGCTTTGAGAATAGTAAGATTGTTCGGAAATGAAACCGCTTCCAGAGTAACGCCTTTTGCCGGATGTGAGCAGGAATATTTCCTGATAGATAAAAAACAGTACGATAAGCGAAAAGACTTACTCATATGCGGTCGTACCTTGTTTGGTGCAAAATCACCTAAGGGCCAGGAATTAAATGATCACTATTTCGGTAATATCCGTGAGAGAGTGCAGAATTTCATGAGGGAACTGGATGTGGAGTTGTGGAAACTGGGCATTACCGCAAAGACCGAGCACAATGAAGCCGCTCCCGCTCAGCATGAAATTGCCCCTATCTATACAACGGTTAATATAGCGGCAGACCATAACCAGCTTATCATGGAAATGCTCAAGAAAGTGGCGGAACATCACGGCCTTGCCTGTCTTTTGCATGAAAAACCGTTTGAGAATATAAACGGATCGGGAAAACACAATAACTGGTCCATTGCCACCAATGAGGGAGAGATGTTGTTAAAACCGGGTAAAAATCCTGCCCGAAACAAGAGATTCTTATTAATCTTAGTGGCTGTTCTCAGAGCCGTGGACCAATATGCCGGACTGTTGAGGCAAAGTATCGCTACCGCGGGAAATGACCACAGATTAGGGTCGCACGAAGCACCTCCGGGCATCATATCGGTATACCTGGGAGCGGAACTGACCGAGATACTGGAAGACATAGCCAATGATAGAAAGGTACATAACAGGACAAGAGAAAAGTTTCATATAAGCGAAACGTTACCGGTACTTTTCAAAGATACATGTGACCGTAACAGGACCTCTCCTTTTGCATTTACCGGGAACAAGTTCGAGTTCCGTATGCCGGGCTCCTCCTGTTCGGTTTCCGATGCCAACACCGTTATAAACACCATTGTTGCCGATTCTTTTAAACATTTTGCCGATATATTGGAAAAAGCGGAAGATTTTGACAAGGAAGTAGACAAGCTTATCAAAGAGACCGTCAATAAACACGGAAGAATAATATTCAACGGAAATAACTATTCCGAAGAATGGGTGGAAGAGGCAAAGAAGAGGGGACTGCCCGTTCTCAATTCCACACCGGAAGCCGTGGACTGTCTTGTAGACAAAAAGAATGTACAGCTATTTGAAAGATTCGGTATTTTTTCCGAAGCCGATCTGGTGTCGCGCCATGAAATAAAGATGGAGAATTACTGTAAGATAATATCCATTGAAGCCAGAACCATGCTGGAAATAGCAAAGCGGGAAATACTGCCTGCCGCAATGGACTATGCAAGAACCGTATACGGTTCCGTATCAATGAAGACCGATATAGGTCTGGACGCATCAACGGAAAGAGAACTTGCAACATATATCTCCGATAACATTACCGGTCTTTCAAAATGTATATCTAAACTGGAAAAGGTTACGGAGCAATCGGTAGACGCATATGCTTTTAAAGATCATGTTGTGCCGGCAATGAAAGAGTTGAGACATTTCGCAGACAGTCTGGAGTGTGTGGTTGCAAAGAGTTATTGGCCTATGCCTGCATATTCCGATATTTTATACAGTGTGTAGTTTAAAGCAGAATAACTTTAGCCTCTTTACATGCCTCTATAGTATCTCTATCCCATATTGAGACCTGTACTTCGCCTATATGTGCCTTTTTAAGAAGCAGCATACATAAGCGGGATTGTCCTATACCGCCGCCGATGGATAAGGGCAGTTCATTATTCAGCAACATTTTATGGAACATAAGCTCTTTTCTGTCCTCGCAACCGGACAACTTAAGCTGTCGAGCCAGAGACTCGCTGTCCACCCTTATACCCATGGAAGATATCTCCAGAGCGGAATCCAGTACTTCATTGTACATAAGAATATCGCCGTTAAGTTCCCAGTCATCATAGTCGGGTGCTCTGCCGTCATGTTTCTGTCCCGATTTCAGTGTTTTACCTATCTGCATTATAAACACGGTCTTGTGCTGTCTGACTATTGCATCTTCTCTTTCTTTTGATGTGAGGTCGGGATACATGTCTTCCAGTTGCTGAGCCGTTATAAAAAACACTTCACGCGAAATATCCGTGTCCAAAGCGGGGAATATATCGCGCATTCTTTCGTAAGTGTCGCATATGGCGCTTACTATGTCGCTTACTATCTGTTTCAGAAAAGCGACCGTTCTTTCCTCTTTTGTTATTACCCGCTCCCAGTCCCACTGATCGACATATATTGAATGGATGTTATCCATCTGTTCGTCACGTCTTATCGCATTCATATCGGTATAAAGGCCTTCTCCTGCGGGGAATCCGTATTTATGCAGTGCAAGTCGCTTCCATTTAGCCAGTGAGTGCACTATTTCCGCCTGCATACCGCCTTCTTTGGTTTCAAATGCAACCGGTCGCTCTATACCGTTAAGATTATCGTTAAGTCCCGAATTGGCTCTGACAAACAGGGGAGCCGAGACTCTTTTCAAATTTATCGCTTTGCACAGGTGCTCCTCGAATATTCTTTTTAATGTGCCTATTGCCAGCTGTGTTTCATACAGATTTAATTTCGAACGATATCCTTTCGGTATATATGTAACGCTCATTTTTTTACACCTCAAAATTTCCTATGAGTCTATCACATCGTTTTATCGGTGTCAATTCCGGCAATTTTATCATGTTTGCATAGCAAAATCTATTGTGATAAAATGTCTTTAACAATCGGAGGATTACATGGCACAAAAGAAAAGAACATCTGTTACTCAAAAGAAAACTGAAAAACCCGAAACTTCAACTAAAAATAATGTACTGGCAAAAGAAATAACCGGCATTGTAATAATCGCTTTAGCTCTTTTAGCATTCATCTGCATATTCTTTACCAGTAATTCCGGTGCATTCGGAAGACCGTTTAAACAGGTGACCGCAGGCTTATTCGGTTGGGCTCATTACCTCATACCTATAGTCATATTGCTCTTCGGAGTGTATGTGGCGCTTGCGGGGAGGGTAAAGTGGTTAAGCAGGAAAACCATGTACCTTATAATTCTCATCCTCATGGTACCGTGCTTTTTCCAGATAGCCTATTTATCCAAAAATATGGCGGATATAGCCGTTGACATGAATGTCTGGAAGTTCATAGCACATATGTATTCGATAGGTATTTCACAGGTCTATAACGGCGGTGTGTTCGGCGGTATAATTATGACACCTATAGTAGCCTTTTTCGGAGTAACGGGTGCATATATAGTTGCCGTAACCGCTTCACTCACTCTGCTTATATACATTACAAACAAAAGTTTTCTGGATTTTCTGGTAAAGATAAAAAACTTATTTGTCAAGTTTTTCCACTGGATGAAAGATGCATTCAAACCCATTGAGGAGCAGGAAGAAGAGCCTGAACCTGTCAAATCGAAAAAACAGCAGTATGTACAAGGCACGATTAATGATATTGCCGAACCTGTTAAAGAAACAATAAGCAGAGAGCCTGCAAATATAATTATAAACAAATCCAAACCGGTAAAAGAAACCAAGAGTACGGTACCTAAATATACCGGTCCGATAATTATAAAGAAAGAGGAGCCGGTAAAAGAAGCTTCGGTAACGGCGGAAAAACCCCAGATTAAGGGTGAGTACGTATTTCCTCCTCTTTCGCTTCTGGATTCCTATGTGGACAGCGGTAATACCGATAATCATGAACAGATAGCAAGAAAGCTGGAAAATACGCTGCTGAGTTTCGGTGTGGAAGTAACGGTAACCAATATCATGTGCGGTCCCACCGTAACAAGATATGAGCTGCAACCCAAAGCAGGTGTAAAAGTCAGCAGGATAGTGGCTCTGGCCGATGATATAGCCTTAAACCTTGCTTCACGGGATGTGAGGATAGAAGCTCCGGTGCCGGGAAAGTCCGTAGTGGGTATAGAAGTGCCTAACACCAAAAAGAGTGTGGTCTCACTTAAAGAAGTCATTGCTTCCAAGGAATTCCAGAGTTCCAAGAGCATTCTTACCATAGCAATAGGTAAAGATATTGCCGGTAACTGCACGGTTGCCGACGTCAGACGCATGCCTCATATGCTTATAGCCGGTGCAACCGGTTCGGGAAAAAGCGTATGTATCAACTGTATTATTACCAGTATTTTATACAAAGCCACTCCCGATGATGTGCGCTTTATAATGATAGACCCCAAGAAAGTGGAATTGATTAATTATAACGGGATACCGCATCTGTTGATTCCGGTAATCACCAATCTTAAAAAAGCCGCGGGAGCTTTGAATTGGGCGGTAGAGGAAATGACCAACAGATATGACATGTTCAATAAAAGGGGAGTGCGGGATATCAATACATACAACGACTCGGTAAAAGGCGATCCGCAACTGAAAAAACTGCCCAATATCGTGATAATAATTGATGAGCTGGCCGACCTTATGATGTCCAATCCGGGCGAAGTGGAAGAATCCATATGCAGACTGGCACAACTTGCCAGAGCTGCCGGCATCCATCTTATAATCGCAACACAGCGGCCTTCGGTCAACGTCATAACCGGTGTTATCAAAGCAAACATTCCGTCCAGGCTTTCCTTTGCGGTGGTAAGTCAGGTAGACTCCAGAACCATATTGGATATGGGCGGAGCGGAGAAACTTTTAGGAAACGGAGATATGCTTTTCCATCCCATGGGCTTGTCCAAACCGGTCAGAATGCAGGGTGCATATATATCCGATGCCGAGATAAACAAGGTGGTGGATTTTATTAAACAAAGAACCTCTGCAACTTATGATGAAGATGTAGTGGAAAATATAGAAAAAGCGGACAAAAAAGGTGCGGACGGCGACTTGGAAAATGAAGTAGACGAACTGCTGCCTGCGGCAATAGACCTTGTGGTGGAAGCAGGTCAGGTATCGGTTTCCTATCTGCAGAGAAAACTGAAACTGGGGTACGGCAGAGCCGCAAGAATTGTGGACCAGATGGAGTTAAGAGGCATAGTGGGACCTTTTGAAGGTTCCAAACCCAGAGCGGTACTTATCTCCAGAGACGAGTGGGCGGAAATGCAGATGAATAATCCCGATTTGGACATCAACTGAAAAAATGATGAAGACATATTCAATAGCAACCTTGGGATGCAAAGTAAATCAATATGAATCGGCGACCATTGCATCAAGTCTTGATGCAATGGGTTTTCAATACAAAAAGTTTCCCGATATTTGCGACATCTATGTTATAAATACATGTACCGTGACCGCTATGAGCGACAGAAAATCACGACAGATGATAAGTAAAGCGCGAACGACAAATCCTGACAGCATTATTATCGCTACCGGATGCTCGGCTCAAGCCAATGCACAGGCTATGATAAAAAGCGGAGCGGATATAGTACTGGGAAATAACGAAAAGAGCAGCATTGATACGATACTTTCATCATATTTAAAGGAAAAAACCGGTAAATTAACGGTTGTTTCGGATATTTTCCGTGAAAAAGAATATATACACGGTTGCTTTCCCGATAAATGGGAGCGAACCAGAGGGTATCTTAAGATACAGGACGGATGCGATAATTTCTGTTCTTACTGCATAATACCTTATGTAAGGGGAAGAGCCAGAAGCAGGGATATTGACGATATCGTTAAAGAAGCCCGATATATGGCATCAAAGGGCATTAAAGAAGTTGTACTTACAGGCATACATTTGGACTCTTACGGCAAAGACAAAGGTAATCTGAGTATTATTGATGTTATTGCAAAGATAAATGACATAAAAGGTATTGAAAGGATAAGGCTGGGCTCTCTGGAGCCCAAGATAATAACGGAAACTTTTGTGGAAGAAATAAAGAAATACGACAAATTATGTCCACATTTTCATATGTCATTGCAATCGGGTTCGGATGCGGTGTTATCCGATATGAGAAGACGGTATGATTCGGAAATGTTTTTAAGTGCAATAAACATGTTGAGAAACAACATTCCCAATCTGGAGTTTACCACCGACATAATAGTAGGATATCCGACCGAAACGGAAGAGGACTTTAATAAAAGTCTGGAAATGGTGGAAAAAGCCCGGTTTATCAAAGTGCATGTCTTTAAATACTCCAAACGACCCGGTACCGCAGCGGATAAACTCAAGCCTCTTAACGGTAAAACTCTTAATGAAAGAAGCGAAAAGTTAATAAATTATGCATCGGAAATATCAAAATCAAGACTTTCAGGGTATCTCGGAAAAACATTACGGATACTTATTGAAGAGGGCGAAGACGGTTTCATTACCGGTCATACGGCAAACTATATAAAAGTGCAGGCTCCGACGGATAACAATGTAACGGACGACTATATCAATACATTTTGCGATGTATTGATTTCCGGCCTGACGAATGACGGACTTCTGGGTACGGTTGTTGATAAAAAAACTGTCCGATAAAGCGGTCAATTTAAAAAACTATAGATTGAATTTACATATTTATCCTTGAAAAATACATTGTTTTACAGTAAACTACAAATATGAACTGCAAAGGAGATATGTAAAGTGGATAGAGGATCAACAATTAATCTTGACTTTCTGAAAGGTCATCATGCCGAAACAAGAGAAATACTTACACTTGTTTTCAGTGCCATGACCGAAAAAGGGTATGATCCCGTTAACCAACTGGTCGCATATCTTATGTCAGGGGATCCAACCTATATAACCAGCCATAACGGCGCCAGGAATGCTATTAGAAAGTTGGAAAGGGATGAAATAATGACTGAGCTTATTCAGTATTATTTCGCATCAAAATAACTTAGATGGTAATTATTGCAATTGATTACGGTGACAAAAGAATAGGGGTTGCCAAGAGTGACCCTTTGGGTTTGCTGGCTCACGGTGTTACAACAATAGAATGGAATAGTGACATAAATAGACCTCTGGATATATTGGAGGGGATTATTGACGAGTACAAAGCAAGCGGTATAGTTGTAGGTCTTCCTCTCAATATGGATGACTCGGAGGGTGAAAAAGCGATGCAAGTCCGTACCTTTGCATCCATGCTAAAAGAGCGGTGCAAATTACCGGTAATATTGTTTGACGAAAGACTTTCCACCGTAGAAGCGCATGACATAATGCACATGCAGGGAAAGAAGACGGGAAAAGACAAAAAAAGAGTAGATATGGTAGCCGCCTGTGTGATACTGCAATCCTATCTTGATGAAATGAATAAAAAAAAGAAATAATAGATATATATATTTAGCATATAAAAAGTTTAAAGGAGAAAAGGCAATGGATGACGAAAGGGACAACATAATTGTGATGGAAGATGATGACGGCAATCCTATAGAGATGATGGTTCTGGAGATGCTGGATTATGATGATAGAACCTATGTTTTGATGCAGCCGGCCGATGAAGCGGAAGAGGATGCATACATATTTGAATATGAAGAGGACAAGGATGATGCAATACTGACACCGGTTGAAGACGAGCAGTTGCTGGATGAACTTTTCGAACTTTTTATGGAAAAGATGGATTCGGACTTTGATGAAGAAGAGGAATAACGGTTTATGATTGATCTCATAAATGTAGAAAAACCCGCCAGGTATACAGGCGGGGAGTTTAATGAGATAGTAAAAGACCATGACAAAATGCAATCAAGCTATGCATTCTGCTTTCCCGATATATATGAAGTGGGAATGAGTCATCTGGGAATGCGTATCCTGTACCATGTTATAAACCGAAGGAAAACAACCGTATGCGAAAGGGTATTTGCTCCGTGGACCGATATGGAGCAACTTATGCGTGCAAATAAAGTACCGTTATTCTCTCTGGAAACCAAAAAGCCTTTGAAAGAGTTTGATATAGTCGGTTTTACCTTACAGTATGAGATGAGCTATACCAATGTACTGAACATGCTGGATCTGGCCGATATACCGATAAGACGAAGTATAAGAACAGATGAGCACCCGATAATTATGGCGGGAGGGCCTTGTGCGGCAAATCCCGTCACTTTGGAGGATGTCATAGATATCTTTCTTATCGGTGAGGGTGAAGAGGTTATGAATGAGGTTTTAGACCTTTATGAGGACGGGAAAAGTGCAGGGCAATCAAAAGAGGACTTTTTAAAAGAATCCGTGAAAATCGAAGGAGTTTATGTACCGAAATATCATGATTTCGATAAAAAGGTGATAAAAAGAATAATAAAGAATCTGGACTCTGTTTCTTTTCCTACCGACTCCATAGTTCCTTATATGAATATTGTTCACGACAGAGCTTCTTTAGAATTGTTCAGAGGATGCATAAGAGGTTGCAGGTTCTGCCAGGCCGGTTATATATACCGACCGGTAAGAGAAAAGAAAGCCTCTACGCTGATTGAGCAGACAAAGAGGATTTTAGCCGACACCGGCTACAATGAAATAGGGATGGTTTCGCTGAGCACATCGGACTATACCGACCTGAAGACTTTATGTGACGGAATGCTGGAGCACACCGAGAAAAGAATGGTTAATTTATCCGTTCCCTCCATGAGAATAGATAATTTTTCCATAGAACTTATGAATAGAATACAGAAGGTCCGCAAATCGGGGCTGACTTTTGCACCGGAAGCGGGAAGTCAGAGGCTGAGGGATGTTATAAACAAGAATATTACCGAAGAGGAGATATTGACTTCCGCAAAAATAGCAAAATCCGGCGGTTATGACAACATAAAGTTGTATTTTATGTTGGGATTACCTACCGAAACTGACGAGGATGTCATAGCAATTGCCGAATTAGCCGGGAAAATTTTAGATATATTCGGAAGAAAAAGCAGAATAAATATAACGGTATCCACTTCCTTCTTCGTACCGAAACCCTTCACACCTTTTCAGTGGTGCCCTCAGATTACCGTGGAGGAAATGATAAGAAGGCAGAGACTGCTCAGAAGTCATATAAAGGAGAAGAAAATAAAGTACAACTGGCATGATTTCAACACTTCGGTTGTGGAATCGGCTATATCCAGAGGAGACAGGCAAGTAGGACAGGCTATTATAAAAGCATGGGAAAAAGGATGTAAATTCGATTCCTGGAATGAGTTATTCGATATGGAAAAATGGGAACAGGCATTTAGTGAATGTTCTTTGGACATTTACGAGTGTGCATCCAAACAGATTGCGTTAGATGAGGAGTTGCCGTGGGATTTTATTGACATAGGCGTAAAAAAGAGTTTTCTTAAGAACGAATATCAAAAGGCGCTGAGGGAAGAAACAACCGAAAATTGCAGGGAGCATTGTAATAACTGCGGGATAGCAAAATACAGATGCGGAGTATGTTTTGAAGATAATAAGATTTAAATTCAGAAAAACCGAAAAGGTCAAATATGTAGCACACGTTGATATGATCAATGCTTTTTCGCGTGCCCTCAGAAGAGCGGAATTGGATGTATATTACACAAGAGGATTCAACCCGAGCATCAGAATGGTTTTTGCATTACCGCTGCCGGTAGGTGTGTCGTCCGACAGTGAGTATGTAGATATATGGTTTAATACCGAATACGAATGCCGGTATGCTTTGAATAAGTTTTCTCAGGCACTGCCTGACGGGTTTGAGTTGTTGGAAGCCTACACGATAGAAAAATCCACTTTAATGGAGGATGTGGGATCGGCCATTTACGGATTCAGAGTCAACTGCAACGGAAATCTGAAAAAAGCACTGGATAAACTTATTTCTTTGGACAGTATTGAAGTGGAGAAATCCAATAAAAAAGGTCTTGTGAATATATTGCCCTATCTGTATAAGATAGATTATTACGATGAAAACAGATTTACCGTGTTATGCAAAGCCGGCGCAAAAGGCAATCTGCATCCCAGACTTCTGCTTAAAGCCTTGGAAAAGTACACCGGAATACAAGTTGAAGAACTCTCCATAAACAGAAACAAACTGTTTCTGAAGGTTCAATAACGGCTTTTCCTTGATACATATCAAGATATTATTAAATATCATAAAAAATCATCAAATATCCACTAAAATGAAAGTTTTATTTGTATAAAGCACTTTCCGAAATGTATAATGTATACATATGTTACATGAAGATGAAAGGCTGGATGATCTTCAGCTGGAGGGTTTAAAACTTATACAGAACAAAAAACAGTTCTGCTTTGGAACCGATGCTGTTTTATTGTCTTCATTTGCCAACGTAAGAAGCACATCGAGTGTTATTGATTTGGGTACGGGAAACGGAGTAATACCTCTTCTTCTGTACGGTAAGTATAAACCGGAGCATATAACCGGTATAGAAATACAGAAGGATGCATATGATCTTGCCGTAAGAAATATTCAACTGAACAATCTTGAGGATAAGATAACCGTTATAAACGGCGATATACGGAATATAAAGGAGTATTTCAAAACCGGCAGTTTTGATCATGTCGTAACAAATCCTCCGTATCTGAAGACGGGAACGGGTATAATAAGCATGGCCGACACAATGGCATATACACGGCACGAGATACTGTGTACCTTAGAGGACATATTAAAGGCTACCAAGTATCTTCTGAAGACCAAAGGTATTTTTACAATGGTTCACAGACCTCAGCGGCTGGACGAGATATTGTTACTGATGAAAACTTATTCGGTTGAACCTAAAACAATAAGATTTGTGCATGCCAATGTGAAATCACCTGCTATTCTGGTGCTGATACAGGGGTTAAAAGACATGAATCCCTCAATAACCGTGGAGCCTCCGTTTATAATACATAAACCGGACGGCAGTTATACCGAAGAACTTAATATACTGTACGGGAGGAATTAGCGGTGCTTTATCTTGTTGCTACACCTATAGGTAACCTTTCCGACATATCAAAAAGGGCAATAGAAACTCTGACTAACTGCGACTATATCGCATCTGAAGACACAAGACACACTCTGCGTCTGCTTAATGCTTTAGGCATTAAGAAGAAACTTGTAAGTTATCATCAGCACAATATGGAGTCAAGCGGACAGAGTATACTTAAAGATGTTATGAACGGAATGGATGTCTGTTTAGTTTCCGATGCCGGTTGTCCCGCAATATCCGATCCGGGTAACGAGCTTGTAAAACTTATGCATCTGCACAACCAGAAGGTAACGGTCATACCTGGACCCAATGCCGCAATAAGTGCCCTGATGATATCGCCCTTTGACACTTCTTCTTTTTGTTTTGAAGGCTTTCCGCCCGTGAAGATATCGGAGAAGAGACAATTCTTTGAGAAGATTCGCAATGAATCACGTACGTGCATAGTATACGAAGCACCTCATAAACTTATTAAAACAATAGATGTCGCAAGACAAGTTATGGGCGGAAACAGAAGAGTATCGCTGGTAAAAGAAATAACAAAGATATATGAGACGGTTGTTGTGGACAGTCTGGACGGTATAGCGGAATATCTGGAGCAGAACCCGCCGAAAGGGGAGTATGTACTGGTTTTCGAGGGTAATACCGATACAAACAATGAAACGGAAAACCCTTGCCCTCATTCCCAACGGGATATAGCCGAGAAATATGAGGAACTTATAAAAAACGGCTTTTCCCGCAAAGATGCCATGCGAAAAGTTGCCGTTTTGTTTAACATGTCAAGAAATGACGTTTATGCGATATTATTCGGTAGCAGATGACAAATCTTTAATACATTTGTTGCATACTTTATTGCCGTGATATACCTCAAGATCATCGGTAGAACCGCAGAAGCAGCATCCCGGTTCAAATTTCCTTATAAGTATACAATCATCTTCCATGGATATTTCCACTGCCTCTCTCTTACCTATATTAAGGGATTTTCGTAATTCTATAGGAACAACTATTCTTCCCAATTCATCTATTTTTCTTACTACTCCGGCTGACTTCATGTTAATCCTCCAATAAAATTCATCACGAGTTATTCTATCAACTTATTGTAAATAATGCAACGACAAATTAACGGTTGGCAAAAAGTATTAGGTAAATTATCGGTTAAGATTAAACATACAAACACTTGTAATTAATGGAAATATCATTATCAATATCTCAATAATCCGCCTTAAACATATTTTTTATTGACATATATGTAAAAAAATAATAAAATCATAAATTGTATGGATAATTTATTTTAATTTAACATATGAACTTTGAAAACCGAATAAGGAGGTATAAAAGGGAATGAGTCTCAGAGAAATTATAGGTCTCGTCATTATCGCTTTTCTTATAATATTTTCAATAGTAATGTTTTTTTTGGGGATACGACACAGAAAGAAAGTTGCTGAAAAGGAAATAGGCAGCGCGGAATCCGAAGCTAAAAAACTTATCTTACAGGGTGAGAAAAATGCGGAAGAACGCAAGAGAGAGATATTGATTGAAGCCAAAGAAGAAGTCCACAAGAGCAGAGTGGAAATGGAAAGGGAGCTCAAAGAAAGACGAAAGGAAATCCAGAGAATGGAAAGCCGAGTAATCCAGAGAGAAGAGGCCCTGGACAAGAAAGTCGCTTCTGTGGAAAGTAAAGAAGAAATTCTTAATAAAAAAATGTCGGATATTGATTCCAAACAAAAGGAAATTGAGCAAATCCATCAGGATAAACTTACCGAACTGGAAAGAATATCCGCACTTACGGTTGAAGAAGCCAAGACATATCTTCTTAAAACACTCGAAGATGATATCAAGCATGAGAAAGTCCTTCTGTTGAAAGAATATGAGGCAAAGACAAAGGAAGAATCGGAAAATCTTGCCAAAAATATTATTTCTTCAGCAATTCAGAGGTGTGCCGCAGACTATGTCGCAGAGAATACGGTGTCTGTTGTGGAATTACCCAATGATGAGATGAAAGGACGTATCATAGGCAGAGAGGGAAGAAATATAAGGGCTTTGGAAACTCTTACGGGAATTGATTTGATAATTGATGATACTCCGGAGGCAGTTGTTCTTTCGGGATTTGATCCGATAAGAAGGGAAGTTGCCAGAATTGCTTTGGAAAAGCTTATTTTAGACGGTCGAATTCATCCTGCCAGGATAGAAGATACCGTAAATAAAGCTAAAAAGGAGATAGAGAATACCATCAAGATAGAAGGCGATAAAGTTTCTTTTGAAGCCGGAGTTCACAACCTTCATCCGGAGATAATAAGGTTATTGGGAAGGATGAAGTACAGAACCAGTTACGGTCAGAATGTACTTAAGCATTCACTGGAAGTATCTTTGCTGACAGGTATAATGGCCGCGGAACTGGGTCTGGATGTACCGCTGGCGAAAAGAGCGGGCCTTTTACATGACATAGGTAAATCCATAGATTTCGAAACAGAAGGTTCTCACATTGATGTCGGAGCGGATATAGCCAGGAAGTATAACGAACATCCTGTCGTATTGGATGCAATAATGTCACATCACGGTGATAAAGAACCGGAAAGTGCCATTGCCGTGCTGGTTCAGGCAGCCGACGCTATATCGGCAGCAAGACCGGGAGCAAGAAGAGAGACATTGGAAGCTTATGTAAAGAGAATTGAAAAACTTGAAGAGATTGCTAATTCATTCGAGGGCGTAGAAAAATCTTTCGCCGTTCAGGCAGGAAGAGAGATAAGAATTATGATAAAACCCGAGAAGATGGATGATGACGATATGGTGCTCATATGCAGAGATATCGTTAAGAGAATTGAAAATGAAATGGAATATCCCGGACAGATTAAAGTCAATGTCATCAGGGAAGTAAGAGTTGTAGATTATGCCAAGTAAGTATAAAAGCATGTGCCGCGGTACATGCTTTTTTTTTCAGATTTTTTGTTTATCTGTTACCTTATCGGTTGGTGATAAAAAGTTTTACCATTTAGGGGTGCATTTCATTTGTAATATCGGTTTTACGGATTATACTTTAACGCTTTTAATCCGCTGTTTCGGCTCTTGCTATCTGCAGCATGATAGCGCATTCCATGCGTTTCTTGAAAAGAATACATCCGTATTCGTAAGTACCGTTGATGTTACCTGTTGCATGATATGCATTTGCGGCACAACCTCCGGAGCAGTACAGTTTTGCCCAGCAATTTTTACATTCTTCTTTTGTGTATGTATTGCAAAGCTCAAACTTCTTTCGCAAACCGGTATTTGTCACGCCTTTCCATACATCGCCCATGCTGTATCGGGAGTCGGATACGAACTGATGACAGGGGAACAACTCTCCCCACGGTGTTACTGCAAGATATTCTCTGCCGGAACCGCATCCGGATAATCTTTTGTGTATACAGGGTCCGTGATTTAAGTCAATCATGTAGTGGTAGAAGGTGAATCCTTTTCCGGCCTTTTCCCGCTCCAACATTATTTTTGCCAGTAACTCATACTGTTCAAGAAGAACGGGTAAATCCTTCTCATTAAGTGCATATTCATCATCGGGAGAGCATACTACCGGTTCCATACTCAGTTCTTTAAATCCCAAATCGGCCATATGTAATATGTCGTTTGTGAAATCGGTGTTGTGATGTGTGAATGTTCCCCGTATGTAGTAGGTTCCTTTTGTGCGGTTATCCACCAGCTTTTTAAACTTGGGCACTATAACATCATAACTGCCGTTTCCGTTAATATCTTTACGCAATCTGTCATGTACATGCTTTCTTCCGTCAAGACTGAGTACCACATTATCCATTTCTTGGTTGGCAAACGAAATGACATCATCATCTATTAGCATACCGTTTGTGGTAAGGGTAAAGCGGAAGTTCTTGTTATGTTGCTTTTCAATACTTCTTGCATACTGTACAAGTTGTTTACATACATCCAGGTTCATTAAAGGTTCTCCGCCGAAGAAATCCACTTCCAGATTCCTTACATTGCCTGAGTTTTTTATAAGAAAGTCCAAAGCCTGTTTGCCCACTTCAAAACTCATTAAAGCACGCTTACCTTTGTAATTGCCCTGACTGGCAAAGCAATAACTGCAATTTAAATTGCATGCATGTGAAACATGAAGGCACAATGCTTTAACTATGTTACCTTCAGATATTTTATTAACCGGAACATCCTTATATACATCCTCGCTGAACAGCTTGTTATCCCGCTCCAGCTGCTCAATATCCGAAAGACACTCACATATATCGTTATTTGTCAGATCGGGATATTTGTTTTTTATAATTTCAACAATCTCTTCTTTAGATTTGTCTTTGTACAGAGCGATAATGTCATATGCGAGATTATCCGTTACATGCAATGAATTACTGTATACGTCAAGCACTATATTGTAACCGTTAAGTTTGTATTGATGTATCATTTTCTCTTTTTTACAAAAAAACAGCCGTCATACCCGTAGTTTGCAGATAGGACGGCGCATAAACAATTAAGAGCAATTACTTATCAGTATTCTCACACTTCTGGTTAGCAACTCCGCAGGAAGTCTTGCAAGCCGACTGACAGGATGTCTGGCATTCGCCGCAACCGCCGTTTTTAATACTGCTTACCAAATTACGGGTCTCTATTGTTTTAATTCTTTTTGTCTTTTCCATTTCCTTTACCGGTCCTTTTACAAAATCATATTTTACAGGATAATTTTAGATTAAATAAGGTAATATGTCAATTACACAATACCGTGATACAGCCTTCGTTGTCGTTATTATCGGTTTTTAAATCTATACCGTTGTCAATTGCTTCTTTAAGAATATCTGTTATTTCCCGTGTTATCTTTTCTCCCGGAATGAGGTAGGGGATACCGGGAGGATATGCCCATATGTATTCCGCACAGATATGTCCCTGTGCTTCGGAAAGGGGGATACTCATACTTTTTTTGTTTCTTGCCTCTCTTATACTCATACACCGTTTGGGAATATCATATGTTTGAGTGTTTTTTATGGTATTTTTATTATTTTTGGGGTAAGTTAAATCTATTTCTTCCAAAGCATTGCACAGTTTTCTTACGGAGGATTTCTTGTCACACATGGACAGCATGGCCAAAACATAGGAGTTTGTATACATCTCACATATGATACCGTAATCTTGCATCAGTATGTCGAACAGTTGTTTGCCGTTTATGTTAAGGTTATCTGTCGATATCAAAAGTTTGGATCGGTCATATGCGTATATATTCTCGTATACCTCGTTTTTGGATAAACCGTGATAAAATGCTTTTATGTTGTTAAGTTCGGATATTCTGTTATCTATATAGTCAATGTTCTTTATCCAGTCAGAGTATAGTTTGTCTTTATTGTTTAATAAAAGGTCAATACAGCTTTCAATTGAGGAAAGTAACGGATAACCGGGACTACTTGTCTGAAAAACCGAAAGATATCTTTGAAACTTATTAACATCTATTCTGTCCGTACATATGTGTGCTATCGCCGTCTGTGTCAGGCTGGGAAGTGTTTTATGCAGGCTTTGGATTACAATATCGGCGTTTGCTGAAATTGCACTGTTGCCGAAGCAGTTGCTAAGATGCAAGTGTGCTCCGTGAGCCTCATCTACGATAACCGGTATATTCATCTTATGCGATATATCGCAAATGGCCTTTATATCGCTTATAACGCCGTCATAGGTGGGACTTGTTAAGAGCACCGTCTTGGCGTCGGGATTGCAAAATATCGCATTATAGACCGTTTCAGGATTGATTGAGCCGGATATGTTCAGTTTATTGTTAAATGCGGGGGCTATAAAGACCGGTTCCAGGTCCAGAAGCTCAATAGCATTATATACCGACTTATGACTGTTTCTTGCAACTATTATCTTGTCTTTCAGGTCTGCCAGTGTGGCTATAGAGGCATTTATTCCGCAGGTGCTTCCGTTTACCGAAAGAAAACTTTTTTTGGTATTCCAAAGCAGTTGTGCTTTATCCATGACATTTTTAATGATGCCTTCCGGAGCTTGCAGATTATCCAGCTGCGGTATTTCGGTAAAATCATACCTGATGCCGATTTTATTCAGGTGTTTATTGAAGTTTACATTTCTCTTATGCCCCGGCATATGAAAAGGTATACTTTTTTGTATATCGGGTTGCTTTATTCTGTTTAAAATGCCTTTTTTATGAGTTTTCATTATGTCCTCTTTGTTGTATAGGTAAATAGTATAGCAAAATGTTAAGTGCTGCAACCGGTTGTTATGGTTACTTCTCAAAAGTGTGTGAATGGATTATAATAAAACAATAGAATCGAGGTTTGAATGAGAGTCTTATTTATCGGCGATATATACGGGAAGACAGGAAGAGTTGTCTTAAAGAACAACATTGCTTACTTAAAAGAGCAATATGCTCCCGATTATGTTATTGCCAACGGTGAAAATACCGCAGGGGGTAAAGGCATAACACCGACACTTTTACAGGAATTATTATCCATGGGTGCGGATGTTGTTACATCGGGAAATCACATTTATGCAAGAAAAGAAATATTACCTGCTTTTTCGGATGAAAATATTAAGCTTTTAAGACCGTTAAACTATGCAAAGACTTGTCCGGGAAAAGGTTATACTATACTTAAAAACGGTTGTTCTCCTCTTTGCGTTATTAACGTATCGGGAAGAGCATTTATGGAGCCTTGCGACAATCCGTTTTATGCCGTAGAGTCAGTGCTGGACCAAGTTAAGAAAGAAGCGAGAAATATAGTGGTGGATTTCCACGGAGAAGCCACCAGTGAAAAGGCGGCATTTGCATGGTATTTTGACGGCAGAGTATCGGCGGTTATCGGAACACATACTCATGTGCAGACTGCCGATGAAAGAATATTGCCTTTCGGAACCGCTTTTATAACCGATGCGGGAATGACGGGGCCGCATGAAGGCATAATAGGGGCTTCAAGGGATACGGTAATAGAGAAATTTCTTACGGGAATGCCGGCATACTTTACGAGTCAGGAGGGAAGGGGGCAACTCAATGCGGTTATACTGGAATTATGTGAAAAGACCGGTAAAGCAATAAACATTGAGAGAATAAACAATGTTGAGAAGGATTAATTTTAAGAATATTCTATGGTTGTTTCTCAGTATTATGATTGTAGCGGCAGATCAGCTGTCCAAGTTCTTTATTGTCAGCAACATGCAGTTGGGCGACAGCATAAAGATTATAGACGGCTTTTTATATATCACCCACACCAGAAATACCGGAGCGGCATGGGGAATATTCGGCGAACATACCGAATACTTGGCAATATTTTCCGTTGTAGCCACAATTGCCCTTATTGTCCTGCTTTTATACATAAAAAGAGCATTCGGAGCCTTTTCCCTGGCTCTCATAATCGGAGGAGCGGTGGGAAATGCCATAGACCGTATAAGGTTGGGCTGGGTTGTGGATTTCATAGATGCGTATATTTTCGGGTATGATTTTCCCGCATTCAATGTTGCCGATTCCGCTATAACGGTAGGGGTTTTTCTTCTTATAATCTACATGCTTTTTATTCACAGGGAGATGTCACCGTGAGTATGGATAATATAAAGGATATTTGTGATGAGATAATATTGCAGGATAATGATTCGGTGAATGAACTTGTATTTTCAGCAGATTCGGATAGGGGAATGAGACTGGATGTTTATCTTACCAAATACATAGAAGATTATTCCCGGTCATTTATACAGAAGATTATCAAAGAAGGACAGGTTACCGTTAATAGTCTGGTAAGAAATGCAAGTTATTCTGTTAAAAATAATGATGTTATTAAAGTAATAATGCCCGACATTTTGCCTTCTTCCATACAACCGCAGAATATTCCTCTGGATATATTATATGAAGATGACGATGTAATAGTGATAAATAAAAAAAGGGGAATGGTGGTGCATCCCGCTACCGGAAACTATTCCGATACCCTTGTAAACGCCCTGCTGTACCATACAAAAAACAGTTTGAGTGATATAAACAGGGTGGAACGTCCGGGAATAGTGCACAGGATTGATAAAGACACTTCCGGCGTTATTCTGGCTTGCAAGAATAACTATTCGCATAGAGTTTTAACCGAATCATTTGCACGACATGATGTAAAAAGGGAGTATATTGCAATAGTTAAAGGTTATCCGAATTCCGACAAAGGCCTTATTAACGCTCCTATAGCAAGAGACAGGCTTAACAGGCTGAAAATGGCAGTGGATTCTGACGGCAAGAAGGCAGTTACTCATTTTGAAGTATTGGAGAAGATGCACGGTGCATCAAAAATAAAAGCGATGCTGGAAACGGGCAGAACCCATCAGATAAGGGTGCATATGGCCTTTATAGGGAATCCTCTATTGGGTGATGACATTTACGGAGGTAAGGACAAACGGTTCAACAAGGGACAACTTCTGCATGCTTATCTTCTGGGCTTTATACATCCGGTAAAGAAAGAATATATGGAGTTTACCGCACCGCCCGATGATTACTTCAAAAATGCAATGAAAGTATTGGTGAATACATGAGTGATGCTATTTATGACAGAACAATCCGCCTTATAGGAGAGCAGGCAATGAAGGAGCTGCGTCAAAAGAAAGTCGCAATAATAGGGCTCGGAGGAGTGGGTTCCTATGTTCTGGAAGCTCTTGCAAGAGCGGGTATCGGACACTTGATACTTGCCGATTATGAAAAGATTGAAGAAAGCAACATAAACAGACAGATACTGGCCTTACATTCCACCGTGGGAAAGTATAAGACGGAGGTTGCTTTAGAACGTGTAAAAGACATAAATCCCGATATTAAAGTAACCGTGCATAATGTTTTTGTAAGTAAAGACAATATAAAAGATATAATACCGTTAGATTGTGATTATGTAATTGATGCAATTGATACCGTTTCATCAAAAATTGATATAATAGTATATGCCAAGAAAAACGGCATAAACATAATATCCTGCATGGGAACGGGAAATAAGATTGATAATACTGGTTTTAAAATTGCACCTGTTGAAAAGACCGATACCTGTCCTCTGGCAAGAAAGGTTAGGAAAATATTATCTTCCGAAGGCATAACCGGTGTGGATGTACTGTATTCCGTAAGTAAGAATCAGGTAAGCGACCCCAATCTCATATCCGGTATATCTTATGTGCCTTCGACAGCGGGACTTATCATTGCAGGTTATGTTATACGGAAATTAATAAATATGTAAACGGAGGTTATTTATGAATTATTTATTGGGAATAGATATAGGTACTTCAGCCACAAAATCCGTTTTATTCAGTGAAGACGGAAAGGCTTACGCATCCGCATCGTATGAATATCCGCTCTACCAGCCTAATCCTGGATGGGCGGAACAGGATCCTGATGATTGGTGGGACGCCGTGTGTTTTACATGCAGGAAAATCATTGCGGATACCGGCATTGACAGAGGACTTATTAAGGGCGTAGGTATTTCCGGACAAATGCACGGTCTTGTCATGCTGGACGAAAAAGACCGACTGCTGGGACGCTCCATAATATGGTGCGATCAGAGAACGGAAAAACAGGCGGAATACCTCGAAGATAAAATAGGAAGAGACAGATTGATAAGCATAACTGCAAATCCCGCCATTACGGGATTTACGGCAGCTAAAATATTATGGGTTATGCAAAACCGACCGGATTTATATAAAAAAGCCAAAAAAATACTGCTGCCCAAAGACTATATTCTCTACATGCTTACCGGTGAGTTCAGTGCCGATGTGTCGGACGGTTCGGGAATGCAGCTGATGGATGTAAAGAAAAGAGTATTTTCCAAGGAATTATGTGATGCACTGGAAATAGACACTTCATTACTGGGCTATATGCACGAATCGGCGGATGCAGCAGGCAAAGTAACAAAAAAGGCTGCCTCTTTGACCTCACTTAAAGAAGGAACAATAGTTGCCGCAGGGGGAGGGGATCAGGCCTGCGGTGCAGTAGGTAACGGAATAGTAAAAGAAGGCATAGTATCTTCTACAATAGGTACAAGCGGTGTGGTATTTGCTCACACCGATAAACTGCATATTGATAAGTTAGGAAGGATTCACACCTTATGTCATGCCGTACCCGGATGTTATCATGTTATGGGTGTTACACAGGCTGCGGGATTGTCGTTAAAATGGTTCCGAGATAATTTCTGCAAAGAAGAAATCGATGCGGCAGCAAAAAAAGGAATAGACCCGTATGTAATAATGGATAAAATGGCGGAGGAAATAGCAATAGGAGCAGGAGGATTGATTTTCCTACCGTATCTCATGGGAGAACGATCACCTCACCTGGATCCTTTCTGTTCCGGAGTGTTTTTCGGCATTACGCCCACTCACGGAAAAGCGCATTTTATAAGGGCGATACTGGAGGGAGTGGTGTATTCGCTGAAAGACAGTGTCTGTATATTGAGAGAAATGGGTATTGATGTAAGCCAGGTCAGGGTTTCGGGAGGGGGAGCCAAAAGTCCGCTGTGGAAAACCATGCAGGCCGATATATTTGAAAGCGACATAGCCACTGTGGTCAATTCCGAAGGGTCGGCATTGGGTGCGGCAATCTTAGGAGGTGTCGCATGCGGAGTATATCCGTCGGTTACCAAGGCATGCGAGCTTGTAATTACAACCAAAAACAGGCAGAAATTTAACAAAACCGATGCAATTGAGTATAATAAGTACTATGAAATATATAAATCGCTGTATCCCGTCTTAAAAGACGAGTACAGGAATTTACGAATGTTGTTGCAGTGATTTAACTTTTAATAACCGTCGGTTAAGGTGATTTATACCGCTACCTTGTACTTATTTTGATTGCATAACGAATATATTTAATATATAATCTGATTGACCCTATTTTGTATGTTTAACGGAGACTATTATGACCTATACCATAGGTATCGACTTGACATTTATCAAGGATCACAAAAAGGCTGTCGGCAACGAGATATCCGCTTTAAGTATTGTTGAGGGTTTACACAACAATAGAGGCGGACAGGATTTCATAATATTTGCAAACGAAGATAATGCCAAAGACTTAAAAAGCATGTACAAGTCATTTAATGTTATCTCCACAACAAAAGGTTTCGCGTTTTACAACAGATTTTTACCTAAGTTTGTAAAAAAGTACGGTGTGGATGTTTTATATTATCCGCAGTATGTGCGTTTTATGAATTTCCGGCTTAAAACCAAAATAGTCATTACAACACACGGTTTAATCAAAGGTGATGATTTTCTGTTGGATAAACTCAGACCGGCAATGATAAGAAAAGCGGCTAAAGTGGTTGCCGCTTCGGATTTTCTGAAAAACGAGCTGGTAAAAAAAAGAGGTGTCGATCCGTCTAAGATTGTCACCATACCCAATCCTTTGGCCAATATGACAAAGAGTGTGGATGTGGTTTTTAAGAAAAAGAATATATTGGCGGTGGGAAGCGATAAGCCCCAGAAGAATATAATGTTGGCGGTGAAGGCATTTGAGAAACTTGTACCGATTATAGAACACGACCTTATACTGATAGGCGACATATCGGGCAAAGGAGAGATATTCCGATATATCGTGGATAATAATATTTCCAACAGGATTATAGTAACCGGAAGAGTCAGCAGGGAAACATTATTCGGATACTATAAAAATACCGATTTGTTTGTCAACACTTCAACATATGAAGGGTTCGGATTGGCTCCGCTGGAAGCCATGGCTTTTAAGGCTCCCGTAGTCAGTACCCCCATACCTTCCATCAGCGAATTGGGGAATGTGCAGTTTGATGCCGCCCTGAACTATGAAGATGATGAAAGAGAAGTGGCAAACAAAATGCTGGCAGTGCTGAAAAGCGAGAAAAACACGGAATATCTGGAAAACAGAGCTAAGAGAATCCTGGATTATTACAGTCTGGACAGTATAAGTAAGAAATATTTGCAGGTATTTGAAAATGTATAGGAAACAGGCACGACAAATAACTATTTATTCTTTCGTAACACCGTTCGGCGGTATGCTGAACAAGGACAACAGATGGGTGCGGTATGCCGAAGCAATTCCCTGGGATGAGATTGAAAAGATTTATGCTTCCAAGTTCAGCAACAGAGGTGCCCCGGCAAAACCTTTAAGGAAGGTTTTAGGAGCATATATACTGAAAGAGGAATATAACTTTTCCGAAGCAAGGATAATCAAGGAAATAAACGAGAATCCTTATCTGCAGTATTTTATCGGTCTGAATGAATATACGGATAAGGTTCCCGTCAGTGCTTCTTTGATACGTTCTTTCAGCAAAAGATTTACCGAACAGGATAAAACCGAGATAGAACGCCTTTTAAAGGAAGCAAGAAAAAGTCTCAGGTAGAAAAGCTTTTTAAGTGCTTTACTTAACAGCAGTAAAAGTAATATAATAGGCGGTGATAACACAGCCTTGTTTGGTGTGTGTACAAAAGAAAAAACAGTAAAACGGAGAGATGAATGAGAAAATCCTGTGTAACAATCTTTTTGATAATAGCAATTATGCTTTCCATGACCGCTTGTCATAAACAAAGCCCGACTGTAACCCCTAAACCTTCCGATTCTGTTGAACCTACACAGACAGATTCGGCAAGTCCGACACCTGCTGAACAACCTAGCGAGAGTATTTCTCCCGAGCCTACCGAGACTGTAAGTCCGGAAGAAACAGCAAGACTGGAGCGAGAACAGCTGGAGTTGCAGCGAAAAGAGCAGGATAAGGAGTTTTACGTGCCGTTAAAGCCGTTGGATAAAACAGGGCAAAAGCCCGACGGTGATGATATCCGGGCTTTATACCTGGTGGATTCGGTTCTTACAAAAAATCACGGTTCTCAAGAACAGCCCGACTGGAGGTTTGTTCGTTGTGAAGACGCAAATGTACAGTTATATAAAACATATGTGGAAGCATTGGCGGCTAACAACACGGAAAAGATAAATGAACTGAAGTATCTTCAGGGCAGTCTTACCGTTCTGGAAAGAGTTATAGGAATTATCTTAGGTACCGAGATGAATGCCGTGGTATTGAATATAAAGAGCGGCGACGGAGTTATTACCATGCCTATGCAGGCGGAATGCATAAAGCAGGTTCAGACCGAACCGGCCAGATTCGGCGACATCGGGTATGTACTCAATTTATTCAAAAGCTACGGTATTTATACAATAGGCAGGGTAACATCCTTTCAGGACAATACCCTTGCCAAATACAATGAATACCAACATGCCATCAAGAATCCCGACGGAAGCATATGGCTGGATGATAACCGTTCGGCATGGGTGGATCCGTTTAACCAATGGGTTCAGAAATACAACATTGCAGCGGCAAAAGAGGCCGCGCTTGCAGGTTTTGACGAGATTAACTTTGATTATGTCCGATTTCCCGAGGGACGAAGATGGGGCGCCTACTATACCCAATACATGCTGCTGCATGAAGGTAAGCGGTCGGACATAATAATACATGATTTTCTCAAAGACGCATATGAAGCCCTTGAGCCGTACAATGTAAATGTCAGTGCCGACATATTCGGCCTGGTAGCCAGACAGTGGGATTCGGAGGATTGTATAAAAATAGGGCAGAACTGGTACAGAATAACCACCGTTGTGGACTATATATGTCCCATGATTTATCCCAGCCATTATTCTACCGGTTGGTACGGTTTTGAATATCCCGACAAGAATCCTTACGGAATGGTTTTAGGTGCAATGAAAGATTCGATTGAGAAAAATTCCGCTTTTGAAAACCCTGCCAAAATCCGCTTATGGATTCAGGACTTTACCGCAAAATATCTTTATCCCGCAGATGCCATCTATTATTACGGTTATGAGCAGGTATACGGAGAGGTAAGAGCATTGAGAGAGCTGGGAGATTTTACTTATATGTTCTGGAATAACGGTGTGGATTACAATCCCGGCAAATATATTTTCCCGCAGGATACCGATAAATATCCCTTGAAAGACGGCGATAAAGACCCGATAGGCAGAACTCCGGCAATGGCTGCAAAAGAGTATCTTTCGGTAATGAGCAATATATATGATTCCAATCAATATATGCTTTATGTACTCACTCCGCTGGATGCAAGGGATTCCGACTATGATATGTGGAAGGATATTACTTTGCCCGGTTTAAAGGCGTATAAAATATCGGGATACACGGTTAATTCCTATATCATTACCGATGATGCGGGAAAAAATGCTGATGTTTCGGTTACTTTGCGATATACTAAAGGTGAAAGTACCGAGGAAATATATGAAACCGTTATCTGGAAAACGGTATTGGAGAACGGTATATGGAAGGTGTATTCGGGGTTTTAGGAGGGTTGTTGTATGAAAGCCGTGGTTTTAGCTGCCGGTAAAGGCAGAAGGATAGGTTCGGAAAAAGAAGGTGTGCCCAAAGCAATGAGAATTGTTAACGGCAGACCTATGATTGAGTATGTGGTAAAAGAGCTTTCCTTTGTAGAGGAGATTATTCTTGTGGTAGGATACAAAAAAGAACAGATTTATGAGCATCTTGGAGATAAATACTCTTATGCGGTACAGGAAGAGCAGCTGGGTACCGGACATGCGGTAAAATGTGCAAGTGAGTTTTTTGCCGATTACGACGGACCGGTCCTCATAACCTTCGGAGATATGCCTCTTCTGACAACAAAAACCTACAAAAAGGTATTCAAAGCATACAATGACAGTATAAAGAAGAATAATCCCGCGGCATGCGTCATGCTCTCGGTGATGCTAAAAGATCAGTCATTACCGTACGGAAGGGTAATACGTGACAGGAAAAGGTCCTTTGTGGAAATAGTGGAAGAGCCCGACTGCAACGAGGAGCAGAAGAAGATAAAGGAAGTATTTTTCGGTGTTATGCTGTTTAACGGAAAGAAACTTAACTGGATACTGAACCGTATGACCAACAATAATGCACAGAACGAATATTATCTTACCGACCTTCCCGCTTTGTTAAAGGAAGAGGGAGAGAGGATTAAAATATGCAGTATTAACGATCTCGAAGAAGTATATGGCGTCAATACTGTAGAGGACTTAAAAAGAGTGGAAGACATTATGAAAGCAAGAGGTGCAAATGATTAAGTTCGGAACCGGCGGATGGCGAGCCGTTATAGGAGACGGGTTTACCAAAGCAAACATACAGCTTCTGGTCCAGGGATTATGTGACAAAATTATTGCGTCGGGAGTACAGCATAAACCTGTGATAATAGGGTATGACAGACGGTTTTTGTCCGATATAGGAGCCAAATGGGCTGCGGAAGTTTTCTGCGGCAACTCCATCGGAGTGCATTTCATATACAGGAATTCTCCCACCCCCCTTATAATGTTCCAGGTCAAACAGGAAAAAGCATATTACGGAATCGCCGTAACCGCAAGTCACAATCCCGCCATATACAACGGGGTAAAACTCTTCACCCAAGGCGGCAGAGATGCCTCTTTGGAAGTAACCGACGAGATTGTGCGGTATATAGAGAATGTGAAAAAAGTACATTGTATGCCCTTTGAGAAGGCCACGGAAGAGGGATTGTTAACGGTTATCGACCCGTTTAACGACTATATTGATGAAATAATGGGATTTTTGGATAAATCCGCCATTATGAAAGCCCGACTGAGAGTGCTTTTAGATCCCATGTACGGAGTATCCAAAACATCATTACAGACCATATTGCTTACTTTAAGATGCGATGTCGACGTTATAAACGACAGACATGACACGCTGTTCGGCGGAAAACTGCCTTCACCCAGTGTTGCAACTTTGAGAAAACTTTCCACCATGGTTGTGGAAGAAGGTTACGATATAGGGTTAGGTACCGACGGTGATGCCGACAGATTGGGAGTAATCGACGATCAGGGCAGATTTATACATCCGAACGAGATATTGATGCTGCTTTACTACTATCTGGTAAAACACAAAGGCTGGAGGGGCGATGTTATCCGCAATATTGCCACAACCCACGTACTGGACGATATGGCAGCCGATTTCGGATATAAATGTCATGAAGTGCCCGTAGGTTTCAAACACATAAGTGCAAAGATGGAAGAGACCGATGCCGTTATAGGGGGAGAGTCCAGCGGAGGATTGACTGTAAGAGGTCATATATTCGGTAAAGACGGAATATTTGCGGCTTCCTTACTTATCGAGATGATGGCTGTAACAAAAAAGAACCTGTCACTGATATTAAAAGAGATTTATGACAGATACGGATACAGGGTGATGTCGGAAAACTCCTATGCGTTTAAATCGGAAGACAAAGAGCGACTTATGAAGATACTTTACAAAGACAGGTTGATTCCGGATTTTGACGTTCCTGTTGAAAGATTAAGCTATGAAGACGGATTGAAGGTATATTTCAAAAACGGCGGTTGGCTGGTTGCCAGATTCTCCGGTACCGAACCGTTATTGAGAGTTTTTGCCGAGATGCCCGATCAACAGCAGGCGGATGACGTTTGCAACAGAATGAAAGGATTTTTGGGTATATAACTATGATACTGGTAACCGGAGGCTGCGGCTTTATAGGTTCGCATATAACCGATGCTTTGATTGAAAAGAAGTATAAGGTGCTGGTTATGGATAATTTGAGTTCGGGCAGCATGGAAAACTTAAACAGTAAAGCGCAGTTTGTAAAAGGAGATATAACAAATACCGAAGATATTGAAGCGGTTTTTAAGAAATATCCGATAGATGCGGTTTGTCACCATGCGGCTCAGATTTCCGTTGCCGTATCCATGGAAAACCCCGTATTTGACATCAATACCAACATAATAGGTATCATCAATCTTTTGCAGGCATGTGAAAAATATAAGGTTAAAAGATTTGTTTTTGCCAGCAGTGCAGCAATTTACGGAAATCCCGTATATCTTCCCATAGATGAAAATCACCCCAAGAATCCGTTGTCCTTTTACGGATTATCCAAACTTGCTTCGGAGCAGTGCATAAGGATATTTGCCCAAGATACCGATATGACATATGCGATATTGCGATATGCTAACGTTTACGGTCCCAGACAGCGGGCGGAAGGTGAAGGCGGTGTTGTTGCGGTCTTTATGAACAGGATGGTGGCAAACAAAGAATGCTATATTCACGGTGACGGAAAACAGACAAGGGACTTTATATATGTAAAAGACATAGCGGCGGCAAATGTCAAAGCTCTGGAATGCCATGTAAGCTTTACGGCCAATGTTTCCACCAATGTATATACCGATATAGTTACATTATTCAATGTTATGAAAAAGGAAACGGGATATGAAAAACAGGCTGTGTATACGCAGCCCAGAAAAGGAGATATAAAAGACAGTTATCTTAAGAATACCGGGATACACGAGCTTTTATCCTGGTATCCCGAATATGATTTAAGTAAAGGTTTGAAGGAGACTGCCGAGTATTTTCTGCATGCTTGATTTTTTAAAGAAAAACAGGATATTTTTTACTTATGTTCTGATAGGTACAATAGCAACTTTGCTGGATATGGCAATATTGTATATTCTGTCGGATTTATTAAGCCTGAACTATATTCTTTCCAATTGTATTTCGGTATTTTGCGGAATATCCTTAAGCTTTTTTCTCAATTCAAGATATAATTTTAAAAAAACCGACAGGATAGCTATTAAGTTCATTTATTTCGCATCGGTATGCATTATAGGTTTATTGGTCGGATCTTCCATTTTTGTTTTCCTGTATGAGAATCTCGGGATTTATAAGTTCATATCCAAAGCACTGTCCGTAATAATAGCGGGAGTATTACAGTTCCTGTTCAACAAGCATGTGACCTTCCGATAACCTGTGATATAATTCAATCATGAAACTAAAAGCACTTAAAATCATCTTAATAATACTGTTTTTGCTCTCAGGCACAGCGACTTTTCTGTTTTCACCGTATTATGAGCTGAAGAATATAACTGTTGAAGAAAGCGCCGTTAATATTACCGACACACTGGGTGAATGCGGTGTGGTTGCAGGCTGCAACATCAATCTTCTTTTGTTATCAAAGGGGAATATTTTAAGCGGGCACCTTGTGAAAGCGGAAGAGCAGGTGATGAGTGATGTCAACATCAAGAATTTAAGTATAAAAAGGTCGGGAAGGAATGATATTACCGTAAGTTGTCAGTCCAGGAAACCCGTAATGTGTATATCACACGATGACTATGTAATATATTTTGATTATGACGGAACGATAATAGATACGTCACAAATGAAGGCGGAAAAAGCAATTCTTATCAGAGGATTGGATTTAGATTTCTTTTATCCGGGACGTAATATATTGACTTGTAATTACATGTTGGAGGATATTTCCGTCTTATGTAGCGAGATAGAAAAGTACGATACCGCAAATTATACGGCTATCAGAACACTGATAAATGAGATAGAAATGCAGGAAAATAACAGAATAATAGTTAAATATGACAACAGATTGGATATTTTAATGGATATGACCGATGATGTGAAATACAATGCAAATGTTTTATGTGCCATACTGTCAAACATGAATCAGAACAGCAAAGGCACCGTAGATTTTACCGTTTCCGACACTCCGTTCTTCAGTCCTGCTTCGGAATAACGGAAAAAGTTATATAAAAACCTTGACAAAAGTTTTGTTTGTAATGTATATACAAGATGATATAATGTTTGATATAATGATGTTAATTATTAGTTAAGTATAATTTTCTACATGAAAGGGGAGTATTATGCTTCAGTTCGAAATGGAGATGGAGCAATTCGCTCAGATAAAGGTTTTAGGAGTCGGTGGTGCCGGAAACAATGCAATAGACAGAATGATCACTTCGGGATTAAAGGGTGTGGAGTTTATTTCCATAAACACCGACAAACAGGCTTTGATGAATTCAAAAGCAACTACGAAAATTCAGATAGGGGAAAAGCTGACAAAAGGATTGGGTGCAGGTTCCATTCCCGAAATTGGGGAAAGAAGTGCGGAAGAGTCCAAGGATATTATCATAGACCACATTAAAGGTGCCGATATGATATTCATAACAGCCGGAATGGGCGGCGGTACCGGTACCGGTGCCGTACCGATAATTGCCAAAGAAGCAAGGCAGCTGGGAATTCTTACCGTATGCATTGTGACCAAGCCGTTTACCTTTGAAGGAAGAAAGAGAAAAGAGAATGCCGAAAAAGGTATAGACAAATTGCAGTCTATAGTGGATACGCTTATCATTGTTCCCAATGACAGACTGTTGCAGATTTCCGACAAGAAAATAACCATATTGGAAGCATTCCTTACTGCGGACAATGTTCTCTTCAAAGGTGTTCAGAGTATTTCCGATCTGATTGCGGTACCCGGCCTTATCAATCTGGACTTCGCCGATGTCAAAACGGTGATGACCGATGCGGGAATAGCACATATGGGTATCGGCAGAGGCACGGGAGAAGATAAATGCGAACAGGCGGCAATGGAAGCGATAAAGAGTCCTTTACTGGAAACCTCTATCGAAGGAGCCAAGAAACTTCTGGTCAACATTACCGGCGGTCCCGATATGGGATTGTTTGAAGTGGATCATGCCGCAAACAAGATTTACGAAGCCGCCGATGAGTCGGCCGATATCATCTGGGGTGCCACAATTGATCCCAATATGACCGATCAGATAATGATAACCATAATAGCAACGGGATTCAATGATGATGTAAAGGAATATAAACCTTCGATTCTTTTCCCGAAAAAAGAAGAGAAGACATTTACCTTTAAGGATGTCAAGGAACCGGAAAAAGAAGATATCAAACCCGAAGAACCGGAAGAAGAGAAAACTGAAGAAGAAGCAGATGACTTAAAAGAAACCAGGTTATTCGATATTCATCTGCCCGACGAGGAAGATAAGCAAACGGATGAGGAGTCTGATACCGTTTCCAAAGAGGTTGAGGACAAGAAACCCGAACCCGTGGCACAGCCGGAAAAGAAGCAGAGGGATGATACCATAACCATTCCCAGTTTCTTGCGTATGAAGTAAAATTATGAGATACATATAAAAGAATGCGGAAACCCCGCATTTTTTTTGCTGCTTTTTTAATAATAATTTACATATAGTCTTAATTTGTAAACTTTTTATGACTTGGTGATAAAAAGTATTGCAGTATTCGGAATGTTGATATATAATGGTAGAAATTGGAGGTAACAAAAATGGCAATAGGTAAAGAAGGAGTATATAAGGTAAGAGAAATAAGGGACATCAGAGAAGCAATTTTCGGTGCTGCCGAGATATACGGAGATAAAGATGCGTTATTGGAAAAGAATAAGGAAACGGATAAATATGAAGCTCATTCATTTAACGATTTCGTAAAGGATATAAAGAGTTTAGGTACCGCATTATGTGATATGGGACTTAAAGACAAAAGAGTGATTGTTATGGGAGAAAACAGATATTTCTGGGCTGTTTCTTACATGGCGGTTGTATGCGGAACGGGTGTTGTTGTACCGGTGGATGTTCTGCTTAATCAGACTGATTTGAAATATATATTTGAATCATCCAAACCGGAAGCGGTCATATTTACCGATAGAAAAGCAACCGAAATCAGAAATCTGGCGGAGGAGCTTTCATACATCAAATATTTCATAAATATGGACGGAGATTATACCGATAACAAACGTTTTTTCAACGTTACCGACCTTATGGCAAAAGGAAGTAAACTGGTTGAAGAAGGTGACAGGACTTTTATCGATGCCGAAATAGATACCGAAGAGACACAGATTATCTTGTTTACATCGGCAACAACTTCGGTTGCAAAAGCCGTTCAGTTGTCACACAGAAATATAGCAAGCAATATGATGGCAATGTCCAGCATGATAAAGGTATATCCTACCGATGTATTTTTATCGGTACTGCCTTTGCATCATACTTATGAATGCACATGCGGATTCTTATGTGCTATGTCTCTCGGGGGAGCCATAGGTTATGCCGAAGGGTTGAGGTATATTAAAAAGAACCTGGATGAATTAAAACCCAGTATTATTCTTTCGGTTCCTCTTCTGTTTGAAAAGACATACAAGAATATAATGAAGTCAGCGGAGAAATCAGGCAGCCTTAAAAAGCTTGAGACATTTATAAAAATAGCCGATACACTTCGTCTCGGCAAGAAGATAAGAAGAAAAATGTTTTCTTCGGTTATTGCCGGTTTAGGCGGCAATATGAGGCTGATGATATCCGGTGCAGCCGGAATATCTCCTACGGTAGCCAAATTTTACAGGTCGATAGGTATTGATTTTCTGCAAGGATACGGACTCACCGAATGTTCTCCGATAATCTGCCTGAATTCCGATGTGGATTTTGTGGATGAATCGGCAGGAAAACCGTTACCGGGAGTGGAAGTTGTTATTCTGGATAAAGATGCCGACGGTATCGGCGAGATATGTGCTAAAGGTCCCAACGTAATGAAGGGTTACATGAATATGCCGGAAGAGAACGCAAAAGCATTTGAAGGCGGATATTTCCATACCGGAGACTTAGGTTACATGGATGAAAATGACTTTGTATACATAACAGGAAGGAAAAAATCGGTAATAGTCACAAAAACGGGCAAAAACATATTCCCGGAAGAACTGGAGCAAAAACTGGATAAAAGCAAATATGTGGAAGAGTGTCTGGTATTCGGCGTAACCGATAAGGACGGAGACAGCATTGTAACGGCTGCGGTTTATCCTGCATATCAGATATTTGAAGAGGAATTCAACAATACCGACAAGAAGTTCATTCATGATAAGATAATGGAACTTGTGCAGGAGGCCAATTCGCAGGTGCCCACATACAAGGCAATCAAGAAACTGGTTATAAGGGACAACGAGTTCGAAAAGACTACAACAAGAAAGATTAAACGTTACGGCGCAAACTATAAAGTAGATTAGTATTGTGCCGAGATAGGACATTGATATTTCAAGGATTCATATGTCGTACTATAGCGGAGGATAAGTGACTGTGGAAAATACTTTACCATTAATTGATTTTTTCCACAGTTATCTTATGCTATAATATCATTATTATTACATCGGGGGAAAAATAAATGAAACTCAAACTGAATTACAAAAGGACGTTTCTTGTGGGACTTGCTTTCATGTCGATATGCATGTTCTGGCAGATGTATGATTTTGTCATACCGCTTATTCTAACCAATAAATTTCAAATGAGGGTGGATTTAGCAAACGCCATAATGGCTTTGGATAACGTTTTGGGATTATTCATGCTTCCGCTTTTCGGGGTTTTAAGTGACAAGGTCAATACAAAAATAGGCAGAAGAATGCCGTTTATTCTGGTCGGTACCGCAGTAGCGGCAATATTTACCGTTGTGCTGCCTATAGCGGCAAACTCCAATAATCTTGTGCTTTTCATGATTGCTCTGTGTTTGGTGCTGATAGCTATGGCAACATACAGATCACCGGCGGTAGCTCTTATGCCGGATGTTACCGCAAAGCCCGTACGATCGCAGGGAAATGCCGTCATAAATCTTATGGGTACATTGGGCGGTACTATAGTTTTGGCACTGAAGATGATTATCAAGCCGGGTGAAGGATGGGATTATTCCACTTTCTTCATAGTGGTAGCTTCCATGATGGTTATAAGTGTAATGATTCTTTTTGTTACCGTAAACGAGAATAAGTACAGAAAAGAAATGGAAGACATAAACTACGGTGATCCCATAATAGAAGAGCCCGGCCCTGAAGTAACTGAAGAAAAACCGGACAAACTTCCCAAGGATGTCAGGAAAAGCATGATACTGCTTCTTGCATCTATCTTCCTTTGGGTATTCGGTTACAATGCCGTCACAACGGCTTTCTCGCAGTACGTAGTTAACTTCTTTAATTTACCGGAAAGTCTTGCCGCAGGTTTCCTTATGGTGGCAACGGTAACCGGATTTCTTACCTTTCTACCGGTTTCTTATCTGACGGCAAGAATAGGACGAAGAAAGACCATATTGGGCGCTTTGGCTTTAGGAATAATTCTGTTTACCATATCGTTTTTTATTAAGGAATTTACCTTCTTTGCCAATTTCCTTTTTGCAGGTGTAGGTGTTGTGGCAGGCTCCATTACCGTTAATACACTGCCTATGGTTCTGGAAATGAGTAAAGGTTCCACAATAGGAAGATATACAGGCTATTATTACACATGTACCATGAGTGCACAGATACTTACTCCTGTATTAATGGGAAGACTGTTCTATCTTATCGGTTATCAGATTCTGTTCCCGTATGCCACACTGTTCCTTATTCTTTCCTTCATAACCATGCTTTTCGTTAAGCACGGAGACAGTAAGCCCCAGGTTAAGAAAAATAAATTGGAACAGTTTGATGTGGAGGATTAACAATGGAATGGTTAATCGCGGCGGTAATGCTCATTATCATCTGGATGCTTATGATATGGCCTTCCGACTATATCAAAGAGGAAAAAAATAAGCTTGGAAAATACCTCTATGCTCACAGAGGTCTGCATAACGACGAAAAAGGTATACCGGAAAATTCCTTAGCCGCATTTGATGCGGCTTGTGTTGCCGGTTACGGAATGGAACTGGATATACAGTTTTCCAAAGACATGCAGATTGTGGTATTCCATGATGACGATTTAAAAAGAATGTGCGGAGTGGATAAGAAGGTCAATGAACTGACTTACGAGGAGCTTTCGCAGTTATCGCTTAAAGGTACACAGGAAAGAATTCCTCTTTTTACCGAAGTCTTGAAGCTTGTTGACGGCAGAACTCCGCTGGTGGTGGAATTAAAGACCTGCAGGAAGTATAAAGAGCTTACCGAAGAGACATATAAAATATTGAAAAGCTACAAGGGCGATTATTGTGTAGAGTCCTTTAATCCCATGATTGTCCGTAAATACTCTAAATTGGATCCCACTGTCTTAAGGGGCCTGTTAATGACCAATTATATTAAATTCGGAGGAGTTAACAAGGTATTGGGTTTTCTTCTTCAGGAGATGCTTTTCAATTTCATTGCCCGTCCGCAGTTTATTGCCTGTGACCATAGAGCATTGAGTATATGGGGTGTAAATGTTGTCAGGTTCATATTCCGACCGGTTATGGCAACATGGACCATTCGCAATGAGGAGGAATTCGAGAAGGTTAAGAGTTTCGATATAGTTATATTCGAAGACTTTCTTCCCGATCCTGAAAGATGTGAGTTGAATTAAGTATAATATTGAAGATTAGTGTGGTTGTAGAAGGAGTGCCGCGAATGAATAAGAAGATATTGATTTTTCTGTTATGTATAACAGTTATATTGTTACTTGTATCTTGTGATAAACCGAGAAACAATCAAGAAAACAACAACCCTATTGTTGCAGAGAATATAGATGAGCAAGGCAATAACCGTATAGTCATAAAAAGAATAGACGGAAGCAGTCCTCTGAAAATGTCCAATGAATATGCGGATAGAATCATAAAAGACGAAGGATTATATAGAAATGAAATAAGTAAAGTTATAATA